>Ga0302324_100001225_pt1 | contig 63287 bp, 54 predicted proteins | sample Palsa_T0_1_FD_201949 | JGI IMG/M metagenome (GOLD analysis project Ga0302324, IMG submission 201949) | Peat permafrost microbial communities from Stordalen Mire near Abisko, Sweden - Palsa_T0_1 | ecosystem: Environmental > Terrestrial > Soil > Palsa > Peat permafrost | place: Sweden: Abisko...
CGAAAGCATCCCGTGGGGCATAAATGTGGACGGCAATGATGACGTCTGGGTCGGCAACATGTGGAGTCGTTCCGCAACGCTACTGGCCGGGGACAACACGAAGGGTCATCCCGCCGGCACGAAGACCGGCGATGTCCTCCACATTTTCAAGAGCGGCACGATCCAGATGGTCACCGATGTGTCGATCGACCCGGCAGGCAACGTTTGGGTCGCGAACAACTGGAACCTTCTCGAAGCGGCAGCCGGCCCAAATCCGGCTTTCCCCACCTCGACGTGGGGAGGCGGATCGGGCTTCACCGTAATCTACGGAGCAGCGGCGCCGGTGAAGCCGCCAAGAATGGGCAAGGTGCAGACCTACTGAGGAACCGGCTGAAGCGATCCTGAGCGGATGTACCCGAAGAGTCTCGTTTGCGGTGACCTTGATTCTCAGCTGCTGATATTAGGCCGGTGCGCTCATCGAGCCATGCGGATGTCACGAAAAGACTTTGGAGGCGCGGGTCGGGATCGAACCGACGCATAAAGGTTTTGCAGACCATGAATAAGCCGCTGTTAACCCTTTTCGTTTCAACATCAGCTTACTTGCATCACCACTTTCCGTCCGCTTTTAGTCCGCCTTGGATCTCATCTGGACGATTGCCAGCACTATTCGGCAGATTTCAGATCGTTGATTTCCAGTTCCAGGGCGGCCAGTCCATCCATAATGACTGTGAATTCTGGCGGTTCCCTGAAGAACATTTCACGCATCGCCCTGTAGTCTCGCGCAAGCGCGAAGGTTTGGATTTCGGGTGGCGCGAGACGAAATGTTCCCGGTCGAGCCAGATCGTAACGAGCCCAGGACGTATAGTAGAACCGATCTTTGAACTCAAGGACATCTTTTAGAAGGCCCAGATCCGAAAGCGCTGAGTTCTTAATCGGGCTGTTCGCCAATTTGTACATGTCGTAGTAGTGACGCGAATATCGGGCCGGAATCGCCGCGGCGCGGTGGGCCTCCTGATGAAGGATGGTGGCCTTTTCCCAAAACGTTCTCTCCGCGTCAATTGCCACGACCGCACAAATCGGATCGACGAAGGCTTGCGGGAAAGCCTCTGCCGCATAGGAGCGGATGATTCGCGAACTTGACGGCACCCAGGACGCCAACGGCCCGATTTCCAAGCGAACTTGAGGCCGGATGTAGCCTGCTGAGAAAGCCGCCGGATAGCCCACATTTACCGTATGCGGGTCGTTTGGGTCGATCTCCGGCGCCGCGGTGGGCACGGCGGCTAGAAGCTGATTCAGTTGCCCGAGTAGCGTTCCCCGAATGTATCCGGCCGCCTTCGCATTCATTTCCTCGTTGAAGCGGCTTTGTCGAGTTCGGGAAACGGCGGCGCTTTTGTGGCCGCCGCTCTCATCCAATCCATATCCCAACAACCGCCAGTCCAGGATGAGGTCGATGTCCTCCGAAAAGCGGTCGATCAAGCCGTAGACCTTGGAGAGGCTTGTTCCTCCCTTAAAGACCATCTGACCTTGCAGCTCAGGTTCGGAGAAGAGCCGCTTGAGAATCCAGCAAACCCAGAAGTCCTTTTCGACGATGGCCGGATTCATCCCCAGCCGGCCTGCGGCTTCGGTGAACAGGTCGCGTCTGTCCGAAGCCGGCCCAGTGGCGATCCTATCCAAGTTTTTCTCCTTTGCCGGCGTCCTCTTGGGTGATGTCCTGAATCGCTTTGTACACCCAAGTAGTTGCCGTCCGGGCGTCGGCCAAAACTTTGCTTCGCAGCAGCTTTGGAAGCCACTCGCGAATTCTTTCAATGACCTCCGGTGTCACCCGCTCCTCGCCCAGCGACTTGAGCGCCTGCACGATCAGGCCCGTCTCTCGCAGTCTGAATCCGGCCTCCTTGAGCGCCGTGTGCTCAAAGGCAAGCGTCGTATTGTCGATCTTATAGCTGCGATCGGGGCCGTCGGAGAGATACACCACCCGGCCGGGCACCTGCGTCGAGAGCCCTAGGAGGTTCATAGCCGTCGCGCCACTCGGCTGAATCCGCCAGCGGAACTTCCGTGCGATCGCCCGAGCCACCTGGTCGATATCCGGGCTAACCTGCTGTTCCAGGAGCTTGCTGAACCGCGGGTAATCATAGATGCCACGGATGACGCGGCGAACCTCCCCCCGCGCCGTCAGACGATGCAGTGCGGAGTCCACTGTGGAGCGCTCTCCCATGTCGAGAAAATCTCGGGGAGAGAACGCCCACCCTCCTCCGTTGCCACGGATGCGATAAGACAGCTTATTTTCAATGGTTTGCGGCATACTCTACTCGCACATCTGCAAGAAAAAATACCACTTTTTTCTTGCAATCTCAAGAGCCGTGGGGGGCGCGCATCTCGAATGCCATATTTAGAGATCAACTTCGGCACTAGAATGACTTCATTCATGCCGAAGAGAACCGCATAGTGCGACTGGACACAGAAGAGTTCATAGCCCGCTGGCAGCGTTCTTCCGCATCGGAGCGCGCAAACTACGCTCTTTTTTTCTCGGAACTTTGCGATTATCTCGATCTGCCTCGCCCGGAACCAAGCCAGGCCGACGAGGCCCTCAACACCTACGTGATCGACAAGGCAGTCGTCTTCCAAAATCTTGACGGCTCAACCGCAACGAACTACATCGACCTTTATAAACGCAACTGTTTCGTTTTGGAGGCAAAGCAGGGGAGCAATCCCCAACTAGGCTTGTCTTCACCGTTCGCGCGCGCAACTGCCACCTCAGGCCGAATCAAGAAAGGCACCGCAGTCCGTGGAACCTACGGCTGGGACCAGGCCATGCTTGCAGCCCGCGGTCAGGCGGAACGATATGCAAAGGCACTTCCCGCCTCCGAGGGATGGCCACCATTTCTCGTTATCGTTGATGTCGGTCATTCAATTGAGCTTTATGCGGATTTTTCCCTCACGGGCAAGGCGTATCTTCCCTTTCCCGACCCACGCTCCTTCCGCATCCTGCTACAAGAGCTTGAACACTCCGCGATACGCGACCGCCTCCGCGCAGTCTGGCTCGACCCGCATTCGCTCGATCCCTCTCGCGAGACAGCCAAGGTTACGAGAGAGGTCGCCGCCAAGCTTGCCATTCTCGCCCGGAATCTTGAGCTACAGCACTCCCCGAAGGAGGTCGCCGAGTTCCTTACCCGCTGCATTTTCACTTCGTTTGCCGAGGGCGTCGGCCTACTGCCCCAGCGCGGCTGGCTAGATCTCCTTGAGAGCCTCCGCGAGGATGTCGGCAACTTTCCGAACATGGCAGAAGCTCTCTGGCGCACCATGAACGACGGCGGCTTCTCACCCATCCTCCGCAAGGAGCTTCTCAGGTTCAACGGCGGCCTTTTTGAATCAACGAAAGCTCTTCCGCTCACTCGCGATCAACTCGGCTTTCTGATTGAGGCGGCGGATTCGCGTTGGCGAGACGTTGAGCCGGCGATCTTCGGAACGCTCTTGGAACGCGCGCTCGACCCCGATGAACGCCATGCCCTGGGGGCGCACTACACCCCCCGCGCCTATGTCGAGCGTCTTGTCATCCCTACCCTTGTCGAGCCACTACGGGACGACTGGCGTATTGCCCTGACCGTCATCACCCAGCAGGTGAACGCTGGCGACAACGGAGCCGCTATCGAAACCGCCCGCGCCTTTCATCGGCACCTCTGTTCTACTCGCGTTCTTGACCCTGCATGCGGCTCAGGCAACTTCCTCTATGTCGCCCTTGAACACATGAAGCGCCTTGAGGGAGAAGTTCTCGAAACGCTTTACTCTCTAGGCGAAACTCAGGCGAGTCTCGAACATACTGGCCTGACCGTCGATCCCCACCAATTGCTAGGCCTTGAGTTAAACCCACGCGCCGCCGTCATTGCCGACCTCGTCCTGTGGATCGGCTACCTGCAATGGCATTTCCGTACTCGCGGCGACGCCCAGCCGCCCATCCCCGTCATCCGCAACTTCCACAACATTGTTGAAGCCGACGCTCTGCTTACCTGGAAAAAGAAAACGCCTGCGTTGAATAGAGAAGGCGAGCCCATCACCCAGTGGGATGGCGTCACGATGAAAGAACACCCGACGACAGGCCGACATGTGCCGGATGAAACGTCACGGAAAGCCGTCTATGAATATATCGACCCTAAAATGTCGAAGTGGCCGGAAGCCGACTTCATCGTCGGCAACCCTCCTTTCATAGGAGGGAAAGACATTCGATCGGAGTTCGGCGATGGCTACGTCAAGGCACTTTGGACGGTCTACGATAACGTTCCCGAAAGCGCTGACTTCGTTATGTACTGGTGGCAGCGTGCGGCGGAGTTGGCTCGTGCTTCCAAGATCAGGCGCTTCGGCTTTATCACCACCAACAGCCTGCCGCAGGTTTTCAATCGCCGGGTCGTCGCCCAAAATCTAGGCACGGAGAAAGATCCGCTTTCGTTGATCTTTGCGATTTCAGACCACCCGTGGATGAAAGCGCTCTCGCCAGACGAGCGATCGGCGACTCGCCACGCGGCAGTCCGCATCGCGATGACGGTTGGCGAACGGGGCGAACACGAAGGCCATCTCTATCGAGTTACCAAGGAGGGAGACGCAAATTCAGAGGGGACTGCAGTTGAACTCGCCGAAGAAACAGGACGCATCTTCCCCGATTTGCGAGTCGGCATCGACGTTTCGGGGGCGCAACCACTGAAAGCAAACGAAGACTTGAGTTGCCCCGGCGTCAAGCTTCATGGCGCCGGCTTTATAGTGACGCCAGAACAGGCGAAAGCTCTCGGCCTGGGCCGTGTTCCTGGACTTGAGCAGCACATTCGACCCTACCTTAACGGTCGTGATCTCACAGGGACATCTCGTGACGTGATGGTGATCGATCTTTTCGGCATGAGCATCCATGACGTTTCGACCCGTTTCCCAGAGGTCTATCAATGGGTGAGTGATCGCGTGAAACCCGAACGCGATCAAAACCGTCGCACCAGCTACAGAGAAAATTGGTGGATATTCGGCGAACCGCGCTCGGCGTTTCGACCCGCTCTTAAAGGACTCTCGCGCTACATCTCAACCGTTGAAACTGCGAAACATCGCGTTTTCGTTTTCGTTGACGCTTCGATTCTTCCGGACAATAAGCTAGTAAATTTTGCTTTGTCCGAAGCTTTTTACCTTGGAATACTGTCCAGTTCGACTCACGTTCAATGGACACTGGCGAACAGCAGTCACCTAGGCTTCGGCAATGATCCTGTCTATGTTAAAACCCGTTGCTTCGACCCGTTCCCATTTCCGGAGTGTAGCGACGATCAAAAGGAATCCGTCAAGGAAATCGCGGAACGCCTGGACGCCCATCGCAAGCGACAGCAACAGCTTCACCCCACACTGACCATCACCGACATGTACAACGTCCTCGAAAAGCTTCGCGGCGAGTGGGAACTGACCGCCGAAGATCGGGCGATTTACGATGCGGGTCTTATCGGCATCCTTCGCGAACTCCACGACGAGCTAGACCAAGCCGTCTTTGCCTCATACGGCTGGAGCCCCGACCTAACAACCGAGCAGATTCTGGAACATGTCGTGGCCCTCAACGCTCACCGCCGCGCCGAAGAAGCCTCCGGTCTCGTCCGTTGGCTCCGACCCGAGTACCAAGCGCCCCACGCGGCCCCAATCCAAGCGCAGTTGGGCGGTCTGATCCCCGCCGAGATCACTGTGGGACCGCGTCGTAAACAACCGTGGCCCACCACACTCACTGAGCAGGTTCGCGCCATCAAGGACTCTCTCCGCGCCACCCCGTTCCAGACCTCGCAGCAGATCGCCGCCGGTTTCAAACCCGCCAGCCGCACGCGGGTCTCTGAGATACTCGAAACCCTCACGATCCTCGGGCAGACCCGCCAGGTCGAAGACAAATACGTTCTTTAGAAGAGCATCGCGCTCGATCAGGATGGTCTAGGGCTGTCTTTCTTGCATTGGCTCAGGTGGTATTCGCAAGATTCCCACGCATAAGCGGGGTATCTTTTTACGCATAAGCGGGGTATCCCCGACGGTTTTCCACGCATAAGGAGGGTACTTTCCGCGCATAAGCGGGGTATCGAGTGGCCGCAACCCGCTCAAAATAAAACGGTTGCTCTACACCCTATATATCCCTGTATAAAGTTCTATTTAAATACCAGTAGTAGGCCGCTAAGAATTGTGTAAAAGTCTGGTCGGGAACAGAGCAGTCTACGAGAACCTCCCTCTGCGATGGAAAGAAGGCCAATCGATCTCCGATTTAGCTGAGGATTTTGGGGATGTGCGTCGCCGAAGGAAGCAACAAAATGCCGTGATCGTGGTTTTCAATTCTCAGCCGCGGATATACGGCGACAACCCTGTGAAATGCTTCGGTCGCGTTTCCCCGGAACCGGGATCGCCCTTGCGGAGTGTCCGCATAGCCCGCCCCGAAGCTCACCTGTAGCGACCGCCAGGATACAAGCGTCGCTCGCGACAGATAGCTGACGCGGCGAGTCGCCCATGAATACAAGTCAAGGGCCAGGGGCGATCGCTTGAGCGCCCTGATGGCTCTAAGATCCAGTGGAACCGGAGCCGCGACGACCTGATCGAAGAAGTTGGCTGAGAGCGTGACCGACGATTTTGCCGGGATCGTTGCCGTCAACTGTTGGGGAGTCCACCAGAGATTGAAGGCGTCCGCCAACAACAGATTCTTGCCCGCCGAATGCGCTTGACCATTTGCCTCTTCGCACCAGCGGGTCGAGATGGCGCACCCGAGCAAGCGCTGCATCTGGTCCCTAAAACGCGGGATCGTTCCCCAATAACCGCCGGTGGCTTGGAGACCAAGTTGCGCCATAAAGCTGGAAAGGGAAGAGCCTAGCTCAAGCTCTCGACTCCGGGTCCGTACCGCCTCGGTGGTCATCCAAATCAAGATCAATCGGGGATAGCTTCCATATGGCAGGCCGGTGCCGCCGACATCTGTAATGGAAAGTGTCAGATTGCCGTCGCTCCTGACATATCGCCCACCTGGGTAAGCCCGGTGCGGCAACGTCGTTTGAACCAGAAATTTCGCCATGAAACCGAGAGCACCTGCTTCCACGGCGCTCGTGGACCTCATTTCGTCTGTGAGCGAGAGAATCCGTTCACGCTCTCGAGGTCTTAAACGCTTTATATGACCATCTCCTAGTCCGCCGTTATCGGCGCCGCGGATAGCGGTAGACGAGCATTTTCCACGACCTAATAGTTCGCTAGGCTTCGCACTCGACTCGGCGGAAATCAAGTCTGGAGCACCGCGAAGAATGGATGCGACATCAGTTAGATCGAGAGCCACTCTAAGACGACCGCCTCCTGGAACTCCTCACTGCGACCCTCTTGCTCAACGGACACAATTGTTTCCGCTGCTTGTGTCGTCTCTTTATTGAGACGTACATTTCAATATATCGCATCTTTTATCTCCTTGACTTGTCTGGTTTACAACCCATGTGCCTACTCCACATGTAAAGTATGTCCCCGGTCTAACAACCGAAAATCCTTGAAGGGAAGGTGCCCCTTCCCTCGCTCCAGCCAGCAAGAGCGCCGTCTTCCGCGACCCATCCCAGCGGGGCTGTTCCTTCCCCGCAACGCCCCTCCCTACGTGCCCTAAGGGGAGCTTCGCCCCTCGCGCCCGCAAGGGGTTTCCCCAGGCTTCCGCGCTTCGCTTGTGCAGCCCTCCGCTGCGCTTCGCCCTTTCCTCTCCGCTGGCGCTCCAAGGGTGGGAGATTCCCCTCCCCTTGCGCTTGCTACCCCCCACCTTCGCCAGGAGGCGTTCGGCATTTGTTTTTCAAATGCCGAGAACCACGAGGCAAAACCCTAGGAGGAAGTACCCATGAGCACCGCAGCCGTCACCGCCCAAACCACTGTCAACCCGTCCGTATTCGCCCCCAAACAACCGCAGCGCCAGACGGCGAAGGAGGCCATCGCCGCCAATGTCCAAGCTCTCATCGCCCAGTTGGAAGCAGGCAAGAGCGACGCGCTCACCGCTTATCTGAACGCCATGAGTCGTTTTCACAACTACTCTTTCGGCAACATCCTTGAGATCGCGCGGCAGAGGCCCGACGCCACACACGTCGCGGGCATGTACGCATGGAACCAACTTGGTCGCCGGGTGAAGAAGGGCCAGAAGGGCATTCAGATTCTCGCGCCAATGATCGGCGTTCAGCGCAAGAAAAAGGAAGAAGCGGAGCAGGACGCGAACAAGCAGAATGCGCCTGTCTTGGTCGGCTTCCGCCCGGTGCATGTCTTCGATATCTCGCAGACCGAGGGAAAGGAACTGCCGGAACTCGCGTCGCGGGTGAGCGGGGACGTGGGAGCCAATCGCGACCGCCTCATTGACTTCATCGCGTCGCAGCACATCGAGCTTGAGTTCAAGGAGTCCATCTCCCCGGCGCTGGGCATGAGCTACGGCGGAAAGATCGTCCTCTTGCCCGGTCAGTCGAAGGCGGAGGAGTTCGTCACCCTCGTGCATGAGCTGGCGCACGAGATGTTGCACCGCGCCGACCGCCGGACGCAGACCACCAAAACCGTGCGGGAGACCGAAGCCGAGGCTATCGCCTTTGTTGTGGGCAAGGCCGTGGGACTCCAGAGCGGAACCGCATCCGCCGACTACATCCAGCTTTACCACGGCAACGCCGCGTTGCTGGCCGAAAGCCTTGAGGTCATTCAACGCGCTTCTGCCGTCATTCTTGGCGCCTTGGAAGAGCCAGCCCCCGAGCCGACTCCCGATTCCCCGACGGAGCAAAGCGCTCCCGAGCCGATGCCAGAGGATTCCACTCCCCAAATCGCAGCCGAGGAGAGGGCCCCCGAACCTAAACGGGGTCGCCGCTCCCGGACTGAGACAGCCTCTACAGAAGCAGCGGCATAGGTCGTTTCCTTCCCTCACCGGACTGCGGACAGGGAAAGAGAGCCCTGTCCGCATACACCGCGCCGTTCAACAACCAAACCACGCTCAAGGAGAGCAACCATGCAGGACAGCAGCGCATTTCAGTTTCTTGCCATCGACACCATCCACGAATCCACCACCAACCCCCGGAAGTCGTTTGACGAAGCCAAGCTGTATGAGCTTGCCGAGTCCATCAAGCACAACGGCATGATTCAGCCCATCACCGTCAGGCCTAACAACAAAGGCTTCGAGATCGTCGCCGGGGCAAGGCGTTTCCGCGCCGCGCAACTGGCGGAGCTTTTCTCCGTCCCGTCCCGCATCGTCGAGATCGACGACGCGCAGGCGCTCGAATGGCAGTTGGTCGAGAACAGCCAGCGTGTAGACGTGCATCCCTACGAGGAGGCGCAGGGCTTCCAGCGTTTGCTCGACATCCCCGGCTACGACGTGGCCGCGTTGGTCGAGAAATCCGGCAAGAGCGCAAGCCACATCTACGCCCGTCTGTCTTTGTTGCAACTTATCCCCGAGGTTGCGGAGGCGTTCACCCAGGAGCGCATCGCCGCCAGCCATGCCAACCTTATTGCCCGTCTGCCGCAGGAATCGCAAGCCGCCGCCTTCGCGCAGTGCTGGCGCAAGGACTGGAATGACTCCGAAGCCCACCTTCTACCCTCCAAGTTCCTCTCCGCTTGGATACAGAACAATCTCTATCTCGCCCTTGTCGATGCGCCTTTCGACCGTGAAGATGCAACCCTCAACCCCGCCGCCGGAGCTTGCACGACTTGCCCCCGTCGCAGCGGGTACAACACCGCACTATTTTCGGACGTGCTCTCGGATGAGTGCCTTGACGGGAATTGCTACCGGGCGAAGATTTCCGCGCATCTAGACCGCGAGATCGCAGCTCATCCCGAGTTCGTCCAGATCGAGACCTCGTGGCGCAACCGCAACGAACAGCGCCCCGATACCCTTCAGCGTCACGAGTATCAAATTCTCGATATTTCAGAGAACCCTGAAGCCGAGCCACCCTGCCCCTTCACCCGCACAGCCCTGATCGTCTACGGCAAGCGTGTCGGCACCACCGTCAGCGTTTGCATCGAAGACGATTGCACAGTGCATAACCCGGACGCGGCGAAGCGCCTCTCTACCGCCCCGGCCCCAAGTGTGGCACCCGCTAATACCCCACTCCCTGTAATCGATGCGGAAGAAGAAACCTCCACAGAAGACGAGACCGAGGAAGAAGCAGCCCAACGCAAGCAGGAGGCCGAACGACTCAGAACAGAGCAAGAGGAAGAGCAGAAGCGTAAGACAGAGGAACGGCGCACAGAGTTCCAGCGACAGCAGGAACAGCACGAGGCGGAACGCCGTCGCGTCGCTGCGTTGCACCAGTCTCGCGTTGAGACCCTGAATCGCATCGCCGAGAACGCTCCAACCATGTTCAACGCGGAGCAGTTGAGAGTCTTTCTCAATGCCCTCATCAACCTGAATCTCTACTTCGCCGAAGATGTGGCAGCCGACATCATCGGTGACGACGAGAACAACCAGCTGGACGCCGAAGATGTTCTGATCAACACCGTCGTCGCACTCCCAGACGACAAGCTGATAGGCTTCGCCGTCCGTCTCGCCTTCACCACCCATACGGCTCAAATTCCACGCGAGGGAGAGATGGACTTCCTTGCCGCAGCCGTGGCCGCATTCGCTCCTCCGCAACCCAAGAAAGCAAGCAAGCCGAAAAAGGCCGAGGCGACCCCCGCCAAAGCCTCTCCCAAAAAGAACGCAGCGAAGACGTCAGTCGCAGCCTAACCCAAAGGTGGGAGTCCGAAGGGACTCCCACTCTCTATTCAACGAACCGAAAGACCAGCCAAAAGGAGAGATCGTTATGAGCACTCTAGCTGCATCCGCATCCACCGCCGCCGTATCGCTTTACTTCCGCGAAGGAAGCTCCGATAAGGTCTACCACGCGCAGATTGTCCCCGCTGGCGATGACCTCTACTCCGTCAACTTCCAGTATGGCCGTCGAGGTTCCACCTTGCAGACCGGAACCAAGACTGCCGCTCCTGTCACGCTCGCCGAAGCCCGGAAGATATTCGCGAAACTCGTGGGCGAGAAGAAGGCCAAGGGATACACCGAAGGCGAACGGGGAACTCCCTATGCTGGCGGCGAACTCGCCAACCGCCGCTTTCCCTACACTCCGCAATTGCTCAACTTCATCGACGAACCCGCAATGCTCGAACACCTCCATCATCCGGATTGGTTCATGCAGCAGAAGATGGACGGCGTTCGCCAGATCGTCGAATGCCGTGCCGGTGATGTCACGGCGGGAAACCGCAACGGCCTGACCGTGGCGGTCTCAGCTGCCATCGCCGAGGCCGTCCTTACTCTCGACCATGATTGCGTCCTTGATGGTGAAGCCATTGGCGATGTCTACTGGCCCTTCGATCTTCTCAGCTTCGACGGGAACGACATCACCCAGCGCTCCGCAACCTACCGTCTGCAACTCCTCATCGCCATCCTCAAGGCGAGGCCATCGAAAGCCCTCGGTCGTGTCCGCGACGCATTTTCAGAACTTGAGAAACATGCCCTCCTCAACACAATCAAGGCCGAGCGCGGCGAGGGTGTTGTCTTCAAGAACGCCCACGCCGGTTATTCTCCGGGACGGCCCGCCTCTGGCGGCGACGCCCTGAAACACAAGTTCAAGTCAAGCGCGACGTGCGCCGTCCTCTCCCACAACCCCGGTAAGCGTAGCGTCCTCCTAGGTGTTCGGGACGACTCCGCCGCTGCCTCGTCCCAGTCGCCCTTCATGGAGATCGGCAATGTCACCATCCCCGCCAATCACCCGCTACCGCCACCGGGCAGCGTCGTCGAAGTCGAATACCTTTACGCCTTCGCCGGTGGAGCGCTCTTTCAACCGGTCTACAAAGGGCTTCGCACCGATAAGAACTCTCCAGACTCTTACACTTCGCTGAAGTTCAAACAGCCGAGTGGGACGGCGACTGAGGACTGAGGCCTGGGCCCAGTGCGACAAGGGTACGGCGTCCATTTTCTTGGTTTGCCCGCCGCGCTTTGCAGAACAACGCAAAGCGCGGTCGGCAGCAGATTTCGATCCCTTCAGATCTTCCGCTTCAAGCCGTCCGGCACCTTCCGAAAGTTCCGATTGAATATTTCGAACGACAGGTCAATCGACTCCTCGATCGCAGCGATAGTCGGCACCACACGGACGTTGACCTGTTTCTCACGCGCCAGACGAACTCCGGCGATCAGGCAAGCACCGCAGTAGATCAGGCTGCGGTTGGGCCTTGGCATCCCCTCATCGGGTCATAATGATAGCCGCTCAGGGTCGTCCCGGCAGCAACCGGGCACCACAATTAGGCGGGAACCGCATTCTGATTCAATTGCTCTTGCGCAATGAGTTGAGAAACCCGAAATTTGATGTTGTCGCGAGTTTGACGCACGGCTTCAATCCCTTGGCCCTTGGGATCGGGCAGCGGCCAGTCGTCCCGGCGAAGTCCAGGCACATAAGGGCACTCGTCTCCGCAGCCCATTGTGATGAGCATTTCGGCGTCTCGTGCTAGCTCGGCCGTTAGTTTCTGCGGCTTCGCAGAACTGAGGTCAATTCCCACCTCGTTCATTGCATCTACGACGACAGGGTGTACATGCTCAGCGGGGTGCGTCCCGGCGGAGATCCCGCGTGCCAAGGCTGGATCAACCAGCTGATTGAAAAATGCCGCCGACATTTGAGAACGGCCCGCGTTGTGGATGCAGGCAAAAATGAAGATACGCACTTGAATCAAGCTCCTTCCGCTTGCGCCCTGGCGCTCGCGAGGCCAGATAAGGGTTTCCATTCGCTGACCGTGCAAGCGCCGTCTTTGATGGCGTCCCGCAATTTCCTCATGTCCGCCTTCATCGCTTTATCCTTTGCCAGCGCCATCACCAGGTACTCAAAGAGCTCAGCCGTCTCGGGATCTTCGGATTGCACGACCCGATAGAAGACCCGGTATCCAGCGCGTCGATCCAGCACGAGGCCAGCGTTCTTAAGGTAGGACAGGTGACGGGAGACCGTAGATTGCGAAGCGCCCAGGACATGCTGGATATCGCAGCCGCACAATTCTCCATGAAAGAGGAGATTAAGAATTCTTAAACGATTCTCGTCCGCCAATCCCTTGAAGTATGAAGCGAGCTTTTCCATAGATTTCCTATTTCTAAGGGTATCGCGGAGAAGGCGTTTTAGCGATGACAGCCGTCGCGAATTCATATAGCATTCATGTCCAGTCGTTAATCTGTGTATGCGTTTATACGCATACACTGTACTCTGCATTCAGAATATCGCAGAGCAGTTCGGGGTGACTATGATTCGCAAGCTTCTATTGCTGACTTCCTTGACCGCCAGCGCCTTTGCTCAACAAGTGACCCTAACCGGGGCAGGTTCCACTTTCGCTTATCCCCTTTACTCGAAATGGGCTTCTGAGTTCCACCAGTCACATCCAAATGTGCAAATCAACTATCAATCGATAGGCTCTGGGGGTGGTATTCGGCAAGTGTCGGCCGGGACGGTCGATTTCGGGGGCACCGACGGTCCGATGACTGATGCCCAGCTTGCCGACGCCCGAACGCATCTCGGGACTGAGATCATCCATTTCCCCACGGCTCTCGGCGCCGATGTTCCCATCTACAATATCCCCGGAATTTCAGCCGAATTGAACTTCACGCCCGACGCCTTGGCTGGGATTTTTCTTGGGAAGATCACAAAGTGGAACGATCCAGAGATTCAGAAGGTCAATCCATCGGTGAAACTGCCGGGGAACGACATCGTTGTCATTCATCGTTCGGATGGTAGCGGAACCACTTATGTGTGGGTAGATTACCTGTCGAAAGTCAGTCCCGAATGGAAAAGTAAGGTCGGAGTCAACACTTCAGTCAATTGGCCCGTCGGTCTAGGTGGCAAGGGAAATGAAGGAGTGGCCGGATTCGTAAAGCAGACCGCGAATTCAATCGGTTACGTTGAGCTGGTGTATGCCATCCAGAACCAGATTCCCTACGGTCAGGTCAGAAACTCCTCAGGAACGTTTATCAAGGCCGATCTAGCTGGCGTGACAGCCGCCGCAGCGGGAGCCGCAAAGAATATGCCAGACGACTTCCGGGTCTCGATTACCAACGCACCCGGAAAGACTGCATATCCTATCTCGAGCTTCACGTGGATGCTTCTACCCAAGGATTGCAGAGACAAAAGCAAATGCTCGGCATTGAAAGAGTTTCTGAGTTGGTCGCTTACGCAAGGACAGAACTCCTGCGAATCCCTGACCTATGCTCGACTTCCGAAAGAAGTAGTGATGAAAGAGCAAGCGGCCAGCAAATACCTCAACTACTAAATACGGAAATGATTCGGAAAGCCCCGCTTGACGGCACCAGGAGGAAAGCAAATGAAGAGAGCCAGTAGTGTGACAGGAATCGGAGTTCTCATTAGCGCAGTGCTTGCGATGGCGTCGGGCTGCAACGGCGACTCGGAGAATTACGCTGCGAAGGACAAGGCCTTTGATCTTCCAGCCAACATTACCAAACTGAACGCGGCGGGGAGTACATTTCTTGGCCCACTATTTCTTCGCTGGAGCAGCAACTACGAAAAGGGCCACGGTATGATCGTGGACTATTCCCCGATTGGCAGCGGGGCCGGCCTGACACAGCTTAAAGAAAAGCGTTTGACGTTTGCGGCCACCGATGCGCCATTGACGGATGGCGAGTTGAAGGACTTTCCTCCTCTCGTGCAAGTACCAGTCACAGCTGGACCTCTTTGCGTTGCGTATAACCTTGAGGGCCTTGCCGCTCCGCTCAAACTTACTGGGAGCACCCTTGCTGCAATCTACGCGGGTCAGATCAAAGACTGGCAAGACCCAACGATTGCGAGAGAGAATTCAGGGCTGACGTTGCCGCGCACCGCGATCACCGTGGTCCATCGGCAGGATGGCAGCGGCACAACTGCGATTTTCACGAACTACCTGAGCGCTGTGAGCCAGACATGGTCCTCGACTGCCGGCCACGGTTTGACTGTGCCCTGGCCAGTAGGACTCGGCGAGAATGGAAGTAGCGCGGTGCTCAACACTGTAAGAAAGACTCCCGGAGCGATCGGATATTTCGAGCTCAGTTATGCCAAAGAGGCCAAACTGCCCGTCGCGTCGATCCAGAATAAGGCAGGCGAGTTTGTCGCCCCGACCCCGGATAGCGCGGCCTTGGCTATTGCAGCCTTCGACGATGAGTTGATCAAGGACCCCAGAACGCCGATCGTCGACCCGCCCAAGACCGCGAAGGGAGCCTATCCTATAACCGGACTCAGCTTTATCCTGATTCCGAGAGATAATGGGAAGCCCGGTGAACTGAAGCAGTTCAAGCAGTTTGTCGCCTTTTGCCTGGCGGACGGACAGAATGACGCAGAGGCGATGTCCTACACTCGGTTGCCTACTCCTGTTCTGCAACAAGGACTGGCATTGCTGGGGCAGTTGACTGAGAACGGTAAACCTATTACCTAGAGACCATCCTCTTTTTGATGGCTGTGATTTCATATGCCCCCACCAGCAGACGTTACACGAGCGTTCTCCAAGATACTTGCAGACGCTGAAAAGTCGAAAGTCAAGGCCTTTGACCGCGACCAGCTTGCGCGGCTTCTCAGGATTCGCAGGCGCGCGTCGCTTGTTTTGATAAGAGAACTCGGCGGGAAATATGAGCCCAAGCGTGGATGGAGTCTGCCAAAAGGTGAGTTGCTAACGTGGCTCAGGTCGAAGGCGACGCAAAAGCCACAAGCGGAGGAGGTGACGGAACCCCGAGATCAAGCGCCCACAAGCGAATCCCCGTCCCTCTCCTTGAGTCCCAGGCTCTTCTCACCGAAACCCCCGAGAAGGCCTCGCGCTTTTGGCCTCCCGAAGGGAATGACGCTTGAGCCTGGTTCTCCAAGCAAGCTCACTTTGGAGTTCCAGACGATTGAAGATCTCACCCAGAAGCTTCTGGCTGTGTCACTCAAGATATACAGCCATGCAGACCTCTACCGCAGCATAATCGAGTCGGAACAACCCCTTGGCGGTCCGTTCTCCTCTCGACTGCAGGTTGTTAAGACAGCCAAGCAGAAAGAATTCACCGCTAGCGAAGTGGGTTGAGCTACGCGAACAAGCACACGCTCACTGGCGTCCGATACTATCAATTTCCTTTTGGAGCGCGAAGGAATCTAACGTCGCCAATGGGAGACACAAGAATAGGCTGATACGTCTGTCCAAAGCAGAAAATGCCTGTGTGTACGCTCGGTCGATGTTCTCTGGAGAACCCTCAACCGCAGCAGGGTCCGGTATTCCCCAATGCGCCGTCATTGGTTGTCCGGGCCAGAGGGGACATACTTCCTTAGCGGCACTATCACAAACCGTAAACACGAAGTTCAGATGGGGAGCATCCGGTTTGCTAAATTCCTCCCAAGATTTGCTTCGCAATCCATCAACGGGCAGATGCGCCGCTCTTATCTGCTTGATTGCTTCCGGTCGAACTACTCCCGAGGGATGGCTCCCAGCACTGTAGGCGGTGAAATGTGGCGCGCCCTTTCGATTCATGATCGCTTCCGCCATGATCGAACGAGATGAGTTGCCGGTGCATAGAAACAAGACATTGTAGTGCGGCATTGGCTCGGCCTCAATCATTTTGCATTGGTTATTCGGCAGCGCTGGGTTTAATCGCGTACACCTTCACACTCGCCACGGCCGCGTTGATATCGTGTTGCGAAAGCAGGGTGGCTAGGTCTTCGTGCAGAGAAGATGGAGTAGAGGTACAGCAAGCCTCCTCTATAACCTGAAGGGGATTGCCAGCGTCCATCGCAGGAGAGCAGCAGCCCGCCTGATTCTCGACCTTGGCATAGGCGTTGAGGTCCGCTCCCGTATCAACGATCTCCACATGCTCAAAGCCAGCGGCAAGTAATCCGTCGCGGTAGTCGTCGATCTGGATTGCCCCGGCAATGCAGCCGACATATGCGGCCATGCTTTCAGCGACGGCCTTCGGCAGTTCATGCTTGAGAGCGATATCGCTGACCGCAACGCGACCGCCAGGCTTCAGGACTCGTGCAATTTCACGAAACACAGCGGACTTATCGGGGGCGAGGTTGAGAACGCAGTTGGAGATGACGCAATCGACAGACGCATCGGGAAGAGGAATCTGGTCGATTGTGGACTGATAGAACTCGACATTGGTGTAACCGCCCGCTGTAGCGTTTGCGCGCGCACGTTCGATCATGGAAGGGGTCATGTCAATGCCGATCGACCGTCCTGTAGGCCCGACCATCTTAGACGAGAGAAATACATCGAGGCCGCCACCTGATCCGAGATCTACGACAACCTCGCCAGCTTTGAGATGGGCTGTCGCCGTCGGATTGCCGCATGAGAGGCCCATGTTTGCCCCAGCGGGAATCGAGGTGAGTTCTTCCGGACTGTAGCCAAAGGCCTCGGCCACTGCTTTGACGCCGGCATGATCGCTGGACAATGTGCTCTCCGCGACCGCACCGTACTTCGACTTTACGGACTCCAATAGCAGCTCTGACATCGACTCCTCCATATATTCGCAAATCCGACTATATTCACACTGGACACATCTGTCAATGCGTATATACTCATAAATGTGACGATCAAGCAAAAGCCTTTTAATGTGGAGCGATTTTTCCAGGCACTCGGGGACAGCACCCGCCTTCGTCTCCTGAACCTTATGGATGACCAAGAAATATGTGTCTGCTATTTCGTGGAAATACTGAATCAACCACAGCCCAAAATCTCGCGACACCTGGCCTACCTCCGAAACGCGGGAATTGTCACCACGCGGCGGGACGGCAAGTGGATGCACTACCGAATCGTCATGCCGCCGAATGAGGGCGCTGCGCGTGTTCTGCGGGAAACACTGGCCTGGCTCAAAGAGGAACGATCCATGCAAGCCGATCGGACGCGTCTGTCGAAAGCCTGCTGCACTCCGGAACGATTCGTGTCATTGCAGGGAGCGCCTCTGCCGACTTCAGTTGAACTAACAACCGCTCTTGCTTCGAGGTGATTATGTCCAGCGTCCCGTATACCCAAGGCCAAGTGTGCGCGCCGTTGCCACGCAAGAAACTGTCCTTCCTCGACCGTTATCTCACCCTTTGGATTTTTCTCGCGATGGCGATTGGCGTCGGGCTTGGGCATTTCATTCCAGGGTCGGCTGCGTTTGTGAACAGCTTCCAATCGGGAACGACCAATATTCCCATCGCTATTGGCCTCATCATTATGATGTACCCCCCATTGGCAAAGGTGCGTTACGAAAAGCTCGGCGAGGTCTTCCGTAATCGCAGAGTCTTGGGTCTCTCGCTGGTTCAGAATTGGGTCATTGGTCCGGCGTTGATGTTCGTGCTGGCGATAGTTTTCTTACGCGGCGAGCCAGCCTACATGCGGGGGCTGATCCTTATAGGCATCGCACGGTGTATCGCGATGGTACTGGTTTGGAATGAACTTGCTGGCGGAGACACTGATTATGTCGCTGGCCTGGTTGCACTCAACAGCGTATTCCAAGTGGTCTTCTACAGCCTTTACGCGTGGGTCTTCATCACCATACTGCCCACCTGGTTCGGCCTGAAGGGGGCGGTCGTGAATATTGGCATCGGACCAATTGCCAAAAGCGTTTTCATCTATCTGGGCATACCGTTCCTTGCCGGAATGCTGACCCGATTTGTGCTTGTTCGCGCCAAGGGTGAGGAATGGTATCGTACTCAGTTCATCCCACGCATAAGCCCCTTTACATTGATCGCGCTGCTCTTCACCATTCTCGTGATGTTCAGCCTCAAAGGGGACCTGATAGTTAAACTCCCGCTGGATGTACTGCGCATTGCGGTTCCGCTGGTGATCTACTTCCTCGTAATGTTCCTTGTGAGCTTCTGGATGGGCCGCAAGCTGGGAGCGGACTATGCCCAAACAGCTACGCTCTCATTCACTGCAGCAGGAAACAACTTCGAGCTGGCTATCGCGGTTTCAGTCGCCGTGTTTGGCCTTAACTCTGGTGAGGCCTTCGTCGGAGTCATCGGGCCGCTCGTCGAAGTTCCGGCTCTGATCGGCCTTGTCAATGTCGCCTTTTGGTTAAGGAACCGCTATTTTCTGACGGCAACCAGCCCTGATAACAAAGCTGCAATCAACGCTTGAGAGGATTCTGGAATGCACTTCCTCATCATTGGTGGCAGTGATGCAGGCATCGCTGCTGGACTTCGCGCTCATGAACTTGATCCGGAGTGTGAAATCACTCTGGTGTTGGCAGACGAGTACCCAAACTACAGCATCTGCGGGCTGCCTTTTTTCCTGAGCGGAGAGACGCCGGACTGGCGTTCATTAGCTCACCGTACTGAGTTTCCCGGTATCCGAATCCTGCCAAACCACACAGCAGAGAAAATCGATCCAGTCCGCAAGGCAGTGAATGTGCAAACAAAGGAGGGAAGGCAACTTGAGCTCCTCTATGACAAGCTGTTGATCGGCACTGGCGCTCGACCAGTCCAGCCTCCCATAGAGGGCTTTGGTCTGCCAGGAGTTTTCCCCCTCCACACGATGGAAGACAGCTTTGTCGTCCATCGTTTCCTTGAGGAACGTCAGCCCAAATCAGCCGTGATTGTCGGAGCCGGTTATATAGGCCTTGAAATGGCGGATGCCTTGACTCACCGCGGCATACAAGTGACGATCGCAAGTCGAACCGAAGCGATCTTGGCAACGGTGGACACCGCCTTCGGGAAAATGGTCGAAGCCGAATTGCAAAAGCATGGGGTCGAGGTCTGGAATGGGGTGCAGATTAACTCTATTCGGAAGAACGATCAGAGCCTGGACGTCACCGGTACAAAGGGATTTTCCAGTAACGCCGATCTTGTTCTAGTAGCCGTCGGAGTACGCCCGAATAGCGAACTCGGAGGTTCTGCGGGTGTTTCGACGGGGGCTAAAGGCGCCCTTTCGGTGAACCGAAAGATGGAAACAAATGTGGCGGATATCTATGCCGCAGGGGATTGCGTCGAAACGTGGCATCGTTTGTTAAACCGGTACACCTACATGCCCCTCGGAACAACCGCCCACAAGCAGGGCCGCGTGTCAGCTGAAAATGTACTGGGTGGCCACCGCGAATTCGCTGGATCACTTGGAACTCAAGTGGTCCAGCTATTCGATGTGATCGCCGCGCGGACCGGGCTTCGCGACGACGAAGCGAGTAGCGCAGGTTTCGATCCTCTGACAACTCAGACCACCGTGTGGGATCATAAAGCCTACTATCCGGGTGCTCACGAGTTGCACATGCGAATCACTGGCGACCAAGGCACTGGGCGTTTGCTGGGAGCGCAATTGCTCGGGCACAAGGGCTCCGAAGTATCAAAGCGCGCCGACATTTTCGCAGCGGCCCTCTTTCACGGTATGAGCGTCGAGGGGCTGAGCGACCTCGACCTGAGCTACACTCCGCCACTCTCCAGCCCTTGGGAGATCCCGTACAGATGGCAACTCAGGCGTGGTCTAGGCTTGTCGCCATGTCGTAGACTCGCCAAAGACCAACTCTCCACAATTCTGGTAAGCCATGCATTCCATTTTTTGTGTAAATGGATGGAAGTCACATTCCAGGAGCGCATCGGGCCATCAGATGGGCATGAACCCACGGCGCGCGCGGATTTCCAGTCGCAGTTCTTCCCGGAGAGCCTTGCTCTTCTTCAGCCGTTTGAAGAACTCCTCCAGAACACTCACCACAATCGCGTTCACACTGACGCCTTCTTCTTCGGCCCATGCCTTAAGCGCCAATCGCGCCTCGGAGCCAACATGGAGGAGCTGAGGATTGGTGAGCGGCAGGCCCGCCTTGCGGGTCTGCGTGATTTCCACGTCATTCTTATCGACATGTGCTAAAGCAAAAAGGACGATCTTGGCAAGATCGCCCTTTACACGAGACTCTTCTGTAACTGCTTCGCGTAGATCAATCGGGAGGCGAAGGGTCATTCCGGGGCGGTCTTCCGTCCACCGCTGCCCCTCGCGGTTGACCTTGCGAGGCTTCTTCGCGGCCGCTTTTTTTTCCGTCGTATGCTTCTTGACCGCCAATGGCCACCCTTCCGAGGCTGCGCCCGGTATCTCCCTCCGCCGTTATCGGCGAGTAGGGTCCGTTCAACAGAATATCCTTCTCCACCCGAACAAAAAACCTATACCCTGGCCGCACAACGAGCGTTGGCTGGACGTTCAGGTTCCTGCGTGTGACTTCCGTTCCCAACTGGCCGACCTGTTGGCCAACCCCTTGGCCAATCTGCTGGCCTACGCTTTGCGTTTGCAGCACCGAGGAGTTTGTTCCCTGGCTCAACTCGATGCCGGCGGCAAAAAGAGAAGTGAGCAGGGCGCCCGAGAGGATTCTGCCCCAGTGGTTGTCCACCTGGTCTCGGAACCCCGCCGCGCCTGTGCTGTCGTCTCCTTCAAAGCCTCCGAGCGAAAGCGAACTCCCGTCAGGGAAAATGACTCGCCTCCAAACAGCCTGCAACGCACTTTGACCGTACCCAACGTGCGAATTATATATTCCCACAAGCGTACTCCCGGCAGGTAGCAGAATGTACCTCCCGGTAGCCGTGTCGTACACGTTCTCGCGGACCAAGGCGCGAATCAGTCCCGGCAGGTCGGAGTTGAGTTGTTGTTCGAGCACGGCGGGGATGAGCCAGCCAGCCTTTATTTCGTATTTCCCGAGGGCCGGTTTCCGGTCGCGGCCTAAGTATTCGGATTCTTCATTGCCGTTCCGCGGGCCGAACCCAGCTTTTTGCTCTTGATCGTTCTGTCGTTCATAGTCGGTGCGCTGCTCCGGCAATGCAGTTGGAACTACCTGCGGGTTCGCGGATTGCGCAACCGTGCCGACACTCTGCGCGGAGCGGGCGTTTAGGAGCGCCGACTGAATCGCTTGCAGAGGATCGGCTATGGCCGACGACTTTTCCGAGTCTGCGCCGGGGAGGTTTCCTTTGACCGAGGTCCCGGCCTCCATCGCTTCGCGTTCCCGGTTGTATTCCTCCAAGCGCCGCTGCTCGGCGAACGACAACGAGCCATTGACGGCGGTCGACACGGGCGACTGTCGATATTCAAGCGGGGGAATCGACGAGGTCTGGGTCCCCAGCGTCCGGCTTCCCGAGGCACCCGGAGTTTCGCCGTTTGCGATGGACGACCGCGCCGCGATTGATTCGGGGATGTGCGATGTCCCGATGTCCAGTCCGTTGCGGGCCTGGTCCGACAACATGCCCTTCTCGACCGAAGTGGCCGGGCCGACGCCGATCTTCGCGGCGTCGGACTGTTTCGCGGCCTTCTTGTTCCGATTCGCGAGACCATGACGCATATATGCCGCCGCAAGCACGACCAGGGCGATGATGATGAGTCCCGCGAGCGGACGCAGTTTACGGGCTCTTGGTGTGAGTCCGCCGTTGACGCCGCGCACGACCTTATCAGTCTGCGCGGCCTCTCCGATTTCATCTTCACTCTGGGACGCTTCAGCGTTTTCGAGATTGAGCGCCTTTACATCTGTATCATTCGTCGCCATGCTCAATTCCTCTTTTCCGGGCTGCCGGAGTAGGGCGTCGCCCGCGTGATAGTCACGCGGGTCTGCTTTTTGCCGACGCCAACCACGAGGACTGCCTTATCGAAGAGCCGATCAACGATATAGCGCGATCCATCGACACGGAAGTTGACCAACTCTGTCTTGCCATTGACTACCATGAGCAGCGTTGGCAACTCGCGGAAGCGCCCATCGTTGGGATATATAAGGTAGGTGTGCTGACCGTCGTCTAAAACGCGATCGGGGCGGAAGGCCGCGTCGCCGCTGAGCTTGTAGTCGAAATAGAGATTGTCGATCGCGTCATCCGCCATCGGCACAACTCCGGCCTGTTTGTCTTTCGCGCGCTCTTGCGCGGCGAGGATCTCGGCGTCTCGCTTCGCCGCGTCCTGCTGGGCTTGGAATGTGGCCCATTTCACCTTGTCTTCGCCGGGATACTGGAAGGCCAGCCGGGAGACGAACCGGGTGGGGTCGGAGACCAGTCTGAGCACATACGTCCGGCGGTCGGTCGGCACGATCAAGTCGGTCTCAAGACCGGCCTCGATGGGCTTTACGATCAGGAGCGGCGTTCCATCGAGACCTGAGCCGGACATCACCGGAGCGATTTCCCAACGGCGGGAATCGCCAATCTGTGGTTGGCTCTGGAGATGTTCGCCGGCTTCCAGCTCGACCGCGCAGACGCGGAGCGGAGCGCAGACCATCACAGGCATCCCTTGTCCAAAGACATAGACCACCCGGCCGTCGGCCCCCGGCGTTGGCGTAGCGACTCCGGATTCCCACTGATGGGAAACCGCCGCCGCGCTCACCGCCGCCGCATTCAACTCGGCATGCGGAGGTTTCCAGCCCGCAGGGACCTCCGAGCCTTTGTCGGGCGGAGCGCCAGCGGTCGATGATTGTCCGGCTGCATTTCGGCTCGCAATCGGTGGGACTTGCAAGGGAGGGACCGGGGTGAGCGAACTTGGCTTCGGCACCGGCTGATTCGCCTGTGCGTTCAAGGCCGCTCCCGCACCCTTGAAGTTGTAGGTGGACAACTCTTGTTTCTGCTGGGCTGTCAATGCCGGAGCGGGTTGAGCGGGGGAAGTTGCCCCCGCCGCCCCGCTTGTAGCCTGCGCCGCTATCATCATCGCCGCGAACCAATTCATTTGCTGGAACCTCCATTTCCTGTTTGCGTGTCACCGGTGCTCACCACCTCGCCCCAGGTCAAGTTGGTGACATAGAGGCCAAGCGGATTGACCAACGCTTGTTTCGCGTCTGTAACTTCCTGCGTCGTCACCGAGACGAAAGCCCGATAGCGATGACTGGCGACGAATCCGCCGCCTAGATCGCGCGTCGTTTCCGTCCAAGCCACTTCGTAGGTCTTCGGAGATTGTTGGACGATGGACTCAACCGAGGCATCGACCGTCTGCTTCGTCAGCAGGTCGAAGGGAGAGTTCTTCGAGTAGAACTCGGTGATGGTCGCCGAGGCGGGCGAGTTTTGTCCGGTCTGGGCGTAGACCTCATCGACAAGATGCCGTTGCGCTACCGCGTCAGTGACAATGGTTCGCAGGTCGGTGATCCATCTCGCGACGACCGCCTCCTGCAAACGGACATCCTTCACGGCGACCTGCTTCGCAGGAATGACCGGAACGGCCCGACCCACGTCATCAAGCGCGACGACGTAAGGAACGGTGTTCGAGCGGTATCCTATGGCGACCATCCCCGTCACGCAAAAGAAGGTCGTCCCCATTGAAACGAACGCGGCGAGACGCCAGTTGTTCTTGCTTTTGATTTGGTCGCCAAATCGCTCATCCCACTCCTGGCGGGCGCGGACATACGGCGTTTGGGCCTTGGCTGCTTCCGGCACTGGTTATTCCTCCCTGTCGATTCGCAATTGCGCCGATGGAGCGTGGCCGCTGCCATCGTGCGGAATATCGATGTTGTCCGCCTGCCGTGCCAGCGATTGGGCGGTACGGGCGGCCGAGTCCGGAGCCGGGGGCGCATCGGGCGTGGCCCCGGATACTTCCGAAGAATCCTGCGGCGCTGGAGCCGGAGGAGAGTCAGGAGATCGATTTGCGTCCGAACTGGGAGCGCGCGGCGCTGGAGCGCCCGCATCAGTCGCGGTGGCTCCCATGTCTCCGACAGCGGACGCGGCGGTTGTGGCCGCTCCCGCTCCCTCCATCGCTCCCGCCGTCTCGGTGGCTGCCAGGGCTCCGCCAGCTACGGCACCCGCGCCGCCGGTCGCCACTACCGCAGCGACGGTCGCGGCCCCGAGGGCCGCTCCCTTGCTAATTTCCGCGCCGATGCCTACCAGGTCCGCCGCTCCCGTGCCGAGCGTCCCAGAGGCGATTGATGCGGCCATCTTCGGAATCATCCAGGACGCAAACGCAAATAGCAGCATGGACATCAGCGTGGGAAATATCTGGGTGATCGGCTGATCGGCGGTGTAGCCGTTCATTGTCGCTATCCAATTGTTCGAGACTGTCCGAAATACGCCCAGCATCAGGTAAATGAGCATCATCCGAACGCCAGTGCTCACGGCAATAGAAATGTACCGTTCAAAATATGGCGAAGTCCAACGGCTCCCGCCGAACCCAAGGAAGATGTACCCAGCGGACATCACGATGATTGCTTCGAGCTTGGTCACAACGTAATGGAGCGTGATGATGATGTACGAGGCGAGGACTATGCAAGCCGCCAGGATCGTTGTAATGGCGCCGCCCGGCTGAGTCAGAAGATCGGTGGCCGAGACCTTCGTGAAGAGGTCAGAGATAATCTGAAGCCCTTGGGTCATGATGTCGGATGGATTCTGCGCCAGCGGTACTCCCGCCGCATTCGCCCCTAGCTGAGCGAAGCTGTTGACGATCGCCGGTATCCAGATCTGGCCATTGATGAGCACGGCGTAGAAGAACGAAATCACCAATAGTTTCTTAATAAGACTGAGGAAGAGGCCGTTGAAGTCGCTTTCCCGAAGGAGCTGCGGTGCCCCCCACGCGAAGTCCAATGCGGCAAGGACGTAGAACAGGAATGAGGCTTCCTGCGTAATCGCCGGAATCCAGGCATTCGCGGCCTGAGCTATCTGCTGAAATGTCCCGCCTACATCGACGGGAACTTGAGCATGCGCTGCGGTGGCCGAAGCGAAAGCTCCGGCCACCGCAAGCAGCAGTCTATGTTTTCTACGCATTCCTCACCCTAGAACGGCACCCCATCGGACCTGAGCGCCGGTTTTCCAAAGAAGCTGGCGCGGTCATTTCCAGCGCACACCTTCCCCTCGTCAGTGGTTGCCCAGTCCGCCGGAGCATTCGCCTTCTTCTGAGAGCAAAGGGGCGTAATTTCCTTTCGGACATCCTCATGTTTGGCTAAGAACTGCGAAATGCTGTCGGGCGTGGACTGATCGATGTCCCCGCCGCCGGCATTGTGGAACGCCGTCACAATCCGACTTTGCTCCACATGACGGCACCCCGTCAGCGCTAATAGACCCGCAGCCACCATCCAAACACATCCTCTCTTCATCGCATTCTCCTGTTAGAACGTCACACCATCACTCGTCACTTGAGTTTGGCCGAAGAACAAATCGGAGTTCGCTTGCTTGGTTGCTTCGGCCTGGACGAGCGATCCTTGGTAGGATGCCTTGCTCTGCATGTCGGCCATCATGAGCTGCCGAAGCTTCATCAGTTGCTCGGCTGAATTCTCGGCAATCTGATTTCCGACTTCGAGGGCCTGCATCCTTCCGACCGCCGATTGACTCTGTCCTTGCAGCGTCTTCAAGAGCGCCTCGTCGGTGTCGAATTGCGAGTTCTGCAATCCGGCGGCGCTCAGCGCTCCGAGAGTGCTGTCGAGGCTGGTTTGGCTCCAGGTCCGGTAGGACTGACCGTAGTTGGTGGAAGACGAATAGCCGGGAAAGCGGACCCGGAAGGAGCTGTCTAAATTGCTCATTGTGTAGGAGAGAGCTTCGCCGGTGTTGACGATCTGGCGGAGGTTGGTGATGTCCGACGCCACGGTCCCGAAAAGTTGATCCGTGATCGTGACGCCGTGCTTCGCCATGTCGGCGATCTGAGTGAGCTGGTTTTCGACCATCATGACGTGCTTCTCCAACTGGGCGGCCAACTCCGCGTAGTTAAGAAGTTGCGTGAATTCAGTCGCAAAAACGCCGGGAACCCCCGCGTGGGCAGAGGCCGGGTTCAGGGTTTCGGTCGCCATAACAGCCACCAAGGCGACTGCGCTTGCGCTTCTAGCTAGCCATCGGGATTGCATGTTCGGTTGCTCCTTCGTAGTAGTCGATCCAGCTTCTTGAAACTTTTCTTTCGTGCATCCATACCGAAATCCAGCCGGCACCATGCTCTCTGGCCAGGGCATCAATCCGCGCCCGATCTTTCTGGCCGGAGACGCCTAGGAATGCGAGGGCGACGGGGCCGAGCCGGAACGAGATCATGCGGCGTCCGAGGCGCTGCACCACGTAGTAATCCCGCTTCGGCGTTGCCGTCTGCAGCAGCTCGATCTCGCGGCTGTTGAGGCCTGCGTACTCGTAGAACTGCCGCATCCCTTCGTTTCCGGCCTCGCTGTTCGGCAGGTAAATCTTCGTTGCCGTGCTCTGAAGGATCGCCGATGCGATCGGCGATTCCTTCACATCCGCCATGCTTTGCGTTGAGAGCAGCACGACGGCATTCTTTTTCCGAAGGGTTTTGAGCCAGTCATGAATTTTGTCCCGCCATGCCGGATGCTTCAGGAAGAGCCAGGCCTCATCGATAGGGACGAGCGTCGGGCTGCCGTCCAAGGCCCGCTCCATTCGCCGGAAGAGGTAAAGCAAAACTGCCATGACGGTTGCTTCGCCGTAGGAGCCACTCAGGAGCGTCTCCATCTCGCACACCACGAATCGTGAAGTGGTCAGGCTATCATTCCGTGAATCGAGTAACCCGCCCAACGCGCCGTCGATAACATACGGCTGCAAGCCGGCCTTCAGCTTTTCATCCTGAAGATTCGCCTCCAGTTCCGTGAGCGTCCGCCGTTCGCGGGGAGCGCTGGCGAGCTGCTGAAGTGCGCGATGGATCGTATGTCGCTCCCCCGGCCCAATCTCCACGCTCTGCATCCGCAACACGGTCTCCACCCACTCCTGGCCCCAGCCGAACTCCGATTCGTTGTCGATATCCCGGAGCGGCTGGAAGGACAATTCGCCCTCGCCGATGTCATAGAAGCGTCCGCCAGCCGCCTTGTTGAGGGCATAGAGAGAATGGCCTTTGTCGAAGGCGAAAACGCGAGCGCCGGGATAACGAAACCACTGGGAAACGAAGAGCGCGAGGCTCACCGACTTGCCCGCACCCGTCGGACCGATCAACAGCGTGTGGCCCACATCATAGTCGTGGAGGTTGAGACGATAAGGCACACCACCCTGAGTGGCGGCGTAGAGGAGCGGTGCCGAGTTGGGAGGCATGAGAGACGAAGGGTTAGCCTTTTCTCCAGCCCACACCGCCGAAATCGGCATCAGGTCAACGTAATTGCGGGTGTGGGCGATGACGCGACGTATTTGCGCGACGCCATTCCCCGGCATCGTTCCAAAGAATGCATCGACGGCGTTGATGTCCTCGACCCTCACGCCGAATCCGCGGTTGATGAGAACCTTGCGGAACTCTCCAATCATGTTGTCAAGAAACTTCCTGTCTCTCTGTTGCAGCACGATTGAGGAAGAGAGATAGCAGAAATGAACATCGCCCGAAGTCGCCTCCGCCAACGCGCCATCGGTATCGGCGACCATCGACATCGCGAACTGGTTAATCTGGCCGCCGCCACTCGACTTAAATATCTGGTCCTTCAAGCCGCGCTGCTGAAACTTCCACTTCTTCCCGATCTTGCCAATGATTCCCTGCGCCTCAGAGGGGTCCATCAGGATCGCACGCGTGTTCCAGCGGTACTCGCACGGCACAGTGTCGAGCACCGAAAGGGCTCCGGGATACGTCGAGCGCGGGAAGGCATCGACCGAGAGGGTGCGAAGGTGGCGGTCGCCCATCATCGTCTCCGTTCCGCCGCGAAAGTCCTCCATCGCCAAAAGATCGTTCAGGAATACCGGAATTTCCGGCTGGAGCACCGGGCCTTTGATTCCCGTCAGGCAGCGCCGCAGATAAGTGAGCAGATCGTCCTCTACGCGCTCGTATCCATCGCCGAGATTCGTGACTACGGCCTTCAGGCGCGACACCGGAAACTGGGCCGCGAAGACATCCTCAAATTGGCGGATCTTCGCTTTGAAAAAGCGCAGCGCCTCGGCACCCGCATTCGCACCTTCGGCTTCCTCCGAGTTCGATCCCGACATCATGAATCCCTGGAGCTTTTCCGAAGCCGCGATCGGCGGCATATACGTCAGCGCCATAAAGTATTCGTTCTCGAAGTGGCTGCCCTCAAGCGCGAACTGCTCTCGCCGCTCCCGGTCGATGAGGGCGGTGACATGATCGGGGAACGCGCCCTCATGGGAATATCCGCTCGAAAACGACCGGAAGGAATCAACCTGGATCATCCAGCCGCTCCCGAGCCGCAGAATCCGGTTCAAACGCCGCGCTATGGCGGCCATCTCCGCGTGGGTCGCTGACTGAAGATCGGGGCCACGATACTCCCATGCAGCAAGGAGAGATCCGTCCCGCTGCAAGACAATCCCGTCATCGACCAGCCCGAACCATAGGAGCAAATCCGCCAGGCCCGTTGGCTGTTGCCGAGTTTCTCCGAACATTCCTACCTCCAGCCCCGTTTCGGGGTCTTGCCGAACGCGGCGACCCCGCTCTTCGCGGGGTAGAAATCCTTGTATTGCAGGTGACGGCTGTAGACCTGCCGCATCATCGGATCGGCCTTGCCTATCCTCGCCAACACGCCAACTACCCCCCAGAAACCGGCGATTGCGATCAGGAAGGAGAGGAAGGTCATCACGCTCACAGCCATCATTGCCGCGCCAAGGCCGGCCATAATGACCATCTCCCTGTCGCCACCCAACAGTTGTTGGGGTCGGCTGAGGGATGTCCGCATAATTGTCTGTTCTGGTTCAGTCACCGGTGACTCCGAAAAAGAGAGGGGACGGCTCCTATCTCGCCCGTCCCCTCTCAGGTTGTGGACTATTAGCCCCTCGCGACGAACCCGAGTGCGGGCTGTACAAGGGCGTGGATCGGCTGCGAAACAGCAATCTCCGCGGCCTGGCCGATGAACGAGGTCATCACCTGCGCGGCGAAGACTACGCAGCAGACGGCGATCCCGACGTGCAGGAGTCGCTTCATCGTCTCGCCCATCTCGCCGCCGGCGAACGCCAGAGTCGCTCCGAGCGCCACGATTGCGATGACAGAGATGGCATAGGCAACCGGCCCGGTGAGCGAGGTAACGAGCGTCGTCAACGGGCCTTCCCACGGCAGGTTGTTTCCGTTTTCTGCCGCGAATGCGCCCGAAGCCGCCGTCAGCGCGAAGCCGAGCATCAGGGCTACCCGAAGGGTCCTCTGCCGCTTCACAAGAAAAATACGCATTTGATCCATGTAGTTCCTCCAGTGCCCTCCGGCACACTGTTAAAGCGAAAGGCACCAGCCTTTCGCGGCCTCGAATCAGTTCTGCCGGTCTGGCCAGAACCACGACTTTCACACCTGCGCCAGGAGATACCGCCCGTCCTGATACCCAGTGACGACGGCGACCTCTTGAACCTTTCGGCCAGCGACGGGATCGTTGACCACCGAAATTACGACATCGACCGCGCTCCCGATCATCCGCTGTTGCGGGGCGTCAGTGGCCTCGCGCACCAGACCCTCCAACCGATCCAGAGCCTCGGTTGCGCTATTCGCGTGGAGAGTGGAAACGCCACCCGGATGTCCGGTATTCCAAGACTTGAGTAGAGGCAACGCGGCAGCCCCGTCCCTCACCTCTCCCACGACAATCCTGTCCGGCTTGAGCCGCAACGCGACCTTCAGGCACTTCAATTGGTCGAACTCAGTTGTCGCCAACATACTCAGGCTGTTAGCCGAATCGAGAAGGAGTTCCTGAGTGTCTTCGATCACCAGGACGCGGTCGGCGGGAGTCAGAGCGCCAATCTCTTCGAGGATCGCGTTGGCGATGGTCGTCTTGCCCGCTCCGGTGCCACCGACAATCAGAATGTTCTTGTGGGCGAGAATCGCCCTCTGAATGATCTCCAGGTGGTCGAGACCCTTTACTGCGGCAATGAAGTCCTCTTGCTGGGAGCGCCGGTTCCGGGGATCGTCTCTTGTGGTCAGGATGCCTTGCCGTTGAAGGTCTCTCAGGCTCCGCTTTTTGTCCGACTTGACGCGGATGGCTAACGACGGCGACGGCACTACCGGTTCAATGAGGCCCGCGAAGCGAAATTTCCAGATCGGAAGCTGTGTCTCCAGAACCGGCCGCAACTCCGTAACGGTGGTCTTCTGCATTGAGGCGATCGTCATCATCGCCCCGCGCGCCTGGCGGGTCGAAAGCTCGCCCACTTGCTCGAACGGCGACCCGGTTCGCTTCACCCAGATCCGGGAATCCTCGTTCACGATGATGTCCTCAAGTCCGCTCGACTTGTCGAGAAGCCCGACAATCGTCGGACCCAGCTCGTCGCGAAGCTTCTCTTTGAGCCTTTCCTGCTTTTCGTCGCTATGAGAGTCTTGATGCATGTCAGTGTTGAAATGTACAATTCACCAAAAGAGTTTGTTGGAACTTGTCATCTGAAAGTGCGCGTACCGAAAACTGTTCATACATACATTTGTGTTGAACGGTACATTTCATTACAAGCATCCTAGCACTATTCATGGTGAGTTTGGCAACCCTTTTTCCAGAGGCATCCCGCAATGGACAGAACTCTCATCGCAGTCCACAACATGCTCGCCGCGATCCACGCGGCGAGCTACGACATTGGCGTCCTGAGCGAGCGGGGAATGCTCCCCGGCTTGGCGAATTTGTCCGCGGCGAACGTGATTTCGCGTCTTCCGCTCCTCAAGTCCCACAACGCGAAAGGCGCGCACATCTATATCCGGCCATCGGGAGAGCATCGGTACACCGTGCTCGACGATCTCAACCGGAATTCGGTGGACCGGCTCTCGGCCGATGGCTACGGGCCGTGCGCGGTGGTGGAAACCAGCCCCGGCAATCTTCAGGCATGGCTCAAGCACGATGGTGTGTACCCGGCCAGTCTTTCCACCTTCGTAGCCCAGACACTCGCCCAGAGGTATCGGGCCGACCCGAGTGCGGCGGACTGGCGGCGATTCGGTCGTCTCCCCGGCTTCACCAATTGCAAGCCGAAGTACCGCCAGAGCAATAACCTCTATCCCTACGTGCTCCTCAAAAGTTGGAACCGACAGCAGCACAGCCTGGCCCACCGCCTGCGACTTGAAATAACCAAGCTCTATCAGCTTCAACAGCAGGAGCGGCAATCCCGCATTGCCGAGCGCCAGGCATCCTACCCGGCGTCGAGAGGAGGGCGGTATTCCCGCCTCTCCCTTGAACGGTTCCGAAACTCCTCCAAGTACCACGACCGTCCTGCCGCTGCCGACATCGCCTTTTGCGTAGCCGCTTATTCGCTTGAGATGCCGGAGGATGCGATAGCCAGCACCCTCGATACCCAGTACCTCTCCCGCGACCCAAACCCCTCCAAGCGAGCTGCCTACATCCAGCGGACTATGGCGAAGGCGAGATCATGGGCGCAACGCTGAGTCATGCGGTACCGTCGATGTCCGCACCCGTCACCCAACTCTGCCTGCGATCAGGCCAGCGCAGTCCGGCTGCGGCGAGACCTCTGCAATCCAGGCGGATCAATGGGAGACCGTCGAACAGGCCAGCTCCATTTCCGTTTGCCTTTCTGTCTGCGTTCAGCGTGCCGCGCTCAGAACACCCCCGCCCTTCGGACGCACGCTCTCCTTCCAGACATTCGCTTCGCGCCTTTCAGGTGTGGACTCCTCCCCCGAGGCAAGCTCGGGTCCCCTTCCACAAATCTCTTTCACTCGCCTTGGGAGGGGGTCGCGCCGGCACACCCTCCGGGCAAGCATGTACCGCACCCAGCGGACAAACCTCAACAAACGGAGCTAAACACCATGTTCAACAAAGTCATCCTCATCGGCCGTCTCGGAAAGAATGCAGAAGTCAAAACCGCGCAGAACAACAAGGACTTCGTTGTCCTCAGCGTCGCCACCAGCGAGAGCTGGAAGAACGACAAAGGCGAATACGACACCCGCACCGAATGGCACCGCGTCTACGCGTGGGGCAATCTCACCAAATTCGCCAAGACCCTCCAGACGGGGCAGCTCGTCAGCTTGGAGGGTAAGGTCAAGTATCGCCCGGTCGTGGAGGAGGTCGAGGGCAAGCCGTTCCGACATACCATCGCCGAAATCCACGCTTCGAGCATGAAGCGGCTCTCCAAGATCGAAGCGGCGGACGATCCGACGGATGGGGCGGAGGAAGAGTAGCTTATTCGTCCGAAAACGCAAGGGCGGGAACACCCGCCCTTTGCGACGTGTTCGCCTCAGGCAAGGCGCATACCCGCCGATGGATGCAAACCCGATGACAATGCACGATCTGAAACGTTGAGCGCTCGCCGTGTTCGCAGAGTTCCGAAAACATAAACAAGCTCCACTGGCCTCCTAGAAGACTAGCTTTAACTCAAATTGCATAGAGCGAGGACCACCCTGCTGATAAAGAGAGCCGGTAGCGCCAAAGCTCTGGTAGAGCATCTTGGTGGACTGTCCGAAGAGTGCGTCGGTCAAATAGGGATCGACGTATCCGAAATTCGGGTGATTCAAAACGTTGTAAGCTTCAGCTCCAAGGTCAAGATTCAATCGATCATGGAGATGGAATTCTCTCCGAGCAGCGATATTCAGTTGCGTAAGGTTGAATCCCCGAACGAAATTCCGAGGTGCATTTCCCTGTTCTGTCCTTCGAGGTAAGCCAAATGCGGGGTAGGGGCTGTTCGGACCTCCATTGATTTGCCTCCCTCCAGGATAACTTCCATGCAGGTATAGTGGGCGATTCTCGATGAGATCTACCCCACTGTAATAAGTCTGTCCAGATATCGAATCGAAAAACATGTTTCCCGAGAGGTTCACCGGGAAGGCGGTTCTCGCGATGAGTCGCCCATCAATGCTCCAGTTTCCTAATAGACTCTTCGTCAGCCGATTTCCCCGAGGCGAGGGTAAATTCCACGAAATCGCGCCCTCCAGGTTCTGCCGTACATCCAGATCAGAATTTCCTCGAACCAACGGAAAGGCTGGATCTGTCGAACCAAAGTCAAGGGCGTGCGCCCAAGTGTAGGACACGAGAGCCTGCAATCCATGCGAGATCGTGCGCTGAAATTTCACCTGCAAGGCCTGATAGCTGGACGTCAGACCCCCTGGGAAATAGTAGACATCTCCAAATGTCGGGTTGGACTGTGTAACGTTCCTTCTCTGTTCTTGCAGCAGCCGATGACCGTTGGCGCCCACATATGAGACAGTGAGCGACTGATTCCGTCCCAGCGCTTTCTCCAGTCCTACGTTCCATTGGAAACTGTAGGGAAGCTGCAGGTGCGCGGGGAATGCGAACACCGCCGTGTTCGTGTAGGGCGGCACGACGGCCGTTGAGAAGTCGAGCTGCGATGGCGTAACCGGCAGCGGAGTGTTCTGAGAACTAACCGAAGAGTCGAAGCCAATGCCATTGAATGCACCCAACGCGGGCCGGTTCCCGGTGTCAAAGAAAACACCGCCTCCAGCACGCAGGATCAGTTCTCGGTCGGGTTTTGAATTGGCGATCCATGCCGCTCCGAATCGAGGAGCCAAGTTGTACCAACTGGTGTGCCACAACGGAGTACCTCTCGGTGCGAGATTCAGTGTCGATGGAGAGCTGACGTCGCCGAGAACGGTGTAGGCATCCTTTCCGTTCTCGCCTTTAGGAGGGGGATTCACCTCCCAGCGCAGGCCGAGGGACAGGTTGAGAGAGCTTGACACCTTCCACTCATCTTCGGCAAATGCAGAGAATTCCTCGAGAAGTGGGTTTGCTGCTTGCGCTCTCGTAATCACTACATCCGAAGCGAGGTTGTTGACTATCGACGCTCGGTCGAAGAAATCGGCCTCAACGGACAGCGCGGGGGGATTGAGTGTCGACGCGATATATCGCTGATCGATACCAACCTTCAACAGATGGCGCCCTGTCTGAAGGCTGTATGCATCCCGTAAGTTCCATTGGCGTAGAGAGCTTGAGGCTTGATCCGTGCTGCTTCTGGTGTCACCGACTCCTGCGATGTGGATGTAAGCTTCTGCGCTGACCGAACTATAGGACGCTGGAATTCCGATACCAGTGGTCAGGTCCAGCGTTTCGGGGTAGGGTTCATTGGGTATTTCGAGGGGATACAGCTGTTCAGTCCTCGTATCGACATCTGAGCCACTTCCAACGAATCCCGCCCTGAAGTCATTGCTTTTTGTAGCAGAAATTTGATTAGTCGCACCTAAGGTGACAACATGCGTACGAACGCGATTCGCTGTCACGGAGTAGAGCTGACTGGTTTGGCTGGAGCTCGGTGTACTGCCGTAACGGATGAAACCTGAAAACCTTGGAGAGAAAACGTGGTCGATGCGAATGCTGGTGGCATTCAAGTGGCTTGGTAGAGGATTCTCTTGAATAGTGAGACCTGCCAGTCCGGAGTCTTCGATTTCCGGTCCGGCTGTTGAGAAAGTTTTCAGCACAGGCAGCAGCTGATTCGGACTTTCCAACAGCAGTTCCGCAGATGGCACGTACTGAAAAATCTGGGGGGTGGGTTGAGATAAGTAAAGGCCTTCGTACGAGAAAAAAATAAAGCTTCGGTCCCTACCGTCGTAGATTCCGGGCAGTGTTATCGGTGATCCAAATGTTCCGCCAAAATCATTCTGACTATATCGCTCAATATTCTGAATAACGGAGCTTGTAAACCAATCGGTCGCCTCAAAGACGTCGTTTCGAGCGTAAAGATATAGGCTGCCATGAACTGTGTTTGTACCCGACCGGGTTAGAAAGTTAAACTGTCCTCCTGGTGTTCGCCCATATTCAGCAGAATATGTCGATGTTAAGGCTCTGAACTCCTGTAGTGCGTCAATAGAGGTCAAGCTTTGAGTCGTTCCAAGAGCAGTTGAGCCAGCAGCTGAGCCGGTGCCCACGAGGCGCGAGGCACCGGAGACGGCTCCAGAGTTTATATTGGCGGAGACTCCGTCAACAATGAAGGAATTTGAGTACGGCTGCTGTCCATTGACGCTGAATTCACCCTGCGTATTGCCGCTCTGTCCCGCCGCCTGGGGACTCTGAGTGACAATTCCCGGGGTCATGGAAATCAAGTCTTGAAAGCTTCTTCCATTCAGCGGAACGCTGTCGACGAAAGTACGATCGACGACCGTACTAACGGATGCGTCCGTCGTATTGAGATTTAACCCGCTCGCATCGACCTCAACCGATTCGGTGACCGAACCAACCTTCATGCGGATAAGAAGTGTCTTGGTATCACCGACGTTCAGGGTTATTCCGCTCACTTGGGTGGTAGCAAATCCGACGCGCTCGATTCGCAGAGTGTAGGCACCCGGTAGAACTCCATTAAGAAGAAATTCTCCCTCTCTGTCCGTAACAGAGTCGTTCTCCGCCCCCGTCTGACTGTTGACCAATTTGACGGTCGCGGATGGGAGGTTGGCCTTCGAGGAATCTTGGACCACTCCCAGGAGTGTTGCCGTGCTTACCTGCGCCTGACTCAGCACACTGAAGGCCAGGAGGATGAACGTGAGCTGCCACCTCAACGCGAAGCACAAATACCTAATACCTACTCCTTGCGCTCTCTCACCGATCGGGCTCCTTTGTACCAACCTGACCTGCTCCCTGTTCTAGGACTTGAGCGTGAGCGGATGTGTTTAACCGAAGAGCAAATTGGCTTACCTCGTTTGCCTCACGTGATGGCACAACGCTCGCAACCTTAATCAAAAGTGCATCAAGGCGCTGAGCCTCTGCTTCATGAACTGGCCCTGAAGCGAACGCGTCACCCACGAATTCGTTCATCTCCTGAGTTTGCCGCAGTAGTACGCTGGCCGCGTGCTCGAACTCCACCGGATCTTCAATTCTAAGCGGGCTCGCATCGCTGCTATTCGAATCATCGCCCTTCACTGTGATCCATGAGATTTGATTTCGAACAAAGTGAAGTTGTTCTTCCAGGCCGGTAGCGTGTCTGTTCACCATTTCGCTCCACTCCTGCCGCGACGAGAAGCCGATTGACTGTAGTGGAGCGGTCGACAGCACGTTGCCAAGACGATCCAGCGCGTAGGCATGTTGGAGAGCCGCCTGGCTATGCTGCAACATCTCGTTCGAGAACTGCTCGGCGGCCGTATCCAACTTCGCTCCCGACAGACCTTTTCCCTGGAGATAGTTCCGCACAGCGATGTCTGCCGGGAACTTCGACTGGGTTACGTCGTACGTCTCCACGATCTGCGTCCTTTGACGCCTATTGATTCCTAGACGAGTATCGCGAAGCGAGTCGAGCCTGAGATCAAGGAGTTGCCGGCTGTTCGATGCCTCTAACGAAGAGATGATTTTTCGCCGCAGCGCATCGTCTACGACCGTGCCTGAGACGCGGACACGGCCATTTCGCGTTCCAACGACCTCGATCGGCTCGCCGGTGTCAGCGCGCAGAGCATGGAGCCGGTAGAGGACATCAATTTGAAGCTCAGCCAGCTGTACGTCGTTCCCGATCACACTTGGAAGGTGCCGATCAAGACCAGAACGAGTGCCACCTGGGCGGCCAAAGGGGTACATGTCTGTATGCCTAGAATCGAATACGGTATCCGGAACCGATGATGAAGGCTTGAGTTCGTAGGTCGTCTGGACAAGACGAAGCTCGCGGATCTCGTTACCTTTGCGTATCCGCACGACTTGGCGGAATGGCAAGAGGCGATTGTCGAGCGTCAGTATTGCGGAGACCAGTTGCGGATGAGCTTCTGTAGGACCGAGAGTGGACAGTTCATAACCCCCACCGACAGCATGAGCCCGAAGTTCATTGCCCTCTAGAGCACGGAACGATTGAGCTGACAGATCCTGATCAAGAAATTCGGCGATATCGGACGACTCTCTTTGGTTCGATGGAGCTCTGCGCCCGTCCTGAAGCTGATGGTCTTCTCCGTTCTCGCTTTGCCGTCTGGTGGCGACCAGGCGATTCTGAGAGTCGTAAAGGCGGCGGATGTATCGCTTGCCGTCGCCATCCTTCCATTGGTCCACTGCTCCCTGCTGCAGAACCTGTCCTTCTGCGGAGAGCTCTTCAATCTGGAAGACCTGGTGCTCTGTCTGACCCTGAAGACCGGCGGTCTCGACCTTCACCGATTGTTTCAGCAATTCGGCGGCATCGATTGGAGGACTGATAAGTCGATAGGAGAAGTAGCCCGCCGTACCGACGACGATCGTCACCATCAGAGCCCATGCTAGCGCGGAAGAGGGAGAGAGTGCGTGGAGGGTTCTTATGAAGACGGCGTACGCGGCTCTTGGCCAAGGCACAGAGCCGTGCACTTCCGATCGACCTTCGCGTCTTGGCTCTAGCCTAGCCTCCATAGCAGGAAGATTGGCTTGCGCCTCCTCTTCGGCTTGATCGACGGCAAGAGCCGGATCGAAGTACGCGACCTCACCATTGAGACCCAAGCCATCGAAGGTGAGAATCAATTCCAACCAGCGATCGTCGCTTAGTGCGACGCGCTGGCTCCTCGTCGAGGAGTTGTGCGGCGGCAGTTCCTCGATTGGCAGCATTGCGAGCCGAATGTCCTGCTCGCTGAACACTTCGACGAATTGCGCTCTCTCTGCATGTTCGATGCGGGCAGAAAGCGTGCTGTGCTCCCCTTGCACATCATGGAAGGCAATGATTTGACCATTCACGGCAATCGACAGGCTACTTGGACGGTGCTCATGAATTCCTCCCCACCGCTTACGAACTGAGCGCAGCGTGGCTTTTTGGCCCACGCTGCTTGTTCCCGTGGCGCTGGCATTGCTACCCCCGGAAGAGTCGAGACTGTCCAGCGGTTCACGGTTGCTTAGAGTGGGCCGCCTGAAATGGCGATCGATGATTGCAAGGCATCCCTCGCAGCTCACTATATGCGCGAGCAGCGAGCAATCGATCGGTGTCGGCGGAGAAGAAAGATAGAGTTCGATCAGCGCCGACGCTGGAACGCAATCGGAACCTCTCGCATGAAGAATCGTCTGCCGTAGTTCCTTGAAGAGGTCGATAGAGCTTGACAGTCCCCATGAGAGCACCGGCGGGGATGGGAGATTGCTATCGACGACGCGCAGCTTGCTGGCACTTTCAAGATGGGACTTCACCTCGCTGCGAGCGGCCTTGAGTTTGTTATAGATCGCGGAAAGTGGCAGGCGAACCATTTCTCCAATCTCGCGACGAGAGTACCCGTGAAAGAAATGGAGGATGAAATAGCTGGCACTCTTGGAAGACTGCTTCCTCCAGACGGCGTAGGCGCAGATACGGCGAAGATCATTCTGCCTCTGGAGAAGATCGCCCGGCCGGTCGCCGTCGAGGGCAAAATCGAAAGAGTCAAAGTCAGCTGTGCTGACGAAGTGGAGCGCCTCGCGAGAAGCCCGAGCAAGGCTCGAAAGGAAAATATGGCGCAGGCAGGTGTATATATAGCCATCCAGGTTTGAGATCTCGCTCAGATCTGGCTTGGCAACGGTGAAGTAGAGGCAGAATTCCTGAACGATGTCCTGCGCCTTACCCGTATCCCCACGGGTCAGAACCGATCCCCACTTTAAGAGTTGAGCGTAATGGCCGGTGAGAAGCTCGTCGATCTCCGCCCCGGTTGTCGGCCCCCGCCATTTTGGTTTGCGCTGCTCCATTTGCTCCTAAAGAGTCGATTTCCGGAGCAATCTACCCTCGCAGTAAAACTTTTCTACCTGATACGCATCCACGGCTGTGAAATGCTCGCACAGTCGTTCTTTGATGATTCTAAACGCTCGAAAATGTTTGCACTCCCAGGGTAGATTTCGGATTCGGCACCCTCCTTAAAAGTGAACGCACACTTTCAAGGAGCCGTAGTGTTGCAATCCCCACTATTTCGACGCCATTCCTTCATCAGGACTACCCAAATGGTGAATCACGGGTTCGATCGCGTCGAACCTGGATATAGATCGTTGTGGACAATGAAGGTGCGAGCTCTAGACTTCCTCGCGATGCTGCGTGAGCAGTTTCTCGACGTGCTATCTTGCGATCCCTCACGAGCCATTATTCCGCTTCCTCCGGATCAGCTGGATGACCTCGGGTATTCTTCATCAGAAATACGGAAGCGTTCGGATGAAGCAATGTCCCGAGGCCATTGCCAAGGCTCGAATTGCGACCGGACAGGAGGTGGTGACCTACCCGCCTGCCATCTGTCGCGCACCATGCCCCAACCCCACACCAACAATCGTTGACATAAGTGTCAGGAGATTCACAAATAAATGAAGAACAGTCTGTCCTTCGCCGCCGTCTTTATTGCGCTGTTCATCTCTTTGTCTGCCGGCGGCCAACTCATTCAAGCACCCTCCACCGCAAACCACGTACCTTCCAAGGTCGACCTCTTCGCCGGGTACTCTTACTGGGTACCGAACGGCACCGTGCTGGGTAGTCCCTTTCCCAACGACAATAAAGGAATGATCTTCAGCGGTGCCTACTATTTAAACCGCACTGTCGGGCTGGAGATCATCGGGGATTGGCATTTAGAAAACAGCAACGACTCCATGCAATCCATATCGATCGGCCCGGTCTATCGTCGCCGATTAGATTCTGGATTTATTCCGTTTATTCATGCCTTGGCCGGCGCAGCCCATGTCTCCCCGCCAGAGGTGCCTGCTAAAGACCCAGCCTGCTATTGCGTCATGCAGGAATCGGCCGCCTGGGGGCCGCAGATCACGCTTGGCGGCGGAGTCGACTACCCTTTGCCATACTTTCATCACCATCTTGGTGCCCGCGTCCAAGCGGATTATCTCTACGATCACATTGACTTCGAGCCCATCGGGCACGCCAATCTAAACTCTGGTCGGTTCAGTGCCGGCGTCGTCTGGCGCTTGGGTGTCATTGCACCACCACACTCTCCGAAGGTTAAGAGATGAGCGCGCACCGAACTGTGAACATGAAGCTTTCACACAGTGGTTCGGCGATGCATCGTTCCAGTATTGCTCCCGATCGTCAGATCGGGCCTTTTGAACAGATGCTGCCGACAGAGTCGCGTACCTACGAGGTAGGGAAGCGTATTTTTGACGTTTGCTTGGCACTCTGTCTGTTACCGGTAGCGATGCCAATGATGATGCTCATTGGCATCGCAATAGGCTTCATCTCTGGCGGTCCAGTGCTCTATTCGCAAACGCGTGTGGGCAGGTATGGGCGGCCATTCAAGATATGGAAGTTTTGCACCATGCGTCCAGCTGGTGAGCGAATCTTATCCGCTCACTTTTCGCGCTGTGCCCGGGCCCAAGCTGAGTGGCATGAGGCTCGCAAGCTGCGCCATGACCCGAGAATCACTGCGATCGGTAGAGTACTTCGGCCGACTAGCCTCGATGAGATCCCTCAGATATTCAATGTCCTCATGGGAGACATGAGTTTTGTCGGTCCGCGACCCATTGTCAGAAAAGAGGTACACAAATATGGAGAAAGCTTTTACTACTATGTTTCCGCTAGACCTGGAATTACAGGTTTGTGGCAGATATCTGGACGAAGCGCCTTGTCTTATGGTGACCGAGTAAGTCTTGACGAAAGCTATGTGCGCCATTGGACGCTGCAATCTGATTTTCGAATCTTGCTAAAAACACCTCGAGCCATTCTCCGTTGCCACGAAGCGTACTGAGGGCGACCTGTAATCGGGTCATACTGGCGGTGCCCGAAAGATGGCCTGCTATCGCCGGACATCTCCAAATTTGTGCCCTCTGGAACAGCGCAACAATCGAGTTTTGGGGGAGATGGAAGACTGATCCACTGGCGGACGGTACTGAGGTTAAAGTTCTGGAGTCGTATTTGCGTATAGAGCGGCTGGCTTCGCTGTTTTCGGGTCCTCAATTGTTGGTCTTGAGCCGTTTGCTCTCAATCGCATGCTGCCTCACATCCGGGGTAGTTTTGTGGGGTCAGGCAAAGCCTCCGATAAAGCCGTCGAACGACCTTCAGGTCGGAGCGACGATCGATTTCGCCAGTCCGGATTATGGCAGCAATACGTTGCGGGGATTCGGCTTCTACTCGACGTATGATTTCCGGCGGCACCTGGGGGTTGAGGCAGAGTTCCATCAACTCAACGACCTACATGAAAAGATAGGCATCTCCGAGAGGACCTACGAAGTCGGCCCTCGCTACTATTTTCATTTCGGACCGCTGCAGCCCTACGCCAAATTGATGGTTGGTCGAGGCGTGTTTAACTTCCCCCCAGATCCCCTTCATCCAGAAAAAGGACCGGCCGCGAACCTGGCATACAACATGTGGGCGGGCGGCTTCGGAGCGGATTACCGGCTCCGCCCATCTATCAATATTCGAGCCGAATACGAGTTCCAGCAGTGGACTGGCTTCCCTCCGAACGGATTGACTCCTCGGGTCTTCAGTGCCGGCGTCGCCTTTCACTTCCACTAATCACTCGCTCAATTCTCTTCATGGAGCTGCTTGCTAAACCTGCTGTAAAGGATCGAATCGATGATGCAGCTGAAGTATCCGAAGCCCTTTCTTCCGCTTTTGTTTTTTGCTCTGCTGCAGATCACGACGCTGGGCCGCGCACAAAAGACGATTCATGTGCCCGCCGACCAGCCATCGATTCAGACGGCTATCGACGCAGCCGCGAACGGTGATACGGTCCTGGTCTCTCCTGGAACCTATAACGAAAACATCGACTTCAAAGGCAAAGCGATCATCGTCAGCAGCGGGGCGCAATCTTTTGCGGATGCGGCTTCAACGATCATCAACGCAACGGGCGACGGGCCAGTTGTGAACTTCGCTACAAGCGAACCGCCCAGCGCGATACTGAACGGTTTCACCATTCAGGGTGGCCACGTGGACGCCCCGCGATGCATAGGCGGCGGAGGCATTTATGTTTCCGGAGCCTCCCCCACCATCTCTAACAACATTATCCTCGGCAATCAGGATTACGGGGTTTACGTCACCGGTCAAGGCAGTCCACTCATCCAGGGAAACGATGTGAAGGCGACGCATTACGCGACCGCGAACCTTGACTCCTGCAACATGAAAGGGATGGTTTTGGGGGGTGGAACCGGTGTCGTGCTTACCCTGGCGGATAGTCCGCAGATTATTGGAAACACAATCGAAGAAAACGTAATGCCCACCCAAAACTCAACCAGCGGCGAGCCTTATTCGGGAGCTGGAATGCGCGTAGACCAGACGCAACGGCTCGTACTGAATAACAACATCATCCGCAATAATCTCTGCGGCAGAGCCGGGGCAATCGCGGGCACTCTGCTACAGACTGTCTATCAGAGTTTGACAATGGTTCAGAATTTGATTTATGGAAATTCAAGCACTGGCGTACAAGTAGTGATTTCCGGAAACTATCCTTCGACTTCACCTGCGCTGACTGAGACCAACAACACGATCTACGGCGGAGGAGAAGAGTTGGTTTTCATCTTCGGTCAATCGACCCTCGAAAATAATATCTTCTCTAACTTAAATCCAGCAACGAATACCCTTGACCTCCACGGGGGGCTGATGTGTGCCGATTCCTTTTCCGCGGACTCGCCAATTACCATCCTGAACAACGACAACTACGCCACAGGCATACCCTCTCCATATGTCTGCAATCTCGGCTCGGGGAACATTGCCACCGAGCCGCTCTTCCGCGATGCAGCCAACGGCGATTTCCATGAGCAGACTACCTCTCCGACTGTAGCGACCGGCACTCTCGAAGCGACAGATATCCCGGCCGCCGATCTTGACAATAAGGCCCGCGTCGTCTGCAACACGATCGACATGGGAGCGTATGAGCTCAGGCCTCATCCACCGATCGCGCTGTCGACTTCGCTGAACCCCGCTCCAGGCGGCAGCCCTCTGACCTTCACCGCGCATCTCACCGGCAATTGCAATACCCCTACCGGTACGGTGTCCTTCTACGATGGAAGCACTTCGATCGGCACCGGAGTTCTAAACGGGTCGGGCACAGCCCTCCTAAATACATCGCTGCTGGTTGTCGGCCAACACAATTTGACTGCGCAATATCCGGGCGACTTCAACTTCGACGCCAGCGCCTCTGACGTGTTGGTGCAGACGATAACCGGCGATCCGACATCGACTTCTCTCGGCGTAACTCCTAATCCAGCGAGCGCATTTGCGCCCGTCACCTTGAGTAGTACGGTCATCTCGCAATATGGAACACCAACAGGCTCCGTCAGCTTCACGGCGAACGGCACAGCGCTCGCCACCGCCGCGCTCAACGGCAGCGGAAAGGCAGCCACCACAGTCTCCACGCTCGGTGCTGGAACGTACAGCATCGTCGCGAATTACACAGCCGACACCCGCTTTCAGCCTAGCAGCTCCTCTGCAGTGCAAATGGTAGTCATCGGAGCCACTTCGGTCACTTCGCTCACCGCTTCGCCAAATCCTTCCGCTGTAACACAGCCGATAGTCTTCACTGCAACGGTTCGCGCCAAACAGGGGACCATAACTCCAACTGGCTCGGTGACCTTTTCTGACGGCGCTACAGCTCTCGCTGCGGTCGCCCTCAATCCAAGCGGCGTCGCTACGTTCACAACCTCATTGTTAAGTTTTGGCGCACATGCAATCACCGCGCAGTACGCAGGATCGACCAACTTCAACTCCAGCAGCGCCACTCTTTCCGAGTCAGTAACGTTGATCGGAACGAGCCTCGGGCTAACTGCTTCTCCCAATCCGTCGGACAACGGGCAGACGGTCACATTTACGGCCACCGCTATTGGGACACTGGCAGGAGTTCCCCCAGTAGGGTCGGTAACCTTCAATGATGGGCCTACCAGTCTGGCAACAGCGCAATTGGGTGACAATGGGGCCGCTACTTTCACCACCGCCTCCCTGGCAGTCGGAACACACCCCATACAAGGAGTCCTCGCCGGCAGTGCTTATTTTGCCGGTAGTTCCTCGGCAATTGTGCAACAGGTTGTGCAAGCTTATGACTTCACTGTCGCAGTTTCAAAAACCATGCTGACCATCCCGTCGGGAGACTACACGAACATAAGCGTAACCGTATCGCCAGTGGGAGGCTTCACCGGCTCCGTCGCGCTGACTTGCGGAGAAGTGCCAGACCATACTCAATGCGTGTTTCCGGACGGGAATTCTGTTTCTCTTACCCATGGCTCGAAGACTGTAAAGCTTTCCATGAATACCAGCGACGTGTACGGGTATGGAAATGAGGTTGGCCGCGCCGTGTCCCCTTGGGTCGGCGGCGGCACGGATGGGTTTCTGACGGCGTGTGTGTTGCCTGCTTTCGGCTGGTTGGGTTTGCGCGGAAAGAGACGAGACAAGTTACGTTCTCTAGAGATAATGCGTCTCCTCATAGTTTCGCTGGCAGGAGCGCTATGTCTTCAATCCTGCAGTGGGAAGCTGCCCGGGGAGACCGCTCCGGGGACGTACAGCCTAGCAGTTGTCGGGAGGAGCACCAGCGGCTCCCCGCTGCAGCAATCCATACCTATTCAACTTGTCATTACTTCGAGGAGCCAATAACAAACCAATACGGGGGGATCTAATACGGCGGACGAAGAAAACGTTCATAGTGGGACGCTTACTAACCTTGACGTTCTGACAGGAGGTTAACGCCACTTGACCACTCGGGCTTTGCGACCAGGTAGCAGCTAGTGTGCCTCAAAATTGCTTTCCCAAACAATACCCCAAGAAAATAAGGCCGAATCCACTCAGGATTCCGCCAGCGAATACGCTCCACAACAGGTATCCCCAACTGCCCAATAGTCTGAAACGAAACTCTCGCGTTACGCTTTCCAATACTCCTTGCGCATTGCGAATCGACCCTTCGAGCGCCCCTTTGATCCATGTCTCCATTTGTTTCTGAGATGCCGCAAGAGCCTGAGCCAAGCTGGATTCGATAATGGTTCGAATGACTCCTCCGAACTGCTGCCTGGTTTCCTCCGAGTAGCTCTTGAGGATGGCGTCCCCGGCGATAGAGTCATGCAGGCTGGCTTGGACATCCTCCAAGAGCTGCCTGGTTGCCACAGATGCCCCCTCTATCGTTCCTTTGAGCTGCGTCGCCGCATAGTCTGCGATTTCCCGAGTGACACCTCGGAGTCTGGCCTGTTCCGAGGCCGCATCGTTCAAGCTCCGCGCCACATTCTCCAAAGCCCTGCACTCCACGACGCTCAACTTGTATCGCAGCCATTCGGGGTCTTCTGGGTCCATCTTGGCGAACTGCTTGACCAGATCGAACAGCACCCGTTCTCGCGCCTCACCCTCCGGGAAGGCGAGGTACACAAGGTCGCGAATCCAACCTGAATTGTCGTTCGCTGGCGCCATGGGGAAATTGCTCATGGGAGAAGGACCTTCCTCGCTTCCGTGAATTGGCTGAAGGCGCGGAAGCGATACGTCCTGGCCCGAAGGGTCATGTCAGGCGCCCTCAACTCCGCCACGTCAGTCTTACGGTCGCCCACATCGCCCAGGGTGACGTTCATCGTCCGCATCATGCGCTGGAGGTCAGGGCGTCTGGCGTCCATGCGAATCTCCACAGGGCAAAATGTCTCTCGAAAGCCCTTCACATCCGGCTCCAGCTTCGGATTCTCCCAGGACGACGCCACGCCTTCCTGAAAATGGTTATGGACGATCACGTAGTCTACGGTGTTCTGCAACTCCCCGCCCCACTCGATCACGGAGCGGGCAGAGGCGATATCGGCGTCCACCACGCCCAGCGCCGTCCATCGGAGATCGAGGCCGGATTCCTGCATCACCCGATAGAAGTCACGAAACCAAGGAATCATCCGATGTCCCTGCGCCGCACCCATGTCGGCCAGGATCACGTCCGCGCTCGACTCCAGGGATATGCCAAGCAGCTTGTCATAGGTCCAGCTCTCCAAAGCTGGAAGTTTGTGAGCGCGCGCGAAGAGCGCCTTGAGGCACCCTTCCGCCTTGTTGTCAGGGTCCATGTCGAACAGGTCGGCCTTGTAGCCGGTTCCGGCGTACCACTCCGCGAGTGTCGCCATCACCGTCGTCTTTCCTACGCCGCCTTTGCCGGCGATCGGAAAGACCACCCGCTTCGGTTTGAGATCGAGCGAGGTCAATCCTCGCTCCTCCCCACGAAGACGCTCGGCTTGAACACCTTCTTCGGTTGCCACTGCGCCTCCCTCTGCCGGTTCAGCTCCGCCTCGCGGTCCAGCCTCGCCATTGTTTCTTCTCTCTGAATTTGCCATGCAGGTTTCTCCTTGTTCTCTGGGCCGCGGTCGGAATCGCGGGCAATCGGTTGGCGAACCTCTTTCTCCACCGAAGGGGGCGGGAGGTTCTTGATCTCTTTCGCCGGGCGGGGCTGATGATCTCGCAAGAGTGAGGCGGCTGTTCTGCAGAAGTTCGGATAGGCGCCGGGATATCCGGCTTCCCGAAGTGCACGCCAGATCACAATCCAAGTCAGCCCGCTGTCTTTGGCTGCTCGCAACTCCGCTCGCACACCCTTCAAGAGTCGCGCCTTTAGTTGAAAGAAACTTCTACTCAACATCAGCGCCTCAATCAGCGTCTGCAACGCCGGTGATCGCTCATCTATTGAGGTGCACATTTCAACAGAAGAATGACAGACCGCTGCGAGATGTGCAAGCCTCAAGCGCAACTATTTGCGAATCTGTGACAGCAAACCGCAGCAAAGTGCAGTGAAGTGCAAATAAGCGCGAATAATCGCAATCAGACGCCGTCTCAAATCGTTACTGCGCTTTGCTGCACTTTGTCGCGGTTATTCGTGCTTTTGTTGCAGCCGCAGGCTGCGCTTTCGTAGGGTTGCAGACCCGCGGCGAGGTAGGCTGCTTGCAGCCGTCTTTGTTGGTTATTGTGGTAGTGGAACATAAAGCGCAGACGCACTTTGAAGGTTTGCTCCGAGCATCTCTCATGGAATCAATCCGAAAGCCTGACGCACATGAGCACCGTAGAGGAGTGTGTGTGCGTCACGTTGCTAAGGCGATGTACATCGCGGTATAGTGCAGCCATGCCGAGACCGAAGCCGCCGCACATTGTCCGCTACACGATTCGCCTCAACCGTGCCCAAGGAGAACGCGTCGCAGCTTTGAAAGCCAAGCTCAACGCGAGAAGCGACAACGAGGTCTTCGACTACCTCGTCACGGTCGGAACCAACCAGCGCGACGACTTGGAGCAGCTCGTCTACTCGCTCTTCGGGAATCTCGCGGACAATCTGTCGCGGCGTTTCCAGAGCATAGAGACGGTCAACCAGCTACATCTTGCCCTGACGGACACTTTCATCAAGTACGCGCTCACAGCGCTTCCGGAAGTCCCGTCTTCGCTTGTGGCGGCAGCCAGGGCGCGCGCGACGAAAATCTACGAGCAGGTGAACCTCACCGCCGCCCGTGAGTTCCAGCGGCGGCGGCAGTCGGACGCCTATTCCGCCGCGGAGCTGGGCCTTGAGGAAGATTTGGGCTTTTCCGCCTCTGCCAATGACGGGGTTTGATTCTGGCCATGCCACGGACACCGAAAAAGCAGCTTCAGGAAAGGAAGGACGGCGAGCGATCGACGCGGCTTCGCCCCGGCCGCGTTCGACGTACCGGCACGCGACCACCTCGTGTCACCGGGACGGCGAAGAACCTCTTTCGGCTCGTCAGACTTGTCAGCCGCTCGTCTTCTACAAGGACCGGGAACGGGATGTCTTCCGGTCGGGGTGTCGCCTCTGAGAGAGCTTCAGCCTTTCAGCGCCGGGCCATTGTGAATGTCCGGTATTCGTCTTCGCAAACACCGGGAGGCTGGAAGGCCCACGGCACCTACGTCGAACGTGAGAGCGCCAAGGTAAACCCAGTGGACAAGGGGAAGCAGCAATTGGAAGCCGACCCTCGAATGTCGGATGCCGACCGTCTCGGCTTGGCTCGGGAACATCCGCTGGGATCGTTGGCCGATAGCTGGCAGCGGGCCGGCGATGAGCGCATTTTCAAGATCATCGTTTCCCCGGAAGACGCGAGGGTTGAATTCCACAACATCGCCGAGGGCATGATCTCCCGGATTGAGCAGCACACGGGAGCACCCGTCGAGTGGGGCGGAGTAGTCCATCGCAACACGGACCATCACCACGCCCATATCCTCGTGCGCGGCAAGTTGCCGTCCGGGGAACCGCTCAGACTTCCCGCCGATCTGATTCGCAAGGGGCTTCGCGATGCCGTCCAAAGCTCGCTCACCCGGCAGCTCGGCCCGCGAACCATCGAGGAAATCGAGCAGCAAAGGTGCGTGGAACTCACCGCGAACCGCGTTACACCCCTGGACAGGAAGCTCGCGGGTCGTTCCGACCTGTATGCCAAAGACTCGGCATATCGGGACGCGGGAACAGGGGCAACAGCGGCGGAACTGGCGCGGCTCCGGTATCTGAAAGACATTGGCCTTTCCAGACAAGCCATCGCGGGCCATTGGCTCGTCAGATCCGACTTTCTCAGCCAGCTTCGCGAGATGAAGGCGATTCAGGACCGCGCCCGCACTCTCTTCCGCAGCGGCGTGGCCATCAGCGATCCCCATGCTCCGATGGAGTATTCCGACAAGTCCAAGAAGCTGATCGGTCGAGTCCTCTTGAATAGCGAAGACGAGCGCACCGGCGCTCTTCAGACCATCTTCGAGACCACCGAGGGGAAGATTGAGATTCTCCGACATGACGGGACGCTGAGGTCCGCGTGGAGCCGGGGAGACTTGGCGCCGGGCAATATTGTGAGCATCGACAGCCTCAGAAGCGATCCCGACAAGCTCTATGCCGCTTCGGTCGGCAAGGATTCGGAAATTCTTGCCGACGACGGAGCGCTCGACTCCATCGCCCGCCGTATGCGAACGATGGGACTGTCGGTGGGAGATTCCGATAAAGGCTGGATGGGCCAATTCAACGCAGCCTTGCGCGCTCGATCAGTTGAGCGGGCGAGAGGAAAAGCATATTGACTTTGCATGGTTTGCTTGTGAAATGTACTCTTCTACGAAAGGAGTGTTTCACATGAGAAATGGAACCACAGCGCCGCCCGGATACGTTCTTCCCAGCCGTCCGCGGTGGCAGGGAGGCTGGAATGTGCGGGCAGTCATCGGCGCGGCGCTCGTCTTCGTCGCCGCCGCCAGCGCCTCGACGGAATGGCTCGCCATACAGCTCAACAATCCGGTGGAGATGGGCGACCCGCTGACCTGGATCGACGGGAAGGCGGTCTTCCAGCCGTTCGCTGCCCTTGTGCTCTGGAGGCACTTCGCCGGAAGCCGCCTCATCAGTTCAGGCGTCCGCAAAGAAATCTGGATCGCCTTCGCGGCGACGCTTGCGGGCGGCATCCTCCTAGCCTTCATCACATATTGGTTCCTCTCTCTCATCCGCGACCGCAAGAGCACTGACAGCCTGATGAACCTGCACGGCTCCGCCACCTGGGCCACCCGCGACGACATCAAGCAGCTCGGCTTGCTCGACGCGACCGATGGAGTGTACGTCGGTGGTTGGAGAGACCCCGCCACGAAGGAGATCCACTATCTTTTGCACTCAGGCTCGGAACCCGTTCTCCTGTTCGCCCCAAGCCGAAGCGGCAAGGGTGTCTCGGCCATCATTCCGACGCTCTGCCAGTGGCGGCAGAGCGTTTTCGTCTACGACCTGAAGGGCGAAAATTGGGATAAGTCTGCGGGTTTTCGTCACGCAATTGGACAGCGCGTCCTCAAGTTTGCGCCCACCCTGCCATTCGAGAGCTGCTGCTACAACCCTCTATCAGAAATTCGCTGGGAGACCGATTACGAGGTCGCAGACGCTCAAACCATCGCGAACGCGGTCATTCGCCACGGCGCGGATGACGGCCTTTACAAGCACTTCGAGGATGCCGCCGTCGATCTCGTGTCGGCTGGCATCATCCATCTCGGCTACGTCTTCAGGAACCTGGACAAGCCTCGCCAGCCGACGCTTCCCGATGTGCTTGCCCACTACTCGTCGCCCGGCATGAACTTCACCGACGTGCTGATCGAGATGCAGAAAACAGTTCACATGCCCGGAGGGAAGTCCGAGCCGCGGCTTGAGTGGTTCGATGTGAACGGCAGGCCCACCTTCACCCATCCTTTCGTGAGCAAGGCCGTCCAGCGGCAACTCAACCGGGCCGACCGCGAGGCGTCCAGCATCCAGTCGAGCATCGTCACGCCGATGACGCTCTACGACGACCCCATCGTGCAGAAAACCGTGAGCCGCTCAGATTTCGTGATCCGCGATCTCGTCTATGGCGAGACCCCGATGAGCCTTTATTTCAAAGTCCCGCAGCCCGACCGCGACCGGCTTCGGCCCCTTGTCAGACTGATGCTCCAGCTCATATTCAATCGCCTCATGGAGCAGCTCGACCCCGACCGCCATCATCTGCTGCTGATGCTTGATGAGTTTCCAGAGCTTAAGAAAATCCCGAATCTGGCGGCGGCCATGAGCCTCATGGCCGGATACAAGATCAAGCCGTACCTGATCGCGCAGACCCTCACTCAGATCATCGAGGAATACGGCCCGAACGAATCGATCACCGATAACTGCTACATCAAGGCCGCGTTCCAGACGGACAACCTTCAGACATGCAAGAACCTCTCGGAGTTGAGCGGCAACATGACCGTCGAAAAAGAGACCGTCAACTACAGCGGCCAGCGTACCGACTTCTACCTGAAACACATCTTCCGCAGCGTGGAGCAGGTGCAGCGGCCGCTCATCACAGTCGATGAGATACGCCGCATCAAGCCTCCGACCAAGGCCAGCAACGACCCCAACAGCAAGATCACGGCGCCGGGTGAGATGCTCATCTTCATCAACGGCGTCGCCCCGATTTATGGAGTTCAGAGCCTCTATTTCCTGAACGACGCGCTGCTGGCCAGGACGAAGCTAAAGCCCCCAGTCTTTCCGACGGCCGCGCAACCGCGCCCGGCGAAACCAGCCCCATCAACCCCCGCGCTCGACATCACCGCCATCGTCCATGCCGCCGTCGCTGGCCAAGCAATCGAGGAGCAGATCAATGGAAATTCTTAACCAGGTGATACTTGCCGGAAACCTTACCGATCAGCCTACGGTTTCCGATGCGGGAGGGCGAGTTTTTGTACGCGCCCGGTTGGCGCAGCATTGGCATTACGAGACCCAGGGCCGCACTGTGGAGCATCGCCAGTTCCTGCCGATCACATTTTTCGGCGAGAGCGCCATCGTCGCCAAGTCCTTCCATAAGGGCGACAATATCCACGTCACGGGCCAGCTCATCCGTCGCGAACCTCGTGCGCGGCCCGATGCGCCAAACGCGGCCCATGAAGCGGGCACGATCTTCGAGATCCACGTCATTCGGGCTTTCCGCATCGCTCCGTGTTCCAAACCTGGGTCTGCGATCATCCACCAAAACGAGATCCGGCGAGCTAACGACGCGAAGCAGGTGCCGACATTCCTTCAGGAGAGCATCCATGATTGGCCTGTCTAACCGCTTCCTTCGCTCCGGCGCTCGGATTGTCTCCGGGCAGAGGAATATCGTCGTTGCGGCCGCGACTGCCATCGTCCTTGCCTCGCTTGCGGCGATGCGGTTCGGCGTTGTTTTCAACTACACGCACTCCGCTCCCTTCGGCCTTTACCGCGAAGTCCCCGATCCCTCGGACGCTCCCCACGATCCCGCGCCATACGTCTTCTTCTGCCCTGATGTTCGCTGGCCGGCGATGAAGGGCCAGCCGAACTACAGGAACCCCATGCGTACCTGTCCCGATGGATTCGCGCCGCTAATCAAGCCGGTGGTCGCGTGGCCCGGCGACACCGTGGAGACCTCCGCCGCTGGCGTCTCCGTCAACGGCCATCTCTTGCCGCACACGGCAACGATGGACCGGGACTCGTCCGGTCGGCAGATTCATCCCTTTCCGGCGGGGAAGTATCTGGTTCAGAGAAACCAACTCTGGGTCGTCAGCTCCTTCAGTCCGCGCAGCTTCGACTCGCGCTACTTCGGGCCGATCCCGCTGAAGTCGGTCCGAAGCTGGATTCGCCCTCTCTTCGTGGAACGGCATTATCCCGGCTCAGCGAACCCTAACTGACTGAGCAGAATAAGCCTGTCACGCACCATCGAGGCCACTGACTCAATGAACACTTCAGAACCTTTCATCGTTTCGAGCGAAGCGGCGACGGCGAAGCCTGCCAGCGCCGCCGGCGCAATCAGAACCGCGTTGCTTTTCGTGATCGCCGCATTGTTCGGCGGCGCGGGCTGGAGCGGACGACCGACCCCGCATTGCTTCGCCTTGCTCTTTCCCTTTCTATACCTTCAGTCGCGTCGCCGACTGGACTCGCTCAGCGCACTTTTCTACTACGCTGCGGCAACATGGCCCGTTATTCCCGGCTCCCAGGCTTTCTTTCGGACAGGTCGAAATCCAATCGTCCCAATCCTCGTATGGGCGGCTTTGACGTTGTTGGGAGCAACGCCCTGGATACTTTTCTATAGCCGCAAGTGGCTCTCCATCTCCGCGATTGCGGCCCTCGTAGCGCTGGCCCTACCGCCCCTGACTCTTGTCACAATGGCCCATCCGCTAATCGCGTCAGGGCAATGGTTTCCTGGAACCCGCTGGTTCGGCCTCGGCCTTCCACTCGTGTTGATCGGGGGCTATCGACGGCTCGGCGCTTTCGCAACGATTGCCATTTTGGTCGGCGCATCCATCGCGACACATGCCCTTTTCGCGCGTCCAAGTCCCGACCCTCGCATCCTCGCAGTCAATACGGAGTTCGGCGCGACGCCTGAGCGAGATCTGTCCGGCTCCGCTCTGGAGACTCAGGAGGCGTCTATTCAGCGACTCGCTCTCGCCCATCCCGATTCTCTCTTGATCCTGCCTGAATCTGTCATCCCCAACTGGAGCCCCATGCACGAGGCGCGGTGGGCTTCCACCTTCGCGCTGCTAAAGCAACGCCATACCGGCCTGCTGATAGGCACGACGATTCCAATTCCCAACACGGAGGCGAATCGCAACGTCCTCCTTTCGCGTGGCTTCACGGAGCGCCTTTCCTACGTCCAGCGAGTGCCGGTGCCGCTCGGCATGTGGCACTTCGGGGACGACCATGACGGCTTTCCTCTTATGCTTCGATTCCCGCCCACCATTCGCGTCTGGAATCGCCGCGCCGGAGTGCTCGTCTGCTATGAGCAAATCATCGTCTGGCCGGTGCTCGAAACGCTCGCGCACAATCCAGAGATGTTGATCGCGCCCTCCAACATCTATTGGGCTTCCAAGACGACCATCCCGGCAATTCAGCACATCGCCGCACAGGACTGGGCCGACCTGTGGGCGATCCCGCTCTACGAGGCGAGCAACCGATGAAGAAGTTCATCCTGATTTGCCTTGTCTGCCTTGCCGCAAAAGCCCGCGCTCAGAAGGCGGACATAGCCGCCCTCGGTTCGCGCTGCGTCCCGGCCGCCCCTGCCTCAACACTCGACGCGATCATCGGAGCTGAGTCGAGCGGCAATCCGAACGCCATGCAGATCGACTTTCCAAAGTCGCTGCTCAGACAATGGCGCCTGCCTAACGGAACGCTGCGCCTTCGTCGCCAACCTTCGAGCCAGCGTGAGGCGCTCGAATGGCTCGCATACCTCCAACGCTTCGGCATTTTCGTCGACTTGGGGCTGATGCAGGTCAGCACGGCGGAGGCGCAACGCCGCGGCCTTCCTACCGAATCCCTCTTGGAGCCATGCACGAATCTTCGAGTTGGCTGGGAAATTCTTGAGGAAGACTATCGGGCGGAGATGAAGACCTATGGCCCCGGCCAGGACGCTTTGCGACATGCCATCTCCCGCTACAACACCGGCGATTCCAACTGGGGCATAGACAACGGCTACCTGGCCCGAGTTTTCGCGGCGCGCCGCGCCTTCGATTCAACTATCGCGAGTACCGCCAAATGACGATCTCCGACACTGAACGAGCACTCCGCCAGAGGGCGGCGCAGTCCGCGGTGGCCTCCGTGGAAATGGCCGGACTCCAACCATCGCAGTTCCTTGAATCGCTATTGTCCCGATGGGTCGATGGCGTCGCTTCGCTCGATGAAGTTCAATCCGCCCTTGCAGTGGAGGTGGCGCAGTCCAATGATTGAGCCCTTGGACCTCGCCATGCCCGGCGCGTTCGCGCCAAGAAACAAGCTCGGCATCACCGATCCATCCGCCCTCGCAACAGCGACCGCCGATTTCACGGTGTTACGACTTGCAGAACTTCAGACCTCGCCGGTCCGCGGCGGCTTCGACTCCTCTCACTTGCGGGAAATCCATCATCATCTCTTTCAGGACCTCTACGACTGGGCGGGGGACCTGCGCGACATCGACGCGGCCGATCTCCCGGCATCCCGACTTGAAAAATCCCTCGACAATCTCTTCGATCGACTGGCCCGCGAAAACCACCTGAAGGGATATAGTCCCGATGAGTGGGCACGGAGCACTTCGGCTTATGTTTACGATCTTGGCGTCCTGCAGCCTTTCCTGGCAGGGAACGAAATCGCACTCCGCGAGTTTGCCGCCGAACTTGCCCGCAAGAACGACATCGCCTTGCAATGGGAGGCTACAGCCGACATCGGCGATATGATGACCCAGCTCCGGCAGCCGGAACAGGCAGGGAACCTTCGACGCATCATTATGTTGGCGATGGACACCAGCCCAGGCCCGCAACTCCCCAGCCGGGGAAATGCCTCTGAGCACGGAATGGAGAGGCTACTATCGTTGGAAAATTCGCATCTATAAACGGATGCTTTGGAAACTCCTTTTGGATTTTCGTGCCGCATAGAACATTTCATTTCGCGAGACGGTTTTGATACATATTTCCCGAGGCTTCAAAGTTTTTGCATGTTTTCTTTCGTTCGCAATCATCACTGCATCAACCCTTCGATTCAGCCATCTGACAGCGCGCCGCAACTCCAAGTCTGCAGAATCCGCCCAAGAGCTTCTCGACCAAGCCGACACGCTGGCCTGGCAAAATCGCTGGACGGACGCACAGCCGCTCTACAATCGCGCCGAGCAGCTCTTCCGTAGTCAACATCAACTCTCGAAGGCGCTCTACGCCCATGTCAGCCAGGTTCCATCAGACGAATCCAAGGACATGCGGGCAACCATAGCCGCCTTGGATCAGGACTTGACCTTGCCGGAAGCTACGGACCGCGAAACCAGACTTCGCATTTTGGTCATTCGCGGAATGCAAGAGATTAACTTTGACGCCTCGGATGCCCGCGGCACTTGGCAACAGGTCGCGGAGCTTGCCCGACAACAGAATCACTACAAGTTGGCTACACGCGCCATCGGAGAACAAGGAATAGCCGCGTTTCTTCTCGGCGACGCCGATAAAGCGAAGCGGCAAGTCCTTCTTGCATGGGGCCTCTCAAGGGCCGAGGGAGATCCTGCCGCCACTGTGCGGTATGAAAGCATGTTCGGCGAAGGTCTCGTGCACCTGAATCGCTTCAAAGAGGCGCTCACCCCTTTGAATGAGGCCATCCAAATTGCGGCAAAGCACAGGGAGTTGGCTTATCCCACAATCGCCGTGTATGCGAAGATCGAGGCTCTGGCCGGCCTGCATCAATACGACGAGGCGCTCGCCCTCGCTAATGAATCACTCGCGAGGCTGAAGGCAACCCCCTACGACGGCCACAAGGCCCAGGTCTACATCACGCGTGGTGTAGTAAATCAAGACCGCGGCGACTGGGCTTCGGCAATCGCAGACTTCAAAACCGGATTGGCCTATTCCACAAAGATCGGCACTTACCGTGGAATGACGGACGCGGGCGGTCTGCTGGCGGCGGCCTATGAGCGCCAAGGCGATCTGCGAAACGCGCTCGACGCCATCGACGCCGCGATCCAGGCCAATACGAAGATTCCGGATGAGCTGTATCTTGTTCCCCGAAACCTCGCGATCAAAGCCGATATCACTGACAAGATGGGCCACCCGGCCGACGCTGCTGTGCTGTATCAGAAGAGTATCGTCCTCGTGAACGAGATGATCCAACACGCGGCTACGGTCAACATCCAAAGGCAACTCCTCGCCGAGATGAGCGACATTTACTCCAGCTATTTCGCATCACTTTGCACCCGGAAACGCTACAACGAGGCGTTCCAGGCGTTGGAGGAGGTTAGGGGCCGCGTCGAGACAGAGGCGTTGGAGCACCACGCGAATCAGCCAATCAGGCGGCCGACACCCGATGAGCTGCAACTGACTCGATTGAATATCGCTCTCGTGAACACCAACGACCAGAGTAAAAGACAGGCTATTACAAGCGAAATCTACAACGCCGAGCTGAAGCTGAGTCCCAGTGCTCTGGCACAGGCGACGACTGCCCATCCGGTCAAACTGACCGAACTGCAGCGTCGATTGCCGCAAAGGGCGCTCCTGATCGAATACGTCTTGGCGGAGCCGAACTCCTATGCACTCGCGATCACGCACTCGACCGTCACACCCTATCGGCTGGCGTCGAAGGGGCATATCGAGGCCGACGCGAATCAATACAGACGGGAACTCCACGCGGAGAAGGTCGACATGGCCCTTGGCCAGACTCTCTTCAATGAGTTGCTGGCACCTATCAAGGCCTACCCGCGAAAGTCGGATCTGACGGTCATTCCGGATGGGTCACTTCATCTCTTGCCGTTCGCGGCTCTCGCCAATCATGGTGGGTATGTCCTCGCGACTCATACGGTGGACGTGGTTCCCTCATCAACGGTCTTCGACCTTATCCGAAAGCGCGTAGGCAAGCGGTTATTGAACACCATGCCATACATCGGCGTCGCCGCATGGACCCAGACGGTGGACACTCGCAACCCCGTTCTTCGAGCGATATCCGGCCCGGAGCGCAGCCAGCTTGTGCCGTTGCCCGATAGCAAAAAGGAGGTTGAGACTGTCGCGCAAGACTTGCCGCAGCCGGACACCATCCTGCTTGGAGCCGAGGCCACCGAGGGCCGATTCAAGCATCTCCCGCTCGACAGCACCAATGTGATCCACCTTGCATTGCACGGATACGCCGACGAGGACTACCCCGACCGCTCCGCGTTGATCTTCGCGCCAGACCCAACGGGCGCGGAGGATGGCCTGCTGCAAGTGCGCGAGATACGCAACCTCCATCTCGATGCGAAGCTCGTCACCCTTTCGGCCTGCGACACAGGCGTCGGCCCGACCGGCGAAGCCGATGTCGCCAACATCGTCAACGCCTTCATCGAGGCAGGCGCGGACACGGTCGTTTCCACCCTTTGGGAGCTGGAGGACCATTCCACCGAACACCTTATGAGCACCTTCTACGCGCAGCTCGCTCTCCACCATCGCAAGGTGGATGCGCTCCGCACGGCCCAGTTGGATCTCCTAAACCAGGGCCTTCCGCCCTACTACTGGGCCAGTTTCCAAATCGTCGGCGACCCCGACGGCACCATCTGATTTCAACCGGGACCGATATGACAATGACCAAATCGCAGCGCGAAGCCATTCTCACGAAGATTCAAACCCTTGTGACGGAGAAGTATTTCGATCCAGCATTCAACGAAGCAGCCTGGCAAGAGATCGTCACGCGATATCGCCAGGCGATCGTCGACGCGCCAAACACGTCCGGCTTCGAGACAGCCGTATCGAAGATGCTAGCCGAGCTTTCCCCGAGAACGATGGGGCTTTTGTCGGACCACACCCCCATCACACCTCGCAATGCCATCAACGCGAGCTTTGCGATTGAGACGATAGGTATGGAACTGCGCTGGGTCTTCCAGGACGTGCTCCCCGGCGGTGTCGCCGCCCGCGCCGGTCTGCGTTCGGGCGACGTTCTCCTCTCTGTCGCCGGAAAACAGTTCCAGCCGAAGGGTACGGATGCTTCCGCCCTCTCTTTTGAAATGCGGAGCAGCATTCCACTTGTTGTCTCTCGGGGAAATCCGCCTCAAGATGTTTCCGCGACACTCGAAACGGGCGCACCGAAGTACAAGGACAATCCCTACTCCGAACCCACCGCCCTCATCGCTGAATTCCTACCAGGGGGCATCGCCTACCTCAAGGTGAGTCTCTTCCCCGGCAAAATTGGCATCGACTTCGCCAACGAACTCGACTCGATCTTCAAGGGCAAGTTCGCGAACGCCGAGCGCCTCATCATCGACCTTCGCGGCAATCCCGGAGGCGGCATCGGTGGCCTCACGTTGATGAGCTATCTCACCCCGGATCGAATCCCGATCGGCTACAGTTGGAACCGCAAAATGGCTCAGGAGAGGCGCGACCCCGCAACCCTCCCTATCTTCAATAAAATTCCACGCTCAAAGCTGGCGATTCCCGGCCTCGCTCTCAAGTTTCTTGGAAAGACCTCCGTGTTCGTCCACACGGAAGGACTCGGCCCCCACCCCTACCACGGTCGCGTCGCGATTCTCGTAAACAGGCACACAACCGGTGCCGCCGAAATGGTCGCCCAGTTCGCCCAGGAGCGCCGCCTCGCTGTCATCTTCGGCGACGAGACACCGGGCCGTCTCGTCTCCCGCAGTGCCTTCAAACTCGGACTCGGCTATCGCCTGGTGATTCCCGTCGCTGCCTATGTGAGCGCCCAAGGGAACCGGATTGAAGGACTTGGAATCTCCCCGGACATTCCCATTCCCTGGTCTTTCCCGAGCGCCGCGCAAGAAGAGGACAATCAACTGGATTCAGTCGCGAAGCAACTCAGCATGGCATAGCGGGACGAACGTCGCCTAGCCCTAGACTTTACCTTTACCCTTGCCGACATTTCAGTACCTATCGGAGATTAGAACTCAGAAATGGCACCGATACCGCCGTTCACCTTTCCGGAAAGCCGACTGCACGTCTATGTGGAAACGCCCGCGAAGCGCGAATCCACGATCTCTATTTCTCTCAATTCAGAAATAAGCTCTGATTCGGACGATCCAGCGCGAACGTCGGCAACAAAAAGAATCGGGACTTGAAGCAAACTCTTGCCGATGTTCATTGGGTCTCCTTGAGAACATTCCACTTCAGGAGTGGGCACTTCTGACTGAAGCGTTCGATTTCGTTTCTTCACTCTCTAAAGCGGAAAGCCGGCAGTAAAACATGCAAAGAATCTAAAGAATCGAGCGGAGCAAAAAGAGGGCGACGAGGAGCGGCCGGGAAGGAGGTGGACGGTGTAAAGAATGAGCGCTCTCGATTCGTATTCATAAGTCTCCTGATTGCCCGAGAGTGAATCCTTTACTTGTCGGAGTTTTGCCCCAGCTCTCGGTAGGTAACATGGCCTTCGTGATCGCACTGCTTCTTTTCCTCGGGACTAAGTGGTGTATCTTTCTCGTTCGGAATAACCGAAACGCATCGAAGGTGATTCTCGAATCCGGGCGCTGAAAATATGGCCACTATGCTGGTTGGCTCATTGCTGTTGTTCCTCAGGCTCACCCAGGTGTATGCGGGAATAAACACCAGCCCTCCAGCATGCAGATCGCGTTGCTGGTCGCCCACTTGAACATGGGCTATGCCCTCCTGGATGAACACGATTTCATCCTGCCCAAGATGTTGGTGCCTGGGTATCGTGTCTCCCGGCTGAAGGTCTTCTGTCACCAGGACTAGATGTTGAGAGCCGTTGTTCTTGGGGCTGACCTTCAGCATGAATCCTCCCGGGGGAGGGTCGCGCCAAACTCGCTGCTCACCCTCATTTTTTTCCAGCAAGAGCGGCTTTGGTCCGTTCTCTGAAGGAGTAGCCGGCCCGGTTTGGGTTGGTTTCGATTGGCCGACGCAAACTGCAAACAGCACCACCGCTGCTACTCGAATTGGGCTTTGCATCATTCTTGGGCCTCGTGATTGCTCGACATACGTTTGCTGCCGCCATCGCGGGAATTCATGTTAGGCGCGGGAGATTTGTCGGCTCTCGCAACCGGTGGCGTTCGATACGTGCTTGCTGCGAAGCTTTCTTTTTCCTCCAACGGCGAACCGGTGGGCGATCAAAGTTTACCCACCGTTCCCCGTGTTCTTCCGATTGCACTAATTCGTGCCGTTGCAGTCCGGAGTGGCGCGGAAGGCGTGAATCTCGCCGCTCTGTGTCAGGGCTTGGCCTACTATCTCGCCTGAATCGTTGATTCCGAAGGCAACCAGCAGATAAAGAGGGCTATCCGCCGGAATAAGAGTGTTGAGATCTATTAGCGTTTTGCCTTCCCAGAGAAAGGCGCGGCAGTTGCCGGTCGCGGAGCATGACCCGCCAACCACCTGTCCGAGGTTGTTGACCCAGAAGGGATCGGCCATCGTATCGGAGCCGAGGAGGCCGAGGTCTTTCATTCCTGTGTCTTTCGTCCACAGGAATGCATGGACGTTGCCGCCCTTCACTTCGGCTGCTCCCACGACTTGCCCACGGTTGTTAATGCCGGCAGCTACGTTGACCATTGTGCCTCCTAAGTTGCCAAGGTCGGTCACGGAACCGTCCGTGTCCCAGAGCACGGCGTGCGGCCCGTACACGGGAAAGGCAGTTGTGGTGTTGAAACAATGGCCTGACGACCCGACCGCCTGACCCTTATCGTTCAACGAGAGAGCAAAGCCTACCGTATCGCCGGGGAGCGGGCGTAGTTCCCTGACTGTCTCCGGATCAGGGCCCCAGATCACAGCTTCAAAATGATGCACCTGGAAAGGCTGTTTGCAGTGGCCCGGGTCATTAAGGGTGTCATTCTCGGCAAATCCTGCGACTTGGCCTCGATTGTTGATGGCGATTGCCTGGGCGCTGTCGCCTCCGGGCAGGGTTGAGAGGGGCGTCATTTTGCCATGCCGCCAGACGGCCGCGAGACATTGAAGGTGATTGCCGAAACCGCAAAAGTCCTCGTCCATGTATGCCGGATCGGCGGTTTCTGAATAGATGGCAAGCTCGTCGCTCGAATTGAGCCCATTCGCTAAGCTGTTTGGTCCACCTAATGTACCGAGATCCTTCAAACCGCCGTCAGAACTGATGAAAGCATGTTGGGGGCCTCCGGCAATCAGGTTTGCTGAGCCGGCCACCCGTCCGCTGTAGCTAATGCCGAAGGCTGTAGCTGACGTGCCGCCCAACGTGCCCAGGTCGGTAACGCGATAGTGGGTGGGGTGATGTGTGTCTGGTTGTTCTTGCGCGAGGGATTGGAGCGGCATTGCTAGCATTGCGAGCAAACTCACCGCCGAAGCAGGGATTAGTAACGTGGGTTTCATGGTGCTCCTTTTGTGTCGAAGATGGGGTTGGGTTGCCAGCCAACGCAATTGGTTTGCGTATGACCGAGCCGCGAGGTTGCATGCGTCGGCTTATTTCATTGCGATTTCGAAGGAGGAGTCGGCTTGCGCGCTATCCGCCGATGGGTCAGTATTCGCGAATGACGTTTCATGGGAGCACCCCGGTTTTAGAATTGCGGCGACCGACTTCGACGCCGCTATGCTCCGTAACTTGCGCCCTCGCCAAAGTTCTCGCCATGCACTGACGGTAATTCCACGATCAAATGCGTATAGCCTATGAAGCTTTTGATTCTGCAAGACTTACATAGCGATATGCTTCGCCGGATTGCAGGCGGCGATGGGGCGTGGAGTCATGCTAGACTCCTCGGCATGGGGACGGACCAGGGGTGAAGCTTGTGGAGACCGGGGCGAATCCGGCGCTAACCTGGCGTTTCGGCGTCTTTGAAGTCAATGCACGCGATGAGGAATTGCGGCGCAGCGGCAGACCCGTCAAAATGCGCGAACAGTCTTTCCGCATTCTGGTTTTGCTTCTTGAACACGCCGGCGAGCTGGTAACCCGCGAAGACCTACGCCGGGTTCTGTGGACTTCCGATACCTTTGTAGACTTCGATCACAGCCTGAACACGGCGATGATGAAGCTACGCGAAGTTCTAGGCGACTCGGCTGAAGCCCCTCTTTATATAGAGACCATCCCCAAGCGGGGATATCGCTTCATCGCGCCGGTCACGGAGGTTCGCACAGCGGGTTTCCCCGAAAGCGCCATCGGCGAGCTGGAAAATTCCACCAATGGGATTGCTGGAACAGAAACTGTCGCGTCGGAGGCGCAGAGTCGCGCGAAGCCCGCGCGATCGAAAATCAGGTTGATCGGCGTCGTAGTCTTTACGCTTGCCGCCATTGCGATCGGGGTGGTCGTGCTGTTCTTTCATCGCAGCAAGCGGATCCTCACCGAAAAGGACAAGATCGTTCTCGCCGATTTCACCAATTCAACTGGCGATCTTGTTTTTGACGGGACACTGCGGCAAGGCATGGCAGTGCAGCTTGAGCAGTCGCCGTTCCTGAGCCTGGTCTCTGATGAGCGCATTCATCAGATGCTGGGGATGATGGGTCAGCCGGCTGACGCGCGACTTACTCCGGAGGTCGCCAGGCAGATCTGCCAACGAACGGCGAGCGCCGCTGTTCTGAGTGGCTCGATTGCCAGCCTCGGAAGCCAATACGTCTTGACGTTGCGCGCAGAAAATTGCCAGACGGGAGACGTTCTCGATGAGGAGCAAGCGCAGGCGTCCAGGAAAGAGGATGTGCTAAACGCCCTAAGTCACATGGCCAGCAGATCGAGAACCCGGCTCGGCGAATCGCTGGCCACGATTCAAAAGTACGACACGCCGCTCGAAGAAGCGACCACGCCTTCTCTTGAAGCCCTGAAGGCATACAGTACCGGGTGGCAGGTCAGTTATTCGACTGGCTCGGCTGCGGCCATGCCCTTCTTTCAGCGGGCGATTGAGATTGACCCCAAATTTGCCATGGCATACGCGTCGCTCGGGCGCATGTATGGGGATATTGGAGAATCCACTCTATCTGCCCAGAGCACCGTCGAAGCCTATCAACTGCGTGAGCGCGCCAATGACGAAGAGAGATTCTTTATCGCCGCTTCCTACGATAAGCAGGTAACAGGAAACCTGGAAAAGGCGGAGCAAACCTGCGAGCTGTGGATACAAAGCT
>Ga0302324_100001228_pt1 | contig 63223 bp, 50 predicted proteins | sample Palsa_T0_1_FD_201949 | JGI IMG/M metagenome (GOLD analysis project Ga0302324, IMG submission 201949) | Peat permafrost microbial communities from Stordalen Mire near Abisko, Sweden - Palsa_T0_1 | ecosystem: Environmental > Terrestrial > Soil > Palsa > Peat permafrost | place: Sweden: Abisko...
GCCAGTCCGGTTAGTGCGGCTCCGCCAATAATTACAATTGGCGCTCCGCATTTTTTAGCGGCAGCGGTCACGGATTCCGCCGCCCTTTGCGGGTCGGCTATTAGTTCGAACGGGGTACCTTCAATCCGCTCGATGCCGACGCAGCGGTCCTGCACGCCGTAGAGCTTTACAAGGTCCCGCAGCATCGCGGGCCAGTGCTCGCCAAGCGTCAAGATTGCGAAATTCTCGCCCAGTTGCATCGCCGTCAACATCGACGCCTCGGCCATGCCGACAATCGGAAAGGCAAAACGCCGCCGCGCCTCAAGCAATCCCGGCTCGCCAAAGCAAGCAATGATGCAGCCATCCGGTTCATCCTTCAGCGTAGCGAGAGCGATCGTTTCGACGACCTTCCGAGCCGCCAACTCGACATCTTCAGGCGTCGAGACATAAGCCGGACCGCCTTGCGGCGTACACGGCCGGAATTCAAGTTGCGGCGCGGCCGTGATGGCCAGGTCACCCAGCCTATCGGTCACGGATTGGCTGCTGTTCCCGTTGACCAGCAGGATGCGCGGCCTAGCGCTCATCGTTCACCCACCGTGTCATGCCGATATTCTGCGCCAAGGCGCGTTCGTACATTTTGCGGTAATAGGGCAGCAGAGTCCGCGCGTGGGCGTCGATGCGCGCGAACGTTGTCTGATAATCACGCATTGCCTCCCGGACCTCCGCCTTGATCGCCGCTTCGTCGATCGTCAGCGGCTTGCCGTCGCGTACCAAGATCCGGCCTGCCACCATGGTCATCACCACCGACGAGCCGTTTTCGGAGTAGACCAACTGGCGTTTCAGATCATTTAGCGGCGTGAAGGCGATGGTATCAAGATCGAGAAGTATCAGATCAGCCTCAAAGCCTGGCGCGATCTGTCCGACCTGATTTTCGAGGAGCATGGAGCGCGCGCCGCCCCGGATCACGCAATCTAGAATCTCATCCGCCTTGGGCCAGCGAGTCCAATCCGGTGTCGTGATCTTTTGAACGAGGCCTAGCATCTTGGCTGCCTGCCATATATTGGTCGTGTCATCGCAGGGCGCCTCGTCGGTACCGATTGCGATGTTGATCCCTGCGTCTCGCAGCGCCCGGAACTGCATGACGCCGGACCCGAGCTTGAGATTGCAGATCGGATTGTGGGCCACGCTGCAGTGGGCCTGGGCCATCAGGGCGATGTCAGCATCGTCCACCCAGATGGCATGGATCACCATTTTGCGCGAGTCGAGGCAGCCGAGATCGTGGACATAGCGGACGAGTGATTTGCCGTATTTTTCCTGTCCCAAGACACGTTGAAGCCGCGTTTCGAGAATGTGGATATTGAAGGGCAGGTTGTTCTCGACTGACAACTGGGTTAGATCCTGCAGATAGCGCTCCGTCACGCGATGGGGTGCGGAACAGGACACCGAACAGAGCAAGCGTCCGTCGGCCGCACCGTGCCAGCGCGCGATGAAGTCTCGATTTAGGGTGATCAATTCTTCGCCGCTTTGGATCGGCGCGGCACGCATGGCCCGCTTGACCTCCTCGGGGAGGATATCGGCAAGGAAGGGGAACTTCTCGTATTCGACCACGTTGGGCTGGTCGATTGCCACCCGCGCCCGGATGCCAACATCACGGTAGGCCTCCATAATGGCATCGGTGGATTCGGCCAGGGGCGTTGGGTTGAAGAAGGCGTCGTCATGGACGGAGGTGATTCCCAGTTTGAGCATTTCGATCGCGCCCAACATCGCCCGCAGATAATAAAGTCTGGCGCTGACCGGTGTATCGCCCATCGGTGGGACTTCGTAAAGCATGAAAATTTCAAGCGGGCAATCGTCGATCGCCGCCTTGAGGAAGTTAGCGGGTGAATGCAGATGCGCGTTGATCAGGCCAGGCATCACCAACTTGCCGGCGCCGTCGATCACTTCGACGTTCTCCGACGACACATTCAGGAAATCGGATACACGAAGATCAGGTCCGACTGCAACTATTTTGTGTCCACTCGACAGTACGTCGGCCCGCGCGTATTCCCTGCCCGCCTCGTCGAAGGTCAGTACTCTGGCGTTCCGTATCAGTGTTGCCAAGCAGCGTTACTCCCGATTCCACAGAATTTGATCTATTCCAGATGGCAGAGCGATCTAATCTATCCCTCGTCCTGCTGAGGCAGGACGATGGGGCTAGTCACTCGGCGGGTTCCGCGCGTCATTGCGAGGTAAACGGAGGCCGCGATTACAGGGCCCGTAATCGCGGAAAGGTCGGCACCCTTCAGGGCGTGAGAGACCGGGCCGACGAGCACCGGGCTGTTGATGCATAGCAGCGCCGCTACAGTTCCGAGTACCTCGGCCACCACTCCCGACCAGCGGACACCGTGGTCATACCAAAATGGGCTTCGCGGCGATTCGTCGCTCAGTTGCAGCCCATCGTACTGATTGCGGCGAAGCAGGCTGTCGGTGATGTATATGGCGACACATGGTCCCAGGACAGCGACGGACAGGGAGAGAAAGTTATTCAGCGCATCGAAGAAATTGGAGATGAATAGGGCGTATACGGTGAGAGACACTGCCACAACACCATCTAAAAGCACGGTCACCGCCCGACGGGCATTGATTCCGACGGCTTGCAACGCCAACCCGGAACTGTATGCGGTGATAACGTTGTTGGTGATGGAGCTGACAATGATGATCAACAGAAACACCGGGTAGAACCACTTCGGCAGGATGGCTGCGAAGGAGGTCTGGGGATCGGTCATGTCAACAGCCGTTCCCGCCAGTGCACCCAATACTGTGAGAATCACGCCCGGGATAAAGGATCCCAGTGCTGTCCAGATCACAATCCCCTTGGCCGGCGTGCCAGCAGGAAGATAGCGAGTGTAATCGGCGCCGGTCGGCCAGGACAGCGGACTGGAGGCGATGATGACGAACCCCACGCTGGCTAAAGCCCAGACGCTCGCCCCGTTCGAAACCTGGGGCGGGCTGTAGTGCAGATTGACGTGCCATAAAATGAACCAAGCCAGCAGGACGAAAACCAGAGTCTGCCCAATCGTGAAGTAGATGCTCAGTCTTACGATGGTCGCATGGCCGTAAATGCTTATGGTAAGGGTGGCGATGCCGATGGCCAACACCGCGGCCAGTTTCCAGGCCATGGTCAGGGGGATCCCGAGCGAGCTGATCATAGCGAACCCGGCCAGCCCGCCAATCGAGAGGTTGACGGCTTCATAGGCCACCATGATGCCCCAGACGACAATGGCAACATTGATCCGATTGGCGCGGACGCCGAACATGGACCGCATGACCACGGTGCCGGGCGTTCCTGATCGTGCCCCGCTCACTGAAACCAGGCCAACCAGCAGCCAGTAGGCATCGCCCAGAATGATGACGCCGATTGCCGGCCAGATGCCCAAGCCAAGCTTAATCACTGCGCCGCCCAAAATGATGTCGTAATAGATGATATTGGGCGCCATCCAGACGAGAAATAACTCGCTCGCCCGGCCGTGTCGCTCGGCCTCTGGAATGCGGTCGATGCCTCGCGCTTCGACATGTCCGAAGCGATCACCATCTGGACAGATAGGTTCGGAGACTCGCGGTGCGTTCAAAGGCTCCATGGCCGCTCCCCCCGCGGGTTAGGCGTAACCTGTCGCAAATCAGAACATCTGCCGCGTCGAATCGCAAAACGTCCCTCCGTGGGGATTCTTGTGAAGTCGATTCGCGACGGTAAGCAGGCGTCCTGCGTCAGCCGCGTCGAGGATAGCAATCCGGCCGCGCCGATCGTGGATGCTGCACACCCCTGGAAGAATCTTCGGTGGTCACAGACAAACCGATCACGGAACGCTTGCAATTTGCCGGACTTGGAATCGAAGGTCATTTCTTCGGATTGAATTGCGCCTCTGATTATAGGCACAACCCCGTGCGAAAATATCCGGCCAAAATTACGAAGCGGCGTATCGAACGAACCGAGACGCCGCACGTATGGGGAAATCAGCCAGACTCTAGAAGGTGACCGCAAGCGACATTTGAATCTGCCGATTGCTCCCGATGACTTTGGTCACTTGTCCCAGTCCGCCGGGGCAATTATAGAAGTCGCTTCCGACGAAGATGTTTCCGCCGTTACTCGCGCACTGCTGTGGTGTAGGAGCAGTACCCTGCCCTGCTTGTGGGTACTGGCCGTAATTCGCGTTTTGACTGACGTTATCGATGGGAATGTCGAAGCTCGGCGTATTCGTCAAGTTGAACACATCGAAGCTGAACTTCAACGTCACCCGCTCATTGATTTCGGTCGTCTTCAAGAGGGAGATGTCCGCGTTCTTCTGCCAGGTTTGGCGGAAGATGTTGCGTTGTCCGGTGGTGAAGTTCGTCTCGAACGTATCCACGCTTGGAACGCCGTTGGCCGCGTTGGGAGTCAACAGCGGCAATGTGAAGCAAGATGCATTCAATGCAGGTTGGCCCGGCGTCACGCCATTTGCACCCGTCAAGGCGCTCTGCGCCGTGCAACCGTTGGCGAGGTTGAGCGGCACGATTGGATTGGTGATGCCGTCGTAGATGCTGTAGAAGTTGCCTCCTACGGCGCCGGTGTAGTCGATCACGCTATAAGGTTGGCCGCTTTGCACGATAACTAGACCTTGGAGCGCCCAACCATCTGCAATCCTCCCCTCCCAGGATGAAGCCTTGAAAGGCTTGGGCAAATCGTAGTGATAGTCCGCGTTGAAGACGTGCGTTCGGTCGAAGTCCGAAAGCCCGTACCCGCTCCGCACATTCAACGGATTGTTCCCGTTGTAGAAGAGGCCCATGGCGCTCTGCTCGTCGAACGAGCGAGAGAACGTGTAGGAAACACCTGCCTGAAGCCCGTGTCCCAGCTTCTTCTCGATGTGCGTCTGCAGTGCGTTGTAGGCCGATATCCCCAATGCGTTATAGGATTCCGATTCGTTGGCAATCCCGATATACGGATCACGTAGATCGATGTTGCCACCCTCGGGAGTGACAATCATCGGCTGGCCGGTGGCTGGGCCCGAAGTAAACGTATACGGGCAGCTGTCCGCAAACGGATTGTATCCGCCGGTGCAGGGATTGGCCTGAACCGTGTATCCATAGCTGTAATACTGCGCCCATGGAGAACCCGATGGGTTGGGGCATACGGACGCCGGCCCGCACAACGGGTTAGTAGGACTCGCAACCCTCGCCTGATTGAAGGGGATCGGGATAACTTCGTGACGACCCAGAGCATTCACATACCCGATATCAATCGCCAAATCGTTGCGGGGCTGCCACTGGATGTCCAGTGTCGAGTTCATCGTATAGGGTAGCTTGTTGTTGCGGGCATAGTCGGCCAGATAGAACGGTTGACCATTCGCTGTGCTGGCCGTACATCCAGCGTTGGGAGCCGGATTGCCAGCCGCCGTCGCCAGGGCGCAGGCATTTGGAAGGACGATGCCGGCAGGGTTGCCGGACGCCTGCGCATGCACGGACGCGAAATCAGCCGCGCTGCCCCAGGGGTTTTCCAAAGTCGGTACCCCGCCATTGGCGGCGCAAGTGGCCGTCACGCCGCAGGCCAAGTCACCTACGAATGGTAGTGATTGGTTGACGCCATACGCCCCGCCGGAGACGTTATTCTGCGCATCCGAGCCCAAAGACAGGTACGAGAAGAGTTCGCCGCGATCGTAGTACATTCCCCATCCCGCACGGACCACGACTTTGCCGTTGAACATCTTCGGGCTCCAGGCAACTCCGATGCGAGGGGCAAATCCCCATTGGCGTCCCGTAAGAGTCGTGTTACTCACCCCAGGCGTTGCAGCCTTCGGATTATTTCCCGCCACGATCAATCCGTTCGAAACAACGGTGTCCGAGACTGGGTTGTAGTTGTAGTCCGACGGATTGAAATTGAGCAAGTTGCCATATTTCTCCGTCAAGCCGCCGTCCCAATCCCAACGCAAGCCCGCGGTGATGGACAGGTTGGATCGCATCTGATACTTATCCTGGATATATTCGCCGCTCTCGTTGGCTCGCCAATAGCGGTTAGGGTTTCCAACCAGCAAGGAGGTGACGTTGTATTCATAGTTGGCAGCGAGCGCGCCCGTCATCAAGCTAATGAAATCCGGCGCCACAATCGTGCCTAGCTCGTTTCTTTCGTCGCGGGTGTTGATTTGCGTGTAGGAGTAGCTGCCCCCGAACGTGACGGTGTGTTTGCCGAGTGTCCAGATGGCATTTGCGGATGGGTTGAAGCGATTCTGGAAAACGCCTGTAAACGCGCCCAGAGAGCCTGCACCGGCTCCTATATTCGTGGTGAAGCTATAGGCTGAGGGCGGCTCCGCGAACACCATGCTGATGCCAGGAAAATACGAGGTGCCGAGCGTGTTGATTGTGCAGGCCGAAGCCGACTGACTGGTCATCTGCTCGCAGGCGCTAGCAAACTGAGCCGCCGTGAAGGGCGAGGAAAGCGTGCTATACATTTTCTCCCGTATAAACCCAAAGTTTTCGGTGACGCTCAGGTTGGATGTCACAACCTGGGTATGCCCGAGAGAGACTACCTGGCTGCCGGCATCGAGATGCTGCGGAAAGCCGGCGAACATGGAATACCCGTACGGAGCAACTGTCGGGTCATGTTGGTAGTAGTACTTGGCCGAGAACGAATGTTTCGAATTAGGGTTCCAGTCAAGATCTGCTACCCCTTGATTCGCCAGGAAAACGGCAGTCCCGGGAACCTCGGCGTCTTCGGGGAACGCATTGATCAGACCGGTCTGGATCGCCGGATTTGAGCTGTACAAGCCGGGATTGCTGGAAACGGCATTCGGGTTGGCAGACGGAATTAAATATTGGCCGTTGGGCAGCCGGTAATTAAACAAAGTGTAGGCGATGGGATTGATGCCGCAGCTGGGGCCGGCGCCCGATGTGCAGGGAGCAGCAGTGAAAGTCGGGGACACATTTACTGGACCGGTGAAACCCAAGTTGGCAGGTGATGCGGTTGTCGGATCGCCGTTGGCTGCCGCTGCCAGCCCGGCCAGCGAACGATCGTCCGTCAGATCGGGTGGCACAATCGCCCGCGAGATGCCGGTCTCGGCGTCGGAAGTACGAAGGTGCTGGAAGCTGCCGTAGAAGAATAGCTTGTCTTTCACGATCGGCAAGCCAATACCGCCTCCCGCCGAGTACCGGTGCAGGCCAGGATTCTTCTCGCTGAGTGGAATGTTGGGGTCGGCGTTATAGAAATACGGGTCGGCGTCCAGCCAGTTCGTCCCGCGATGTACGTACGCCGTTCCGTGAATGTTATTCGTACCGGAAGCCGTGTTCATCTCGATGTGCGCGCCACTGGTCGAGCCCTGCTGCGCGTCGTACATAGACGTGTTCACGCGCACTTCCTGAATCGATTCCGGTGGGGGCGAAGGCAAGGACTCGCCGATCGCCAGATAAACCGAAGCGCTGCTCTGGATGGGAATAGAGCTGAGGCCGGAGGATCCGCTAACACCCGTCGCATTGACGATGCGGGCGGAGCTTACCTGGCTGGTACTTTTACCATTGAACAGGCTCTTGGCATCGACGCCGTTCAACAGATAGCTGTTACTGGTATCGCGCTGTCCGTTGGCCCAGACCGGCGCATTACCCAAGCCCGAATTCGCGCCGGTGCCTCCCGAAAGCTCTGCGTCCACGCCGGGCGACAAAACAATCAGACCGGTGAATGATCCGGTCGGGAGCGGAACCGCATCGATCTCCAGCTTGTCCATTACGTAGCCGTTGGTGGTGTCCACGTTGTTCATCAGTGGAGTTTCTTCCACCGTGATGGATTCTGTAACGTTCCCAATTTTCAGTGTGGCGTTTACGGTCGCCGTACGGTTCGCCTGCACCTGAATTCCCGGCACATTCTCCGATTGAAAGCCTGCCTGGGTGAAAGAAAGGGTGTAGTTCCCGATGGGCAGGTTCACAAAGGAATAGGAGCCGTTCGCATTCGTGTTCTGCGTGCGAGTCAACTTTGTTTGATTCGCAACAACAGTTACCGTGGCGTTGGCGATCACAGCCCCGGATGAATCCGTGACCGTGCCGGTGATTCCGCCCAGCGTCTCCTGGGCATGTGCGCTAGGTATCGCGAGAGCTGTTGCTGCGAGGAACACTGCAAGAAACACTGCGATGTGCTTGCGGTTCAACCTCATCGAATTCACCCCGAAATTCTGCGTTCCGGCATCTAGGAAGGACCTGGAAACCAATTTGGCCTAAAGGTCTGTCACCCAACAAGCCCCACTTCCGGGTCTTCTCATACGTCAAACTAGATAACGCCAATCCCGAACCTTCTGAAAACGCATTCTTTCGATTCTTAGCATCTATTATTTGCATGGACGATCGGCCTGGCGGATCGGGCGCGGAACCGGGCGAGGGCCAAGTGGGAGTCCCATGCAGCATTGCAGGCACCATACGGTTGAGAATGTCGTAGACCATTAACCGAAGACTTCTAAGACATAGTGGATATGCTTTACCCTTGGTCTGTTCGTATTGAGGTGCCCCGCGCCGCCACACCGGCTACTTGCCGAATCGCCTATTAAATCTACGAAGGGGTGGGTTATCATGACTCGTCCTTCAACGCACTAGCTCCGCCGGAGTGGATATGCCAGATTTCGATTTAGTTGTGAGAGAAGGAACGATTGCGACAGCGAGCGACACTTATCGCGCCGACCTGGGTGTGAAAGATGGGCGGATCGCGGCCATCGGTGCGAATTTGGGGCAGGGGAACCGCGAGATTCGAGCGGAAGGACAGCTCGTTCTGCCGGGCGGCATAGACAGCCATTGTCACATCGAGCAGAAATCCTCTCTCGGGGTTATGTCCGCAGACGACTTCTTCACGGGCACGCGGTCGGCAGCCTGTGGAGGCACGACGACTGTAATCCCCTTTGCCGCGCAGCACCGGGGCATGTCCGTCCGGCAGGTGGTGAAGGACTACCACGCTTGCGCGGGACCGAAGGCAACGGTTGACTATGCCTTCCACTTGATTATCTCTGATCCAACCGAGCAGGTGTTGCGCGAGGAACTACCCCAGTTAATCCGCGAGGGCTGTACTTCTTTCAAGATCTACATGACTTACGAAGACTTAAGGCTCGACGACCGCCAGATTCTTGAAGTGCTGTCGGTGGCGCGGCTCGAGGGCGCGTTGGTCATGGTGCACGCCGAAAACCATGACATGATCGCCTGGCTGACAGAGAAACTGCTTGCCGCTGGCCATGCCGCGCCGAAGTTTCATGCCATTGCACATGTGAGAACGGCTGAGCGTGAGGCAATTCATCGCGTGGTGACGTTGGCCGAGCTAATCGATGTTCCCCTGCTGGTTGTACATGTATCGGGCGCGGAAGCGATCGAGCAAATCCGCTGGGCACAGACCCGAGGACTCAAAGTGTATGGCGAGACTTGCCCACAATATCTTTTTCTGACCGCAGGCGATCTCGACCGGCCGGGCTTCGAAGGGGCCAAGTACATGTGCAGCCCTCCGCCGCGCGACAAAGCAAGTCAAGAGGCTGTTTGGCGCGGGCTCGAATCCGGCGTGTTCCAGGTCTTCTCTTCGGACCACGCGGGCTATTGCTACGGTGGCCCAGATGGAAAGATGAAATATGGTGCGAACGCACCCTTCAAGAAGGTGCCGAACGGTGTTCCCGGCCTGGAGGTGCGCCTGCCATTGCTTTTTTCGGAAGGCGTGAACAAAGGCCGGATTAGCCTGTCGAAGTTTGTCTCACTCAGCGCGACCAATGCAGCCAAACTCTACGGACTTTATCCACGAAAAGGCACCATCGCGGTAGGCTCGGACGCCGATCTGGCCATCTGGGATCCGAATAAAGAGGTCACAATCACGCAAAAGATGATGCACGATGCAATGGATTACACGCCGTATGAGGGCAAAGTCGTCAAGGGATGGCCAGCGGTTACCTTGTTGCGCGGAGAGCCGGTTTTTGAGAACGGTGAGTTTGTCGGGGAGCGTGGCAAAGGCCGCTTTCTCCCTTGCGATCTCTCTGCGGCAGCCAAGCCACTCGGGCGTCCGGTGACTTCCTTTGAGCCGGTCAGCGCGCGGCGAGCTCGCGCCGCGGACTAGGAGTGCCGATGGCGCGGACACTCACAATAGGCGCAGCTCAACTCGGTCCAATTCAGCGGAGCGACTGTCGCGAATCGGTGGTCAAGCGGCTGATTCATCTTCTTCATCAAGCCCACGAGCGCGGATGCAAGCTCGTGATTTATCCCGAGATGGCGCTGACCAGCTTTTTCCCCCGCTGGTACATGACCGACCAATCGGAAGTGGACGCATTCTTCGAACGCGAGATGCCCAATGCAGCGACCCGACCTCTTTTTGAAGAGGCGCGCCGCTTGGGCATTGGCTTCCACCTGGGCTACGCTGAGCTCGCGGAAGAAAATGGCGAGAGGCACCATTACAACGCCGCTATTCTGACCGATGGCACAGGCAAGATGATCGGCAAATATCGCAAGATCCACCTACCCGGCCATTCCGAATACGACCCCCAGCGGCCATTTCAGCACCTCGAGAAGCGCTACTACGAGGTGGGAAACCTTGGATGGCCGGTGTGGCGCGCTTTTGGCGGCGTCATGGGAATGTGCATTTGCAATGACCGGCGCTGGCCCGAAACCTATCGGGTGATGGGACTGCAGGGCGTGGAACTCATCATGCTCGGTTTCAACACTCCCGAATTGAATGCGGCCATACGTGAGCCGGCGCACCATCGAATGATGCACCACTATCTAAGCGTTCAATCCGGCGCCTATCAAAACGGCACCTGGGTTGTCGCCGTGGCCAAGGCGGGCCTCGAGGATGGCTGCATGCTGATCGGCGGCACCTGTGTAGTGGCCCCGTCGGGCGAATTGATGGCCGTCGCTCATAGTCTGGACGACGAACTTCTCGCCTACGAAATCGATCTGGACATGTGCAAACCGATTAAAGAGACGATTTTCAATTTCGCCAAGCATCGCCGCCCGGAACATTACAAGATCATCGTGGAGCGCGTAGGAGCTGTGCCGCCACCTGAATAGATAGGGAGGCGCTGTTGAACAGCCAAAGCGTCGTTGTCATTAATCCCAATAGCAGTCAGTTTGTGACGCAGGGAATCGACGATGCGCTCGAGCCTCTCCGCTTGCCTGGCGGCCCAACAATCGAGTGCAGAACGCTCGAAGAAGGCCCGCCTGGAATCCAAACGCAGCGCGACATTGAGCAAGTGATCCTGCCGTTGTGCCGGCTTATCGCCGACGAGCGGAGCGCGGCCGCGTTTGTGATCGCTTGCTTCTCCGATCCGGGCATACAATTGGCAAGAGAATCGACGCGACGGCCCGTTTTCGGTATAGCGGAAGCGGGCGTGACGACAGCGTTGAATCTGGGCAACAACGTTGGAATTATTTCGATCCTGCCAAGCGCGGTGCGCCGGCATACTCGATATTTTCGTTCCCTGGGTTTAGAAAGCCGCATAGCTGGAGACCGGCCGGTGGACCTGGGTGTGTGTGATCTCGTCGATGAAGAGCGCACACTGAAACGCATGACGGAAACAGGCCGCCAGCTTCGCGACGAAGACGGCGCGGATGTGCTGGTAATGGGTTGCGCGGGAATGGCGCGATACCGAATCGAGCTTGAGAGCGTTCTGGAAATACCGGTGATCGATCCTACTCAGGCAGCCGTTGGAATGGCCGTCGCGGCCGTCCAATTGGGATACCCAGGGCGGTCGACTTGATGACGGCTCTATTAGCCGGCTGGCAATCTTTGCCAATCTGTCGGACGCTTCCTAGTCGAACCGGTTTCACGGTACTCAATCGAAATAACTGATTTTGCCAATCGAAACAATGCGTTTCTCTTTCGTTGGCGCCTGGCCTAGTCTCCATAAATCGATTGCAACCCGGTCGATTCACGAACGCTTTGCTCTGCAAAGACTCGCAGGGGTGCAGTATGAAGATGGATTGGAGAATTTTTTCTCTCGCCACTTTTCATCGGCTATCTTTCATATTCGGAACTCGGACACGCACGCAGGAAACCATCGGGTAACTGGATGGGTTCACCCCCACATTTTGACGAAGACGCGACTTCCTCCGCATTACCAAAATCCTCAGAACCATTAGAAGCCGATGCGCGCGCCGCAGGCTATGGCCTACGGCGTGAAGCATTGTCGCCGATGGAAACCCTCGCCCAATCCATCGCTACCGTTGGGCCATCCTTGACGCCGGTTGCGACGATCCCTCTCGTAGGCGCACTTGCTGGGAATGGAACGTGGCTTGCCTACGTGCTGGCGACAATCGCGATCCTTTTCGTCGCCTGGTGTGTCGGGAGGTTTGCGCGCTACACCTCATCGCCCGGGTCGCTGTATTCCTACGTGACGAAGATCCTGCCGCCATGGCTTGGAGCTACGGCGGGATGGAGCTTGTTCCTCGCCTATGTAGCAACGGGTGCGAGCAATATGGGGGGTTTTTACGAGTACGCCAATGTGATGCTGCGGGGCGCCAGCGGTCATATGGCTTCCACGGTGCTGCTGTCAACGGCGTTGGCAGCTGCCACCATGTGGTTCGCGTGGCGCGACGTGAGGATTTCCGCACGGCTCATGCTGTCGATGGAGGCCGTTTCAGTCACATTGATTATTGTGGTTGTAGTGCTCGTCTTGGTGCGGCACGGCTTACACGGCGACTCGGAGCAACTTCACCTGCATGGCATGACGGGTGGCGGTCTTCGGCTGGGACTCGTGCTTGCGATATTCAGTTTTGTCGGGTTCGAAAGTGCGACGACCTTAGGCGCAGAGGCGCGCGAGCCGCTGAAATCGATTCCCCAGGCTGTGATGGGAACCGCGATCTTGGGAGGCTTCTTTTTTACAATTTGCGCCTACACAGAAGTGATGGGATTGCGCATGGCTGGAAAAGATCTAGCAACGAGCGATATGCCCATGCAGGTGCTGGCAAGCGTAAGCCGGGTGCCTGCGTTGGGAACGCTGATCGACATCGGCGCCCTAGTGGCCCTGTTCTCTGGGGTTCTGTCGTGTAATATTGCGGCGGCTCGCGTGTTGCTCCTGATGGCCCACCATGGACTTGCGCACGAGTCTCTGCGCTCGACACATGCGCGCAATGAAACACCCACCGCGGCCACCGTTGCAACGGGCCTCGCGGTGTTGATTCCGGTTGCCATCCTCGCTGCACGGGGGGCTAACGGCCTCGACGTCTACGGCTGGATGGGGTCTCTCGCGACCTACGGATTCATCGTGACCTACGGATTGGTGTGCCTTGGGCTTCCGCGCTACCTGAAGGATCACCACGGTGTGGTGAACGCTGCAACAAAAACAATTCCGTGGATTGGGTTTGTAGCCATGGTGCTCGCGCTTGCCGGGAACTTGTACCCGGTCCCGGAAGGCCCATATGGCAAGCTCCCGTACATATACCTGGCGTACCTATTTATCGTTCTAATGTGGTTCGTGGTTCGCTCTCGGCTGAAGGCCACCGCGCAGGACAAAAAGGAGTTCTAATTGGGACTCGGCTTCCGCTCCATCGATTCAGGCGCTCCCCCTTTCCTCTTCCTTTTTTCGAGTTCTTCCAGGAAGATATACGGCCAATCGTAAAGCGCCCCAAGCACAGGGCCTGAAACGAGGCGTGACGAAGGGATTTGCTCTAGCGGGTTCGTGGCAACTCCCTTGGTCAAAAACGCAAAGGTTCAAACGTGCTGACTGCCAAAGTGAACCCGGAAAAACGGAGACTTGCCCGCTGTTCGCTGGATAGGCGATTTACTCTTCTCGCCGCCGGAAAGGATTAGTTCTGGAATTATGAACGCTCTTATTTCAGAAACGCGCCGTGACAACGGCCATCCTTGTGTTATCCGCAATGCCAAACTGCTCGATGCAGATCGCTGGCGTGGCGAAGTTGCAGACGTTCTCATAACTGACGACACCATTGCAGCCGTCGGTCCGGCCCTAGAGGCGCCGGCGAGCGCTTTGTCACTGGAAGGGAGCGGCCTGCTTATTCATCCGGGTTTTGTGAACGCACACACTCACGGCCATAACACTCTCGAAAAGGGCATCGGCGACCGTTGGACGCTGGAATTGCTGCTTGGGGCCGGACCATGGATTTCGGGTGGCACCACAACTGAAGACCGCTATTTATCGGCGGCGCTGAACGCTGCCGAAATGGTATTGAAGGGCTGCACTGCTGCGTATGACTTATTCTTTGAATTTCCAGAACCAACCGTTGAGGGAATCCAGGAAGCTATACGAGCGTACCAGGACGTGGGCATCCGAGTCGTTATTGCCCCTATGCTATCGGATATGAGTCTGTACGAAGCAGTGCCGGGCTTGCTCGACGCACTGCCATCGGATTTGAGGACTTCCGTAACCAGGGATCGTCGTCCGCATTGGAAAAAATCGATTGAAGTCATGGAATCGCTTGAAAAAACCTCGCATCTTGACTCCGATCGAGCGCGCCTTGCGATTTCGCCCACGATTGCGATGCATTGCTCGGAGGACTTCCTCGACGCTTGTCGCGAACTAGCGGACAAGACAGGCTGGGGGATCCACAGCCATGTCGCTGAATCCAAGGTCCAGTTGATAGCGGGCGAACTCCGCTATCGCTCTTCCATCGTCGCTCATCTCGATTCCCATGGATTGATTCAACCTGGTTTTACAGCCGCACACGGCGTCTGGCTAAGCGACAACGACATGGAAAGGCTAGCTGCCGCCGGAGCTTCCGTAGCCAGTAATCCGGGCAGCAACATGCGCTTGGGCAACGGGCTCCCCGACATTCGGCGCATGCTCAAACATGGAGTGAATGTTGCTGTCGGCACCGACGGTTCCGCCTCCTCTGACAACCAGAACATGTACGAAGCGGCTCGCCTCGCATCCTACGTTTCACGCGTGAACGGCCCGGATCCTTCGACTTGGCTCACATCCCAGGAGGCCCTGAGAGCGGCCACCTGCGGAGGATCCCGCGCGCTCGGCTTTGGCGACCGCCTCGGCCGGCTGGCACCCGGAGCAAAAGCCGATCTCGTGTTTCTGGACCTGCAGTCGATAAACTGGCTGCCGGTGAACAATCCGCTGAACCAACTGCTCTATACCGAGGATGGCATGAGCGTCCGTCATGTGATGGTAGGCGGTCACTTCGTTGTGACCGACCGGAAGCTGATGACTGTCGATTTGCAGAATCTGGCTGACCGCGCCCACGAGGCCCGGTCACGTTTGGATGCCAACACAGCTGACGCACGGGCCCTCTTTGATAAGGTCGAACCAATTATCGCATCGTACTGTCCCGGGCTAGCTTCCCGTCCGCACCCATTGCACCGGTATTGCGGGGCGCAATAAACTCGCACGTCCATTGAGTCGAGCGCAAGAGGAGAGGGAGTAACGATGACACCCACGGTGGCCATGGGCGAGATGTCCTGGATGGAGTATTCGCGGCGTGTGACAGAGGCGGGTAAGGTCTGCCTCGTTCCTACCGGCTCCACGGAGCAACATGGCCCGCACTTGCCGCTCAGCACGGACGTGCTGATTCCGACGGCGATTGCTTTGGAGGTGGCGCGGAGAGCAAACGCCATCGTCGCTCCGGCGTTTCACTACGGATACAAGTCCATTCAGAGGAGCGGCGGCGGAAACTACTTTTGTGGGAACACGAGTCTGGATGGAAACACTGTCTCTTGCGTGGCGAGGGATATTTTGCGAGAGCTCGCGCGCCATGGAATCAGGCGCGTCGTGTTTCTAAATGGGCATTTCGAGAATTCCAATTTCCTGCTGGAGGGCGCCGATCTCGCGATTCGCGATCTCGCGGCCGCCAACATTCATGATTTCGAAGTGATTATGCTTTCACATTGGGATTTCGTCGAAAAAGACCCGCTGTCAGAAGTTTTTCCGGATGGCTTCCCGGGTTGGGCGCTAGAACACGCAGGAATAATGGAAACCTCGCTGATGTTATATCTGCACCCATACCTCGTGAATATGTCTTTGGCGCCCACGCACGAGCCGGCGTCCTTTCCACCTTACGATGTCTTGCCGCCCGATCCGGGGCTCACTCCGCCATCGGGGTGCCTGGTGTCTCCTGCAAAAGCGACCGCCGAGAAAGGGCGCATTCTTTTCGAAACTGAGGTGAACGGTATCGTAAAGATGTTGCAGGACCGCAAGGAAAAATAGCCGGCGCGCGGGAGGCGACCTAAAGCACGAGTGTTTTGCCCCGTTCACGCAGACCCGTCGCCCCTCTTCTGCGACCGCATTTTCTCGTAGCGCGCGTTAAAAATGAAACCGATGCTGTTCATCAGGAGCTGAGCCGCCAGAATGGCCGTGATGCCGCTCAAATCATAAGCAGGCGCCACTTCCACCAGATCGATCCCTACGGTATTGCCGCCCCGCCGCACCAGAGCCTGGATAATTTCGAGCACTTCGTAATACAGGAAGCCTCCGTGGCTGGGTGTACCGGTGCCGGGCGCGATCGAGGGGTCGAAGCCATCGATGTCGATCGTGAGGTAGTAATTTTTTTCCGCAGGAATCAGATCCAAAACTCCGGGAACTCCCAGTTTGCGAATCTGCCGCACGGACAGAATTTTCGATCCCGCGGCCCGGGCGTCCTCGTAGTCTTGAAAATTCGAGGACGAGACGTTGCGAATACCCAGCTGGGTCATGCCCGAGATATGCGCCATCTCCGAGGCCCGCCGCAGCGGGTTGCCATGGCCATAGCGCACTCCGTGACGTTCGTTCACGAAATCAAGATGGGCGTCGAATTGAATGATATGAATGGGGCCGGCCGCATCGAACGCCTTGATAATGGGCGCGTGAACCGAATGATCCCCGCCGAGCGCCACGGGCATCGCTCCCTCCGCCAGAATCTTGCGAATCGCAAGCTCGGCGTTGGCGTGGCTTTTCATCATGTCCGTATGGACGATGTCGGCGTCGCCGACATCCACGATGCGGACCTGATCCCGCGTTAGATAAAGCTTGTCGTCTTCGTGATCGTAGGCGCCCGCGTGGCCGAAGGAAAAAAGCGTCGACGCCTCGCGAATGGCGCGCGGCCCAAAACGCGCGCCGGAACGCCACTGCGTCCCCATGTCATTGGGAACGCCAATTACCGCGACGTCGGCGTCAATCTTGTCCCAGTTCAGGCAGACGGGCGCTTTCGCAAAGGTGCAGTGTCCGACAAAGGGCAAGTTGAGGCGGCCGCTTTGATAGGCGTCTTCAGTCATATGGTGCCTTTCCTGGTCATCGCCAGTGCGAATGATGACCGAAGTCGGCTGACGGATTTGCGGTGCGCCGGCTGCAGGCAAACGGTCGGGGCGAGTGGATCTGAACCACCGTCCTCCTGGTCCAGCAGATCGCTCGCTCCAACAGTCAATGAACTTAGCGCATTGTGGCTGAAATTAGCGCACTTGGCGAAGAGACAGTATATATGAGGGCTTCTGTCGTTCGTCCACTCGCCTAGCTCGCGCCCGGAAGTTGAGGGGTGGTCGCAAAAGCTGTAGAGCGCGCGGAAAATCCCTTGCCCCTCGATCACTTCCCGCAGCGCTCGCATCACCGACATAGCCGATTCTTTCTCCACCGGTTGCGCATAATAAATCTCGCTGGTGGCGTCGTCCAGAATGACCGGCAGGTCCTACCAGCGGTCGTCCTGAAACCACTGTTGCCGGCTGCCATCGACGTGCAGCAACATTCCCGGCAACGGTCGCCGCTCCCGCCGCCGCCGATCCACCCCGCACTTGCGTTCCCGACGCACCGGCCCTGCTCCTTGCAATGCCTTCTCCGACATCGCTGGCAAAATCACTTCATGGACATTCATCATCCGCTCCATGGCGGCCCTCGGATCGTTGTGCGCTCGCGTCTCCCCGCACGCATCTTTTTCCCAAGCCGCGTCTGCAAAGCGGACATTTCATGCGCTACTGACACTGCGCGGTTTTCTCCACCTTTACTTCCCGGCGCATTAAAAAAAGCTAATCTCTCATCCAACGCCGCTCGAACCTCGTAGTACAAGCTGCAGGACAAAACAAAAAAAGAGAGGGAAAACGAAATGAAGAAGATTGCGAAGATGTGCGTCCTCACGCTGGTTGCGGCGTCGGCCATCCTGGCCGCCACTAATCCCATGGTGGGCGGGCATGAAATGTTTCCGTCCAAGAATATCGTTCAGAACGCATTGAATTCTGACGATCACACGACGCTGGTGGCCGCTGTGAAGGCCGCGGGACTAGTGGATACATTGGAAGGGCCTGGACCGTTCACCGTATTTGCGCCTACCAATGAAGCGTTCGCAAAGCTTCCGGCGGGCACGGTCGATACTCTGCTGATGGCGGAAAACAAGGCCACGCTGGCGAAAATTCTGACGTATCACGTCGTTTCTGGGCGAATGGATGCGAAGGATATCGCCAGGGCGATTAAGGCGGGTAACGGCAAGGCCGAGCTGACCACCGTCAGCGGCGGCAAGCTGTGGGCCGCCATGCAGGGCAAGGACATCGTTTTGACCGACGAGAAGGGTGGCACGGCCAAGGTCACCATCTCGAACGTGTTTCAAGCCAACGGCGTAATTCACGTGATCGATACGGTGCTGCTGCCCAACTAAGCCAAGGTCAAAATGTTTCAATGAGAGAAAAACCAAGGAATCAGCGGGTGCCGCACCCTTCACGCCTTTCGTGAAGGGTGCGGGTTTTCTCGCCCTCCACCCAACTCCTCACAGGCGCAGGTCGGGCGCGTGTCTGCTTGGAATCCGCCAGGATCGCTATTTATTAAAAACGTCATATGAGAAAATGGAGCCGAGGCGGGGGAAAACCCGCACCCTTGAAAGACGCAAGGGTGCGGCACCCGGCGATTTTCCCCATCGCGCCGCTTCTCTTGACAGGGGTTTGACGCGGGCGTATACGAGAAGTGAACTTGTCTACGGCTGCGGATATTCAAGGAGGGATTTCATGAGCACGAAGAAGCGGGACGTTGCAACTCGCATCAATCAATTGGAAGAAGGCGCGCAACGCGCGAAACCTATCCTTCACCAGCACGCCAAGGAGATCCAGCCCTACGGGAAAATCGCCAAATTATCGATCGCCCTCGATGAGACCGCTTGCGAATCGAGCATCAGCAACCTGAACCAAATCCTCGCGGATACCATGACGCTGCGCGATATGTACAAGAAGCACCACTGGCAGGTCGCCGGCGCCACGTTTTACCAACTGCATTTACTCTTTGACAAACACCACGGCGAGCAGGACGAACTGGTGGACACCATCGCCGAACGCATCCAGCTCCTGGGCGGCGTTAGCATCGCCATGGCCGCGGACGTCGCGGAGACCACGATCATCCCCCGCCCGCCCCGCGGCCGGGAAGAAGTGCCGGTGCAGATTTCGCGCCTGCTCGAAGCGCACGAGTTCATCTTGAAGGAAGCGCGCACCATGGCTCGCGAAGCCTCCGAAGTCGGCGACGATGGAACCAACGATCTTCTGGTGAGCGATGTGATTCGCGGCAACGAGTTGCAGGTCTGGTTCCTCTCCGAGCATCTCGTGGCCATGCCGCTGTCGCATCCGGAACAGGCCAAGGCCGCGTCGTCCGGGGATTAGCTCGCACGTTCGTTGAGCGCTCAAACAGGAAAACAAAAAGGGCTTCGGTCGAAAACCGAAGCCCTTTTCTGTGTTGCATCAAAATGGTTGCGGGGGTTGAATTCGAACCAACGACCTTCGGGTTATGAGCCGGCGGGTCAAACTCTAAGTCTTGTCGTTTCTGTTGCGTTTAACCTTGCAACTGGCCTTCAAACCTGGATTTTGAAGGTCATTCCTTGCCCAAGTTTTACCAAGTTTTCCTGGTTACAGCGCCCTAACCGCCGGGCGGTGGATCCAATTCAATTGCATTGGCCCGCAAAGTCGGATATATCTTGGTCTCTGTTGTACCTCAAAGGTAACTCAGTAACGAAATGATTGATTCGTTTCAGCCGGCCATGTGGAAGAAAATCGCTATACGAAGTGCGTTCGGAGGCCTCGCGTTTGCGTTCGCGCTCGCGATCATTAGCGGCGTTGCTATCTGGTACTACCGCCGACCGGAACCGCCGCAACCCTGGAACTCCAAGGCCCTGAAGGCTACCTTCGATATGATGGAATTTACCGCTGGATCGTCGAAAGATCCCGACGGTTATCCGGTGGATTTCTACTACAACGTGCAAAACAACACGGACAGAAATTACGAGTTCAACCCTGCTACGCTCACACTCATGGCTGTACTGACCGACGGAAATGCACTTTCAAAGGACTTTGGCCATTACCAGTCAGGTGCAGCGGTCATCGATGGGCCAGCCTTTATTCCTCCGGGCGGAACTGCAAGAATGGACCTTAGGGTTTCCTATCTTTACCCCGATGACTTTACACAAGCTGATAAGGGCGATGCGAAAAAAATCATCCCTCATCTGGGGCGGCGCGTGCATGAACTAAACGGTTTCGTCGTCTTTGATAACCAAAACCATTTCCGTATCGATTTATCCAAAGGTTGGAACGACTCAGACTTTGAAGGAAACGAGAGGAAGCCTGCGTTACAATCGGCAGGCCACTAGGCCAATCTCTCGCTCCGCTCGTTCTCGGATTCCTGCGTTCATAAATTGTCTCGCCTGAGAGAGGTTAAATTTCATGGACATTTTCGCAGAAGGCCAGCTTGCGGGTGCTTTTGAGGGTTGGAGTGGCGATACAGTATTCGAGCTTACGAACGGACAGAAGTGGCAGCAGGCAAGGTATGCTTACCGATACGTATACAGATACAGACCAAGGGTCAAGATTCTCAAGGACGGTGCAAGGTATTACCTGGCAGTAGATGACATCGATGATATTATTGAGGTTCGTCGTCTCGTCTAGAACACAAGTTCTGAATTCAGTGGGGACCACTGAGTTAAAGATTTAACGAAGCAAATGCTAATTTGAGGTGGAATCAGCCATGCTCTCCATCCAAGAGTTCGCTTCCACAATCGATCCGAGGAGGACCGTTCTGTTTCTAGGGGCTGGGGCATCAGTTCCGTCAGGTGCGCCGAGCGGGGACGCGCTCGCGGGTACACTTTGGGATTTGCTGAATAAAGGCGAGCGAATTTCGGACGACCTAACCGAAACTTGTAGCATTCTCGAAAATAGGGTGGGCCGTCCCGCACTTATAGAAGCCGTTCGAAGTGTTCTTCGACCGCTGCAACCCACTGGCGGCCTACTATCCCTCCCAGAATACGAGTGGCATTGCATCTACACCACGAACTTTGACACTCTCGTGGAAATGGCCTTTCGTAGGCTGGGGCACCCCTTAATAACGATACGGTCAAATTTCGAGTACGCAAAAATTGAGGCGCAGGTCGGCGTTCCACTATTTAAACTTCACGGTTGTTTTCTGACAGATATTGTTGATGGGCACACAGCGCGGATGGTCTTGACGGAGAGAGATTATGAGGAATATGCACAGTTTCGTGAGGTCTTGTTTAAGAAGCTCGAATTCGATCTGCTCACCAAGGACTTGCTTGTCGTTGGTCACTCCCTGAAAGACCCCCACGTTCGGCGGGACATGAGCGAGGCGGCGAACATTCATCGCACGAAAGGAGCTCCAGGGCGACTGTACGCCCTAATCTATGAGAAAGACCCGGACCGTGCCCTTTTGATCGAGCTTAAAGGGTTTACGATAGTATTTGGGGGAATCGACGAGTTTTTCCAGGCCCTAAGTGAAGCGAAGCCGCCAGTTGTTCCTGAGCCTTTGAGGGTCGGCGCATTCGAGCTTGCGCCCGTCCTGAGGCCGTCGACAATAGAGGTAAGTCACGCCCTGGGTTTGCCTTCGGATGCGGTAAGGTTGTTTAATGGCGGGCCTGGCTCCTACTCAGATATTAGGTCGGGCCTTACAGTACAGAGATCAGTCTGCAACAAGCTCGTGGATGAACTACGTCTGACGAGCAAGCGGTTCCTTACCATTATCGGCGTAGCTGGGACCGGAAAGACCACGCTTGCACGACACGTCGTCCTGCGCTTACTCGAAAAAGACCATCTGGCTTGGGAGCATCGCTCGGACTTTCCGTTCCGATACCCTGACTGGGTTGAGGTAGAGGGCCGCCTGAGAGAACGCGGCATGCGCGGCGTCCTCCTCATCGACGATTGCCCGGAATTTCTCAGGCACATAAATTTGTTGGCCGACAAGTTATCTAATGGAAACGATTCGGCTCTGACTCTAGTTATGACCGCAAGTAGTTCCCAATGGCTGCCCCGTACGAAGAGCTCGAATCTCTTTAAGAAGGGCTTCGTTGAAAAGCTCTCGGTACTAAGTGAACTGGATATCGAAGCAATTGTGAATCTGGTCGCGGCGCAACAGGCGATTCGATCGTTGGTTGACCCAGAATTCGCGACCATGAGCCGCCACGAGCAGATTCGTAGGTTGCGCTATCGCTGCGCTGCGGATATGTTTGTGTGCCTCAAAAGCATTTTCGCAACGGATGCGCTGGATGCGATCTTGCTCCGCGAATATGCCAGCCTCAATCCAGAGTTGCAGGATATTTATCGGCATGTCTCGGCTCTAGAAGCCGCGGGCACACGGGTTCATCGGCAGCTGGTGGTTCGACTGCTGAACGTCCCAGCCGACCGAATCAGGGTGCTCCTGTCCCTATTGGAGGGATTGATTGAAGAGTTTGATATATCTCAAGAAAATGGGCTCTACGGTTGGTCAACTCGACATCCCGTGATCGCAAGCATAATTTCTAGGTACAAATACGCCAACCAAGATGAGCTTTTTAGTCTGCTGCGGTCGGTAGCGAACAATCTTAATCCGACAGTTTACGTCGAGCTTCGGACTATCCGAGATTTGTGCAGCGAACATGGAATTGGCAGGTTAGCTGAACCACATCGCCGGCTCGAACTTTATCAAGCGCTTATAAGTCTAGCGCCGGGAGAGCGCATTCCGCGCCACAGGCTCATAGCGGAACTTCTCCGACTCGATGATCTCAATGGGGCTGAGCAAGCGATCAAGGCTGCTGAAAGAGAAGTTGGCCTTGACTCTCCCATCAGCCGATACAGTGTAAAGCTTGCACTGCAAAGGGCCTTCCTAACTCCCGGGATTATGGATGAGGACCGAAAAGCACTGATGTATGAAGCGTCGAACGTTGCGCTGAAAGGGATTGAGCGCAATAGACAAGACAAATATGCATATTTCGCCTACGCAGATGTGGGTACTGCGCTCGCTGAACGGTTCGCCGAATATTGGGTACTAGACGACGCCATCGCGCAGATGCAAGTGGCAGCGGAATTCATCCTTGATCCGCATTTCCAAACTGAACTCACTGCATATGAACAAAACAGACAACGAATGGTTCAGTCCGCAGAACCAAGCTCTTCCTCTCCAGATTCGGATTGATCAGGAATTGCTGGGCGCCCCCCTCTTGCAGAGCAAGCGTGATGCTTTCATTTCTAGGGCCCCAGAATCGGATACGATCATTTCGCAAGCCTCACCCAAATGAAAAAGGCCGGGCGTCTGGACCCGGCCTTCGATTTCAAGAAATGGTTGCGGGGGTTGGATTTGAACCAACGACCTTCGGGTTATGAGCCCGACGAGCTACCAGACTGCTCCACCCCGCGAATACATAGTACGCGACTTGCTGCTCTTCTGCAACCGCACACTCTTCATAGGCTGCGGAAAAAGTCTCCCAGCGATTTTGTCATTCCGAGCGGAGCGAGGAATCTCTCTTTCTTTTCATTGAAGTAACCCTCAGAGAGATTCCTCGCTTCGCTCGGAATGACAGAAATGATCACTTTTCAGCAATGTGTTCAGCCTGTGGAGTTTCAGCCTAGATGGCCCAAACCCAACAGGCTGAAGCCTGTTCCACTAAAAGCTGAAAGTGGTCTGCAAAAAGATTTGGCGGTCGGCCGATTGCGTGGAATACGCGCCGCCGGCCAGCGCGTCCGACCGGCCGAACAGGGGCGAATTGAGATTCCCGATGGGCGTGGCCAGGTTGACGTAGTTGAAAATGTTGCGCGCATTCACGCTGAACGTCAGGTTGTAGCGATGCGTGACGGTGCTCAGTCCGCCACCGCCGCCGGCCCTTCCGAAAGGATTTCCCGCGCCGCCGCGAGCGCCGCCGCCCCCTCCACCGCCTCCTCGTCCTCCGCCGCCGGGTCCGCCTCCCTGCCCTGGCGTGGCGCCGTTGCGGCCCTCGACAGGCTTGCCGAAGCCGACTGTTTTGGTGAGGCGCAAGTTCATTGTGAAATGGACGGGACCTGTCAAGTAGTTGATGGGGACGATCTGTTCGCCGGGCGCGGGGTTGGCGTCGAAATCCCCATACGCGGTTTGGATGCAGTTGCTGGTGGCGTTCGGATGAGTGCAAAACGCGGGACGCTGGTTGAGGATGGACGAGCCAATCAAGTCTTGATTGAGCGCGATGTTGTATGGCGTGCCGGACGACACCAGTACAAATGGGCTGACGGTAATGGCGTGCGGGAGGCTCATCGTCCCCCCGAGGAATACGCGGTGGCGAATATCAAAGGACGCGCGGCCATAGTCATCGGAAATATCGTATGGGTTCGACGGAAAGCTGTACGGACCGGACGTGTCGCTATTGGCGTAATTCAGCGTGTAATAGCCATTCAGTGTGAGCCTGGCGCCGGCGCGGACGCTGGTGTTTACAATGAGTTGATTCTGCACGAAGTTGGCGTCCGATTGGAACTGATAGATGTTTTCCAGTGTGCCGTTGGGCCGCGTGCCGCTCATCAAGTCTCCTGGAATGTAAGTGCCCGGCAACGGCGCATTGATGTTGTTGGTCAACAACTGGTCGAACCCGCGCGAGTTCAGATAAGAGACCGTGACATTCACGATCTTGGTGAGTTGCCTCTCGATGCTCGCGCCGCTCTGGACGGTGTACGGCGCATGAAGCGTCGGGGAAATTTGATAGATGGTCGGAAACGTCAGGCTGCCGGCGGGCGGCACGTTCGGATAAAACGTCGGGTTGGGAACCACGAACTGTTCTTGCGTGATGCCGTTCAAGCGGTCGGCCAGGAGAATCAGATTCGAGGTGAAGCGGTCGTAAAACATGCCAAAGCCGGCGCGCAGCACGGTCTTGGGGGCGCTCTTACCGGAGGAGCCGCCGATGCCCCAGGCAATTCCCACGCGCGGGGCCCAGTCGTTATGGTCGCGTATGTCATTTTGCGTTTCAAAACGAATGCCGTAGCTCACCGTAACATTTTTGCGAGCGGTCCAGGTATCCTCGACGTAGAAGGCGGCGTCGGTCGTGGAAATGTTCGCATGGGGGCTGCCGGTGGTGACCGTGAATAGGTTGGGCAGGCAGGTCCCCGCGGCCTGGCAGCCGTTAAGATCAGCCTGATAATTTTCATAAGCGGTCAAGGAAGGAAAGATGAAACTGCCGTTCATTCCGGAAGTGGAATAGTTGGAATCCGTGACATTGCGAATGCGCGTGCCGAAGATGATGAAGTGCTTGGACAAGGCGACCGACGAGTAATTTTGGATTTCGTAGTGATTGGTGCGATCGGTCGTGTTGCCTGTGGATTGTCCGCCGTCTGAAAAGGCGCCGGGGACCGTCAGGGTGGGGAGCGCGCTTTGCGCGGCTTGGGTGCTATCGTCCCGCAAAAACTGGAAGCGTGTCTCATTAATCATCTTGGAACCGATGGTCTGCGTATCGCTGACTTGCACGGTCTGTTCGGTGGTCAACACGTTGTAGCTTTGCGAAGCAAAACTCAGGCCGCCGACCCCGTCGTTGGTCTGATTGTCCCGATAGAATTGATACCGGACGGACAACGTGTTGGTCTTTGACAATTGGTAATCGATCCGCGGACTGATGTTCAGACGCGTTCGCGGATTGGAGATCGAGTCGCTGAACGGAATCACCCCAGTATCGGCCGGATTCAGCGTATAGGCGCTCACGATCGACGTGTCCATTATGTCGCGGGTATCCACATTCAGAAAAAAGGAAGCTTTTTTGCTCAGCGGGCCGCCGATATTTCCGCTCGCCTGGACCGAGTTATACCCGGCAGCTTCGTCGGTCGCGAACGGGCTTTTGGTATTGAAAGCAGAGGCGTTTCCATTCACAAAAACTTGGCCGTGCCATTGATCGGTGCCGGGCTTGGTGAAAATTTCAATTCGGCCGTAACCCGCCTTATCGTATTCCGCGGAGAAGGGATTCTGGTTGATGCGGATTTCGCGGATCGCGGACTTGGGAGGGAGCTGGCCCGCGGTGAATCCGTCGATGTACATCTGCCCGCCATTCGGCCCAACGGAGGGCCCGGCCAACGCTTCGAGATCGGACTGCAACTCGTCGGGATCGTCGGGAAGGGCCGCGAGTTCCTTTTCCGTAAGGACTACGGAGTTGGTATTGTTCGCCGGATTAATGTCGACGGCCATGGTATCCGCGGAGACCGTGACTTGCTCCTGCTCGGTGGGCAGAGTCAGGGAAATGTCGAGGCTTTGGGCCGCGCCTGCGGCGATCTGAACGGCTTCTTTCTTGTAGGTCGCGAAACCGGCGGAGTCTACCTGAACGGTGTACGCACCCGGCGCTAAACCTTTCACTTCGTATGCGCCGTCCGCGCCCGTTTTGACCGGTGCAATCTGTCCACCTGGTCCGGTCAACTTAATCGTAGCGCCCGACACGATCGCCCCGGAAGGATCCTTCACCTGGCCGTGCAGGGAACCCGTCGCGTTCTGCGCCGTGAGGAGGCTTCTATTGCCGATGATAATGAGAACGGATAATAAGAAAAAACTCCGCAACAAATACGGGCCGGGTTTCATTTGTTCTCTTTCTTTGATGAATGCATTTTCGATTCTCCAATCGGTGCGAATAAAAGTTTAGCAGGCCGCGGAAAAGCATTCCCTTTTGTCATTCCGAGCGGAGCGAGGAATCTCTCTTCGGTTTGGATAGAAGAAAAAGGCAGAGAGATTCCTCGCTCCGCTCGGAATGACAAAAGGGTGGTGGCACTTTTTCCGGCGCCAGTTAGTTATGGTGTTCATTGGCCCGCATCGCCGCCGGGTGCTCCGAGGTTCCACGGTGAGAGGACCATGGCTTGACTGTTGTTCGGCGCCGCCTGCAGGATCGGCTCGACTCCGCCAAGCAGCGTGATGGCGGTAACCTCATTCGAGCCGGGACTTGAGGACGACACGATCATCACCGCATCGCCTTTCTGCAAATCCGCAAGCGTGGCAGCGGGCGCGCGATTAATCATTTGCTGAAAATCACCGGGGCCGTTGCCAGTTCGCGGGGACGCGCCCGGCGCGCCACTTTGCGGGGTAGCGGCGGAGGCGGCAGTTGAACCGCCGGTGGCAGACCCGTTCCCTGCCGCGACGATGCCCTTCAATCGAGCCGCGATCGTTTGGGCTATGTTGGGAGAAAGCTTGCGAAGCTGGGATTGCGCGGTGATTTTTACGGTCACGGGTTTCTTGGTGACCAAGTCGGTAACCGTAACCGCCCCCGCCCCAGCATCGACGGAATCGATCGTGGCGGAAATATTGCGGAAAGAGCCCCATACGATTTCATCGGCTGCGAATTCTCCTCCATCAGCGCTGCGCGTGCCCCGCGCACGAAGCTGATCGCCCGGCTGGACTTGGTCCAAAGGCGCGGCTTTGGCGTCATCGAAATTCACGGAGTTGGATGAGTATCGGCGCAGAATCGTATCCTTAGCCGCGTGAATGACGACCGATTTAGCACCGCCCGGCGCCGCCACGGAGATCGTGATGGTCCCGCCGGCCGCATCGGCAGCGCTCACCAGCCCGCCAATTCCCCGCTTCTGCCAGTCATCCCGTTCCTTTTGCTGTTTCGCGGCGACGTCCGCATGCTTCATGGCGATCACGCCGGTGGCGGCGAGGGACTTGGAATCGTCGGACAATTTGCCGCGTACGAGGATGCGGTCTCCCACCTGCAAATCGGACAATTGAATCGGCACGGCGTTCTTCAAATCGATTTGGCCCGGCTCGACCCGAACCATCCTGGCGCCGTCCTGAACCGTTACGCTGACGCTGGCGCCCTGGTCCGAGGCCAGTGTAAGGGTATTGCCATCGATTGCCTTGATGGTGCCAACGACTTGCTTCACCGCGCTCTGCGCCGCAGGCTGCTGGGGCGCGCCAGCCGGCTCGGGAGCGTAAGATCGCGAAGCTGTGGTGATCAACGCAAGGAATCCCAGAAGACCAGCGGCCAGCGCAAGGATTGGCTTTCTATTCACAAACAAAGGCGCACCTCTCTGCCAACGATATGGAGAAGGAAGCTGGGCTCTTCCTTCACGCCCGGGCGATCGCTTCACTCTCACACCACTATGCTACACGCCTTAGACGCTGCGAAGTAAGGTGCCCGTTTCGCGATTTGCGTCCCGTGATGAGCCGAGGGTGTGTCGGAATTTGAGAAAGCATGCCGACCCCAAGGACCTATCGACCGAGAATTTCCGTTCCCGGAAATCCAGGGGACGTCATTTTCTAAAGTGCGTATGTGAGAGGAGCATCAGCGAGCCAAGAGTTGAGGGTTTGCAGTTGGTCCTCGGCCGGATCCACGAAAAAAATGCCCATGCCAATTCCATCGTGTGCGTAGAGGACCTTGCCGGTCGTGAAGAAGGTTTGATTATCGCGGGAGATAATAACCTTAAGAAAGCTGTTTACGGGAAGGGTGCTCGGGGTATTTATGTAGCATCCCTTGCGGCTGACTTCGGTCATTCTTCCCACGATGCACACGGTGCCCTGAGTTTCGATGATCTCCGCAACGGCGAGGACGGAATAACGCTCTACCGTGCGTTGGGCGGTATTGGACCAGCCTGCACCGGATACTGGACTAGGAAACTTTTCCACCATTCCCGTTCCGCAGCGCCTCTGTGGTAATTAGTACCACGGAGCGCCGTTGCCATGTAATTCGTGTTGAGGGCATTTACCCTTTTCGGCAACTACTGCTTAGAAGGATGGGGCCAACCTGCGGTGCCGCGTTTGCTCGTCGGCCATAGATTCACGACAGAAATGCGCCACTTCCCTGCAACAAGCCCGTCAGATGCCGGCGTACCAGGCGTAGCCACCTTCCGCGGCCGCGGAGCCACGACCCCTGCCGTACCCTTTCAGACTGTCGGTGACCGTCATATGGTTGAGGAATTTCACGCTCTTGTAGCCGAGCTGGCGGGGGAGCCGCATGCGAAGCGGTCCCCCGTGGGCCACGGGAAGTTCATCCCCATTCATCCCATAGGCGAGAAACGTCTGCGGATGCATGGCATCGGCCATATCGATGCTCTCCCACCAGTCGGGATCGATCGAACAGTAGAAAACGTATCGGGCTTGCGGGTAAACCCCCACGACGTTCAGCACGTGGAAGAGAGGCACGCCGATCCACTCGGCTATGTAGGACCAACCCTCTTCGCACGCCAGTTGAGTGATTTGGCTGTGCGACGGGTAACTCTTCAGCTGGGCCAGCGAAAACGAGGCGGGCCGTTCGACCATGCCGTCGATGAGCAGCCGCCAGTCAGCGAATCTGCCGGCCTGAAGGCGCAGGAACGCTTCATTCAAGGGCGGGAATTCGTCCGCAAATGGCGGCTTCGAAATCTGGCTCCGCGAGAACTCACGGGCTAGCGAGTGCCTCGTCAGCAGGCGCTGGGAAGCATAGGTCAGAGTTTCGCCGGGGCCGAAGATTCCGCCGTGATCGGGCGGGACCAGTCCATATTTTTGCGCCAGCCGCGCGGCTACGCCCAGGCCGGACAGACCCGCCGCGGCCGCGAGTCCGGTCTTGATCAGTTTGCGGCGTGAGAAAACGATCATGCGCGCTCCATCGGTGAACCGGGCCGGCCCGTGATCATCGCTCGCATGCGGCTCTTGAATCCAGCGAGACAGACCATCAAGACATGCACAAGCACGAACAACACCAGCGATATGGAAACGAAGAAGTGAATCGTGCGCGCGGATTGCTGGCCGACCAACAAATTGACTGTCGCCGGAATCGCGGAATCGAACGCGGGGGACATCGCCAAGCCCGACCAGATTACCAGGGGGAACAGAACGAAGATCACGAACAGGTAGGTGAGCCGCTGGACAACGTTGTACGACCAAGCTTCTTCCTCAGGAGGCCGTTCCATACGCCACCGGTTGGCGAAGGCATTCGAGAACGTCCGCCAGAAAAAGTCGGCCTTGGCCGGGAGCAAATTTTTTCGCAAATGCCCTGTGAACAAGCTGTAAATTACGTACAGGAGGCCAGTCAACACCAGAAGCCACGCGGTTTGAAAGTGGAGATACCGGCTCCAGCCGTTCTGGTCTCGCAGCACGTAGTCGTAGCCAGTCGGCACCAATGCCCTCGAAGAAGGGATCGGCAGTTGAAACAGGGGCGCAGTCAAGATATTGCCGGTCTCGCCCCAATAGAAGCGAGGGTGAGCGATCAAAATTTCAATTCCGGTAAGGAGCAGGGCAAGAAAGCACAGAGTGGTGATCCAGTGAGTCACGCGGACAAGAGCAGAGTGACGCGAAGTAACCGCGGTGGCTGGGACGCTCGAGAAAGAGCCTGCGACGCAAGTATCCAGAGACACTTGCGCCGACCCCAATCTTGCCATCTTTAGTCTCCTGTTAGCGCTCCGACTTGCTTTGCCGAAACAGGTGGCACATTTTTACAACGCTACAGGGACCGAATCGCTTGAGCCCTGAACTACCATTGCTCCTGCAAGTTGAGGACAAATAACATGGCAAAATAACCTCATTAATTTCAGTCGAATTTATTCTGAATCAGAACGGTTTATTTGGAAATCGTCTCCAAATGGAGACATAGACGATTTTCATTCGTACCATCTAGGACGCTTAACACGGTGGTGCTCTAAATGATTCTTGCTAGGCACCGCAGGTTAGTGTTTCTCTTCACACGCTTCATCATAGCAATTGTGTTTTTTACAAGCACCGTAGTCGAAAGAGACATTCGTCTTCGGATCGGTGAGATCAAAACCCGTCTCGGATATTGTAGTAAGCTCCATGCAGAATTGGGTGATGCGAGTTTGCTTGGGTTCAAACATGTCATGGTAGGTTGCCGATCCCCAGAAATAGATAAAGGTTTGGTCTGCGGAGTGCTGTTTTTCTTGGAAGACATTAATTGGAACAAATTTCGACTGACTCTTGGCCATTGCTTTAGGTCCGAGTCCAAAAGCAGAGAGCTCATCGGCGTGCTCCAAGGGGAAATCAAAGTCATCTGGGAGCGCATCTTTTCGAATTTGCCAATTCATATTAAGGAGCAGGTCGGTAGCCGGGGTTATACCGCTATTGTCAATCAGGACGTACACTTCAAGACCGGCAACCTTGCTCAAATCCTTACTATCGTTAATTTTCTTGCCCGTCTCAACCGCACGAAGATTTATGTAGGCGCGTTGCGTGAATCGAGCAGTTTCATCCGACCGGTCGGCTATGCGGACCAATTGATACGTGAAGAATACAAGCAGGCCAGTGAAGACAGCAGTCCAAGCAGCGGATGGCTCCCTAGTGAATACGCCCAACAAATATTGCCACAACTCGATAAATTTGGCGCATATGCAGCATTTCTTCTCGGATGGACTTTCGACAGTTTTGCCATCATTTTTCTTGTGGGTGGATTGAGGGGCAGAGGCTGGCACTTCTTTGTTGCTTCCACCGCTATGTTTGTCGCTGGTTGGTATTTGTCCGGAGTGTTCTTTTTTGTTACTCATGGCTAGGACTGGATGACTGTATACCACAGATTAGCTCTCGAATATTCCACACATGGTCCGTCAGCTTAGATTCCATCGCAGGCGTTACCCGGAGCGTTTTATGCACGCGGCAGAAGTTGAAAAAGGTCATATAGAGGTCCACGGCAGCCTTCAAATGTTCCAACGACTTGCTGAATTCCAGAGAATAGATCAAAAATAGAAAAAATGGCCGTGGAAATCTCGACATTTCCTTATCGCGTGCTTTTTCACGGCATTTGTATTGAATGTGAGACGGCGGAAGGGGCAATGCGCCTCCCTGAAGCGATGCAGGAAGGAAAGTCAGCAGCACAAAATTAGAGCACCATCGCTCAACACTCTTCCATTGCATTCGACGAGTAGGAGGCGCAATCTGGCTCTTTGAAACTCATAAAACCAAAAAAGACAGGAAAGTATTGGGCCGCCCCATCGATGACGCCATCTTTTATCGAAGCGTTTTGCCTGCCTTGGCACGCAGCGCGAGAAGCTCCAACACGACTTTGTTCTCCGCCTGGGCCAGCTGCTCGACTGTTTGGCCGTTGGCTTCCTTCAGCACGCCATCGATCACCGTCTGCAGCAGCTCCGGCGTGACGTCGGGCATTTCGAGTTTCTTCATTTGGCCTATGAAGCCATCCATGAAATGCTCGACAAAGTGATGGATTCCGCCGGGCCCGCCGCCCAAATGCCACTGCAGGCTGGGGCCCATCACGCCCCACCGAAGCCCTGGCCCATAGCTCACGGCGATGTCCGCATCCTCCACGCTGAGGACGCCTTGTTGGATGAGATAGAGTACCTCCCGGTAAAGAGCCAATTGCAGGCGGTTCCCGACGTGGCCTGGCAGGGCCTTGCGCAGCCAGATCGGCTTCTTGCCGATCGACGCGTAGAATGCCATGGCTCGCTCGATCACCGCTTCGGAAGTTTTGGCCCCGCCCACGACTTCCACCAGGGGAATGACGTGCGGAGGATTAAAGGGATGGCCGATCACGCAGCGCTCGGGATGCTTGCAGTTGGACTGAATGACATTCATGGTGATGCCGGATGCGCTCGATGCGAGAATCGTTTCCGGACGCGCGGCTTCGTCCATCTGGGCGAAGACCCTGGATTTCAAGAGAGGCTTTTCCGGAACGCTCTCCTGCACAAAGTCGGCCTTCGACAACGCCTCCTTCATGTCGGCAGTGAAACTCAGCCGGTCGCGGCTGGCGCCCGGAGCAAGGCCAATGACCGTGAGCAACTCCCATGCCTCGTCGACGCCCTTGCGTAAATTGGCCTCCGCGTTCGGCGCGGGGTCCGTGGCGACGACGTCAAAACCGCTGGCCAGAAACTGCGCCGCCCAGCTCGCGCCGATCAAGCCCGTGCCAACGATCGCTACGTTCCGGATTTTATTGTTTACTATATAGTTATCCATGAAGAATCGCGTCTCCTCGAACCTTCCAGTCGTTTGCAACTCGCGTTTCGCTGGGTATGCCTGCCCTAGCCCCCAGGCTGTGAACCGGATAGGCCGCAACGCCCCCCCCTGTCCGCGAGCTTTGTCCGTCTCATTCGGCGGAAATCATTCAACCGCACCCGCCGGCAACCCATGTAATTCTAGTTCAATTCCATAGGACGGCGTGAAATCGCATGTTGCAACGCCTTCCCTTCTAGATACTCCCTGCCGATGGAGCGTCTGGCGCCGTGGCACCCCAATTTTCATTCTTATCGCTTGCTTCTGGATCGTCTCGCGTGGCACGATAGTCGAATATCCGCTAGGAATACCATGGGTACTATGAGTTCTACTATTCTTATAAGTTATAAAACCGTATATTTGCAATCTCGATTTTGCTGATCTGAATTTTTCATTTGCTTTGGCAGCCCGAACAATCAAGCATAGCCCCGCGAGTATTATCAGAACTGGATCACCCTCCAAACGACGGGCCTCGCGGACGCAAGCCGCTTCAAAGGGCCGTAACTAAGCGGTGATGGCGAAGCCTCGCCCTGCAAATATTACAAAGCGTTCTGACATGATTCCTGACAAATCATCGGCACCCGCTTCGGCGCCTTGGCTTGCTGCTTACACCTTCTCCTGCCAGGAAAAGCGTGTCGCAAAACATCTTTCCACACGCCACATTGAATTCTTCCTTCCGGTTCATCGGAAAACCAGCCGCTGGAAAAACGGCTTACTTGTGCTCGTGGAGAGGCCGTTGTTTCCCGGCTACGTGTTTGTCAAAATCGACTGCAAGGATAGAGTCCGCGTCCTCGAACTGCCGGGCGTGCATTCCCTCGTCGGGGCTGGCCGCCAACCCACTGCCCTTCCCTACGATGAAATCGAAACCCTCCGCCGTGGAATGCACTTGGTGAACGCCGAGCCGCATCCGTATTTGCAATCCGGCGAAAAGGTGCTCATCCGCAAAGGTCCGCTCGAAGGGATGGCGGGAATCGTGCTTCGCCAGAGGAACAGCACTCGCGTGGTCCTAACGCTGGATTTAATTAAGAAGAGTATTTCGGTCGAGGTGGCTGGCGAAGATGTCGAACTCGTCGGGCGCCCCGCGGCGCTGTTTGGATATACACCCCCTCGGTTTTTCTCGTCCGGAGGTCATTTGCCCTAGCAGGTTGTCGAATCGCGAATTATTTTGTCATTCCGGGCGAAGCGAGGAATCTCTCTGACGGGCTCCTCCGATGAAAAGAAAGAGAGATTCCTCGCATCGCTCGGAATGACAAAATTGCGGGGGAGTTTTTCCGCAGCCTGCCAGGCGGAAGCGCGGATCTGGTTTTCCATCCAGTTCAGGATGGCTATTGCTTGAATAACTAGTCACTTCCTCGGAGTTCGTTTCAGTAACGTCGAGGAACGGCACTCTTCAAGGAGCGGGGAAACAACATCGATTCCCAGTTTTTGAAGAGGACTTAGCGAGAGGGAGATCTCCATTTCGCCCCATCTTCGGCCCGGGGGAAGGAGCGAGGAGGATTTGAAATGAATTCTTGGAGCACGATCCTGAAAACACTAACATTCGCCCTATTCGCCTTATGCATCCTGCGCCCCGCGGCGGCGCAGAATATGATTGCTGCAACCCCGGCCAGCGATGGCCAGCCGGATGCAGCCGAAAAGGCGCCGCCACAGGTAACCAAGGAAGGCAACCCGGAACTCCACAAGAGAAACTCGCGGTACATCATTCATCCCAGCGACACGCTGGAGTTGACGTTCGAGCTGACCCCGGAATTCAATCAGACTGTCACCGTCCAGCCGGACGGTTTCATCACTCTCCGCGAAGCCGGAGATCTCCAAGCTGCGGGGCACACTCTTCCAGAGGTCACCCAATCGATTAAGGCGGCCTACTCGAAAATCCTTCACGACCCCGTAATTTCCGTGGATCCCAAGGATTTCGAGAAGCCGTATTTCACCGTTGGCGGACAGGTTGGAAAACCTGGAAAGTACGACTGGCGCGGTGACGTTACTGTGACCCAGGCGGTGGCCATAGCCGGAGGGTTCACCGACGCCTCCAAGCACTCGCAAGTGCTCCTATTCCGGCGCGTCTCGGATCAATGGACCGAAGCCAGAATTATCAATGTGAAGAAAATGTTGGAGTCCCAGAATTTGCAGGAAGACCCGGACCTGCAGCCGGGCGATATGCTGTTCGTCCCCAAGAATACGCTGTCCAAAATCAAGCCCTTCCTGCCGACAACCTCGGCCGGGGTTTTCGCCAACCCGGGCGTCTTGTAGATACAATCTGAAAATAAGAGATAAGGATCCTTCTCATGGATGGACAAAACATTCCACCAATCCTATACCGGCCTGAGCGATTGCCCACACTAAGGGATATCGCGGCGCCGGTCTTCCGTCACCGAAACGTAGCGCTCTTGACCTTCCTGTGCCTTGCTTTGGGAGCCATTCTTGGAACCATTTGGCTTCCCAAGGACTACGAAGCCACCATGAAAATACTGGTCAAGCGCGAGCGCGTCGACGCGGCGGTCTCGCCGGGACGGGACGCGGCGCTGGGGAACCCTGGAGATGTAACTGAAGAACAACTTAACTCAGAAGTTGAACTCTTAAAAAGCCGCGACCTCCTCGAGAAAGTGGTCGTCGCCTGCAATCTTCAAGAGGCGCGATCCGGCCATTTCTGGGACCGGCTCGTGCACTCGGTTGCGTTTCGCGGAGACAGCAAGCAGGATAGCCAAAGGAAAATCTCGCAAGCCGTCCTGGTGCTTGAAGATAAACTGCAGGTCGAGCCGTTGAGAAAGACGGACCTGATTCAGGTCACCTACAGCTCCCCGGACCCGCAACTGGCCGCGCGCGTCCTATCCGTCCTCGGGAACCTGTATTTGGAGAAGACGGTCGCCGTTCACCGCCCCCCGGGCACTTTCGAATTCTTCCAGACGGAATCTCAGCACTACGATCAGGAACTCCAAGCCGCCCAGGATAAGCTGACTCAATTCGACCGCGACAAAGGCGTGACCGACCCGCAACTGGAGAAGCAGATCACGCTGCAAAGGCTCGCTGAGTTTCAATCTACCCTGGATACCACCCAGGTGGCCATCAAGGAAACCGAGAAGCGCACCCGTGTGATGGAGGACCAAATTGCGTCCACGCCCGAGCAAACCGTTTCACAGGTCCGCTCTCTGGGAAACCCCCTTCTCATGCAGCAACTCAAGACCACGCTGCTAGGATTGCAACTGAAGCGCACCGGGCTGCTCGAGAGGTTCGAACCCGATTACCGGCCCGTGCAGGAAGTCCAGAAACAGATCGATGAAACCATCGACGCGATTGCCAATGCGGAGAAGTCGCCGGACCGGGAGGAAACCAAGGATCGGAATCCAACGTACGAGTGGCTCCATTCGGAACTCACAAAATCCAATGCGGAACTCGCCAGCTTGCACGCCCGGTCCGCGGAAACCCGGAAAGTCATCCAGGAGTATCAAGGCCGGCTTGGCAAGATCGACGTGAACGGAGAGACGCAAGAAAATCTTCTCCGGACCGTGAAGGAAGCCGAGGAGAACGATCTTCTTTACAAGCAGAAGAGAGAAGAGGCGCGCATTGGCGATGCGCTCGATCGCCAAAGGATTGTCAACGTGGCCATCGCGGAAGCGCCCACCGTGCCAGCCCTCCCCGCCCATTTTCACTGGGCCTTAACTTTGCTCCTGGGGTTTGTACTCGCTTGTCTTGTGAGTCCGGTTGTCGCCTTTACCGTGGACTACTTCGATCCGTCGTTGCGAACCCCGGACGAGCTTCGCGACGTTCTGCAGATTCCCGTGCTGGCGGCCCTGCCCAAGGAGACAGGAAGAAGGTATGTATCTTGATTTTTTCAAGATGAGAGAACAGCCCTTCGGGGTGACACCGGACCCGCGTTTCCTCTATTTCGGCCAGAGCCACCGCGAGGCGCTGGCGTCTCTCTACTACGGGATCCAGGCCGATCGAGGCTTTGTGGCCTTGATCGCGCGGCCGGGCCTGGGAAAGACGACACTCGCGTTTCAGCTTCTTGAAAAACTCCAGCCGGCCTCTCGCGCGGTGTTCTTGTCTCAGACGCAATGCAATTCCAAGGAACTGCTTCACCACTTGCTCCATTCTCTGGGAGTGGAGACCGAAGGCATGGAACTTGTTTCCATGCACAACAAGCTGAACGAAATCCTCTGCCGCGAAGTGTTGGCGGGCCGCCGCCTCATCGTGGCCATCGATGAGGCGCAAAATCTGGACCCCAGCGTGCTCGAGACGGTCCGCCTCTTATCGAATTTTGAGTCGTCTCAATCCAAGTTACTTCAAATCTTGTTGATTGGGCAGCCGCTGCTCGCCGAGAAACTGGACAGCCCCGAACTGGAGCAGTTGGAGCAGCGAATTTCGGTATTCGCAAGGCTGGAGCCATTCGATTCCGAGGATACGGCCCGCTATATTGCCCGCCGTCTCCAGGTCGCAGGGTACGAGGGCAGTCCCCTGTTCACTCCCGAGGCCCTTGAGATAATCGCGGTTCAATCGGAAGGAATTCCACGGAAAATCAATGGATTGTGCTTTAGCGCGCTTTCCCTCGCTTGCGCGATGGGCCGCGAGAAAATTGACGCCGGCATGATGGGCGAGATCGTCGCGGACCGCGATGTGGAACCCCTATACCGGTCCAGGACCGCTCGGCGCGTCTTGCCCTCGCACGCAGCGTCCCGCCCCGCCTTGACATACTATCCCGCGAAGCCCAGGTGGAGTTTCAACCGTTGGGTTTCGAGGGCTGCAAATTTCGCGGGATGTACCGATTGGGTTCGGAATTCTCTCCTTTTCCTCAGGCGGGGTTGACACGATCGTTCCAACACCTTCCGAAGACAGGGCCTCCATTCAAAGCAGCGCGCCATTTCTTCGAGGCCTGGTAATGGTGAAATCCGATTCCGCGATCGTGAGTCCCTGCGCCTATTGCTTTGGCGGTTGCCAGCGCGGGCACTGGCAGATCTGACCAGAAAGGATTTATGGGTCCCCACGAATGAGCAAACATTTTGAATTGTTGAAACGGGTGGCAAACGCCGACTTGTTCAGACTTCCGGACGAGAGCGCCCCGCCCATGCGTACTGCGGCTACGGGGCTGGTTTTCAAGAAACCGCCCACGGACGCCGAGATCACAAAACTGGTTCAGCGATTGTTCTCGCCGGCCGACAAGGGCGACGAACCCAGGATGGTCTCTTTTTCCGGAATCACCCGCGAGGACCGGAGCAGCTGGATTTGCGCGCGGGCGGGCGAGGCTCTGGTTGAGCAGTCAGACGCGTCGATCTGCCTCGTGGAGGCGAATTTTTTCTCGCCGCAATTGCACGTTCATTTGTCCACGGCCAATCCGATCGGGCTTGCGGAGGCTCTCACGGCGAAAGCTCCCATTCGCAATTTTGCAATGCCGCTGGCTAGCGAAAATCTCTATTTGATCCCGTCGGGTTCGGTGAAGCCGGGATTCTGCGTTTCCGTGGAACGCTATCGCGAGCGCTTCGCGGAATTGCGCGAGGCCTTTGATTACGTCCTCATCAGCGCGCCTCCCATCCGCTGTGAGGTGGAAGCGGGCTTGATTGGACGATTGGCCGATGGAGTCGTCTTGGTCGTCGAAGCCAATCACAACCGGCGCGACACGGTCCGCCGGGCCAAGGAACAGATGGAAAGCGCGCAAGTGCGCCTCCTCGGCGCCGTGCTGGACCAACGCACCTTTCCTATTCCAGAGGGCCTCTATCGCAGGCTCTAGCCTCCCGAACCCCAATTCCGTCGAACGCGCTCCTACTCCTCTTGGCCAGCATGACAACGCCCAAAATTCCGCACGGGAGAGTTTCCCCCTTGCTTTCCTAATGGCATTGCACGTCATCAGCAGCGCGGCTATCGCCTTGGAACTGACACCCGAATGACAAACTTTCGCCGGCAAGTCTTGGTCAAGATGTTCATGCTCCTCGACCCTGGATTGCTCACCATTTCCTACATGGTGGCTGCGATCCGGATCTGGCATTTGACGGAGTTCACTTCCTTCACCTCGTTCTTCTCCATGCGCGTCAAATTGTCGAACATTCTGGTTTTTCTCATCCTCTTCTATATCTGGCACATCATCTTCGCGGCCTTTGGCCTGTATGGATCCAGGCGGCTCGAAGGCCGAAAGGGAGAAATAGGAGACGTCCTCAAGGCCACTTCGGCCAGCGCGCTGGAGCTTGGGTTTGTGGCTGTTTTCTTCCAGTTGCGAATGATCACTCCCGCGTTCATCGCCGAGTTCTGGGTTATCGCCACCTGCACAATCGTCCTTTCCCGATTGGCACTGCGAGAGTTCCTCCGGCGGGCACGCTTGCACGGACGCAATCTCCGACATTTGCTGGTCGTCGGCACGAATGCAAGAGCCTTGGAATTTGCCCGCGCGATCGAAATCCAGCCCGAACTGGGCTACCAGTTGATCGGCTTTGCCGACGATGAATGGAGTGGGAACCGCGACTTTGGAGCCAACGGCCATTCCGTCGTCAGCGACCTGGAACACTTTCCCGACTTTCTGCGCGAGCGCGTCATTGACGAAGTCGCCATCGCCCTGCCCATGAAGTCCTTCTACTCGCAGGCCGCTCGCGTGGTGACGCAGTGCCAGGAGCAGGGAGTCATCGTGCGTGTCCTGGCGAACATTTTTGAATCGCAAAAGGGACGGGTGAACAACAGCCATCTTGGCGGAATGGCCGTGGCCACTCTCGGCCCGAATTCTTCCGAAGGCTGGCCGATGGTCTGCAAGCGAATGCTGGACGTATTTGGCTCCTTGCTTTTGCTCGCTGGATTGGCGCCGCTATTTATCATGGTCGCCATCCTGATCAAATTAGATTCCTCCGGGCCGGTCTTCTTCGCCCAGGACCGCGTCGGCCTGAACAAGAGGCGCTTCCGAATGTACAAGTTCCGAACCATGGTCGGCGACGCGGAACAAAAGCAATCGGCCCTCGAAGACTTGAACGAAGCCGACGGCCCCGTCTTCAAGATCAAGAACGACCCGCGCATCACCCGCCTGGGAAAATATCTGCGCAAAATGAGTATTGATGAGTTACCGCAGCTATTGAATGTCCTAATCGGTAATATGAGCCTCGTCGGACCCCGCCCTCTCCCCTTGCGCGACTACCAGGGCTTTGATCAGGACTGGCTCCGACGCCGCTTCAGCGTTCGCCCGGGCATTACCTGTCTCTGGCAAGTCAACGGCAGAAGCTCCCTCTCCTTCCAGGAATGGATGGAGCTGGACTTGCGCTACATCGATCAGTGGTCCTTCTGGCTAGACGTGAAGCTTCTCGCTAAAACGATTCCCGCGGTGTTGAGGGGGGTCGGCGCCGCTTGAGCACCTTTCTAAATCTTCGGGCTTCCTCGCGCCCAACGGAAGAGTTGTTGCCGCCCTCCGCGGACACTGCGGGCGCCTCCAAGACCGCCGGCACGAAGCCGATGGCCCCAGCCGCGTGGCGGGGCAGGTTCCCATTCGCCACGCTCCTTTCTCCCGGCCGGACCCTGCATCAGGGCATCCTCTCCCTGGCCGACCAAGCCGTCGCCAGCGCCACCAATTTCCTCACCGGCGTGATTCTAGCGCGCACCTGTTCCAAGGAAGAGCTGGGCCTGTACACGCTCGGCTTCAGCCTAATCCTTTTAATGACCGACCTTCAGACCTCCCTGATCACCACACCCTACATGGTCTTCGCGCCGCGCCTGAAGGCCCGCGCCCACGCTCTTTACACAGGAAGTACACTCATTCATCAGCTGGTGTTTTGCCTCATCACGATGCTGGGCGTCGCGGGCGGCGCGATCGCGGTCACGCACGGAATGGGACCGCGGGGCTTGGGCCCGGTCCTGTGGGCCTTGTCCGTCGTCATCGCCTTGATCTTGCTTCGCGAACACGCGCGCCGCGTAAGCTTCGCGCGCTTGCGTCTCGTCACCGCGTTCCTGTTCGACACCTCCATCGCGGTGGGACAAGTCGGCGGACTGCTTCTACTGGCCCGCCTCGGATTGCTCTCTGCCAGCCGGGCGTATTGGGTGATCGGAGCGGTCTGCGGCATCGCCGTCCTGGGCTGGCTCTGGTCGGACCGCGAGTGCTATCATCCGCGCCTCGGCGAATCCCTCGCTGACCTCAAGAAAAACTGGGTCTTCGGAAAATGGGTTTTCGCCAGCGGTCTGGTCTGGGCCGTCAGCATGAATCTTTATCCCTGGTTCCTGGCGGCGTACCACGGCACTGCCTCTTCGGGAGTCTGGACGGCGTGCTGGGGAGTCGTCGCAGTAGGCAATCCGGCGCTGCTCGGAATTCAGAATCTCCTAGGCCCAAAGATCTCGCACGCCTACGCGGAAGCCGGCCCGATGGCGTTGCGCCGCTTGGTGCTCAAGATCACAGCCGCCCTCACTCTACCCGTGTCTCTTCTCTGCCTGGCATTGATCCTTTGGGGCGGCCGTCTCGTGACCCTCCTGTACGGTCAGCAGTACGCCGGTAACGGCTTGGTCGTCGCGATCATGGCGTTGAACCTCCTGGTCACGGCGGTAGCCTTCTCGTTCTCGCGCGCCCTGTTTGCTTTCGAACGCGCCGACCTGGATTTCCTGGTCAATTTCGCGGCGTTATTCATAATGGCCACGCTTGGCTTTTGGCTGGTGCGAGCGTACGGCCTACTTGGCGCAGCGATTGGGATTCTCGCTGCGAACTTCGTTACATCGGCAGTGAGGGCGGGATGTTTCCTTGCGTTGCCGGCCCACGCCAGCCCAAGTCTGGGTAGCGATCTTGAAACCAACTGACCGATTCGACGTCATCGCGCTTGGTTAGAGTTTAGGCTCGTACCCTCGGACCACGGCACTTCCACAAAAATATGAAAATTCTTCTTGTTGGACACGATTGCAGCCCACGAAAGGGCTCAGAGGCAGCCATTACATGGAACTGGGCTTGGCACCTTTCCAAGTATCATGAAGTTTGGGTCCTTGCGTATCCGCATGACCGTGAGGGTGTCGAACGCTTTCTAGCGGAGCATCCAAATCCCAATCTCTCCTTCGTTTGGGTCGAACCGCCCTCGGCTCTCGACCCTTGGGACGAGAAGAAGGGCCCCCGAGGGCATCGTCTTCATTACGCCCTTTGGCAATTCTGCGCTCTTTCGCAGGCCAGACGGCTTCACCGCCGCGTTGGGTTCGATGTGGCCCACCACGTAAGCTGGGGCACGATCAATACACCCCCGCTTTTGTGGAAGCTTCCTATTCCTTTCGTGTGGGGCCCCGTGGGCGGCGGGCAAGTCACACCGGATCGCTTTCGCCAATATTTTGGCACGAGTTGGTGGCCCCAGAAACTCCGGACGCTTTGCGTCAAGGCGGCCCCGTTCATCCCCCCACTGCGTCGGGCAGCTCAGCGAAGTGCCGCCGTTCTTGCCACGAACACGGACACGGTTCGGTCTCTCAGGGCCGCCGGGGCAAACCACGTAATTTCCTTCATAGATTACGGGGTTTCCACAAGTTTTGCCACGCAAGCACCGGCCCGGCGCGACTCGGAACAGGGCTTTGATTTGCTGTGGGTAGGAAAGCTAATTCCCAGGAAGGCCTTGCCCCTAGCGCTCGAGGCCTTGTTGCAAGTCAAGGATCTGCCCGTCAGGCTCTTGATAGCGGGTGAGGGACCGATGAAGCAGGAGTGGATGAACCTAGCTCGCCACCTTGGCCTGGAAGACCGAGCCAGATTTCTCGGCTTCGTGGAGTTGGGCAGGATGCCTGAGCTTTACCGGAGCGCACACGCCTTCCTCTTTACAAGCCTTCGGGACTCATTCTGCTCGCAGGTTCTTGAAGCCATGGCCCAGTCTCTGCCGATCCTGACATTGGATCACCAGGGGGTGGGCGACCTGGTTCCCGACACCGGTGGTATCAAAGTGCCCGTTACAACCCCCGAAGAAACTGTGGCTTCTCTCGCGCAAGGAATTCGCCGCCTTGTTTCGTCGCCTGAGGCATGCCGCGAGATGGGCAAAGCCTCCTGGGAGTGTGCTCAACAACATACTTGGGAAAAACGGGCGGAACGGATGAGCCGGCTCTACGAAGATGTTCTCCTTACCCGCCGTCCTCTTCCCGAAGGCTTCCCCCAAACAGTCCGGTCGGAGAAGGGGCAAGGAGTAACTCAGTTGCGGTAGGAACCAGGCAGTCTGAAGGATCTCATGCTGGAATCGGTGAAAGTTCGGGAGAGTGGCGCTGACGCTGCCCGCGTCACACTTGTAGTGGTTTCTCTCGCCCTCGGGGTTCTGGTCGCAGCGTATCCGCTTTGTGCTGCGGCGTTATTCGGGGCGGTCCTGGTGCTGGGCCTTGCCACGCTCTTTATAGTCCGTAGCGGCCTTACGAGCATACCGCTCTGGCAAGCGCTCGGGCTGACGGCTCTGTCCGGGTATATGGTTCTCGCCTATGGATTTGCAAATTTGTCGTTGCATGTGGGTGGGATCCCAATCATCATCGGCCACACGCTAATGTTTGCGGCTTTGGGCTTGGCGGTAGTCTCCTCGAGGCGTGGCGAGACAATAGGGGCTTTGCGCGAACCCGCCATGCTCGTCCTTCTAAGTTTGATCTTCCTGACGGTCCCGCACCTGGCCTTCGACATCCCCCGCTACGGACTCTACGCCGTGCGAGATGCCTCGCTCTTTTTCGAGGGAATCTTTCTACTCCTGGGCCTGCTCTGGGCGAGCGATCCGCGCAACACCGAGTTGCTGATGAAGTGGCTGGCCATTCTATTTGTGGTAAATTTAGTTTACAGTTACACATTTCCTTGGCAAGAAAGTCTCAGTTCATGGTCCTTCAAATCTGGCGTTTTCTTGGTAGTGCCGCTACTGGGTTCCTATAATGAGATGTCTCTGCACCTTGTCTTGGGGGCGTTGTTTTGCCTTCTGATTGGCCCGCGGGTGTTGCGGTGGCCGGCCTGGACGTGGACCCTCCTCATTCTCGCCCAGTTGGCTGCGCTTGCGATCCACCAAGAGAGATCCATGTATCTGGGGCTCGCCTTCGTTCTGGTTTTGCTGCCGGCGCTCGGTGAAGTTCGAAACTCAGTCAAGCTGGCTGCGATTTTGTTATCCGGTCTCCTAGCTGTTCTTTTCGCTACCAGCGTTTTGGGAATCCATATCTCAGGCCGCATCGGCCCGGTGAATTTTGCGTTCTTGGAATCGCACGCGCGCAGCCTTTTACTCCAGCCTGGAACGGAGGAAATTGGGACCATTGAAGATCGAGAGCAATGGTACGCCGACGTGTGGAAGCGCACGCAATCCAGCGCCGCCAATCTATTGGTGGGTGAGGGGTTTGGCAAACCCCTGATCGATTTCGTGGTGGACGACGACCAAAATAAGGGGGTGGCTGTCCGCCAACCGCACAACACCTCGCTGAGCGTCTTAGCGAGAATGGGTGTATTGGGCCTGTCGGTCTGGCTGCTTTTCCACTTCCTCATATTGAAGAGATTCTATTCCGTCTTTCGCAGGCGCTCCCACTTGGAGGGAAAATCGTACGCCCTGGTGATGTTCTTTTTCTTCTTTTACCTTCTCTCGATGCTTCTCACGCACGTGCAGCCGTTCTTTGAGTTTTCTTTCGGCGCCATCCCTTTTTATTTTCTGATGGGCTTCGCGCTCGGTTTCATGCGATGGCAGCTTTATCTGACAGAGAGCAATGGACGGCTCCCACAAAGCGGTTTCGTGGAGGTCCACGCACAGTGATAGGTGCGTGTTCGGCGGGCTGCCGGAACATGCCGAGATCGCTCAGTAAAATGAAGGCACCCCAGGCAGCAAGATGCATCGCCTCCCGCGTTCATGGACGTATGAGTTGTTTATCGCAATCTTCGGGCCGAGCCCGGGAATACCGGCGATCGGCCATTCGATTCTTACCGAGAAATGCACACCGATGACCATCTAGCGCGGCGGACCTTTCGGATTTTGGGCGTCCGCGTGGACGCCGTGCAAATTCCGCAAGTCGTCGAGCGCGTAAAGGATTGGATCGCCAATGGCCGAGCGTGCCACTACGTCACTTTCACCGGATTGCATGGTGTATCGGAAACAAGAAAGGACTCAAAATTCAAAGACATACTGAATGGCGCCGACCTGGTTGTGGCCGATGGGATGCCGGTCGTTTGGCTGGGGCGTCTTCACGGGCATTCCTTGCCTAGGCGTGTTTACGGGCCCGAGTTGATGGAGACGTTTTGCCGCGAAACGGGGGCCAGCTATCGTCATTTTTTTTATGGCGGGGCGCCTGGCGTAGCGGATAGCCTCGCAGCCAGTCTCATGGAGCGGTTTCACATCGTCGTGGCCGGGACGCATTCCCCGCCCTTTCGCGAACTTACGAGCGAAGAAGACGAGGCGCTTGTGAAGCTAGTGCATGAGGCTTCCCCAGACGTGCTCTGGGTTGGACTGAGCACTCCAAAACAGGAGCGGTGGATGTATGAGCACCGGACGCGGCTCCAGGTCCCTGTCCTGTTAGGAGTCGGGGCCGCCTTCGATTTGAACTGTGGGAGATTGCGCCAAGCCCCTGAATGGATGCGGGAGAATGGTCTGGAATGGCTCTTCCGCCTTTTGGCGGAGCCCCGTCGGCTCTGGAAGCGCTACCTGGTGACGATTCCGAGCGCCATCTGGGGTATTTCGGTGGAGATTTTCAGTCTCAAGAGGCTTGAGTAGAACTTGCCGATGCAATGAGCGAACTCCATTCATCGTACCGCCGCATTGGTGATAGTCGGAGATGCGGGCAACGACGACGCCGAAAGACATCCCATCGTTATCAGTCCCGCCGGAAGGTTCACATTGCACAACCATTGCGGGAAAAGCGGGTCGTTGATCGGAGCCGCTGTGGGCGCCTGATAGCCATACGCGGCTGCCGATGCTGCTTGCGGAGTAAAGCCGGCGATCACCGCGGCCATGCAGTTCGGAACGCTTGTCGCGGCGCCGCAGTTTGGCGCCCCAGGGTTGCTCGGGGGGGCGCTCACGAAGCCAGGGTCAACTCCAAATGTGTAATTCGGGCCGAAGGTGAATCCGCTGCAGGACGCCGAATCCGCGTTGTACCCTGCTGCGCTGTACCCAAAATTGTTGTGGATGGCATCCCCGAGGCAAGGGTCTTGCACGAAAAATACATAGTTGGGATAGAGACCACAGCCGGTAGAGCCAATCGTCCGAACGAGGTTGTAATATACGCTGGTGTTGTTGGAGCTCTGCAGGGTGATCTCTCCGCACAACGTCTGGTTCAAGCTAGTGTCCTGGTCGTTCCCGTAGATTGTGTTACTCACGATGTTAATTGCCGCTTCCGTAGTTGCGACGATTTTCACTCCGCTGCTGCCGTTCAGGAAAGAGATGTTGTTTTCGATCGCGACCTGCTGCGTATAGGAGTTCCCGTCGAGGGAGTCAAGAATAATGCCCGCGCCGTCGGTGGGCGCGCCTCCGCCGCACGAAACAGGCTCTTGGTTATTCCAAATATAATTTCCGGCAATGTAAACATGGGTGCCTGGTTGCGTGTCTGCGTTCACCAAGCCGCCAATGTCCACGCCGCTGAAGCATTCCGAACTCCCCGCAGCGGCGTTGTAGATCGCATCTCCAACAATTACAAGGTAATCCGGTCCGTACGCGCCTTGCGCCGCCGTCGCAAATCCTCCGTCCATGCAGCCGTTCGCTATGTCGTTAGCAAATATGATGTGACTGACGCTGGGGCCGGAGTTGCTGTTCGCAGACGCGAAAAAACAAGGCCCTTCGGGAGTGCCGCTTGTGCTTACTTCCCAGCCTTGCACCCCCCAATAGCTGGAGGCGACCCACATTCCGCTGTTGCTCGTGGCCGTGATCTTACAAGCGTCAAAAGTGGCGCATTGCAGCCATGCAACATTATTTCCGGCGGGGCAGGTAACGGCGCCCCAACTGGTCTGATTGAAGTTCCCGCTCACGTACGCAGTGCTCGCCGCCGCGATGATGACATCGCCGCAGTTGACCGGGTGGTTCGGTGTCAGCCAGGGAGTGCTCGCGGACGTGCCGTTGTTGGAATCGTTGCCGCCGCCGGATGCGGGCGCCAAGTAATACGTGGTGGCCCAGGCGGGAGCCGCAAGCAGGGTGAATACTAGGGTGAATACTATGGATAGCGCAAATTTCTTCATGCCCATGGCCGATCTTCGCAAAGCTGTGGAAGAGACACAGCGCGAGATAGTTGATTGCGACCGCACTTTAAAATCGTTCCGGGCCCACGCACTACCGGCGGGTGGGACAGATCAAGAGCAAAGGTCCGCCGCAACGAAGTAAAAGGCTGGTCGGCACGTCCGATAATATTCTTCCACTCACCAATTTGCAACGAGAACGCGCGCGCCCCTGGAAGCGCTCATCTTCTCTGGACATTAAGAAGTGCTTGCATAGCGGCAGAGTTTGGAATTCGCCTACCGGCAACCGGCCCTGTGGCTCGTGCTCCGTGGGACGATGGTCTCCACGCCTGCGAGCAAACGTCCATTCGATGCGGAACTTACCAAGTCCGATTGAGGAGTTTTACATCGTCGCGGCTGGGACGCATTCCCCGCCCTTTCGCGAACTTACGAGCGAAGAAGACGAGGCTCTTGTGAAGCTCGTGCATGAGGCTTCCTCAGACTTGTTCTGGGTTGGACTGAGCACTCCGAAGCAGGAGCGGTGGATGTATGAACACCGGACGCGACTCCAGCTCCCTGTCCTGTTAGGAGTCGGGGCCGCCTTCGATTTGAACTGTGGGAGATTGCGCCAAGCCCCTGAATGGATGCGCGAGAATGGTCTGGAATGGCTCTTCCGCCTTTTGGCGGAGCCCCGTCGGCTCTGGAAGCGCTACCTGGTGACGATTCCGAGCGCTATCTGGGGTATTTCGGTGGAGATTTTCAGTCTCAAGAGGCTTGATGAAAGCCTTCGGATCCGATGAGCAAACTCCAATTATTGTACCGTCACATCCGTTATATCGGGGGTTGCGGGCAGCGACGATTTCGAAAGACATCCCATCGTTACCAGTCCTGCCGGAAGATTCACATTGCACAACCATTGCGGGAAAAGCGGATCGTAGGTCTGAACCGCACTCGGCGCCTGATAGCCATACCCGGCTGCCGATGCTGCACGCGGGGTAAGGTCGCCGACTACCGTGGCCATGCACTTCGGAACGCTAGTTGCGCGGCCGCAGTTAGGTGCCCCGGGGTTGCTCGGGGGGGCGCTCACGAAGTCAGGGTCCGTGCCAAACGTGTTGTTTGGGCCGAAGGTGAATCCGCTGCAGGACGCCGAATCCGAATTGTACTCTGCCGCGCTGTACCCAAAATTGTTGTGGACGGCATCCCCGAGGCAAGGGTCTTGCACGAAAAACGCATAGTTGGGATAGGGCCCACACCCGGTAGAGGCTATCGTCCGAACGAGGTTGTAATATACGCTGGTGTTGTTGGAGCTCTGCAGGGTGATCTCTCCGCACAACGTCTGGTTCAAGCTAGTGTCCCGGTTGTTCCCGTAGGATGTGTTGCTCACGATGTAAATCGCCGCTTTCGTGGTTGCGACGACTTTCACTCCGCTGCTGGCGTTCAGGAAAGAGATATTGTTTTTGACCACGACCTGCTGCGTATAGGAGTTCACGTCGAGGGAATCGATAACGATGCCCTCGCCGTCAGTCGGAGGGCCGCCAGCGCACGTGGCAGGCTCGAAATTATTCCATGCGAAATTGCCCGCAATATAAAAGTGCGTGCCGGCAACGGTGTCGGATGGAATTGGGGACGCGATGTTGATCCCGCTGAAGCACTCCCCACTTCCTTGGACAGAGTCGTAGGCAATGTTTCCCACAATGGCAACATAGTCAACGTTGTAGGTCGAGTTTCCGTAAGCCGCGAAGCCTCCTCCTTGGCATCCGTTGGCGACGTTGTTGGCGAATACGATATGATGCACCGACGTGCTGCCGCCGTAAGGCGGGACCGCTTGAAAGCATGCTTCTTCGGTCGCCGCCGTCGTGCCACATTCCCATCCTTGCACGCCCCAATAGCTCGCGCTGACGTACATGCATCCATCGCCATTGCTAGACGCAATTTTGCAGGCATCGAAAGTGGCGCATTTCAGCCATGCGACGTTATTTCCGGAGGGGCAAGACACAGGGCCCCAATTGCCAGTGTTGAAGCTCAGGTCATTGTAGGCGGAACTTGCCGCCGCCAGTATAACGTCGCCGCAATTGAGAGGGTGCTTCGGAGTCTGCCAGGGAGCGCTCGCGGACGTGCCGTTGTTGGAATCGTTACCGCCGCCGGATGCGGGCGCCAAGTAATACGTGGTGGCCCAGGCGGGAGCCGCAAGCAGGGTGAATACTATGGATAGCGCAAATTTCTTCATGCCCATAGCCGATCTTCGCAAAACTGTGGAAGAGACACAGCGCGAGATAGTTGATTGCGACCGCACTTTAATACCGTTCCGGGACCGCGCTCTACTGGCAGGTGGTACAGGTCAAGAACAGGGTCCGCCGCAGCGAAGTGAAAGACGGGTCGTCACGTCCGATAATATTCTTCCCCTCACCAATTTGCAACGAGAAGTCGCGCGTTTCACGGAGTGGGTGTTGCCGCAGCTCGCGACCTCAGGATCTCTGATGTGCAACTTACTCGGCCAGCGGGTAAAGGAATCGGACGGATGATTCTCGATACTTCCAAACTTGACTCGGTACAACTCCGCTGCCAGGTGTGCATTGTCGGCTCGGGCGCCGCGGGCATCACGTTGGCATTGGAGCTTGGAAACCAGAAACTGGACGTAGTCCTCGTGACCGGCGGCGGGTACGAACAGAGCGATTCCAACCGCAGGCTTCACGAAGGATCTGCGGATCCGCAAGGCTCCCACGAGCCGCTCGAACAGTATCGTCACCGCGCCTTCGGCGGGGCCACCAAGCGTTGGGGCGGACGCTTGGTTCCGTTCGATGCCATCGACATGGAGCACCGGCCCTTCATGCCTCTGAGCGGTTGGCCTATCCCGTATCCGGAAGTTGCGGACCGCTACCCCCGCGCCATGACGGTCTGCGAAACGGTTCCCGACGAATTTCGGCAGTCCTCCGATTCCCTGCGGTTCGATTTGCCCGATACGTTTGGAGACGGCGTTATCGAGACGACGACGCGTGAGCGGTGGAGCATGCCAACGGACTTTGGCGTTCGGTACCGGGAGCCACTGGCCGGATCGAATCATGTACGCGTGCTCATTGATTATCACGCGGTCGATTTGAGACTGAGCGAAGAACGGGATCGTTTGGACAGCATCCCTCTCATCTCGCGCAAGGGACGTCCACTTCAAGTGTTTGCCGACGTGTTCATTCTAGCTACGGGGGGCATTGAGAACGCGCGGCTCCTGCTGGCTTCCCGAAGCCAGATAGCGGCCGGAGTGGGGAACCAGTACGACATGGTCGGCCGCTGCTACATGAGTCATATCTCCGGATCCTACGGATTTGTCCGATTGAAATCAGCCAAGAGGCAAAAACCTTCATTCTATCGTCTGGCCAAAGACCCGCAGGGCGTCTACAGCCGGCGCCGGTTTCGGTTGAGCGATGGGGCGCAACGTGATCTGAAGGTCGCGAATGTCATCGGTTTCCCGATGCGCCCCGAGATCAGCGATCCGCGTCACGGGGATGCGGTCTTGTCGTTCCTGTATTTGCGGGAAATCCTTTCGAGGAATCATCGCGGCGGGCCTCCATCCTGGAAAATGCTCGCCAGGCACGGGAGTAATTTCGTTTTCAATTCTCCATTGGCTTGGATATCCGTGGCGAAGCAATTATGGCTACGTTCGCGGCGGCCGAGGCTGCCATTCATTCTCCCCTACAACTCCCAGGCCCAGGATGCCCTGTACTTTCAGGCCGAACACGCGCCCAATCCTGACAGCCGGCTGCTGCTGGGCAGCGAAGTCGATGAGTTCGGCATGCCGAGAATCCAGGCGCGCGTGCGGTTTTCGGAGATCGATCGCCTCACCGTCACCGAATTTTACCGGCAGCTCGATCGTGGCTTGCGGACGGCCGAATTGGGGTTTCTCGAGTATGGCGAAGCGGGCTTGGAGGAATATTTGGAGCGCATCACGAGCCGCTTCGATTCCTTCTCCCATCATTTGGGGACTACAAGGATGTCCGCAAATCCCCGGTCCGGCGTCGTCGATCCCGATTGCAAAGTTCATTCGATTGGCAATCTATATGTCAGCGGCGGATCGGTTTTTCCGACTTCGGGACACGCCAATCCAACTTTAACGATCCTGGCGCTGGCCTTAAGATTGGCCGACGATCTCATCTCGCAATTTCGCCAGCCTATTGCAGTCACGACTGGCACGTCTTTCCTGCCTGAGCGCCACGTGGCTGGGTCGATTGCATCGAATTCCTGATGTTGCGTCCAATATCTCAACCATTCGAGTGGAGCGGCCCAAAGCGAAGTCGCTCGATGCAACACCATTTTAATTCCCTTCCGCGATCTGCCACTGCGGGTGGATAGAACAAATCGAGGGCAGTAGCGCCGGCAACTAGCAGAAAGGGAAGTGACCGTGCCTGAAACCATCCCTCTAAAAGCAACTTTGCAGAGCGATCTCCGCCGCATTCTGTACGATTGGAATGACACTCGCGTGGAATTCCCGGATGCCTGCGTGCACGAATTGTTTGAACAGCAAGTTGCCCGCGATCCCGAGGCAATTGCCGTCGTTTACAAGGACCGGCGACTAACCTACAGGGAACTGAATCAGCGCGCCAACCAGGTGGCTCATTATCTCCAAAAGCGCGGGGTGGGACCTGAAATCCTAGCAGGCGTTTGCCTAGAACGCTCCCCGGAGATGGTGATCGCTCTTTTGGGCGTTTGGAAGGCAGGCGGAGCCTATGTGCCTCTCGATCCTGCCTACCCGCGGGAGCGGTTGTCCTTCATGGCAAGTGACGCGGGCTTGAAAGTTTTGCTTACCAATGAAACGTGCAGGAGGTTGTTTGCTTCCGCAAGAGGCATGGCGGCCATCTGTTTGGATTCCGACTGGCCGGCCATCGCACGGGAAAGCGCCGGCGATCCTGGGCGGGCGGCAGTCCCGACGAATTTGGCTTACGTGATCTACACGTCGGGATCGACGGGCCAGCCCAAGGGAGCGATGATTCAGCACGATGGCTTGGTCAACTATTTGTGCTGGGCCATCAAGGCCCATGCAGTCGAGGGAAAGACCTGCATCCCCGTTCACACTTCGATTTCCTTTGACGTGGCAGCCATGAGTTTGTACCCGCCCTTGCTGACGGGGGGACAAATTGAGCTTCTCCCAGAAGATTTGGCTGGGCAAAGCGTGCTGATGGCGCTACGCCAAATGAAAAACAGCAGCAACGTCGTCCTTACTCCCTCGCACCTCGAATTACTTAATCTGCTGCTCAGTCCGGACGAGATGGAAGGCATGACCAACGTCCTTGTAATCGCCGGTGAAAAACTGATAGCCGTGAGGCTGTCTCCGTGGAGACGTTTTGCCCCGGCGACGCGCTTGATTAACGAGTACGGGCCCACCGAAGCGTCCGTAGCCTGCACTGCGTATGAGGTGCAGGCGCAGGATCCGCGAAACGGCTCCGTCCCCATCGGCCGTCCGATCGCAAACATGCAAGTGTACGTGTTAGGTCCAACTATGGAACCGGTCCTGCCCGGAAGGATTGGCGAGCTGTTCATCGGCGGGGTGGGCGTTGCACGCGGATATCTAAACAGGCCGGAGCTGACGCGGGAAAGGTTCCTGCCCGACCCGTTCTCAGGCCGGAGCGGCGCGCGCTTGTACAAGACCGGAGATCTAGGCCGCTATCGCCAGGATGGAACGCTGGAGTTCCTCGGCCGCCTGGACGACCAAGTGAAAGTGCGCGGGCACCGCGTCGAATTGGGTGAGATCGAAGCCATTCTGGCCGGCTATCCGGGAGTGCGGTCCTGCAAGGTTTTGGCGCGGGAAGATCCCTCCGGTAATAACCAACTGGTTAGTTACATAATTGGGGAAGAAAAAAATTCGCTCGAAGCCGGCGGGCTGCGGAACTATCTGAGGCAAAGGCTGCCGGAACATATGGTGCCGGCCCACTTCGTCCTTCTGGATTCCTTCCCTCTTACTCAGAACGGCAAGATCGATCGCAAGGCCCTTCCCGCACCGTCCTCGGAGAATATCTTGGCTTCCCGGGATTTCGTCGCACCTCGCACCGAGACCGAAAAAAAACTCGCGGCCATTTGGAAAGACCTTCTTAAGGTGGAGAGAATCGGGATTCATGACGATTTCTTCGATTTGGGCGGGGACTCGCTCCTGGCGGTAATGGCCACCCTGCAGATTCAGGAAGTATTCGGAGTAACGCCAAGCATGCAGGCCTTCTTTCCCAGCGCCACGATTGCAGACCTCGCTGAAACTCTGACCGATTGCGATGAGCATCCGGATCGATGGGCCTACTCAGTCCCGGTCCAATCCAAAGGAGAGGAACTTCCCTTTTTTTGGATTGGGGCAGCCGCACGGACGAGCCCTCTCTCCGGTTTGCTCGGTTCGAACCAGCCATTCATTGGCATCTGCATTGAGCCGGCCATCGTGTACCGGCTCAAAGCGCCGTATCGGATGGAAGAGATTACCAAACACCTGGTCTTGGCGCTGCAAGAGCAACAACCTCACGGACCGTACCGTCTCGGCGGGTATTGCCAAGACGGAGTATTCGCCTTCGATGTCGCTCGCCAATTGGCGGCGCAAGGAGAAGGGGTGGAATTGCTCGCTCTTTTCGAAGCGGAGAACCCCTCTCCAGAAGTCAAAACAAGAATCGTGACCGAACTGAAGCGTGCCTTCATTCGGATGGCGTTTCAATTCAACCAGGCATATCGGTTAAAGACGAGTGAGCTTCCGCTGTACTTCGCCGAGCGGAGGAAGCAGTTGAATCGATTCCTGGATCGATTGGCGTGGCGCGTTTCCTCCTGTCTCCGATCTTTCGGTATCCAGTTCCGGCGGCCTGATTTCGGACAAATCCTCTTCCTCGTGGAGCGTTCCTACAAGCCCAAGCCAGTGTCCTGCCCGACGATCATTTTCCGATGCAAGGATTGGCCGACGATTTCCGCCGGTGATCCCTATTTGGGGTGGCGTTCGATACTCTTGGGCCCTTGCGAAACGTACGAAGTCCCAGGAGACCACGGAGGAATATTCACCGAAGGTAGCGCAAGAGTGGTAGCTCGAAAGCTGAAAGACCTGCTTCAAAAATCCGCCCCTTCTGTCAGACCGCCCGCCGATTAATCACCGATGGCCGCATTGCCGCGCGAAATATACCGCAATCTTGCATTGATCCCGCACTCTGCATTTCGTTTGAAAACCTGACTTGGGCCCTTCTGTGATATGGTCAGAGGTCTGCAGCGGATCTCGGCGCGGAAGGCAACCTCCAGGATCGGAACGCGGCGCGAGCTGTCACCCCATCAATGAGGGAGAATTGCGATGAGCAAAGCGATTGATAATCTGCAGGCTGCCCAACAACGGGCCATGGCCGGCCGGCCCCAGGTCGGCGGCTTCCCGTATCTGGCCGAGACGCTGCGGCTTGCAGGAGTGACACGCAATTTGTGGCACCTGCCCGCATGCCAGAGCCTGTATCTGACCGTGCATGGTCCAGTCGTCGCCCAGGGAACACCATTGGTGTCCGGCACCGTGGACGTGCCGCCGTTCGACCGCGAGGCGCTGATCACGGCCTTGCGAACTGACCAAGCCGGAAAGAGCACGTTTCCGGAGTTCCTGGCAGCCTCGTGGCGAGCCGGTGTTGTCCGGTACGACGTCGATTTCGCCTCGCGCAGAGTCGCGTATTACGGGTCAAACGGCGAAGAGTATGTCGAAGACTACCCTGCCGTTCAGGTGAAGTAACGACTGAATGGGGCGTTGTGCTACCCGAAGCTTCGCGACGATCTGCGGCCCGATATGCCCACTTGGAGTCTTGAGGACGATGATCTCTTCTCCTTCCATTTTCAGTCTGGGAAGTAGCGCATATTCTCGAGGTCGGTGATGAGACCGGGTCCAGTGGGGTTCCATCCCAGCCTTTCCCGTGTATAAACGCTGGAAGCAGGGACATCACGTCCGACAAACGGCGCGAGCCAGCCAAAATGTTTGGAGGACTCTTCGGGTGTCAGTGCGACCACGGGCACGTTAAGGCCTCGACCGATGGCCTGGGCGATGTCTCGAACCGGCACTCCCTCTTCCGTGACCGCATGAAACCTATCGCCTGCGTCTGCCTTCTCCAGCGCTAGCCGATACAGCCGAGCCGTATCGAGGCGATGAGCCGCAGACCAGCGGTTGAGCCCATCCCCGACGTACGCCGAAACTCCCTTTTCGCGGGCGACCTGGATTGCATAAGTAACCAGGCCTTGCTTCACCGTGTCATGGACCTGTGGAAGCCGCACGATGGCAGTGCGAACTCCGCGAGCCGCGACCGAAGCGGCCGCTTCTTCCGAAGCCGCGCGAGGAACCACTTTCGAACTGGCCGGCAGATCGCGTTCGGTGGCGAGAATGCCCGGCCCTAAGTTCGCCATCCCCGTCCCGGAAGTGACAATCAGGAGTCTGCCCGAGCCGGCAAGAGCGTCGCCCAAAGCCTCGATGACTTGCCGATCGGCTTCACAGTTCGCCACGTACTTCGAGAAGTCGTGATTAAAGGCGGTGTGAATTACCGCATCGGAATTGGCTGCTCCGCTGCGCAGGCTCTCCAGATTTTCGATATCGCCGCGATACACCTCCGCGCCGGCGGCACTAAGCGACTGGGCGCCTGCATCCGAGCGAGCCAGCCCGACCACCTGATGTCCCGCGCCGATGAGTTCGTGAACCACCGCGGAACCAATAAAACCAGTAGCTCCAGTGATAAATACTTTCATGATTTGCTCCTTTATAAGAAGTTACCGGGACGTCCAATTAGTTCGTGGGCGGTCCCGCCGCGCGAACGCCATTAGCAACCGCATTGAGCTCAGCGATTGCAGCCGGGGGAAGTTCCAATTCCGCGGCGCTGAGATTCGCTCGAAGATGGTTGATCGAAGAGGTGCCGGGGATCAGCAGAATGTTGGGAGAGCGCTGCAGAAGCCATGCCAGCGCGACCTGCATCGGACTCGCTTGCATCGACGCCGCCACGCGATCGAGGGCCGATGATTGCAACGGTGTGAATCCTCCCAGCGGGAAAAACGGGACATAAGGGATGCCTTGCTGTGCAAGAGCATCGATGAAGGCATCGTCACCGCGTTGTGCGACGTTGTAAAAGTTTTGGACACAAACGATTTCTGTGATTTTACGACCCTGCTCGAATTGCTGCGGATTGATGTTGCTGAGGCCAATGTGGCCGATCAATCCCTGGCGCTTCAGTTCGACAAGCGCGCTCAGCGGTTCCTCGATGGATCCATCCAACGGTTCAGTGAATCCTCCGACTCGAAGGTTGACGACGTTGAGCCGATCGACTCCAAGATTCCGAAGATTGTCATGAGTGCCGTCGATCAACTCCTGACGTGATAGCGCGTGATTCCATGATTTGTCTTCTCCGCGCCGGGCGCCGAGTTTGGTTACAAGAGTCAAGCTGGCCGGATAGGGATGCAGAGCCTTCTTGATAATCTGATTGGTGATGTGCGGGCCATAGTAGTCGCTGGTGTCGATATGATTCACGCCAGCGGCGACCGCCTCCCGCAAAACAGCGATCGCGGCATCCATGTCCCGCGGAGGGCCCCAAACCTGGGAGCCGGCGAGCTGCATAGCGCCGTACCCCATCCGGTGCAGGCTGGTCGAGGTGCCAGGAAGTGTGAAACTGCCGCCGAGCTTTGTCTGTTTTCCCATGGTGTCTTTTTTCCTCCCGTATGCGCGTCTATATCTGTAAAATGGAAGGTGTCTCCGAATACTTAGATTACCGGAGGCAGTCTCCGGTTGCAAGAATCTTTGAGGATGACCATGAAACGGTCCCAGTCCACCAGGCGAAGGCCGCGTGCGGACGCGCAGCGGAATCGCGAGCGGATTCTGGACGTTGCGAAAAAGGCGTTCACGAAGCGGGGCGCAGACACCAGCATGGACGACATTGCCAAGCAGTCAGGTGTCGGACCCGGAACGCTGTATCGCCACTTCCCTACACGAGATGCGCTCATTGAGGCGGTCTATCGGGCGGAGGTGGAAAAGCTAGCGGCTGCGGCGCGCCACTTCGCTGAGTCCATGCCCCCGTTGGAAGCGTTGCGAGCCTGGATGCTGTTGTTCGTCGATTACATTGCGGCCAAGCAGATTATCGCCCCAGCGCTGAATACTTTGGTTGGAGGCCCCTCAAGGCTGTATGAAGGTTCCCGCGGCCAGGTTCGGGCAGCGATTGAAACGCTAGCGAAGCGCGCGATCCAGAGCGGCGATTTACGAAGCGATCTCAACCCATTCGATCTGCTTCAGGCGCTCATCGGCGTCGCCCTTGTGGCATCCAGTCCTGACTGGCAGCAAAGCGCCAAAAGACTGGTGGACATCCTGATCGCCGGCTCACGCCCGGCGAAATAGTTCCGTGGGTAATTCAGCTTACATCGAAAATTAATTGCGCGAGGCCGTTACCTGCGCTTCGGCCACTTCGCGCGAGCGAATTTTTTCCAGGCGGGCTCGCAGATTTTCCGGGTTAATTCCCGCGGAAAAGCAAACGGTTCGATAATCTTTATTGTCACGAAACAAGAACTGTTCCGCTTCGCGCTTTCGGCGCAGCGGGCCGTTGACCCATTCATCCACGGTGCTGGCGATCACAGCGCGCCAAAGTTTTTGTACGGCGCATTCTTCGACTTCCGTACTTTGTTGCATATAGTCGAACATCTTGCCCCCTGGTTTCCTTCGTTCGGCCCAACGATTCACGGCCATTTTGTTGGCCGAACACACAGGATAAGAGGCAACTGGGAGTCCACATGGCAGAAAGGCGATAGGAAACGTGCGCGTACAACTCTATTCAGGATAAACGGTTAGGGAACTTGCAACTCGAAGGCGCGCATGAGGAATTTCGAAGCTGTTCCAATACCGATCAGATGCACGTTTTGTGTTTCAAGCCGCTACACAAAATTGAGGGCTTAAGTTCTCCATCCCATGTGGCGTTGAGGGGCGTTGCGAAAACGGCCACTTAGCTGGACACCCACGCGGGAGGCCTCTGATATTTCCGGCGGTACGTTATCTTGCTTTTCTTGCCGCCGGAAATAAACTCGAAAATAATCTCTTTGCTGCCATCCAGGCGGGCCCTTCCGTGATTCTTGGCCGCCGAAAGGACGAGCCAGTGCCCTTGCAAAATTTCGTACGTCCCGCGCTCGGCAAGGATCTGATAGCTCCCATCCGAATTCATTTCCAGGGAGGGAGCCTTGCATTGGTGGGTTTTTCCGGCGATCTCAACGCTCACGCAGGCATAGGTTCCAGAGATGTGAGCTTGCGCGCGTGCCGGTGCGCCGCTAAAGAGCATGGCTGCGGCGCCGACGATTAGAACCTTTGCTGCGTGGTAAAGCGACCAGTTGTGATTTTTCATAGTGGACCCAAGTCCCAAGCTCAAGCGGTCCCGAAAGTCTGCGGTTACAATCTGGAACGCCAACGCTTAGAAACAGTGCACGCATTGTGCCATAAAGGTAACCAATCAACCTGTTGATTATGAAGATCTTACGAGAAGTTGCGGCTTGAGGCCCAAAAACGATGTGCACAACAGTTTCTATGATTGCTCAGGAAGGGCAGCTTTTTTCTCACACCTCTATCGCGAGCATGCGGCGCGCGCCCCGGCTCTAGGCCTGCCCACCAATGAGTCCTTCCACTGGACTTGTACCCTGATAGAATGTACTTCATCCCGGCCTAGACCTTTGCATCAGGGGGGAATCACTTGAGCGCCGTAAATCAAACATCAGGAGAGCTTGCGGCCGAAACCGGACCGGTAAGTGAATTCGAACGCGATATCGCGCTGCTCTTGCGCGCGGAAAATCGAGACCCATTTCGCCTGCTCGGGCCGCACATCGTCGAGGAAAACGAACACAAACGCCTGGTGGTGCGCGGCTTTTTTCCGCGCGCCACGCAGGTCTCCGTCTTATTGAAAGATCACGCCGGCGCAATTCCCGCGAACCGCATACGCCCCGAGGGATTGTTCGAGGCCGCGTTGCCGCTCTTCCCGCATTTGCCGATTCCTGCGGACAGCTATCGCTGGAGCGTCATCGAGGTGGGCCAATCGTCGAAGGAAATTTACGACACGTATGCGTTCCCCACCTTGCTTTCCGATTTTGATTTGTATCTGATCACCGAGGGAACGCATTACCAGAAATACGAAAAGATGGGCGCGCATCTCGAGGTTGTAAACGGCGTGCCAGGAGTGCAGTTCGGTGTGTGGGCGCCCAACGCGATGCGCGTAAGCGTGGTGGGAGATTTCAATGGGTGGGACGGACGCATCAGCCCGATGCGGAATCGCGGGCCGTCCGGTATTTGGGAACTCTTCGTGCCGGGGCTGGCCGAGGGCGCTATCTACAAGTATGAGATTCGTCCGATGTCGGGCGGGTATCCGCTGTTGAAGAGCGATCCGTACGGATTTCGCTCGGAGCTTCGGCCCAACACCGGCTCCATCGTGGCGCGTCTCGACCACCACCAATGGAACGATGCGGGTTGGATCGAATGGCGAGGCAGAAATGATTGGCTGTCCTCGCCCATCTCCGTCTACGAAGTGCATCTCGGTTCCTGGCGGCGCGTCCTCGAGGAAAACAACCGCTGGCTAACTTATGCCGAGTTGGCCGACCAGCTCATTCCTTATTTGAAGCGGATGAACTACACGCACGTGGAACTCATGCCCGTGATGGAACACCCGTTCGACGCATCGTGGGGATACCAGACGCTTGGATATTTCGCGGCGACTAGCCGCTACGGAACGCCCGATGATTTTATGGCGTTTGTCGACCGGTTTCATCAGGCCGGGATCGGCGTCTTCCTGGATTGGACTCCGGCGCACTTTCCCAGCGATGGCCACGGACTCGGCGAATTCGACGGCACTCATTTGTACGAGCACGCAGACCCGCGGCAAGGCCGCCATCCTGACTGGGGCACGCTGGTTTTCAACTACGGGCGCAACGAAGTTCAGAATTTCCTGATCTCCAATGCCCTGTTCTGGATTGACAAATATCATATCGACGGCTTGCGCGTGGACGCGGTGGCTTCCATGTTGTATCTGGATTACTCGCGCCGCGAAGGCGAATGGATTCCCAACGAATTCGGGGGACGCGAAAATCTGGCCGCCATCGCCTTCATCAAACGATTGAACGAGGTTGTCTATGCGCGCCACCCCGGCGTGCTGACCATCGCGGAAGAGTCCACTTCCTGGCCTATGGTTTCGCGCCCCACGTATCTCGGAGGTTTGGGGTTCAGCTTGAAATGGAACATGGGCTGGATGAATGACACACTGAGCTATTTCGCCGTGGACCCGATCTATAGAAAATACCATCACAACCGGATGACGTTTTCCATGTTGTACGCCTTCACGGAGAATTTTGTGCTGCCCCTCTCGCATGACGAGGTCGTTCACGGAAAAGCCTCGCTGATCAATAAAATGCCCGGCGATTTGTGGCAGCAGTTCGCCAACATGCGCCTGTTTCTCGCCTATCTAACCGGCCATCCCGGCAAAAAACTTATGTTCATGGGCGGCGAATTTGGCCAGCGCGGCGAATGGAATTCGGAAACCAGTATTGAATGGCACCTTCTCGAATACGAACCTCACCGCGGGCTTCAGAATCTGGCGGCGGACTTGAACGCCATCTATCGCAACGAGCCTTCCCTTCACCAAGTGGATTTCGACTGGCACGGGTTTGAATGGATCGATTGCACGGACGCGGATTCGAGCATCCTTTCCTTCCTGCGGCGAGCGAAGGACCCGGGCGATTTCATCGCCGTGGTCGCCAACTTCACGCCCGTTCAGCGGGATTCTTACCGCGTGGGCGTGCCCGAGCCGGGCTTCTACCGCGAGATCATGAACACGGACGCGGAAAAATACGGCGGGACCAACGTGGGCAACTTGGGCGGAGTACACGCCGAAGCGATTCCCTGGAACAACCAGCCTTTCTCCATTTATTTACGCATGCCGGCGCTTGCAGTCATCTACTTCAAGCACGAGAGGTGGTGATGGAAGGTGGCGCGGGCTTCAGCCTGCGGGTTTTTGGGGCTTGCAAGGATGGACCGCCGCAGGCTTGGCGTTGCGGTTTTGATCCTTGGCAGGACCAAAACCGACAGGCTGAAGCCCGTCCTACTTAATCCTGCACCTCCGCGGAATAATCTTGTCGAGGAGGAACGAAATATGCCTCAGCCTGAATTCCTTCCTCAAACCAGCGGTGGCGTCTGACGATTCCTCTTACGTTCTCAATCATCTCGGGATGGCCGCAGAGATAAACTTTCGAATCGCCGGGATGTAGATTCCATAGATCGGAATATTTGCGGATCAGATCGTCCACGCGCCCCGTTTCGCCCTTCCAATTCTCGTCTTCCCATGGGCGGCTGACGGTGGGCACGTAGGTGAGCCAGGGGACTTCGCGGGCCACCTTCTGAAGCTCCTCGAAATAGCCCAGCTCCCAAGAGCGGCTGGCGCCTTCCAAAATGAACAGTTTGCGCGTGCCGCTCCATGGCGCCGCCTTCCACTCGTTGTAAAGGGTTCGCACGTAGCTCACATACGGCGCGACCCCAGTGACCGTGGCGATCAGGAAATGGTTGGCGCGCCCGCTGGAGAGATCGAGCGTGAAACTTCCCCGCGCGAATTTTCGCATGGTGATTTCGTCACCCACCTTGGCGCGATAAAGGCGGGGCGTAAGCTGGCCGTGTGGGACCAGCTCGAAGAAAAACTCCAGATACTTTTCGTGAGGGGCGGAAACGATCGAGTAGGGGCGCTCGTGGTGCTTTTCCGGGGCTTCGACTCCCAGCGTGGCGTACTGGCCGGAGCGATAGACGAATTCTCCGCCCGGGTCCACTCGGATGGCCCACAAATCGTTGGAAATGTCTCGCCGCTCGAGGATCCGGGCGGAATAAAACTTGCTCGTGGAAGGGGGCATCCAGTCTCCTACGTAAATTTATTGCTGTTTATTTTGTGGGACAGCCTCTCCTGGCTGTCTTCGTGAGTTTTCCATCGCGGCCGAGCACAGCCAAGAGCGGCCGTCCTACTTGCTCCCGCTTTACTGCGGTTGCTGGCCCTGACGATCGCGCATCATTTGCATCGGGTCGAATTTCTTCGGCGTACCCGTGATGTGGTCCTTGGCGTCCGTGATCACTTTGGTCAGCACCATCGTGGAATCCTTGTTTTCGGATTTCACCAGGCCCCATGGACCCACCTTGTCCGAAACCCAGGCATCCCCGGATCCATCCTTCATCCGGAAATGGGTGCAGGAAAATGTTCCGGCCGGAACCGTCACCGACTCCGTTCCCACCACTTCCGCTTTGTCGGCGATATTGGCGGGGCTAGTCTGTTTCATCCCGCGGCCCGCCGGGCTCATGCTCAGGTCCATTTCCATCGGATCCGGCTGGCCGGGCATCTGCATGATCATGCGCGTGGAAGTTACGCCGGCGTCGCTCACGGACATAAGGGTCTTGGCGTACAGAGGTTGGGAAGTGCGCGGATCGGTCATGCCCATCTCCATCCAAAAGGCCGGCTTGCCGTCAACGTCTTCCTTCCCGACGACCGTGATTTCCATTTGCGATTTCTTTCCATCCCTCGTCATCTCGTAGGCCGCGCCATTCCCTACCACCGGGTGCCAGATGCCGCTCAGGCTCGGAACCTTCGGCCCGAACATCTGCGCCGCCACCGGCAATGCCACAGCGAGTAGGCCGAATATGGCAATCATCTGCTTGCGCTTCATAAAATTTTCCCCTTTTCAGAACTCCAGTGCCGGACAGAATCGAGGCCCGCCTGCATTCGCGAACGGGAATGCACAAATCAGCGAAGCCCATTTCTTGGCGGCTTTGCCGGCAGGCGCTGATATTGTTCCCGGTCAAACCCGGCAATGATCGTGTCGCCCGCCACCAGCGTCGGCAAAGTGCAACTGTCGAGATCGTCGGTTAATATCCGCAAAAACTCCGGATGGGCGCGGACGTCGCGCTCCTCGAAGGAGATCCCGAGCGAAGCAAGGAAGGCCTTAGCCTCGATACACGCACTACACCCGGGTTCCGTGTAAAGGTGTATGTCCATTTGCGAAAATGTCCGACAAGCCGTCCGGGTTCTGGTTGTATCAGAATTAATTGCAAGGGCGCAATTGAATTTGCGGCGCAGGTTGCGCATCTGTGCAAAAGGGGCTTTTTGTTATTCCGAGCGAAGCGAGGAACCTCTCACCTCGGCTTGGGCCTAAGAAAAGAAAGAGAGATTCCTCGCTTCGCTCGGAATGACAAAACGGTGGGGCCCCTTTTTCGCGGAGA
>Ga0302324_100001230_pt1 | contig 63166 bp, 56 predicted proteins | sample Palsa_T0_1_FD_201949 | JGI IMG/M metagenome (GOLD analysis project Ga0302324, IMG submission 201949) | Peat permafrost microbial communities from Stordalen Mire near Abisko, Sweden - Palsa_T0_1 | ecosystem: Environmental > Terrestrial > Soil > Palsa > Peat permafrost | place: Sweden: Abisko...
CGCGCCATTCGGCTGCGAAGCTTCGCGAGCGCTTCGGAGAATTCCCTGCCCATCAGCAGTGCGCTGTTCGCCAGTCGTTCGACGTTGCGGCCCTGCGCGGCCTGCACATCCTGAGCCAGATCGATCGCAAGCTTCGCCATGCCCATCGCTTCGGGAAGCTGCGCCGCGAGGTGACGGCAGAACGCCATCGTCTGGTCTTCAAACGTGTCATCGGGATAGACTTCGTGGACAAGACCGATCTGCAACGCCCGCTCCGCGTCCACCGGTTTGTTCGCCATGACAAGGTATTTCGCCCAGGCGGCCCCGATGATGCGTGTCAGCCGGCTCACGCCGCCGGATGCGGGGAGACTCCCGAACACTCCCTCCGGAAATGAATAGCTGGCGCTCTTGGCCGCAAGCCTGAAATCACAAGACAGAGACATTTCCAGACCGCCTCCCACGCATGCTGCATGGTGCGCTACGACCACCGGTTTCTCGATTGCTTCGAGTTCGTCCCACATCCGTTGCACGCCGCCGATCCCGCGACGGTGCGCGAGTCGGATAGCGGAACCGCGCTCGAAGTTCATCGTCTCACCTTCGAGAACATCGGCACCGGCACAGAAATAACGGCCCTTCGCCCGAATCAGGAGCACTCTCAAGGCATCGCTATCACGGAACTCCTCGATCGCCCCGTCCAAAGAGGAGAGCATCTCGAGGTTCATCGCGTTCAGCTTGCCAGGACGATTCAAAGTCACTACCAAGATGCCGTCGATACGCTCGGACAGAAGTACTGGCTCAGTCATCACGTGCTCCTCGTGTTCATTGATCAGCCCGCGGCGCGAGAACGCGGCAGCCCGAGTGCATGCTCCGCAATCATGCTGCGATGCACTTCGCTCGTTCCGCCATAGATGGTCGTCGCCGACGCGTGACGCGAGCACTGATTTATAAAAGCCACTGGACCCGATGTCTTCGTCAAAGACTCGGGGGCCGCAAGCTCAAGGACATCGTTCGCGTCGAGCAGGAATTTCTCCGAGGAGAACATCTTGGCCATAGGTCCAAAGGGGCCCGACCGCCCCTCGGCGGCGGCCCAGAGGGACCGAAGAACGACGGCCTCGGAGGCAGCGACATGACAGGCCACCCGTGCCAAGCGCCTCTGTATATGTGCATCGTCGATGGCACGAGCGTCCCCGCGCCGAGTTGCTCGCGCCCAGTCGACGGCCGCCTCCAGCAATCGCTCGTGTGGATAGAAAAAGCCACCCCCACCCTGCTCGAGCTTTAGCATAGCGATCATCACCTCGATACCGCCGTCGACGGCGCCCAACCGGTAGGAATCCGGCAAGCGCACCCCCGAGTAGAACGTGATGTTCGTGGGCTCATCCTGAAATGTCTGTATGGGTTGTATTGCTACGCCGGGAGCATCCAAGGGCACCAAAAACATCGTAAGACCGCGGTGCTTCTGCGCACCTTTGTCGGTGCGGGTGAGCAGCAGCACGTAGTGGGCAACGTTCGCACCGCTCGTGAACATCTTCTGGCCTTCAATCAGCCATTGATCACCATCCCGCGTTGCACTGGTTTTTGCGGCAAAAACATCCGAACCCGACGAGGGCTCCGAGAATCCCAAGCTGCAGATTTTTTCGCCCGCCGCAATCGCCGGGAGAATGGTGTTCAGCACTTCCGCCGACCCGAAGCGCATGAGGATTTGACCGATCATATTGGTCGTGCTCTGGGCATGTGCCGTCCACTCTGCCCGCTCCCATTCACGCAGGGCGCTAAAATTCGCGTAAGGGTCCGCCTCTCGGCCACCCCATTCCCGCGGCCACGCGGGGTAGAGAAGCTTTGCTTCCGCGAGTTCCTTGTGCAAACCCGGATCGTGCCCGGAAAAAGAGAAGTGCGCTTTTTTCTTCAACTCCGGGGTCAAGTGCGAGCGAAAGAATTCTCGCGTCTCTACTGCCAGCTCATCGGCAGCGCTTCCGAGGTCGAAGTCTACCGAGACCTCTCCCGCCGGAGGCAATGGCGTGGTCTCACCAGCCCATAGCCGGTGTCCCACCTGCGCCAGCACGTCGGCTGGATCTCCGAGCATCAGCGGCCAGGCGCGCGCGCGCAAGTGAAAGAGGTGTATATCGTATTCAACCGTCAATCCGTACCCGCCGAACGTGTGCAACGCCCGGGTGGTGCTATCGCTTGCGGTACGCACCGCCCACCAAAAAGCCATTGAAACCCGCGACGCCGCATCGACCTCACCGTCGGCAATGGCGCAGATTGCGCGCCAAACCAAGAGCTGCGCAGCGTCGGTATCGACGATACAGTCGGCGAGGGGGTGAGAAATGGCCTGATAGGCGCCGATCGGCTGACCAAACTGGATGCGCTCGCACGCATAGGCGGCAGCTCGTTTGAGGGCCTCGCGAGACAGGCCCGACAGCGCCGCCGCGGTCAGCAGTTTCCACTCTTCGATCCCGGCAAGAAACGCCGCACGTGCGGCCGCGCCCTGGGCCAAGACTACGCCCCGGCCTGCAAGGGACATCTCCGACATCGGGGTGCTGGCGTGGTTGGCAACAGGAACTCGGTCGGCCGCCGAGGTGCGGTGCAGCCAAACGCCCTCATCCTTCAGGTACAAGACGGCATCGGCAACGCTACCGCCGCCGATTTCCTGACGCTCGGCGAGCGCGACGTCACGCAACGCCAACGTGACGACGGCGGTTCCCTCGGCGACCCGCTTGACCCATTCGGCGCCTTCCTCTGCTCCGAGGTCAGCGAGCAAGCGCGCGGCCACGATGGCCTCTGCCAAGGGACCGGAGGCGAGTGTCCGACCGGCTTGCTCCATCACCAAGGCCGCATCCAGAAGCCCCAAGCCGGCCCCGGAGCGCTTGACGTCGACTCGCATGGTGAGCGCGCCCATGTCCGCCAATGATTTCCACATGCTGCGGTCGAACCCGAGTGGCATCGCCGCCCGGACCTTGGCTATGCTGGAATGCTCGTCAAAGAATCGGCCGAACGTCTCGGCGACGATTTGCTGGTCGCCTTTCGGCTCAAGTTTCATGACGCCTCACCCTGCATTTGATCGGACCCCGCCAATAACACCCAAGTCCTCGGTCTCGAATAGCGCTCGCACTTTGCGCATGTCGACTTTCATCGATGCCGTCCGCGGCAGCTCTTTGACGAATTGGAAAGCGACGGGTATGTGCGTGGCATAGACGTGCCCTCGGAGATGGTCGGCCAACTCAGCGGTCGACGGTGGAATCACGCCGCCGCGCAGCTGAACGGCCGCGACGGGCACCTGGCCTAGGCGAGCATCCGAGATTCCCACCACCGACGCCGCAGCGACCGCCGGATGAAGCACCAGAGCATTCTCAATGACCTCGGGCAGAAGCTTGAAACCGCCTCTCATAATCGCGCCGTCCGCACGGCCGCGGTGAAAAAGAAATCCGTCCTCATCGAGAACCGCCACATCCGTCGTTCGAATCCAATGCGGTCCGATCCGCGGCGCAATCACTTCCAGGAGGCCTTCTGTATTCGGCGGCAGGACAGAGCCGGTCTGCGGATCGACCACGCGCAGCGAGGCGCCACCCCAAGCCGGTCCGACACTCCCGAATTTCCTATTCCCCCATTTACGATGCAGATCCGCGGTGAAATATGCAACAGGACCGCCAAATTCGGTCGCGCCGTAGGAGAATAGCAGTGAGATCCCGAACCGTTCCTCGAACGCTCGATGCAGCGTCGGGTCGACGGCAGCAGCTCCCGTATTGATGAATTCCGTGCCTTTCAGATCCTCGCGCGTAAAACCGGCCTCGAGCGCCATTTGGACACCCGGGGGCGGCAGAGAGCCGACCACCGGCCGGTATTTCTTCATGTACTCCAGCCATATCCCAATATCGAACTTTTCGAGCATGATCACCGGATTGCCGCTGATGGCGACCGGCAGGAAATGGTAGAGTCCGGAAATATTGGCGAACGGGAAATAGATGAGCGTCGGCACCGCCGGCTTGCCGTCATCCGCTGTCTTGCCGAACATCAACCTTGCACTCAGCACCTGCTCGGTCACGATTCTGTTCGATAGCCTGAAATGTTTCGGCGCACCTGTCGTGCCGCTGGTCAAAATGTATATGCCGGGTTCGGCCTCCGCCGTCGGTTGATCGGCCGTTTGCGTGAATTTGGAACCGGGCGAGAGCGCTTCCACGGTCTCCTCGTCAAGCACCACGATACCGACGCCCCTCTCCTTGGCGGCCTCGACAACAGGTCCGACAAAATCCTCCTTGGAGATGACCAGCAGGCGCTTATCGAGGCTGCGCACATTCCGCGCAAGCGCCTCGGGGGCCTGGAACGCATACAACATGTAGATGGTGCGGCCTTGCGCGATCATTGCGAGCAGCGCCGCGGCCGAATTCGGACGGTTGCGCGGCACGAACGCCACGGCTTCCGTAGCAGGGAGGCCGCAGCGATGTAGCGCCCCGCTCGCCGCCGCTCCGTAGTCGTGCATCCAGCCCCAGTCGTGCCAACGACCCCTGAATTCGATTGCGGGGCTTGCGCGTGCTTTGCCGAGCGCCTTTTCGGCCATTTCCTCTAAGCGCATGATCCCCCCGATGCAACAGCCACTACGTGCCCGCGATCCGCCTCGGTTTAAATGTCTAAATGATTGTACTCAATGCAGCATACAATGGGGCGGGTGGCAAGTGCAATCTGGCCCTTTGGCCGCATTCCAGTGCGTAAAGGGATTTCCAGAGGAGATAACGTGGTGCAGCCAGTTCGCTTTCCCAATCGCGTCGAAGACATTACCAGCGAGATACTGACTAATGTGATCTCGCAAACGCATCCCGGCGCAGCGGTTGAGGGGTTCGACATCGTCTCAGCACGCGGTCTCGGAAAAATGGTTTCGACGGCCGGCCGTGCCACCTTGGATCTTCGATATCGGCCGGGATCTCCGCCGCTCCCTCGGCGGGTCATCGTGAAGATGACCATCGACAAGCCGGGCGCTCCCGGCGTTTTGTTCGAAACGGAAATAGGTATTTATAAGCGGATGCTTCCCGAACTAGCCATAGAAAAAGCGTTCTTTCTCGGCGGAACCTACGATGATGACACCGAGCGATTCGGTCTCATTCTGGAGGACCTGAGCGAACGCGCTGCGACGTTTCCCAATGCCTTTGAAACGCGCGTGACCGCGGAGCAAGTGAGCGCAACGCTGGATTTGCTCGCGACCGTGCATGCGCATTATTGGAACAGCCCCAGGCTCGAGTCTGAGCGCTCGTGGTTGAGCAGTCTGGTCGACGGAGTCCAATTCGACTTTTTCGATAAAAATACCGTACCAATCATCGACGATCTGGTGTCGAAAAGCGTGTACCGCCAATCGCTCATCACACGCCTCGGCCGCAAGCCGCAGAAGTTGTGGGACAATGTCAAGGCGGTGCATCGCTATCACTCGCGCCTGCCGCAGACGTTGCTACACGGTGATACCGGCGTTCACAACAGCTACCGGCTCCCCGATGGAAGTGTCGGGATGATCGACTGGCAGCTTTCCGTGCGCGGCCCCTGGCCACATGATGTCCACTACATCATCTGCACCGCCCTCACGATTGAGGACAGGCGCAAGAACGAACGGGCGCTCGTTGAGCGCTATCTTCAGCGTCTGGCAGAACTCGGCGTGAAGGAGTTGCCTGCGCTGGACGATGCCATGGAGCAGTACGCGCGCGCCATCGTTTGGGGCTTTACGATCGGATGGCTGATGGCGCCGACCGAAAATTACGGACCCGAGATCCTCCAAGCCAACCTCGATCGCTTGATTGCCGCGGCGGAAGACTGGCGTAGCTTCAGCTTGGCGGATGCAATCAGCTAGAAGGCAGCGCCCGGGGGCGGCGCTTAGGTCGTAGTTCGCATCTCGATGACTTGGGCGCATATTTCCCGCGGTGCCGTCAACGCATTCAGGATAGCCGCCGCCAGGTTCCTGACTGATGCACCGGGCGCCGAATAATGGCCTGCGATGCCCGCTTTTTCGAACCCTTCGGTGACCCGCTTGATAAGCTCGGGCGTCCACAACGCGCCAGCGGATGTTTCCGCGATAGCGCCTACTTGAAAGGTAATGATTCGGAAATTCTCGCCCTTCAATTCGTAGCGCAATCCCTGGGCGAGGGTATCCAATCCAGCCTTCGCGGCCGAATAAACGGTCAAGAACGGCTGCGGTACCTGCACCGATTGCGATGAGACATTCAAGATGTCGCCGCCGCCGCGCACGCGCATCAGGGGAATCGCTTCCCGAATGCAATAGATCGGTGCGATGAGCGTCGCGGAGATCACTGCGTCAATTTCCTCATCTGACGCTTCGTCCACGCGAAATGGAAAATAATTGGCGGCATTGTTGACGAGGACGTCCACTCCACCGAATCGCGCCGCGATGGCCGCGAACGCGTTGCGGGTCGCGCGGGCATCGGTCAGGTCAGCGACGACCGCCAGAGCGTCCCCGCCGAGCAGTGCAACCGTATCATCCAGCTTCGATTTCGTGCGGCCGATAACCGCGACGGCGAAACCCGCCTCTGCCAATTGGCGCGCCACTTCTCGTCCAAGGCCCTGGCCACCACCCGTCACGACCGCCACGCGTCCGTTGCCACCCCCCGCAGTCATTTGCCGCTCTCCTCATCACACGTACTACCTAAGCGAAAGCTCGTCTTGCTTCATGATCTCATCGATGGGATCGGGATCGTACCGGTAGGCGCGTCCCAGGTAACTGGCTCGCCATTGAAGATTCCGGAGGAGCTCGGGGGAAACGGCGTAGTCGCCGAGAAGTTCTGCGGGCTCGAGCCCTACCCGCTGCACATGCGGCTCTAGGCTGGCCACATCTAAACCGTAGATTCGCGCCGCGTTCTCCCCTAGGACCATGCGGGCATCAGATTCTGAAACGCCCCTCAACGCCACGCGCAGCCATTCCCGTGAGTTGGGCCAACTCCCTTCCGCATGCGGGTAATCGACGCCGAACATCACCGTATCGATTCCAATCTGATGCCGCAGCGCCATCTCATAGGGACGTAGTTGGCCTGCAACGGCGCAGTTTCGGTGCCAATAGTCAGTGGGCCTAAGTTGCGGGATCTTCACGTTGCCGTCGCCGAAGCGCAGTGCATCGAGCCGGGCCTCGAGGTGCGCCAGCGTCGGGGCGACCCATTCGGTACGAAGTTCGGAGAAAGTCACTCTCAGCGTTGGAAAACGGTCAAACACGCCCGAGAAGATGAGCTGCCACAGCGGGCGCCGCCCGGGATCGTAGTGAATCTCGCCATTGTTCGCCGGGTCTGGAGCACCGTTTACCGCCAGGTTTGCGGTCAGCAGGTATGGAAGCTGGGTGCCTTGCTTGATGTTGTGTCCGATGTGCACGCAGACCGAGAAATTGTTCTCGACACATGCCCGCCAGAAAGGGTCCCAGGCCGGCGAAGTGAGCGAGGGCTGATTGGGTTCGATGCCCGTGAATCGTGGCAGTCCGATTGCACCGAGACCCACCTTTCTCGCCCATTGTATCTCTCGGACGCAGGCTTGCATGTCGGGCCAGGGCTCGGTTTGCGCGACGCCGAGCAGGCGGCCCGGCGCATAGGAGCAATATTCGGCAAGCCAGCGATTGTGCGCCTTGCAGCCGGCGGCGCGATAGTCGGGCGGATAAGGCTCATTAAGGTTTGAAAAAAACAGGGATTGCGATGACCTGTCGGCGGGAAAGAGAATCTCGGCGACGAAGCCTTCAGCCTCGAGCTCGGCCAGACGGCGCGCCGGATTCCAGAGCCCCTCCTTGCCTCCTCGACGCAGCGCGCCTCGCGTATCGACCACTTGCAAAGATTGCGAATCCGGCACCGTGTCCCAGGTGAGATCTTCGATCAGCTTGGTGTACTTAATGAGCTGAGCCGCCGCATCACGATACGGTGGATCGAGCCAGGTTGCATAGTCATTGGGATTCATCGCCGCGTGACTGTCGGCGGATATCATCATTAGCTTAGTCATTTACGCCTAGCTTCCCCTAGATTCCCGCAGTGCCGCACCGATAACGCGCCGCATGCGGGACCGCCAGCGAGTGCCAAAATCGACCGCTCAGCCGAGATTACCTCCCTGTTCTCATATACTTCAAGCGGCGCGGGGATTTGGCTCAGTTTATTTGAAGGAGCCCTACAGATTATTTGACTTGTTGATTGCACATGTCGACCGTCACTTTCACCGTACCTTTCCAACCATGACTGACCCGCGAACCGGGTACAGCTGAAATAAATGAATGTGAGCTTCACGATGGATTTCCGCAACCCCAAGCACGAGCCCTGGCGCTCGTACTGGGAGGACCGGCTCTGGTTGATGACCGAGGCCGCCGCCATGGGATTCGACCAGCTGCTGGTGCAGGAGCATTTCTTTACGACGGATGGTTATGGCGCGTCCGTACCGGTCTTTCAGAGTCTCTTAATCGAGCGAACAAAGAACGTCCGCATCGGCTCGCATACCTACATTCTGCCGCTGCACCACGCCGCCCAACTGGCCCAAGAAGCCGCCGTTCTCGATCATCTGTCCGAAGGGCGCCTGGATGTCTGTGTCGGAGCGGGACACAATCCCGCCGAATATCTGGCTTGGGGCTATTCGCCGAAAACCCGTCCCTCTCGCATGGAAGAAGGCTTGGATGTTCTGAAGCTCGGCTGGTCGGGAGTCCCTTTCAGTTATAAGGGGCGTTATTACGACTTGAATGACCTTGTCGTCACTCCGTCGCCCCTTCAGAAGCCGCACCCCCCCTTATGGGTTGCAGCCACGGCACCAGCTGCTGCTGCCAGGGCCGGCCGACATGGCGCGCACCTGCATGCTGCGTCCGCGGATCCGGCGCTTTTTGCCGCATATCGCGCTGGACTGGAGCAAGTGGGGCTCGACCCCATCCACTTTCGAGCTTCCAACGCCTGGTGCATCACCATCACCGATGAGGATCCCGACGAACATTGGAATCGCTACAAGGATTTGCATTTTGAGCGATGGGATTTCTATCGCAAAATACGTGCGGCGATGGGGGATGCGGCTTTGAGCACAGGCCTCCCTCGGGCGGAGTACTATCGGGCATTCGATCTCGTCGGATCCGCGCAGGTCGTTCTTGAAGCGCTGCATAGCCTGGTGGCGCCGCTGCCACTGACGGACATTGTGCTCTCGAACATGGCCGGCGGCATTCCTCGCGATGAAGCCTATCGGAATCTCAAGGCAATTGGCGAGCAGATATTGCCTGTCCTGAAGAGCTGGTAGGTGCGGGTCAATCGAGGAGACGGTCGCGAATCCGGTGGAGCGACTCATCGCTCACACACAATTCATTTTTCAAGAAACTCTGAAGACTCCCACAGCGCAATATTATCGCGTCCCACGCCGCGCGAATGTAATCCGGATCCGATTTCAGGAGTGGCGCGCGTGTTTCTCTTGACATTGCAGACACGAAACCAAATCCGGAGGCGACAGCACGTTTCGAAAGCTCCGGGGAGGCGGCCTCCTTCTCGTAATCGACCAGCTTATCGGACAGGCAGTAGTCCTCGATGATGTCATCCTCGTCGACGCCCAGAACGCCGAGAAGCAATGCCGCCGCGACGCCCGTGCGATCTTTACCAGCGGCGCAGTTGAAAACGAGCGGCGCCTTTACCCTCGCCACAAGTTGAAAGATCTCTTGGTAGTGCGTGGCCAATTGCCAGGGCAAAGCCTTGTAGAAGTCCAGCATCGCAGACCGCACATCATTCGCGGATACGGACGCGCTGCTGAGCCATTTCAGCATCGCGCTATTGTCGGCGACATACTCCTGACTGTGATAGGCGAGCCCTTGCACGTAATGGGTCGGACACGGTTCGAGGCTGCGTTCGTTGCTGGAGCGCAGATCGTACACTGTCGCAATCTGCAGTTCCTCCAACCGTGACCAATCGGCACGCGTCAGACCGACCAGAGAGCCGGAGCGGAAAATCGTGCGCCACTTGACGCGCCGGCCGTCGCTCGCCGCATAGCCCCCGATATCTCGAAAATTTGCGCCCCCCAGCAGGGGAATTACTCGCTCATACGAATCGGCGTTCATTTGGAATTAGCCGTCTCGCGGCGGCGCGATTTTGATTCGCCGCCTCGGTTCGGTAGCATAGACTCGCCAATCGCAGGCATTCGGACGGCGCGCTTGAAGACCGCAATATTCGACACCGTAGGTTCACCCCTTTCAATTGCTTCGGTCGACGACCCGAGGCCTGGACCTTTCGAGGTCGTCATTAAAATCGCGCGCTGCGGCATTTGCGGGAGTGATCTGTCCATGACCGACGGACGGCACGGATTTGTGCTTCCGAGAGGCTCGCGCCTCGGCCATGAATACTGCGGAGAAGTCGTAGCGCTGGGTCGCGGCGTCGAGCGACTGAAGCTGGGAGACCGCATCGCATCGATGCCGGCCGTCGGTTGCGGCGCCTGCGAATGGTGCGCCGCCGGCCGGTCGTTGATGTGTCCCCGGGCACGGCTCTTCGCAGGGGGCTTCGCCGAATACCTCAACGTCGGTGAACGCGAGTCCGTACGTTTGCCCCGCACCGTAGGACTGCTCGAGGGGGCGTTGATCGAGCCACTCGCCGTCGGCCTGCACGCGATCCGCGGCGCCAACATAACCGATGAGACGCGCGTGGTTGTGATCGGTCCTGGACCGATCGGTCTCGGCGCGATTTTCTGGGCGCGCCGATTGGGAGCGAAGCGGATCGCCGCTGTCGGTACCTCAGCCCGGCGAAGGGAAATGGCGACGCTCATGGGTGCAGATGCTTTCGTACTACAAGGTGAGGGGCTCATGGAACGCTTGAACGACGTCCTGGGGGGAGCGCCCCACCTCGTCATCGAGACGGTCGGGGCTTCCGACTCGGTCAGACAAGCTATGGATCTCGTGCGCAACGATGGGCGCGTGATCTCGCTTGGCATTTGCAGCGAACCGATGCGCATGCACTCGCCGCTCGGAGTCATGAAGGAGGTCACGGTCTTTTTCTCCTTTGCCTATTCTCTTCGGGATTTCCTCGATTGCGTGGACATGTTCGACACCGGCGCCGTGATCCCTCAAGCAATGGTTACCGGAACGATCGCCCTTGACCAACTGCCCCAATGCTTCGAAGACCTGCGATTATCAAAGGAACATTGCAAGGTGCATGTATTGCCCCACTGAATCTTCGTCGCGCCCTACCTCAGCAATCCGATGACGTCGTGATCAACTGCCGCGGAACCATATCGCGCCGTGTAGGCAGTATTGACCCACTCCGGCTGAAATAGGGTTTCGTTGATGAGAAAGATGAACAAGCCTGATGCGATCGTCTGGCGATAAGTAAGCCAGGCATAATCGAAACCCGGCACATCAACGCCTTCGGCCGCCAGCGTTTCGAGGTAGACACCGAGGAGTGCCTGCTCATAGCGCGCTCGATCCGCCTGATCGAGGCCACCGATTACGTTGTAGGAAACTTCGAGAAAGGGCGAGGCCTTGCAGACCTGCTGGTCCAGAAACCCCGGCGTACCGTCCTGCTCGAGATACAGGTTTCCCTGATGCGCGTCGCCATGAATCATGCAAAGCGGACCTTCGCGTTCCAATTCAGCCAGCCTGGAAAGCGCATGGCGCATCCATTCGCGATCGCGAAGCTTTGTGGAAACACAAGCGCCCCGAGGACTATCCATGTAGCTCTTCCACACCTCGGCGCTCAAGTAATGATCGATATAATCCTGAAAGAAGGGATTGCTGAAGCGAGCCTGGATGTGAGCCCAGCGGCCACCGGGTGCGAAGCCGCTATCATTCCAAGTAGACGCATGAAATTTCGCCAGAGCGCGCAGTCGCGCCGCCGCTTGTTCGTAGGTATTGGGTTTCGATACATGCAGAAAGGTCGCACCGGATTGCGTGAGATCTTCCATGATGATGATCGATTGGTGGCTGTCTGGATCGCTTTCTGCAAACCAACTGCGAGGTACCCGAATCGGCAACACCGGTGCCACTTCCCTGTAGAAGAGTGCCTCGATGGCATACATCTCCCGAAGCTTCGGACTATGGGGCTCGAAGCCGCCCTTGACGATGATCGTGGAAGGGATGCCGGGATCGCTCGTTTCGAGTCTCATCCGGATCTTGGTCGAGGCGCCCCGAATCAAGTCAACGATCTGTGCTCTTTCAATGCGGGTGCCGAGCGCCCGGGAGAGCCACGCCGCGTCAACGCGATCGACGTCCATTGGCAGGGGCAAGGCGCTGATATTTTTGCTATCGGTCACGCGCATAATCCTATATCCGAGGTTCCGGTCATTCAGTTGACGGAATCGACTTGGCCGCCATCGACACGTACATTTGCGCCCGTGATAAAGCCGGATCGCGGGCTCGCCAGCATACAAACAACAATGCCGATATCCTCCACGTTGCCGATTCTGGCAACGGGAAGCCTCAGCATTTCAACCGCCAAACGGCGCTCCAGCTCGTCGCGCTTGACCTCCCCCCAGCCCATCGATGCCGACAAATCCTTGGTCCATTTCTCCACGGAAGGAGTAAGAATGACCCCGGGGCTGACAACGTTCGCCGTTATTCCAGTCCCACTCAATGCATGCGCCAGGCTTACCGTTATGTTCGAGAGCGCGGCTTTGGATCCGGCATAGTCCGGACCGAGCGTGGTCGGCCTAGCCGCGACCGCGCTTGATATCTGGATGATTCGACCCCATCGGGCCTCTCTCATGGCGGGAACCAGTCGACGGACGAGCCGCACGGCGCCCATCGTATTGGTCTGAAAGGTTCGAGCCCACGCCTCTTCAGGGACATCGAGCCAGGGCAGATTCGTCGTACCCTCCCCGCCCCCGGCATTGTTGACCAGGATGTCGATCGCGCCGCCCGCCGCGTCCGCGGCGGACGAAGCGACTGAATCAGCACCGCCAGTCGTGGCAATATCGCCGATCACCGCACCGGCGGCGCCTATTTCCTTTGCTACGCGGCTCGTTCGTTCGCGGTCGCGCCCGTGGACCACGACTCGGCAGCCTTCTTCCACCAACATGCGCGCAACGCCCGCTCCGATTCCGGAGCTGCTTCCCGTCACGAGTGCCCTCTTCCCTTGTAGTTTCAAATCCATGGATCACCTCGTCGGTTCCCGGCAGAAATTGACTTTCCAGACACGGTGGAGCTTCATCGGTCCTTTTTTGCGAGTTTCCCTGCCAACAGGGCGCGCAAGGTTGCAACAAACGCCAGAGGCTGGTCGATCATTACATGATGCCCTGCCTCCGGGACGGCAACGAAAGGGGTATTCCGCGGCAACAGCTTCGTCAATGTTCGTATGACGTCCCCGTCGAGCAATGGCGATTGCTCCCCGCAAATGTAGGCGAGCGGACACCGCGCGGCCAGCAGCAATCGATGCATGTCCCGTATTTCAAATGAACTTAGCAGCTCGGGATCGACGCACCACGTCCATCCTCCGGGGACCGGGGAAAGGGAGGCTCTGGCAATATAATCGGTGATGTAGTCGTTCTCAACGACGTGAGCCGGCCGGAATCGAAATCGCGCCAGCGCGGCTTCCAACGTCGGAAATATGGGATGCGGACGCGGGGGAGGCCGCGAAAGATCCAAAGTAGCAGGAGGAGTAACGATACCACTGTCCACCAATACGATCGCGCGAAAGGTGCCGGGGCTGGCGCCGGCAATCAAGGCGGGGTAGCCGCCCAGAGAATGCGCGACGACAATGGGGCCAACTGGAGCATCGTCGAGCGCGACGAATTCGATGGCCGCGAGAGCTTCTTCGGCGTAGCCCTCCAGGCTGTATTCGGCCCTTCGACCGGACCTTCCCATGCCCGACCAGGAGATTGCGGCGCAACGCCAGTCTCTCGCAAAAAAAGGTGCGATAAAGCTCCACCAATCCGCATGCGCCCCGTCGCCATGGAGAAATAGCAACCCCGGGTTGCCGCGTTTCCCCCACAGCAGCAACTCGATCTCAGCGTTCGAAGCCGTGAATGTAAGCCGCTCCGGTTGCATCGCGATTGCCTTGCGAAACCACTGCGGAGCAGGCGGCGACGCTCCCCTGAGATCCGCCAGTGGAAAGTGGCGCGAGCGAGGATGCGGGCCGGACGTTTCATTCGAGCTCTCACCCCCACTCGCTGAAAGGCAAAGTGAAGTGTGCATACCTTAAACGATGTCCTGCACGAGGCGGGATAGCCGGATGGATTTGAAGTACCAACGCGCTCCGTCGGCAACGTAAATCTCATGGTAGTGGCCGAACCCATTGAGCGATTTGAATGGACCCTTGACGTGATCCGGAAACCTCACAAGGTCCTCCATAGCCCAAACGCCGGTCGCGTGGACCAATGACTCAATGTTGATTTCCGGAGCGAACACGTGGTGGACGGTGATCGCCTTACCGACGTGGTCGCTGACCCATGTCACGATCTTTTCCCGCCCTGTCACAAGTCCCTTCACATCATCACCATCACCAGTCGCGGCTACGGTGGCGTCGGGCGCGAATAAGTCACCCCATTTGCTCCACTGCTTCGTATCCAAGAAGCGGCAGTATTGTGCCTTGAGTCTCCGGATTCGTTCCTGCGCCACGAGAATATCGGCTTCAGTCATTCTTCATTGCTCCCGCGATCCCAAGAGGGTCCGGTCGGCGAACTTCGGTGGGACTATTGTCTATATAATATAACGATATGCTTGTCGCCTTGGCAATCGGCCAAGTCGTTGCCCTGGCGGTTTTCCGCTCCCCGCCTTAATACAGATCCTTCAACACTGGGAACTCGAAGCGCGGCATGACAGCTGCCAGTTCCTCTGGAGTCCAGAGACCATCCTTGAAGGCAGTCTTCAGGGGCGCAAACGGCGGGAATGGGCCCACCGCGCCGGCCTGCACGAGGAACGACTGCCCGCTGAAGTTGCAGGCTTCGCTCGCGAGGTAAGCAGCCACGGCGGCGACATGTTCCGGTTCCTGCGCCAGAACGCGCATGCGCGCCGCCATTTCAGGCGTGGTGCCTTCGGTGATCATGCGCGTCATGGTGGCCGCGGGATTGAAGGCATTCACATTGATGCCACTGTTCACCAGGTCTCGCGCGATGGCGTTGGAGAATCCGAAAATCCCGCCTTTCCCTGCGCCATAGGCGGCAGCGCCCGCCGCACCTACCATGCCGGCCCGCGAGATCACGTTTACGATACGCCCGTATTTTTGCGACAGCATGTGCGGCACGGCGTGGCGCGTGCAGTTAAACGTCCCAAAGAGATGAACGCGTACGACCGCCTCAAAAGTCTCACGATCCATCTGCCAGATCGGGCAGCTCGCGACGTTTCCGGCATTGTTCACCAGCACGTCCAGCCTGCCGAATGTCGTCACGGCCGCATCGATGATGCGCTTTGCGCTATCCCAGTCCGCCACCGAATCGGCATTGGCAAGGGCGCGACCGCCGCCGCGCTCGATTTCCTTCGCGACCTGTTCTGCAGTGCCGGTATCGACGCCCGTTCCCGCGAGGCTGCCGCCGGTATCATTCACCACTACGGCGGCCCCCATTTGCGCGAGTTTCAGCGCCGTGGCGCGACCGATGCCGCGGCCGGCACCGGTCACTATCGCGACCCGGTCCTTCATTGTGACGAGATCTCTGGGATTCGTGGTCATGCTCAAGCTCCTCACCTCGAATGTCTACGCCCGCCGTGCACTTTGCGCTAAGCCGTCATTCGCGTGCGCAAAATCGGTCTTCAAGGTGCGCCCGGCGCGCAGGTAGAAATACATCGAGGGAATGTTCAATAGTGCGCCGCCTAACAGAGCAAACCGGATGGAATTCTGCGGCGAATAACGCGTTAGATTACTGGCTCACGACGCCCGTGATCAGCGGCCCGAGCGCGACCGAACCGATCACCTGAAGCAGCGTTACGCAGGCCATCAACTTGCCGCGGGCGCGCACCGGCGAGAGGCTCTGCAACAAATCATAGGAAGGCCCGATCTGCAGATTCCAGAAGATCGCCCAAATGCACAGCATGGCAACCGCGAGCATCGTTCCGGATACGCTGATCAGGCCAATCGATGCGCACAGACCGCAGAGCATCGCGGCACTCGGTATCCAGGATTTCCAGCGGATATCGCGCTTGGCCATCCGATCCGCAAGCATGCCGCCGCCGAACGTCCCAATCCCCCCAAAAATACCGCTGCCGAAGGCCATCGCCCCGCCAATTTCTGCCGGTGCCATGTGAAAATTTCGCTGCAACAGAGCGGGCAACCACGCCAAATAAACGCCGCCCGCGAGGGCGGCGAAGACCTGTCCGCCGATGATGCAGGCAAGCGCCGGGCGCGCCCAGGCGCCACGCAGCGCCGCCCGCAGCCCTACTGCTTGATCGATGCCGCGGGATAGTGTGCCCGCTATCTCATGCGCGGCGCGGCGCGGTTCTCGGATCAGAGCGAGCGTTAGCAGGCCGACGAAAATGCTCGGCATTCCCATGGCGAAGAGCGCGGTTCGCCAGCCATAATGAACGATGAGAAGGCTCGGGGGGAGATAACCGAGAATCATGCCGATCGGTACGCCGAGCGCGAAAATTCCAAATGCCGTCGAACGGTGTTCCGGCGGGTACAGGTCGGCGATCATCGACATTTGAGCGGGCTGCGCGGGAGTCTGGGCGACGCCGGCGACGAAGCGCGAGGCCAGGATACCCCAAAAACCCATAGCGAAAGCTCCAAGCGCCGTTGCGATGCCCGCGATCAGCATCGCGCCGACCAGTAGATTACGACGGTTGACACGATCGACCAGCAGTCCGGCCGGAATGCCGAACAGGATGAACGCCAACACCATACTCATGCCGGGAATTGCGCCCTCCGCTGAGTCGGTGAGGCCGAATTCATGCTTGATCGGCTCGAGCAGCACTGCAATCCCCACCGAAGGAATGATCATGGCGCCATACCCTAAGACCAAAATGGTCAGAGCGCCCCAACGACGAGGTGTCATCTCGAGATCGACGATGGCCTCGATTTGTGCCGGTGAGACGCGCAACGCTTACTCTTCGCCTCTATGCAAACTGAGCGGTGAATTCTGATGACCATCGCTCATGTTCGCGGCATCTCGAACGTGCGCGTCGGCCGATCCATCCGGGTGAAACGCACGCCTCGTTCCCGGGCGATCGAAGCCACCTCATCGGGATGTGACGATACCCAGAACGCACCCGACGCGATTCCGTCGAGGGCGATGCGGCCGGCGGTCATCGGGTCCATTCCCAGAACGACATGCTTGGCCGTCTCCGCCGCCTCAGCCTTTGCCGCTTCGGTCGTGAATGCGTCCTGAATGATCCGGCTCGCGACCGCGTGCGGTAGTACCGCCGACACATGGATGGGTTTCCCGAGTGGCTCGAGGTCAAGATACAGCGTCTCCGTCAGCGAGAAAATGGCTGCTTTCGTCGCAATATAGACGCCGTGCGTCGGCAATACCCCAAGCATGCCGGACGAAGCGACATTCGAGACGTAAGCGGGACGACCGCTCTCGATCATCTTTGGCAGGAAAGCACGAATGCCATTCGCGATACCGAACACATTGATGGAAAAGGTCCGGTGCCAAACTTCCGCGGGGACTTCCCAGATCCGCCCCAACGTCTCAACGGCGGCATTGTTGATAAGCAACCGCACTTCGCCGAAGCCGTCGTGGACGGTGTTGGCGAGCGCCTCGACGGCGAGAGCATCGGCGACATTCACGATGTGGGGGAACACCGTGCCGCCTTTCGCGCGAATATCGGCCGCGACATCCTTCAGCCGATCCGCCACCACATCAACGGCGATGACTGTCATGCCGACATCGGCCGCAGCATGAGCAAATCCGGCACCCAGGCCGCCGGCCGCGCCGGTGATGACGGCGACACCGCCACTCAAGGCCCCCGCAGTAGTCATAGCATGCGCGCTCCCCGTTTCAATCGGACATCGGATGCCCGACGGCGTCGCGGAATTTCTGCACGATATGACGCAACGTCTCCTCCGCGCCGTTGCGATCGGGCGGAGTGTCGAACACACCGGAGAATTCAGTAATACCGCTTTCAACGAGCGCGGGCACCGCGGCCATAGTGGCCTCGACATTCATCTTGCCGTTCGCGCCTCGTACGACCGGAAGATTGCCCGCGACTTTTAGCCCTTCCGGATTTCCTCCCGCGGCACTGATCGCCTCCCTCATGCGGGGAATGGCGTTGGGTAGATCGGCGATGTCCGCTCCCCATGGTATCCAGCCGCTGCCGAAGCGTGCGAGCCGGCGGGCGGTGGTCTTGCGTACCGTGCCGCTCACCCAGACCGGGACACCGCCGGGCTGCAGCGGTTTAGGCATTTGATGGATGCCGTCGAATTGCAGTTCAGGCGAATCATAAGAGGCGCGCTGGTTGCGCCAAAGCGTCTGACAAACCTCCAGCGTATGATCGAGCAAGCGGCCCCGCGCTTCGAAGGAGAGGCCCGCCGCCTCGTATTCTTCACGCTGCCAGCCGACACCGACGCCGAGTTCAAAACGCCCGCCCGACAGTACATCGAGTGTCGCGGCGCTCTTGGCAAGGGTTACCGGCCGCCTGAGCGCCGCCAGTAGTATCTGTGTACGAAGCCGGATCCGCCTCGTCATTCCGGCGACCACGGCCAACGTCGTGACGGGCTCGAGCCAATGGCCGTCGGGGCCAGTGGGCTGTTTTCCACCCGCGATTCCACCGATCTCCGGGCGACCGTATTCCTCAAGCTTCTCCCCGAAAACCACATGATCCGAGACGAGCAGTCGGTCGACCCCGGCCGCGTCTGCGGCCTGCGCCTGCGCAAACATCGCCGTCCAATTGCCGGGATCTTCAGCGGAGAAGGCGCGCAGATAAATGGTCAGTTCGGGGCGCGGCTGCGCAGTCAAGAGAACGCTATGCATGGCGCATGCCCGCCTATAGTTGCCGTCGACAAATATCTGAACTGAAAGCGCGCCGCAACGCCTCTATGCACCGTGCCGTGAAGGTGCGTGAAACTGCCGCGCTCGAATTGAGCGTGTCAAAGCCGTGATAGGCCCCCGGCGCAACGATGAGTTCAGTAGGAACCCCAGCTGCAAATAAGCGTCTCGCGTAATCCAAATTTTCCTCGATGAAAAGGTCCAGCGCGGCAGTTGCCATCAACGTAGGCGGTAATCCGGACAGATCGGTGGCTCTAGCGGGTGCAGCATAGGGCGATACGCCTGTGGCCGAGCCAGCCGGCACGCCTAGCACTGCTTCCCACGCAAAGCGATTGTCGGCGGCGGTCCAAATAAATTCTCCGCCGAAAGGTGGAGCGGCACGCGTTGCACCTGTCCGGTCGTCCAGCATCGGATATATCAGTAGCTGGAACGCAATTGGCGGACCGCCTTCATCACGCGCGCGCAATGCCAGAGCCGCGGCGAGACCTCCGCCAGAGCTCTCGCCACGAATGGCGATGCGCGCAGGATCAACGCCGATCTCGACGGCATTGGCGTAAACCCACTTCAACGCTGCAAAACAATCGTCTAGAGCGCCGGGATAGCACGTCTCCGGCGCCAGCCGATAATCCACCGATGCAACAATGCATGAGGTTGCCTCGGCCCACGCGCGGTGCGAGGGGTCGGACATATCGGCGGTACCAAACACGAATCCGCCGCCATGCAGATGAAGCAGCAGCGGAATCGGCGTCGATAGTCTTCTCGGTTTGTAGACGATAACACGAACGTCGCCGTTCGGACCCTCGCCGGGGACTGTCCAGATTAAGCGCTCAATATGCTCGTCGGAAGGCCCAATCGGCGGTTTGGTCGTCTCAACAATATTCTGCCGGATGACCGCCAGTGTCACGGCGTTCACGCCAATCGGCGGCATGACGTCGAGCAACGGCGCAAGCTCGGGATCGACCAGATGTCGGGAACTGGGCATAAATTCTTACTCATTGTCGCCCTTACTCAAGTCGATCTGGCGATCGTTCGCAAGAAAATGTCTAAACAATTTTACCGAACAGGCACTTCAATAAAACTGCAGGGCGTGCATTGCGAGATCTTGCCGATCGCAGACACACTGTCGAAGAGCGACCCATAATGTATACCTGCAACATAGCGACAGTTTCCGATTCACGGAGATCCCCACCATCCCTAACCACCACGAGCTCGTAAAGGGGTAGCGACGATGGACGAAGCGCTCAATCTCGGCCCACCCCTCCGCGATCCGCAGAGCTGGAGTCCGGCCTCCGCGTTCGCGCCGCTGTTTACACCCGTCCGGGTGAATGGCTGCGCGCTAGCGAACCGCATCGTCATGGCGCCCATGACTCGCAGCTGCGGGATTGACGGGGTAGTGAGCGAACTTGCGATTGACTACTATAAACGGCGCGCAGAGGGAGGTACTGGGCTCATCCTGACCGAGGGCATCGCGGTAAATCGTCAAGGCGCTCCCTCTCGCGACATCCCCGAGCTGGTTGGCGCACAAGCTACCCCGGTCTGGGAACGAGTAGTGCGCGCGGTGCACGGCGCCGGCGGCAAGATCATGGCCCAGCTTTGGCACACGGGACTGCTACGGGGTACCCAGGGCGAGGTCGACCGGTCGATTCCCAGCGTTGGCCCCTCAGACGTTTACCCAGGCATGGTCGGGGATGTAGAAATGGGGCCGCCCGTTTCGCTCGGCGCGGCGATGACGCTCGACGACATCAAACGCACCATCGCAGACTGCGCCCGCTTTGCCGATGTCGCACGCAATATCGGTTTCGATGGCGTCGAGGTTCACGGCGCGCACGGCTATCTGTTCGATCAATTCTTTTGGGAGCGGACCAACCGACGCACCGACTCCTACGGTGGCGACATCGCGCGGCGCACAAAATTCGCGGTTGAAACCATCCACGCGATGCGCGAGGCCACAGCCGCCGATTCTCCGATCGGGCTGCGCTTCTCGCAATGGAAGATGCCGGGCTATTATCAGTTGCGGCCATTGTGCTCTTCCGAAGAGCTGGGCGAGTTCCTTGCTCCGCTTGTCAAATCCGGAATTGATTTCTTCGACTGTTCGACTCGACGCTATTGGGAGCCGGCATTTCCGGACAGCCGGCTCACGCTCGCTCAATGGACGAAGCGGCTTAGTGGCGCCGTGACCATGGCGGTCGGCTCGGTCGGACTCAGCGGTCCACTGATGACGACCCATGAAGAGATCGGCACCCGCGCCGCGTCAACCGACAATGTCACCACCCTGGCCAAGATGGTCGCGGATAAAGAAATCGACCTGGTGGGAGTCGGAAGGGCCATCATCGCCAACCCGGATTGGGCCAATCGCGTGGAAAGAGGTGAGACCGACCAGCTCGTCGCCTGGGACATTTCCAAACTGGCGCAGCTCCGGTGACGCCGAGACGAGCAACCCCACGCCACAGCCGCCATTTTCCAAGCGGTTCACGATGGATTGCAGCCCCGACAAACCCAGCTGCGCAAAAAAATATGTTTGATTGGAGCCCTCGACGAAATGCCTCGTTCGATGCCCTTTACGGCGAGATCGCATCCCGCTATCATCTAAATAATTAGGATGTATCCGAGATGATTATGATATATAGATGATTAAGATATCCATCTAGCTTGCAGCGCGATCTCGCGCCGAGTGCCGAAGGAAAATGAAGGAAAATTAGGGGGAGGGGGAGATGAAAGACGTTAAATGCCGTCTTCTGCGCGTATCTGGCTTTCTAGGATCGAGCTCCGCTTTGTGCGCACTTCTAACCGCACTCGCGCAAGCTCAAACAGTGCCGCCAAGCACTACCACCAGCTCAGAGCTCTCGGAGATCACGGTCACCGCGCAGCGCCGCACGGAAAGGGTTGAGGACGTACCCGCGACGGTCAACGTCATCAATGCGGATCAACTTGCGCAGAACAACATTGTGCGTCTCGATCAGCTCTCACAGCTGGCGCCGAGCACGAATATCGCGCACTACGGCATCTACATTCAGCCAACTATCCGCGGAATCACGACTCAGGTCATCGGGCCGGGTCAAGAGAACAACATCGCCACCTACGTGGACGGCTTCTATGAGCCGGATGCCACCACCATTGGTGCGGATTTGGTCAACGTGGAAAGCATAGAAATCCTGGAGGGACCGCAGGGATCGCTCTACGGTCGGTCCGCTACGGGTGGTGCGATTCTGATCAATACCCGAGGGCCCACGAAGGAGTTCACTGCGGATATCGAGGGCAGTTACGCCAACTACAACGACCGCAAAATTACTACGTTCGTCGGTGGTCCCATTACCGACCGCTTCAGCTACAGCATCAGTGGCTATTGGCACGATGGCAACGGCTACATCCGCGGCACACCGCAATCTGTCGTAGCACCTGTTTGCGGAGCGCCGAGCGTCGTCTTGGGCGGCATCCCTTGTTCGTTAGGCGCATATGCCGGCGTTGAGTTTTCAAACGCCGCACCGCTTAACGATTGGGATGCCCGCGTCAAGCTGAAATATGAGATCACCGACCATTTGGATGCGACCCTAAGCTATCACTACTTCTATTATTCTGACGCCACCACCCTGGCCAATGACAACTCCTATATGTCACCCAGTTTGATTCCACCGGGAAGTCCGCTCAGCGTGAGCGCCCCCAATCAATCGAACGGCTACGTGCCCGCGATCGGAAGTCGCCCGCCGGGACCGGTCGTCTCCGCCCAACCGGGCAATGAGTACGGCCTGCTGGTGAAGTGGGATGCCCCTTACGGTACCTTGACCAGTCGCACATCCTACTCGGGTACGTTATCGGCCTCCGGGATGAACCAGGATTACACGAATCTCGCGATCAGTGCGGACCAAGCTGTTTTCACCCGCGAAACCACCGAGGAAGCGCTGGACTTTTCGACGACAAAGATCGATCGACTCACCCTGCTGGCGGGCGTCTTTTATTACCACGACTTAGGCGAAAACGCTGCCGACTTTCTGTCCCATACCCTCTACCTCACATCACCGACGAGTTGGGTGCAGACTTCAATTTTCAGCGGCAGCGCCCTCGACCAGTTGGCGACCTACTCCTACTCCGGCTATCTGGACGCCACCTTCGCGGTCACGCCTGCGCTGTTTGTTACGGCGGGTGGGCGGTACAACTACGACCACAAACAATATAACTCGTTCCTCGGCGGCAACATCAATGTCCCGGCGTTTGGCTTGAACATTCCGTATGGTCCCGAGGTGGTGCCGGTCCAAACAGCTTCGTTCCATAACACGACGCCGCGCGCAAACATCCGCTATGAACTGAGCCCGAATACCAACGTCTATGCCACCTTCAGCCAAGGCTTCAAGGCCGGCACGTTCAACTCAATCAACGCTGAAGATATCGGTGTCCTCAAGGCACCCGTGAAGCCGGAATTGGCCACCAATTACGAAGTCGGCTTCAAGACGCGCAGCGGCATTTACGCCTTCTCCGCCTCGACTTATTACACGAGATTCTCAGATCAGCAGGTCGCAACGGACTATAACATTCCGGTGATAGGGCTTCAGGCCGCACTGACCAACGCGAACTCGCGTGTATACGGCGTCGAACTTCAGAACGAACTGCAACCCTTCACCGCGCTGGTCATCCAAGCAAACCTCGCTTGGACCCATGCACGGTACACGAGTTACCCAGACGCCTTCACACCATTAGGCACATTCGAGAACAAGGACGGGGAACAGTTACCGCGCGCGGCGGACTACACCGGAAACCTGAATGTCGTTTATACGATTCCGGATGTGTTCGGCGGCTCGCTTAACTTCGGAGGTAACATCTTTGCCACCAGTGGCTTTACCCCGAACGTGAGTGAAGTGGGTACCGCGGCAGTCAATCTGGGACCGGGAACCATCGGCCAGAATCTGTTCTACCAGAAAAGCTATCAATTGATAAATTTGCAGGCGACATGGGCTGCACAGGAGCACTGGTCCACCCAGCTATGGGTCAATAACCTGACCAGCAGGTACTACAAGATTTACAACACGGGCGGTTCGGTATCGCTCTCGGGAATGCCGCCCGATCATCCCTATGCGTTCACTACATATGGGCCGCCGCGAATGGTTGGTATTAAGGTCTCCTACAAATTTTGAATACGGCCCGCAATGGAAGCCATCGATCGAATGCTCAGGCGGGGGTTGAGCCGGCTCGAATGGTCGGGGCCGCCACCCCCGCATTTTTGACCGTTTCGGTTACGGGCGCAGCCCATTGCCCCTGATGACGGGCATGTTAGTCCAGACTCCCTGATCATCGCGATACCACCCGGCCGCGGCGCGCGCGCCGCCATCGACATGGATGGTCGTGCCGGTCACCCAGGCGGCGAGAGGGCTCGCGAGGAATAGGATGCAGCCTGCGACGTCCGGCGGTTCCCCGTAACGGCCGAGCGGCGTCCATCGGGACAGATTATGACGCTGCGCCTCGTGAATCATGCGGTGAATGGGCACCTGAAGCGTGTCCGTGGTTTCGGGCGCGACAACATTGACGCGGATCTTATCCGGGCCGAGTTCCAGTGCCATCGTCATCGTGAACGCGGTTATCGCCGCCTTGAACGCGCCGTAGGGCGCGAGGCCCGGCATGCCGCGATGCCCTTCGATCGAGGAGACGTTGATGATGCTGGCGCCTCCATCCGCTCTCTTCAAAAGCGGGATCGCGGCACGTGTGACGGTGAATACATGTTTGAGATTGATCCGATACGAATCCTCGATCTGTTCGTCGGTGTAGTTCTCGAAGGGGACCGGTGAAACGATGTAATGGCCGACGTTGTTCACCAACACGTCGAGGCGGCCAAAGCGTTCGGCGATCATATCGGCCACCGAATTAACCGTGGTCGTATCGGTCACATCACCCACGACCACGAGCGACTCCGCGCCCAGGGTCCGCAAAGACGCCCCAACCTCCTCGGCGCGGCCGGCGTGTTGCTCGATGACCGCCACCGTCGCGCCGAGCCGCCCGAAGGATTCGGCAGTCTCGCGGCCGATACCTCCGCCACCGCCCGTGACGAGCACGATCTTGTGTTTGAAATCCATCATGCCTTGTCGTGATGTGGCATAGCTGAGTCGCAGAGATCCGTGCGACGCTGTCGTCGGCAGGCTACGAGGGACCGCTCACGAGCAATAGCGTTCGCGATAGCGCGCGAAGTCCGCCTTGATGCGCTCCTCGCTCAGGCCATAGGTCTCCAGATCGTAGATGTGCGGCGACCATTTTTCGCGCTTATTGTTCGCCAGCCACGCACTGATCGCCGCCTCGTCTGCGGGGCTCATCGTGCGGCCGAGCCGCTCAAATACCCGTCGCGCCTCTTCCAGCGGACGATCCAGTAGGTCCTGATACTGGATGTCGACAAACCGGTCATCGCCAATCCGCTGTCGCAAATCCATCAGATGATGCGTTCTCCACGCCCAATTCGTCGACGCGGCCGACCCGACCTGCTTCGGGTCGATCTCATTGGTTTTCATGCGGATGATCATGGCATTCATGCTGCAGTGTGAAGGGATGCTACGCAGCGGGTCGCGATGGGTTTGAATGATCAGCGCCTCGGGGAAGGTATCGAGCAGCGCCTCGGGAGCCGAAAGATGTGAAGGGCTCTTGAGGATCCAGCTCTTGCCGCGGCGCGAAGTCTCCTGCCACTGGAGGAGCTTGAGCGCCGTCTTCAGCTCCTCATAGGCGCGATGCTGATCAGCGGTCTGCAGCCATTTTATGTAGCTCGGCACCCACAGAAAAATCTCGATCATTGTCCCCACGAAGGAGTGGTCGATGACCAACGCCTCTTCCTCGGGATAGTCCAAGCCCATCGGGTGAATGGACATCATGTCGGGCATCGTCTGGCACCAGAGCTCGAAGAGCTTCTGCGCCTGCGCGCGACGTACGATCGGCTTGCCGCGCTCCTCGCCAGGGAAGGGAATGGGGAATTGGCCCTCCCACCAAGCCATGGTGGTGAAGCCAGGCGCACTGCCGATCATGCGATGCGCTTTGGTGCTCCCGGTACGCGACAAGCTGACAACCGCGGCGGCGACCTTGACCTCCTCGTCGTGAATCTCAGGATGCCGCTTGAGCAGGTCGACCATCCTCAGCCGGTTGGCGAGGTAGCCGACGATACGTTCCGCTTCGTAGACGCGACCGATGTCCGACAGCTTGGCCTCGCTCTTCGTCGCTTCCAACATCACGTCCATCGGTTCGTAGAACCAGGTGTCGCCGATATCAGCGAGACCTGTGCGGAGCCGGGCTTCCGCCAAGAGGGCCTCACGCTCGAGCGGCGGAGTGGCCGGTGCTTCGCTGGCGCTTGCCATCGCTGAATTCCCCCGTTGCGCGGGTCCTTATGGGTGCGCGCCAACCCAGTCGAATTGTTGTCCGCCTTCCCAAAGCAGCTGGGCGGTGGCGATGATCAATCGATCGATCGTTTAATCATTATACTTATTCGCGAGTGTGTCAATTTGTACGACGCGCACCTGCCTACGGCATGAATTCGCCGCCATTGATGTCCAGTACGGCGCCGGAAACGGCGCAGGCCCAGTCGGTACACAAAATCAGCACCGCCTTGGCGCAATCGGCGTCATCTTGCAGTTCACCGAGCGCGATGTTCTGCGCGATGGGCTGCAGCGCCACTTTGAGATCGACGCCTGCCGCCTTGGCCTGCGCCTCGAAGAAATCGGTCACCGGCGGCCCGAACATCCAGCCCATGCGCGCGCAGTTCACCCGGATTCCATATTTGCCGAGCTCGAGCGCCATGAATTTGGTTGCGCCCTCCAACCCTGCCTTGGAAGTGCCATAGCCGCCCTGGGCAGGCAGTGGTTTTTTGTGCGCCATGCTGCTCACATTGACGATGTAGCCCTTCCCCTGTTTTTTCATCTGAGGTACGCACGCCTGTGCCATTTGCAGGGAGCCGAACAGATTGATATTGACGGTCGCGCGCCAGTTTTCGAAATCGGCCTCCTCGAACGTGCTGAATCCGCCGATCGAGGCGGCATTATTAACCAGCGCGTCGATGTGACCCCATTTGTCGGTGACCATCTTGGCGAATGCCTGGCAGTCCTCGTTCTTGCTGATGTCGACACGGCGCCAGATGACCTCGCCGCCGTCGTGCGAGATGGCTTCGGCGGTTTTCTCGAGAAAAGGCTGCGTACGGCTGCTGATCGCGACCTTGGCGCCTTCCCTGGCCGCAATGCGGGCCAGCTCCACGCCCATGCCGGGGCCGATGCCGGAGATGATCACTACCTTGTCTTTGAACATCATGAGCGTTTCTCCCTCGATATCTTGAAAACCTCGGTTCTATCCGCCGGCGCCGAGGGCGTCTCATCGAGGCGAGGCGAGGCGGTCGAGATAAATTCTCGGCCCTCATCGTCTCAACTGAATAGACACTGGCCGCCGTCGAGCGGGATGGTGCAGCCGGTCAAATATTGGTTGACGGGCAGGCACAAAGCCATAACCCCACGGCCTATGTCCTCCTCGGCGTTTCCGACGCGGCCAAGCGGAATGGCCCGGATGAATGCCTGCGCCTCATCGGGGTTGTTCTGGATCCAACCCGTCATGGCAGCTGATTCGCTCAACGGCGCAACATTGAGCGCCCTGATGCCGTCGACACCCCATTCGCAGGCCGCCGAGCGCGTCAACGCACGGATTGCCTGCTTCGTCGCGGAATAGATTCCGTAAAAGCGCGCGTCCCAGCGCGTGACCGTTCCGGAGATCATGTTGATGATAATCCCGCCTCCCCGGCTTTTCATGTGCGGATGTGCGGCGCGCATGTAGCGCAACGCGGCGATCGGTCCCACCTGCAGTTCGGCGTGAAACTGCTCATCGGTCGCCTGGAGCAGCGGTCCGATATAGACTTCGCTTACGGCGTTGTTCACGAGAATATCAAGGCCGCCGTATTCCTGTACCGTCTTCGCGACCGAACGGGTCACGTCATCCGGCTTGGTGACATCTGCGACCAGCCCCACGGCCCTGCCGCCGAAGCCCTCGATCGACTTCACCGTTTCACGCAGCTTCGATTCGGTACGTCCCGTAACCACCACAGCGCACCCTTCGCGAGCGAGTGCATAAGCGCAACCCTGGCCCACGCCTCCGCCGCCACCTGTAATGAGCGCGACTTTTCCCTTGAGTAAATCCATAACCATCCTTTTTATCTCGAGGCACGCACGGGGCTACTACCCAGCCCACATTGATGTTCCTCAGCAGCCCGACAGTGCCGAAGGTCAGGTCTGGTCGATTCGCAGGCGCGTGATCGCTACATCCTTGATTAGCCAGCGGCCGTCGATACGCGCATAGGAATCGTTTAGATGGCCGAAGGAATGAATGTGCTTGCCGGGGGCGCGACTGTTAGGGCCGAACCACAGGGTATCTTCGAGCGCCCAGATTGCGGTGGCCCTCTCCGGCGACTGGAACTCGATCTCGGGCATATGAGCATGATGAACAGTGGTGACATCCACCAGGCTGGTCGCAGCCATCTCCCGGATTCCCTCACGACCGCGAAACACCATGTCCGGCGCTTCGATCTCGAACCTCAACGTGGCATCGGTCGTATAGAGGGCGACCATCTCGTCCCATTGCTTTGTGTCCAGGAGGCGCAGATAGCGAAATCGTAAAAGTTTGATGGCCTCTATAGCGACCAGCCGTTCCGTATCCGTCAAAGGTTGCTCCCGGTTAGGTTACTCAGAGAATCGAGGCTGGGCACCCTGCTATTTACGCTTATTACCATCGCCCGAGACGCGGGCATCGGCGCGGAAATTGATCGACGAATACCATCGCAGCGTCGCATAAATTTGAACCATGCAGGACCGCTCACCAGTGTGTCACGAGCCATGCAACAAGGGTGCAGAAAAACTGAAGAGCCCATTCGATTAATCGATATTGCGCCGTGACCTTTATCCGCCCCGCCCTTTACTGCTCGGCCTGACGTGTTCCGCGCGGACACCCCGCACTGCGCCGGTCAGCGCGCTCTTCGTCGACGGCGCGAACGTAAAACAGTTTGCGAGATTGTAACGTGTATTCTAATATGCCTCTTCGGCCGCGCGATTGACTGATGCAGGCCAGCAGATAACGGGGGTCAAACATGCGGTTCGGGGTTTGCTTCAACGTTGAGTACCGTCCCGAGATCCACAAATCTCCCAGCCATTATTTCGGCGCTATTCTCGAGCAAGTCGATCAGCTGGAGGAATTGGGCTACGATTCGGTGTGGTTTAGCGAGCATCATTCCGGCGCCTATTCATTTGGAAATCCCGCCGTCATCGCCGTCGCTGCGGCATCACGAACCAAGCGAATTCGGATCGGTACAGGCGTCTCCCTTCTGCCCCTGCACAATCCGATCCTTCTCGCCGAGCAGTATGCAATGCTCGACATTCTGAGCAACGGACGCCTGGAATACGGGATCGGCCGCGGCTACCTCATGCACGAATATGAGTGGCTGAAAATCCCCGTCTCGGAAAGTCATGGACGTTATCGGGAGGCGGCAGAATTCATCACCAAGGCATGGATGTCGAGCGGGCCTTTCGCGTTTCACGGCAAGTACTTGAGCGTCGAAGACTACGCCTTTTTCCCCCCGCCCATCCAGCGTCCTGTTCCGATTTACGCTTCCGGGGGTGGGACGCCGCAGAGCTTTACCTGGGCGGGCGAGATGGGCTTTCACCTCGGTACGGCATTGTTTTTGCCGGATCGAGATTTTGTCCGCGACAACATCGCAGCTTACCGTCGGACGCTTGTCGAACACGGCTTCGACCCTGCCAGCCGCGAAGTTTCCGCGATTACGCAAATGTACTGCGCGCCAACCAAGGCCCAAGCCGTTGAGGAGGGTGGCATGTACACGACGAATTATTATCGGTTCTTCTCCAAGCTCGCGGGCCAATCGGCCTTCAACCCGGTGTCCGAATTCTACGCGAAGACTGACGCACGGGACCTGAATCCAGGCGATTTCGTGCTGTTCGGAGACCCCGATGATTTAGTCCAGCGTATCGCCAGGGTGCGCGATAGCCTAGGTATCGACTTCCTTCTGATGGAAGTCGCTCAGGGCGGTACGCCGCCGGAAAAAGCGGCCGCCGTGATCGATTTATTCGGACGCCATGTTCTACCCCGGTTACAGAAGCCTTCGCCGCAGGCCTAGTTCCGTCATTCGTGTGGCATAGTCGCGCGCGTGCGCTCGCATCGCTCGTCCCCGCTTCGAGGACTCGCCATCTCATATTACGACTCGTCGGCTCCAGAAATTGGTATATTAGACATTTATTGGACACGAGGGTGTTGTGCCAAAACTCGGCAGAGAAGCCAACCTCTCGACGCGAGGGGCTCGAGCGCGCCTCGACGTCGCGGGGAAACCGTATTTTCGCGCGTTAACCATGGGGTTGCACCTTGGATACCGCAAGAGCCGTGCCGGGGCGGCGTGGGTCGTTCGGTGGTATCTCGGCGGCGGGAAATACTGCACAGCGACCCTCGACGGTCGCCCGGACGATGTACTCGAAGCCGACAACATAAGGATCTTGGACTGGATCCAAGCCCAAAAAAGGGCGCGACTATTTCTCCAAAAATGGCCGCCCGCCAACGGCCGTTCCCGATTATCCGAGGCAAGCCAAACTTCAACGCATGATTGGGCAGCGATGCGACGTGAGTCCGGGTCGGGCAGGCGGCCTGTGAATGCTCCCGCAGCAATCCCCGGCGTTCCCAACGGTCCAAAACAAAAACGAAGCCGCGCCTCGGTCCTACGCATGCTGAAGGCGGCGGCGGAATTGATGAAGGAGACGGACGGTCGCTCCCCGACAATCGCCGAGGTGAGCCGGCGGGGCAAGGTCTCGATTAGCTCGATCTACAGCCGTTTCGATAGCAAAGAGGCCCTGGTCGGCGCCGCCTTGAGCCGAGTCGTTGAGGAGATCGACGCCGAGCAGCGGGAAATGTTGGCCAAGGCGCTCCGCGGAGCTCATAGCCTACCGCTATTCATTCCCCGGCTCGTCGACGGCATGTCGGAATTCATTCGCGACAACCGGTCGATTCTTCGGGTGCTCACCCAACGAGCGACCGGCGATGCGGAATCGCACAATCTTGCGGTTATAAGCTACAACCGCAGCCTCGCACAGGTCAGCGAAGCCTTGCTGCGTTATCGCCAAGAGATCACTTGTCCCGATCCCGAGCAGACTGTCAGGGCGATCTTCCGCATCGTCTACGCCACGGCCGCCGGCTTCTTGGGATTCGCCCAAGGGTTCGATAAAGCCGGAATCGAGACATGGCTACAATTGAAGCGCGACCTCGAAACCATGTGCATCTTGTTGCTGACCGCGCCGATTTTGACCAAGCAGACGACCGAATTGCTCGGCGGTCAAACGAACGCCTCCGCGTTCGCCAATCGGCGTTCAGTTAAGTAATCGCAAAACCGGTATAGCCGGAGCTTGCCGTTTCGGCGCAAATACGCGTGAAATTTCCCAGACCTCCAATGTAGGGAAGGAAGACCCGCGGCTTTCCCGCGATGTTAGCGCCCATATACCAACTCTTTGCTTTCGGATAGAGCGTGTGCTCGCTGACTTCAGCGACATGCGCTACCCATCGGCTCTGTGCATCGGGTGTAGCCTCGATTCGCGAGTAGCCATGTTTATCCAGCCAGGTGATGCAGTCGCCGATCCATTCGACATCATGCTCGCCTGCGATAATCACATTGGCCAGAACCGACGGGCTCCCCGGCCCTGTCACGATGAACATATTCGGAAAGCCGGCAACGGTCATGCCCAGATAGGTGCGTGGACCGTCCTTCCAGCAGTCAATCAGGTTTTGGCCCGTCGAGTTGCGTATGTCGATCGCTGCGATCGGGCCGGTGAACGCATCGAAACCGATCGCCAAAACGATCGCATCGCAGGGATAATCCCGCGAGGCTGTCCTGATCCCCTCGGGGGTAAATCGCTCGATAGGCTCGCTGCGCAAATCGACCAGCACCACACTGTTGCGGTTGTAGGTTTCGAAATAGCCGGAGTCGAGACACGGCCGCCGTGCCGCGACCGGATAGTCCGTGGGACAGAGCTTTCCCGCCGTGACCGGATCACGCACGATGGCGCGTATTTTGTCGCGGATGAATTCGGCGACAAAATCATTGGCGACCTGATTGGTCAAGGTATCCGTGAGAGTGCCGAAGAAGCTCATCCCGCCTTTCTCCCAGGCGGCCTCAAACGCGGCTTGTCGTTCGGAGTTCGAATACTCCGCCGCCTTACGGCCCGAGGAATTCTCCTCCTGCCCGGACCATCCAGCCTTCATCTTGGCGCGGTATGCCTCATAGCGGGCTCTGATCGCAGCATATTCGGCTTCATCGATCGGGCCGTTACGCGCAGGCACCGAGAACGCAGGCGTACGCTGGAAAACAGTAAGGGTTTTTGCCTGCTCGGCGATCTTTGGGATCGCCTGGACTCCGGAGGACCCCGTTCCAACGAACCCCACCCGCTTTCCGGTGAAGTCGATCGCTTCCTGCGGCCAACAAGAGGTCTGGTAGCAAGGTCCGTGAAAATCGGTCTCCCCCGGAAAGCTCGGCGCCTTCGGCGCGGAGAGCGCACCCGTGGCAAGGACCAAATAACGGCAGACAAAGCATTTTCCGGTGTCGGTGGTGACGATCCAGCGTTTAGCGTGTTCTCTCCACGCCGCTGCCGTAACCCGGGAGTTGAACAGGATCTCTCGCCGCAGGTCGAATCGGTCGACCACATGGCCGAGATATTTCAACAACTCTGCTTGACCAGCGTACCGTTCCGTCCAGCGCCATTCCTGATGCAGTTCCCGGGAGAAGGAATAGCTGTAATCTATGCTGCGTACATCGCAGCGTGCCCCAGGATAGCGGTTTTTATACCAAACGCCACCCACGTCAGCGGCTGCCTCGATGCACAGCACCCGCAGACCCTGACGCCTGTAACGATAAATTGCGTAGACGCCCAGAAAGCCTGCGCCCACGACGACGACATCCATGTTCCCGTCAGACGCGGCGACGTTCATACCTTGCCGCGGTTTCCCCCTCATGGCAAGCGCTGTGCTGGGCGAGAAGCCTCGCCATTCATCGCCGCGTCGGACCGGTTCGTCGCCTCGGCGGACGGGTCGCCCGTTTTAGCCGCCTCGCGCGCGCCCGCGCGAATGTAAGCATAAATATCCCGCACCTGCTGCCGGTCAAGCGTCGTGTACTGCGGCATGCCGCGTTCCAGCAGCGCTCCATCGTGCACGACCGACCAGATTCCTTGCTCACTCAGTGCGATCCGCGACTCTCGCAGATCGGGGCCCGGCGAACCGGGCGAGCGCAAGTTCAGGCCGTGACACATCGAGCAAGCAAGATTGAAGATGGGTTCACCTGCGGCGGCGTCGGCCGGATTAATCTCGATGGTCCCATCGTCGATCGCATGCAATGCATCGCCGCGCGGTGCCGTCGGTGGAAGCACGGCTTTGCCGTCGAGTACAAAGGTGAGAAGGCGACGCGGCTGCGCCCCATATTTCCACCCATGGGGCATCAACTCGCTCCAGACTGCCGTCGCGCCGCCGTAACCTACCAGAATCGACACATATTGCTGCCTACCAACGCCGTAAGTCATGGGGGCTCCGATGATCCCGAGTCCCGCATTGAACTGCCAAAGACGCTCCCCACTCTTGGCATCGTAGGCGCTGAGATAGCCGTCGCCGCCGCCTTGGAAGACGAGATCGCCCGCCGTCGAGAGCGCGCCGCCGTTCCACAGCGTCGGTAACTGCACTCGCCAGCGTGCTTTCTGCGCAGCCGGATCCCACGCTATCAGCGCACCATTCCCATCCTTATCATCGGTGAAGACCGACATGCTCACGCCACCGACAGAATAAGCGCCCGGCACGCGCTTGCCCCTGTGCAGATGAACGCCGACCTGCATGTAAGGAATGTAGACGAGGCCGCTCTTCGGACTGAAGGACATACTTTGCCAGCTGTGAGCACCAAGAGGACTTGGCCAGTCGATGGAATCGCCGCTTTCGTAGCGCGCATTCGCCGCCTCGACGGGACGTCCCGTCGCTAAGTCGATTCGTTCCGCCCACGTGACCTTGCCAAGCTTTTCAGCGGAGAGGAGTCGGCTGCTCTGCCGATCGATCACATAAAAGAACCCGTTCTTCGACGCTTGCATCACTACCTTGTGCTGCACCCCGCCGATAGCAAGCACGGCCAATGCCATCTGTTGGGTCGCGTCAAAGTCCCAGGCATCCCGAGGATTGATTTGGTAATGCCAAACGTACCGACCGGTATCGGCATCCACCGCAACGATCGAGGCCGTGTATAGGTTGTCGCCGTTACCGGGACTGCGTTGATCGGGATCATAGGGCCCCGCATTACCCGTGCCGAGATAGATCCGGTTGAGCTCCGGGTCGAAGGTCATGCTGTCCCACACCCCACCACCGGTGCCCGTCTTCCAGTATTCGCCGCTCCACGTGGCCGCCGCGCGCTCCATCGCCGCGTCGCCCTTGTCCTCCTCGGGTGCTCCCGGTGTCGTGTAGAAGCGCCAGATCTGTCGTCCGCTGGCGGCGTCGTACGCTGTCGCGTATCCCCGCTCGCCTGAGTCCGATCCCGCCGTGCCGATGATGACTTTGCCGTTGAACGTGCGAGGAGCGCCCGTAATGCACTTGGGTCCGACCAGCGGCATCGTCTGCACGCTCCACAGCAATGAGCCGGACTTCGCATCCAGAGCGAGCAGACGCCCATCCAGAGTGCCAGTGAATATGCGCCCTCCGGCATAGGCGACACCCCGATTCACGCCGAACATGAATATGAGCTTTCCGGGGTTTCGCCTCCAGGTCTGCGGATCGAATCTCCATCTGAGCTTGCCGCTTGCCGCATCGACTGCGTAGACCACCGCGTGACTGCCGGTGAAATAAAGAATGCCGTCGACGGCCAGCGGAGTCGCTTCGAGTGACTGCTCGCCGTCCAGATCCAGCGACCAATCGAGCCCAAGCCTCTTCACGTTCACGTTGTTGATGCGATCGAGCGTGCTGTACGCATCTTCGCCAACGTTGTTGTGACTCTCCCAATTCGCACGGATCGCATCGGCAGGCGCGGCCCTACCCATTGCGAAAGCATCTGGAATCAGCGGAAGGCTGAGGGCCCACGCCGCGAAAGCCCATGCGGCGCTCGACGCACGTCCGCGCCGCTGCCGGGTCTCGAAAAGGCGGCAATAGCGGGCTTTGAGTCCCGGGATTTGCGGCACGACAACATCGGCTGCGGTCATTATTCCCTCCGGTAAATTCGTGGGATAACGTTGTTTAGGCGGCGCCGGCCATCTCGAGCCTGGCGTCAGGTCAAGACTTGTCGAGGCATCTCCACGATCGACTTGAATGCCGATAACAGCCTGGCTGCAACCCCTCCGTCTATCGCGCGATGATCCACGGAAAGTGTACAAGTCATCAGGGTTGCAATAACGACTTGGCCGTCCAAAACGGTGGGGCGCGGCTGCGCGGCGCCTAGCGCAAATATTGCCGCCTGGGGCGGATTTATGATCGCGCTGAACTCTTCAACACCGAACATCCCGAGATTTGAAATGGTAATGCTTCCACCCAGATACTCCTCCGGGTTTAACTGGGCGCTCCTCGCTCGCGATATCAGCGATCTGGTTTCGGCCGATAACGTGCCTATATCCTTCCTATCCGCATCGCGAACAATCGGAGTAACCACGCCATGCGGGGTATGGACTGCGAGCGCGACGTCCACGACATCGTGCCGACGCAAGGATTTTGCGCCCCACGAGACGTTCGCATCCGGAACCTCACGAAGAGCCAACGCCGCGGCGCGCAAAACAAAATCATTGATGCTGGCTCCCGGCGATTCCGGGTTCGCCGCGTTGAAATCCCGCCGCACGCTCAATAGCGCATCCAACGCGCAACTGCTTCGCACATAGTAATGCGGAATGAGCTGCTTAGCTTCGGTGAGCCGCTGGGCAATCGTACGCCGTATCACAGTGTGCGGCACGTCCACTCCAGGACGCGGAACAGATTCGGCCGCCGCGCTTTTCTGTGATGACTTCGCCACCCAAGCGAGCACATCTTCTTCCAGAATTCTGCCGCCGGGCCCGGAGCCCTTTAACTTCGTTAATTCCACTTGATGGATTCTGGCCGCCTCGCGTGCGCGCGGCTCGACTTGCACTGGCGCCCCTGCCGCTGGATTCGGCGCAGCGGGGATCGAATGCACCGGCTCGTCACCGGGTTGGACCCCCATTTTGGATCCCACGCCCCCGGGACCCTCATCTACTAACGCGAGGCAGGTATTTACCGGGACGCTCTGGTCTACCGGAATGATGACCGCTGTCAGAATGCCGCTGCACGGAGCCTGCATCTCGACCGTGCTCTTCGCGGTTTCGATGTCACAAAGTGGCTCTCCCTCTTTGATCGGATCCCCGGCCGACTTATGCCATCGTGTTACCACTCCTTCGGTCATGCCCATTCCAAACTGTGGCAAGCACACTTCTCTCACGGTTCAACCACCTCAACCCAACGTACGTCGAACCGCGGCGACAACGCGATCGACGGTGGGGTATAGCCCTTTTTCCAGGGCGGAACTAAATGGAATATGTGTCTGGGGCGTCGTTACGCGCACAATCGGTGCCCGAAGACTCCAAAAGCCATGCTCCGCCACAATCGCGGCGATCTCAGCCGCCGCGCCACAGCACTCGTGCCCCACGTCGACGACCACTAGACGTCCGCATTTGGCAACCGATTTCAGAATACTATCGCTATCGAGCGGCACGACCGTGCGAGGGTCGATGACTTCCACGGAGATCCCATCCTTGGCTAAAGCATCCGCTGCCGATATCGCAATCGGCACCATCGCGCCGATTCCCACGACCGTACAATCAACGCCTTCACGCTTCACGGCCGCGACACCGAACGGGATGAGGTACTCCTCTTCTGGGATGGCGGACTTGCTCGACCAGATCAGCGCATCTTCGAAACTGAGAACCGGATTGTCGTCACGGATAGCCGTCTTCATCAGGCCCTTCATGTCATACGCGTTCGAGGGGATCATGATTTTCAGGCCCGGCATCGTCATAAACATGCTGTAGGGGCGATCGGAATGCTGGGCAGCGTTTCCGACTCCGTAAATCATGTTTGAGCGAAGTACGACCGGCACGCGAGCCTGACCGCCATACAGGTAGTGGGATTTCGCGGCAATGCTGAAAATTTGATCCACCGCCGGAAAGAGAAATGTCGACATCCCGAAATCCACGATCGGCCGCATGCCAACCATTGCCGCACCCGCGGCGACGCCCGCCATTCCCGCCTCGGAAATGGGGGTGTCCCTCACCCGGTCATCGCCGAAGGCCTCGATCAACCCGGTGCTGGTGCCAAAAATATTGCAGCGGGTATCTTCCCCCATGAGAAAGACTGTCTCGTCGCGCGCCATCTCCTCATACTGGGCGTCGCGAATGGCCTGAAGATAAGTCTTTACCGCCATAAAAGCTGATGCTCCTTCCTTCCGGGTCAGGGCGCGAAGATATCGGTAAAAGCCGCCGAAGGGACCGGGTACCCGCTCGCGCGGGCAAACGCTACGGCAGCTGAGACTTCGGAATTGACCGCCTCGTCGATGAGCGCCAACTCCTCAAGTGACAATTCGAAATCCTTGATCGCTCTCCCGCGGAATAGCTCGATCGGATCGCGCAACCGCCAGTGGTCGATTTCGGCATCGGTACGGTAAGAAAAAGCCCGGCCCATATTCGCCGCGTGCTCGCAAAAACGATACGTCTTTGCCTCAACCAGTGTGGGTCCACCGCCACTGCGCGCGAACTGCACCGCTTCGGCTACCGCTTCATACACGGCGATCACGTCTTGTCCGTCTACGACCACCCCCGGCATTCCGTAAGCGGCGGCACGGTCGGCAATATTTGCAACCAATGCCGTCTGGGCCGCCGGAGTCGTCACGGCAAAACGGTTGTTTTCGCAAAGGAATACCGCCGGTAGCTTCCATATCGCCGCGAAATTCAAACCTTCGTGGAATGCTCCCTCGTTCGACGCGCCATCGCCGAAAAAACACAGGCTGACCCTTCCGGACTTCTGCATCTTCGCGCCAAGCGCGGCGCCGGCGGCAACCGGGATGCCGGACCCGACGATGCTGGTTTCGCCCAAGCTCCCGACCGAAAAATCGGCCAGATGCATCGACCCGCCCTTACCGCCGCAAACACCCGTGCTCCGTCCCAGCAATTCGGCCATCAGTGCCGGCAGTTTCGCGCCTTTCGCAATGGGATGCCCGTGTGAGCGGTGATTGCCGACCATATAGTCGTCCGCGCGCAATGCCGCACATGCCCCAACGATCTCGGCCTCTTGGCCTTGAGAGGTGTGCAGCGAGCCTTGAATCTCGCCCTTCCGATGCATCTCCTCCGCCGCATTCTCGAAGAGGCGAATGCGCTGCATACGGCGGTACATTTCGATGAGTATTTCTCGCTGGATCGTCGATCCCACTGGGCCCCCCACGGTCCGCCGACGACTGCCTCCAATTGACAAAGCGTGGCCGTTGGATCGATTATATAGTGATATTATTTAAATATGTTTGGGCTAGATCGTAAAATCCTCCATCACCCACCCGGTGTCTAAAGCGGTTCACCGGCGCCGATTCATGGCGTGAAGAGACAGTCAGAGATGTCATCGCGGAATCACAGCTTGGCCCAAGGAACAAGCGAGCATGAACGGCACGACCCAAGCGGCTGGCTCGTACGCTGGAACCCGGAGCGCGCGGCGGCACTGTCAGCCAGCGGCGCGTGGCCGAATCTCACGATGGCGGATTGCGCAGAAAGAATGGTGCAGCGGGATCCGGATCGAGTTCTCGTCAATGATGGCGGTCTGGCGCTGACCGCCGAGAGGCTTTTCAATGACGCCCGCAAACTCGCTAGGGCGCTCATCGGCCGCGGTTTAAGCCCTGGAAGTCGAATCTCCTATCAGCTCCCCAACTGGCACGAACCAATAATTATAGATCTCGCCGCGACCATGGCGGGGCTGGTGGTCAATCCGCTGGTCACTATTTATCGAGAAGCGGAAATCAGCTTCATGATGAATGACTGCGGAAGCCGCTTGCTTTTTATCCCCGGCGCATTTCGCAATTACGACTACGTGGCAATGGCGGAGCGCATATTGCCAAAACTCGCCGAACCCGCGGAAATCGTTGTGGTTAGAGGCGATGCTAGACACTTCACTGCGTTTGAGTCTCTCTTCACGAGCGGCGATCCGGCGATGCCTCTGCCCCAGATCGACCCCAATAGTATCAAGCTTGTGCTCTATACCTCGGGAACGACGGGCCGGCCCAAGGGGGTTCTGCATACCCACAACACCGTCGGAGCGATGGCAACCCAATTCATGAATCACCTGCGTTTAGGACGGCACGATGCCACCCTGGTAGCTTCCCCCATTACCCATATCACCGGTGCCATTCAGGCTTGCCAGTTCCCCTGGATATCGGGCACCCGGGCGGTTCTCATGGACGTCTGGAACGGTCGCAGCGCCGCCGGACTGATTCGCCGTCATACAATTACCGTCGCGAATGGCGCAGCGCCGTTCGTACAGGACCTTATTGAGGCTGCCCGCGAGAGCGGCGAGCACCTGCCCAGCCTCCGTTGTTTCGCTGCCGGCGGCTCGGCGATTCCGGAACAGCTCGGGCGCGCAGCTTACGAGCAATTTCCGAACTGTGCCCTCTTCCGTTGCTATGGCGCGACCGAAACACCGACGGCCACCGCTGGCGACCCCGACCGCGGCCAATTGCGCCTCAATATTTCCACCGACGGACGACCGGTCGGGACGAAGATCAAGATCGTAGATCCCCAGAGCGGGGCCACCCTTCCGCATGGACAGGTGGGCGAGATCGTCATGTTGGGTCCGCAGACAATGCTCGGTTATCTACGTGAAGAGGACAACGCCGATGCATTCGACTCAGAAGGCTATTTCCGCTCCGGTGACCTTGGACGCTTCGTCGAGCACGATTGGCTCGAGATATCAGGGCGCAAGAAGGACATCATCATTCGCGCCGGCGAGAATCTAAGCGCGAAGGAAATCGAAGATGCGCTACTCGATCATCCAAGCGTCGCTATGATCGCCGTCGTGGCGAAGCCTAGTCCGCGCACGGGCGAGGCGGCTTGCGCTTTCATCGTCACAAAGCCCGGGATGGCGATCACAATTCCGGACATGGCCGCATTTCTGATTGCGCGTGGATTTGCGAAGCAAAAGATTCCCGAGCACCTCGCATTGGTCGACTCTTTGCCCCAAACGCCATCGGGCAAGGTCCAAAAGCACATTTTACGGGAGCGGTCTAAAGAGCTGCCGTGATCCACGTTGAACGCGAACGAGTTGCCACGGACGACGCATGGCATCGAGCTGCGTCCGTCGCAAGAGAGAGTGAAATCCTGGGGGAGGATAAGGGGCGAATTTGCTTCTCCGGTCCGGTGAAAATAGTTGCAATGGAGATCAGCTCATGGCGAAACACCACTTTGTCGTTCTGTCGAACCCGAAAGAGGGGCGCGCAAAGGAATTCTCTGATTGGTATGACGGTCGACACCTAATGGAGGTCGCATCGGTCCCGGGCATTTCCGGTGCCACCCGCTACGAACTGACTGCCGCCGTCGGGGCGCCGCCGAACAGTTGGGCATTTCGATCCCTCGCCGTCTACGACATCGACGTTGATGATCCAATGCCGGTCCTAAAAACCATTGAGGAATGGGCGATGTCAGGCAAGATGCCAATCAGCGATGCATTAGACGCGGATGGCGTGCGCACGTTTCTTTACCGGAAATGCAAGGAAACTAAGGCTTAGAGATCCAGATAGCCGATATGGAGTGATGCGTTGAAAGAGCGACCATAAGAAGGCGGGAACAATGAAGCGGATTTTGATCACAGGTGCTACCGGACTGATGGGATCGGTCATTTGTGCGGATTTGCGCGCAATCGGCCGCCAAGTTCGCGGCCTTGTGCGCAACCCGCACGGGCCGGACATCGACGCTCTGCGCGCCTTAGGCGTCGAAATCATGCAAGGTGATGTATCGGAGATCGATTCCGTCATCGCAGCCGCCAAAGGCGTCGATGGCATCATCCACTGCGCAGCCATGCTCGGCAGCGGTAAGGCAACGATCAGCGAGGGTTTCTCTGTCAATGTCATGGGTGCGCTCGCCGTTTTGTCCGCTGCGGCGCGGCTTGGAGATATCCCGGTCGCGCAAGTGATCACAACGACGTTTTTAGATTCCCAAGGAAAAACCCTGACAGAGAACACGAAGTTGGACCTGACGCTGATTCACCAGGACCCATACAGCATTACCAAACGTCTTGCATTCGTAGAGGGGCTGGCGCGGGCGCAAGCCGGTCAGAACATTCGCTTCGTCATCCCGGGTGCGATTTTTGGTCCTTCGCCCTGCCTGGAGCGTGCCAATGCTTTTCCAGGATTCAACTGGCGATTGCTCGTAACAATTCGGGGAGAGATGCCGGAGCTGCCCGCCCTCATGATCACCGCGTCATACGTGACCGATTGTTCGCGTATTGCGATTGCGGCCCTTGATCGGGGCGAAAAGGGCAAGATTTATATCGCGCACGGACGTCCCGATGACGATTGCACGCTTCCTGCGTTTTGCAATCTTGCGGCGGAGATGGCCGGCTCTCCGCATCGCGTCGCTCAAATAACGCCCGCTCAAGCCGACGATCCTGAGATGATCGAGAGATTCGGGCCGAACGATACAATTCTCAAAATGCTTCGCGAGAAACCTGCCAGGCCGTTAACCGATAGTCGTATCACGCAACGCGAGTTTGGTATTGTGCCGACGTCGTTGAAGGAAGGCATGCGCAAGACAATCGATTGGTTTAGGGAAAATCGTCTAATTCCCGGGTAAGCGGCCCGGGACGTGCCCCCGATCGATCTTGTAGACCCGAGCCGCCGTGTCGCTCAACACCTTACGCCGGGTGGCTTTATCAAGCGTTGCGAGTCCAGATTTTGAGCGCATGAGGGGCGCGGGGTAGAGACAGGTCGGGTGCGGAAAGTCCGTCTCGAACATGCAATTGTCGGCCCCTACTCTCTCTACCACGGCGCGAAGATCCCATCGCTCGAACCAAAAGCAGGCATAGAAATTTCTGCGGAAATATTCGGAAGGCGCAAGTTTGAGATTCCGCTCCGTCGTAATCTCCGCATATTGGAAATCCAAGGACTCAAGTACAAAAGGGATCCAGCCTATCCCGCTCTCAACCGAGACAAACTTCAAGTTTGGATACCGGTCTAAAAGACCCGACAGGATTAGATTTCCCACAACGCGGCCGTTGTTCAGGAAGAGCATCGAGCCACCGAGGGCCGCGCGCATCTCGAAGCTGAGCCCCGGCCAGCCCTGCGCTCCCATCCAGTCCATTGCTTGTTCACTGGCGCCTATGTGGAAATTGATCGGAAGGTCGAGGCTTGTACAGATATCCCATAGCGGGTCCCAATAGGGCTGCGCGAGATCGGGCAACGGATCGCCATGTGGTCCCTTGTGGGTTTGCGGATCGCTATTGATGTTGATACCGCGAAGGCCCATGCGCTGGCAGCGCTTGGTCTCCGCGACGGCTTCCTTGACGTCCCACCATGGGAGCAGCGCCATCGGGTAGATCCGCTCGCCCGATTCGAATTGCATTTCAGCCATTGCATCGTTGTAGATTTGGACCGAGACCAGCCGAAGCGCAGGATCCACTTTCGAGGTATGCTGCCCGCCAAATCCGAGAATATTGGGATAGACGATCTGTGCGAAGATGCCCACATCGTCCATGACCCGAAGTCTCGCAGCTACGTCGTAGGAGCCCGCATGGACGTCTTCATTGCGCCAGTTTACGCACGCCAGTCCTGGTGGTTTTAGACCTTCCTTCGTCACGGAGCTCGAGGCGGTCGCACCTGCCCCAATGACGAGCGATTCATCGATGACCCACGATAAAACTCCGTTAACGTCCTCCACGCGCGGCACGCGCCGTTTCATGGCGGGCGGCGCGCGTTTCGTCCACAAGTCGTGAGGTTCAGAGTAATGGGTGTCGGCATCGATCACTTTGATGCCGTCGAAAATTCCGGAAGGCGATGTTTCCAGTGCATTCATTTTGGATCGCACCCCTTCATTTACCCGAGATCACCAAATTCCGTTAAGTAGCCAGCGCTGGACGCCGAGCTGCGCGCGGGCAATGAGCAGGTTGCCTCTCTGGTCCACGGCGATTCGATGGATAAGAATGGCGCCCAAATAATGGTTGTCCGAACCCTCTTCCGGAGTCGCGCTGGACCAGCCGAGCACGGCGCCATCTTCGATGTCGACCACCCACACCCGCTCATTACTGCCGTCCGGCACATAAATGTAGCGACCGCAGGCTGAGAAGACCGCCGCGAAAGCCGATCCGGCGAACGTCGTCTCCGGAGCGATCGAGATTTCGCGAACGAACCTTGGCGCTCCGCTGCGCGGCACGTCGAATACCTGGACGCGGTTACCAATGCGATCGCAGACGTAATACAAACCGTCTGGCCCCTTGGATATGTCGTGCACCGGGGTGCCGAATCCTCGCTTGGGGCCCTCCGAGGTTGGAGGCTCGCCGTACGCTCCCCACATTCGCGTGAAATCGCCGGTTGAAGCGTCGAACGCAATAACGCGGTGATTGCGGTATCCATCGCTCACGAGAATCTCGCGGCGCTCCCGATCGTGCCAAACGGCGGTTGGCGTGCCAAGGCGATCCCGGCTTTCATCGTTGCCGCACTCACCATACATGCCGATACGCATGAGCAATTTGCCGTCCGGATCGAATTTCTGTACCGCGTGATCGTGCTTACGATCGGATCCGAATATCCATATCGCGCCGTCGCCGTCGATGACCAGATTTTCCTCATATACGGGCCACTGTGCTATTCCGCCTTCTCGCGGCAAGTGATCGTCTCCTCCCCAAGCGCGCAGAAAGCGCCCATCGGAGTCGAATTCGACGACGGGGGGAAGACGCGCTGCTCGCGTCTGCTCGTCGGGATTGATATCGGTGAAATAGTTTCGAAGGTGGAGCAGCCAGATGTGTCCTTTCGGGTCGACCGCCACGGCGATGGCCGGCCCTATTGTTCGTTCCGCCGGAATTGCCACAGGAGATCCGTTTGGATCGTTCCTAAAGTGAGGTCGGCGAGGTTTCGGGCGATCCGAGTCCATATTGCGTTATCGCGCTATCGCACGGCGTGCTGCGGATGGACTCTCGTAGGGCATGTTGCAATCCTCGAAGCTTGTGAACTCAGCGGCGCTGATCTACCGGAGCTCCTCCTCTTTGGCAGGCCGAGATAGGTAGTCTTGATAGACGCGGTGGAAGTTCCGCACCGGGACCTCCTGCCGCGGGTTGGTCTTCGGCCCAGCGAAGGCGCGGGATTTCACGCCACGGTGCGTTTCCTGCATCTGCTGAAAATCTTGCAGCAGTATCTCGCCCCAGAACGATTTATCGTAAATGTCGTCGTTCCGGCGGTTCTCGACTTTCGGTTCCGCGCCCGGCGGGAACCGCTCCAATTGATAGACCTCGAAGATGCAGGAGTCCGGATTGTCCCCGTCGGGCCGCGCGCGGTAACCGAGACAATTGGTATGCATCTGGAGCAAGATCATGTTCGGAAAGATATGCCAGTCAGTGCCTGCCTTGACGAGCTGCTCCGGCTTGATTGCAGGCCAGGGCACTCCGCGCTTGGCATCTTCCTCGATCGCCATGGTCATGAGCGTCGTGATTACCTCTTCCGGAGGAGTGCCCGCGGGCAAAGCGGGCAGCCGCTGCGCCACATTCATCATCGTGTCCGTCATATTCGAATCAAGCGCGCCTTTCAAATACACGTAGAAGTCCGCGAGATTTTGACGAGTGTCTTCGACGAACGTCCCCAGCCGCTTGGAGCCCGTCCCGAAGACACCCGACGGCTCCGGATAGCCGAACATCGAATGCCTGCCGTAACTCTCACTTGTAGAGACATCGTCCGACCAGCGCATGATCTGCAGGTGGGTGGTCTTGACGTGATACCCCTCGTTGAAGGCCTCCAATGCGATCTTCCAGTTGCAGGGCATTTTCAACCACTTGCGCCAGCGAAATCGCATTTTCTCGAGTTCGAACGGCGCCAGGATCTCCGCAACCGGCGCCAAATAATCGAGAAGCGGCTCGCAATCGGGATCCATATTGATAAAAACCCAGCCGCCCCAGGTGTCCGCCTTGGCGGACTTAAGACTCAAATCCACTTCATCGAGCGTGCCGCCCCAATCCGCCTTGTCGACCACGCGCGCGTTGGAGCCATCGAGGTTCCACTGCCATCCGTGAAATTTACATTGCAATCTAGCGGCATGGCCGCAGCCTTCGGTCAGCCTTCTACCGCGATGCTGGCAGACATTGTAGTACGCGGCTATCTTGTCGACGCCCGTGCGCACGACGATGAAGGATTCGTCCGCGATATCGTAGGTGACGTAGTCACCTACCCTAGGAATCTCTTCGACCCGGCAGGCCATTTGCCATACTCGGGGCCATAACCGCTCTTTTTCGAGGGCAACGAATTCGGGCTTGTAGTAGGACTTCTTTTCAATCATCCGGTTCTCAGCTACGGTCGAAGGCACAATACGAGTGTTCATTTTCATCGCTCTCGACTGGGCTACCGGTGGCTAGTGTATCGCTGTCCGTGTTCTCGTTCTGATATATCTATATTATATAAATCATTTAACGGCGGAACAATATTCAAGGGGCAGACAGACCCGCTTAGCGCGGCATACCCCGTCACCGCTCTAGCTGCTCCGATTCGATTTTGACCGAGCATGCCCGCCGCATTTTGCGTTTCGCCTACAAATCCGTTAGATTATTTGGCTATATGAAGTAAGGATTTGGTCCGCTTCTCTGGCCACCTGACGCGTTTGGCTGGAGTCGCCGACCGAACACGAGATCTCGTACAAGGAAGGTTGAGCCGAGCAATTTTAGGAGATGAGCCGTATGCGAGTGCTCGTTTTCGGGGCGACGGGCTACGTGGGCTCGCACGTCGCACGGAATTTGTACGGCTGCGGCTATACGGTATCGGGGTTGGCGCGGACACCTGCGGCGGCCGAAAAACTTCAGGCAGCAGGAATTCAGCCTGTATTCGGTGATCTGGACGACATTGCCGGCGGCGTGGCGCTGCTCGAGCAAGCAGATGCCGTACTCTTCTGTCCGCAGCTTGCTTTGGAACCCGAGCATGCGGTCGTCAGAGCGATGCTTGCGGCCCTTGCTGGGACTGGGAAGACCTTCATCTTTACTTCTGGGACAGGAGTTCTTTCCCAGAGAACCGATGGTGCTTGGAGCGAAGATACATTTGCGGAAGATGATGCGTTCACGCCGTCCAAATATGTCGGATTTCGGTGCCAGACCGAGAGCATCGTGCGGGCCGCAGCGAGTACCGGTGTGCGAGCAATGGTGGTACGGCCACCGCTAATCTGGGGCAATGGCTTCAATAACGTGATTAAAGCCATTTATGATTCCGCTGCCAAGACGGGCCATGCCTGCTATCTCGGGGCCGGATTGAATCTCTATTCGAACGTCCATGTGGACGACCTTGCAGACCTCTACCGATTGGCACTTGAGCGAGGGGTTTCTGGATCTCTCTATCATGCGGTGTCGGGGGAAGCGAATTACAGGTCCATGGCGGAGTGCGTCGCGCGTGAGCTGGGGACGGGCACGCGGAGCATCAATTTCGCACAAGCGCAGCAAATATGGGGCAACTTTCTCGCCCTTATCGCCTTCGCAATGTGTAGCCGTAGCCGTTGCCCCAGAACCCGCACCGAGTTGCAGTGGAAACCCGATGCTCAGCGTCTGGATATCATGACGGAAGTCGCCAACCCGGTGTTCCGCAATTAGAAACGGCGACCCCAAAGCTCCCGCGCAGCGGTTGGTCAAACGCTCGCGCAGCGTTGCGATCCGGAGAACCTCATGCAGCGTCTGAAGGGAAGCGTCGTCATGGTCGCCGGCGGGGGCGGAGCAATCGGCACCGCGTCATGCATACGGCTTGCGGCCGAGGGGGCAAAGGTATGTGTAGGCGACATCGATGAGCGGAGCATCGCAGACGTCATCGACAAGGTGACTGCCATTGGTGGCGAAATTGAGGGGACGCGGCTCGACCTCGGTGACGAGGCCTCGATCCGCGCTGCGTTTGCAGCCGCACGCCGGCGGTTTGGGGCGATCGACCTTCTGCAATGCAATGGGGCAATGACCGGTGCGCCGATGTTGCACGACACGAGCGCTTTGGATATCTCCCTCGATACGTGGAACCTGACGCTGAAGGTCGACTTGACCGGATATCTGATCTGCACGAAGGAAGCGTTGCCCGACATGATTGCGAAGAAGCAGGGTGCGATCGTGTATATCAGCTCGGGTGCCGTCTATACACCGGAGAACGTCCGCGTCGCCTACGGAGTTGCGAAAGCTGGAGTGAACGTGCTGATGCGCCATGTCGCTCATGTGTGGGGAAAACAAGGCATTCGCGCCAACGCCATCACTCCCGGGCCGGTCCTCACGCCGCCAACCGCCGCCTTGGGCAAGGAAATGCTCGACAAGCTGCTGGAACTCGGTCGCAGCCCGCGCCTGGGCGTGCCTGAGGACATCGCCGCGATGGTTGCCATGCTTCTATCCCAGGATGCCGCGTGGGTCAACGGGCAGACCATTGCAGTAGACGGCGGTCTGTCTTTGCGGCAGTGACGCGCCGTAGGACTTCCACCTTAAGCTTACGGCGACTTGCGCCGCACTACGCACGAGGACGTTCCAAATGACTTCGGAAAATTACACGCGGCTCGGAACACGTGATCAGCTTGCTGCCGAGCGATTGGCCTTGCGCCTGTTCGATCATCCGAAAGTGCGTGCGGCAGCGGACGCCACTCTGCGGCAAATGATGACGAATCGGGCAGCCTCGGATGCGGAAGGCGCGTCAAGCTTGAGACGAGCGATAGACATATGGACGCGATCGCTTGTTCTGCGTGAGACGAACGGCGATCCTTATGCGCCCATGATCGTCTCCGACGCCGACAGCGCAGCGCATGAATGGTTTGGCCATATCTATCCGAGCGCGCAAGTAGCCGCGGACAACCCCGACAATGTCTACCGGAACGCCTATCTCAGTGGCGATGCCGGCTATGTTGTCAACGGCCGCATAACCGCGCCTAGGCCTGCCCAATTCGTACTCGAGCTTATCGTTGGACGGCCGGGAAGTCTGGTCATCCAAAAAAGCGGCAAAGAGCGGGTCGATCTGGGCAATCAAGTTGGGATTCTGACCGATCGAGATATCGAGCCTGACGCCGATGGACGATTTACCGTGCATATCGACCAGCGGCCCGCGAATGAACGTAAGTACCATCTTCGAAGCCGTGACGATTGCCCGCAGGCGCTGCTTATACGGGATACCTTGAGCGACTGGTCACAGGTGCCGCTGGAGTACCGTATCGAAAAAGTCGCCGGTCCGTCCGGGCCACCCCTTACGGAAGAGTTGATTGCCGAACGCACCTTGGCCGACTTACCGGAATGGGTCGATTTCTGGACAAAATTCAAAGAGAACTGGATGGGGAATCCCGCCCCGAACACCATGGCCACGCCTATCGCCCGAGATGGTGGCTGGGGTTTCGGAGCTTCGGGCCCCTACGACCTCGCGGACGACGAGGCCCTGATCGCCACGGTGAGCAACGGTAACGCGCCGTACGCTTCTATACAAATAATCGACCGTTGGCTCATCGGAGCCGATCCGAGGCTGGACTTTGCCAACCTCAATATCAGCCAGACAACGCCCAATGCCGACGGCACCATTACCTATGTGGTATCGGTCAAAGATCCGGGCGTGGTCAACTGGGCAAGCACCGGGGGTCAGCACCGAGGCTATATCTTTCTGCGGTGGCAAGGGACGCCGGCGGGTACCGACGGATCAGAGCTCCTCAGGGACTTCCGGAAGGTCAAGCTCCAGGATCTGCCTATCGCGCTTGCGGCGACGCCGTTGAAGCAAGTGTCACCGGCCGAGCGCGAGGCGATGCGTCTCCAACGCAGAAAGCATTTCGAAGCAAGGCTGCGCGCGCCGTAGGTCACAGCGTCACACCGTTGCGATGGGTGTGACCGGCGAACCAACACTGCCGGGCAACCTCAGCGGCGGTGCGGTGAGCAGAAAGCGGCTCCGACCGCGGGCGTGAAGCCAATCGGCAAGCTCGGAAAGATACCAAAGCTCGCCGAGGTGAATGCCGAGCTTGAAAAGACAATGTTCGTGCAGCGGATAGGCCGCGAACTGCGGGGTCGTGGCTTTCGCGGTCGGCCACGCCTCGACCGCGAAATTGTCCGCGCAGATCGCCACGAGGCCGCTGTCATCAATCCACTGCAGCAATTTTTCATCGCGTCCGTCAAGCGCCGCACAGGCATTGTGCAGACGCTTGGGGTCCGGCTTCTTGTTCATGGCGAGGATGAGATCTGAAAGCCCGGTACGCAAGCATAAAAAATCGCCGGTCTCGACGCTCACACGTTGATCCTCCATGCATCGCATCAAGGCATCATAGCCAACCCGTACTCGTTCCCGTCCAAATGCTCGGAAAAGGTCTACCATGACTCCACACCCCTGCACGCCGGCCATCGCCATGTTTTCGATGCCGAGCGCTTTCGCACCACCCTCGCCGTCCGCGGGACCGACGACGTCCTGACAGGCACGAAACCCGTTGTAGTAAACATATTCGGCGACACCGTCTCCGTCGGCATCGAACAGGCCTCCGATGTGAGCGAGCGAATCCCACTGAGTCGAATACTGCGTGTACAACGTTACCGCATCGTCACAGACGATATCCGTGAAGGCACCCGAGAGCGTTTTAAGCGGAAAATTGTAGTTAGGGCGGCCTTCTCGTTCTACGACATGGAAATGAGGGGGCCTCCGGTACGGCATCATTGCCGAGCCACCCGGGTAGTCCAGCGGCAGGCTTAGAGTGAAAGTGATTCCTTCGACGGCGTGGCTCAATCCGATCTTGCGCCGCTGCGGCGTAAGCAGGTTGAGCCTGCCCCTCTGATCGTCTGGCCCGAAGTCACCCCAGTTCGAGCCCGACGGTCGGCGCTTAAAACGTGCCATGGCTTCTCGATCCTTCAATACAAGCTCTCGAGACTCTTCCAGTTCTCCCCCACTGCACGATACTGAGCCGGATAGCCCCCCAATTCTCCTTGCAGCGCTCGCATCCGGTCAGTCCAGTAATGCAGTGGATATTCAAGAGACTGGCCGAGCGCACCATGGAACTGGTGTGAATCGTAACTCACACGGGCGGCGACTTCCTGACCGAACCCGAGGGCGAGCGCCGCTTCGGCGCCCTCTTGCGACAGTGCCGCTCGATACGTCAGCAATCGCAGGCTCTCGATCGCGGTCGCCATTTCGGCAAGGCGATGCTGAATCGCTTGGAATGAACCGATCGCGCGTCCAAATTGTCGTCGCACCTTGACGTGGCTTACCGTGAGGTCGAGCGCGGCCTGTGCCGCACCGAGAATTTCGGTTGCAAGGACGAGAAGCCACGCACGCCTCAGCCGAACCACCTCACGAGCTACGAGCTTTCTGCCCCCTTGATACCCAGTCGACGACAAACGTCCGAATGGATAACCAAAGGTATCGCTGAGCTCGGTGATTTCCATGTGATCCCTATCGAGCAGCCATCCTTCGGCAGCGCCCAGGCATATCACGGTCCTCGCCCGCGGCAGAAACCGCACCGGTCCGTCGCCGGTGGCCGTCGTGATGGCCGTGGCGGGCGCGACATCGATGCACAGCAGCGGCGCCGCAAGGGCTGTCATGCCAAATTCCGCACAGACGGGACTCATCGCAACTGCTTCAACGGCCAAAATGGCGTCAAGCTCGGACCCTCCGGAACTCACGATCTCGTAAAATCCGGCTGCTTTTAACCTCCCTTCGACGGTTGACCCGTCGATGAAGCGTTGGGCGGTGGCCGGCGCTGAAGTAATCGGACGCAGAATCCGATGGACGGCATCCTGGATCGCGCGTTGATCCTCAGTTAATCCGAAGTCCATCCGGTACTCTTTCCGAAGGCAGGCTGAGAAAGCCGTGAGCGATGAGATTCAATTGGATCTCGGCCGACCCGGCGGCTATTCCCGCCGAGCCCGCGCGCCTATAGGCGGCAGCAACCACCGGGTCGGCACTCCCCGCAACGAGGTCGAGCGCGAATGTACTAAGAAACTCACAGACCATTCTCTCGGCTGCTGCGGCGGCGAACCGCGCCACGTGGGTGTCCGCGCCGGCCGGCTGATTCTTCACACGGCCGTCGACGACCCGCAACGCCAACAACCGCGCCGCTTGCAGAGCGGCGCGTGCACGCGCCGCCATGACTCGCGTCGCGCCGTCGCTGAATCGTCCCCGCGCGACCAGCCAATCGACCGCCCTCGCTAAACCGCGCCACGCGAGCGCGTACCGGGGTGAGCCGATGCGCTCATTGGCCAGCACATCTCGAACAATGGACCAGCCGCCGTTTTCTTCACCGAGACGCGCCGCAGACTCCACCTCGACGTTGTCAAGGAACATCGCGTGAAATGAGCGTTTACCCTGCAGGCTGCCGATCGGCTTGACCGTCACGCCTTTTGCGTCCATAGGCAGCACAAAAACGCTGATGCCGTCTCGACCGACCGCCCCGGTCCTTGCGAGAAGAATGCAGAAGTCGGCGAAGCTCGCCGCCGATGTCCACAGCTTGGACCCGGATATCACATAGTGGTCACCGTGGAGGACTGCGGTCGTCCGAAGCGATGCCAGATCGGAACCGGCAGCCGGCTCTGAGAAGCCCTGGCAGTAAAAGACAGTTCCGGCGGCAATGCGCGGAAGGTGCTCGTCCCTCTGCCGTTGTGATCCATATTTGATCAAGGCCGGTCCAACCCAGTTCACGTTCATATACTGATAACTTCGCGGCTCGCCAACCGCCCACATTTCTTCACCGAGAATCCAGTGATAATAGGCGTCGAGCCCGGCGCCTCCATTTGCGACTTTCCAGTGCGGTATCAGCAGCCCCTCGGAAGCAAGAATCGGGCAAAACCGACGCGCAAACGACACGGCGAATTCACAGCTGTTGTCCAACTGTGTTTGCTCCTCCCAGTCCGCGGGTAGCTCTCGTATCAAGACCTCACGGAGCCTTCTGCGAAAGTCAACATGTTCCGGCAGCCACTGAAATTCCATACTGCGGTTGTCGTCACTGACGTCGAAAATGGCTGATGACTTCCGCGCCGAACCACGCAGTATTCGCGACGAACTCACTGCGGTCACGACACGGCAATGAGATTGTCATCCATGACACGCCGAGAGCCTCCAAAGCGGAACATTCGTCCAGGAGTTCGGCAACCCCAGGGCGGGAACTAGGGTCCAAACCAAGAGAAAAAGGAATCATGCAGATCTCGAGATCTCTCTCTCGCCCTATGTGCGCGGCATGCCGCCGCGCGTAATCCAATTTCTCTCTGAAGTCCTCGATGTTCTCCATGGACTCTGTACGAACGCTCCCGCTGAACGCGGCTCGGAGGGGAAATGGAGACCACCCATCGCAAAGCTCGACGGCGCGTCGGATCGCACGCCCGCTGTTCCCGCCGCTCCAGATGGGTGGATGAGGTACCTGTAACGGACGCGGAAGCGCCGAGATGCCGGCCGCCCTAAATGTCTTTCCCGAGTAATTGATTGTGTCGCCGGTCCATATCGTTTTCATCAGACGGATTGATTCGTCAACCGCGGCTCCGCGGCCTTCGAATGGTACGCCCAAAGCGTCAAACTCCGCCGCGAGATAGCCGGTCCCAATTCCCATGATCACGCGCCCACCGGAAAGCCTGTCGAGGGTCGCAACGAGCTTTGCCATTAGGAATGGATTTCGATACGGAGCGACAACGACATTTGTATGTAGCTTGATATGCTTGGTCGCTGCGGCGACAAACGCCAGCCCTACGAAGGGGTCCAAGGCATGGTGACCGCCGGCGTTCACCCACTGCGCGGGCGGCGCCGGATGGTCGGTAATCGCACAGGCGGCAAAACCGGCATCTTCCGCAGCTTGAGACATTATCGGGATCGCATCCCCGTCCAAAAACTCGCTTCGCTCCTGGAATTTCTCTACCGGTAGATGGCAGGAAAACTTCACGACGCCTCCTTGTACTCTTTACGGGCGATACGCTGCGGTCGCTCCATAAAAAGGAAGATCGAGCATGGAGATGATTCCCGGTGGCGCAGCAGCGACCGCGGGAATGGCGTTGACGACGCGCATCGCCGTCGCAGTTATGACGCCGTCCTGATGATCGCCGGTTTGGCCGACGCAACGCACGTAGCAGTCTATCCGCGGATCACCATCCACATTGATGTAGTAGCCGGGCCCTGACGTACCTTGCGACCATTGTGGGGCAGCAGCAGCCCGCAGCCGCGTGATATGTTCGATGACAACGACATCGTTTCCGGCGATGCGCCCCGCGATCTCGAAGCGCAGCGCTTCGGCGGTCCCTTCAGAGATGTATGCAAAACCTGGAATCTCGTAGCTGTCGGTTGCCGGTTCGCGCCAGGATCGCTCGACGATTTCGTCAAATCTGATTCCGCAAGCTCGGCCGAAGAGCGTAAGCGGAGAGCTCCAGACGAGCTTGAGACGCCCCGGTTGGAGCAGCAACGGTACAAAATCCAGGGGTCTGCCAAATCCTAGAACATCCCCCATGATTTTTTCAATCTCCGATGGTCTGTACGTGGAGTAGTCCAGAATCTCCTGAATACGGACGGTGCGGAAATGCGAAGTCATGCTGGCCAAGAGAATGGGCAACGCATCGCTCATGATTCCCGGCTCGATGCCTGACGTGTAGTAGGTCGACCCTCCGCGAATCGCTGCGACGCGAAGCTTTTCAACGTTTTCCCGGTCTGTATATTCTTGCGGATCGATCATTCCCACAATGGACGTGCTGACTACATCGATGCCGGCTTCAAGAAACCGGCAATGCAGATCCGTTATTGCCGCCTCGCGACCATCACCCCCCGCGGCTGAACAAACTACCTGAGGTGCGGTCGCAATGATGTCATCAATGCTATCGGTGGCGAAGATACCGGTCTTCATCGCCAGGGCTGCGAGATCTCCCGCATCTTTCCCCACCTTCGCCGGATTGCTGACCCATACGCCTGTCAGTTCCAGATCCGGTCGCTCGATAATTGTCCGCAGTGCAAAGCCTCCGACATAACCGGTTCCGAATTGGGCGACTTTGATAGTCATGTTGAGTCCCCGGCGCAGGCGAGGGCCGCGTCCTGCGGCTTGCTAGCGCGTAGTTCCGGTGAGAATCACCCGAAGTTGGCCATGCCGCCGTCCAGAGGGATTGTGGCACCTGTAATATACCGAGAGTCTGGGCCACATAAGAAAACGACAGCCCGACCAATGTCTGTTTCACAGTCCCCAATGTAGCCGAGCGGCACGGAGGCCACCAAGGCATCTTTGTAGCTTGGGTCATGGGTCAAGAATCCCTCCATCGCCTCGGACATGGCGAGAGGCATGATTGTGTTGACGCGAATTCCATCCTTGCCCCATTCGCAAGCTGCGGCGTGGGTGAGCGCGCGGATCGCTTGTTTAGTTGCCGCATAGACTCCGCAACCCGCCGTGCTCGCATGCTGCGCGAGGGAGGTGCCGAGATTAATGATGATCCCCCGGTCCTTTTTCAGATACGGATAGCAGGCCCGCATGAAATGAAAAGTCGCGAACGTGCCTGATCTAAATGCCACCTCGAAGCCTTCGACACTCATATCCAAGATCCGGCCCAACGCGGGAGTTTGAGCATTATTCACAAGAATATCGATTCGCCCGAATGCGGCAGCCGTCTGGCCAACAGCCGTCGAGATTTCATCGATCTTGCAAACGTCACATGTAATGGCAAGCGCACGTCGCCCGATGTCCTCTATCTGACGTGCAACGCTTTTGACTTTTGATTCCGTCCGTCCCACGACCGCTATGTCGACTCCCTCCTTCGCCAACGCAAGGGCAATGCCCTTGCCGACGCCGGTACCGCCGCCCGTGACTATTGCAGTCTTGCCCGAAAGACTTCCCATGTGATCAGACTCCTGGTGTTGGAACGGATTGCGGCTCGAGTTTATGTTTAGGAATCCCGGACCTCATGATTGCTACGCACCGTCCGGCCGCGACGCAGGTCACGCCACCTAAAAAATAGACATAGAATCGTTTGGGAAATTGTTCCCTGTTTCGGGTTGGCAATGCGCCCCCTGCCAGATGTGACATTCAGTATATATCCGTTATATTATTTAGTCATCTGGAGTGCCATGCGGCTCTCAGCCGGCAAGACATCCCGGTCCTTTGCGTGGCACCCGCGCGACCCGGCGCCGTCGAAGCCGCCGGCCATTTGCAGTCGAAGAGCTAAAACTCGGCGCGGTAGGGTGCGATATAAATTGAAACTGACCATGTTTTATCTTGCGGGTCGCGGACCCAGCATAACGGCCGAGGGCTTTCCAGCGCGGTGGATGCAGCATTTGGCCCTGTTCGAGAGTCTCGATCTCGAAAGGGCTCCCTTTACTTCAAACAAATACCTCCTCATCGAGCGCGGACCGGACTTCGAACCGATAGTTAAATGCGGCTTCGTCGGAATTTCGATAATGACTCTCGACGATCTCGAAGCCGTAAGACGGTTCGGCGAGAAATATCGCGACGCCATAGGAAAGATGAAGGTGGATGAAGTCGAAACGTTCGGCGCCGATATCGATCTGACCACCTGCTTCGGCGACCGGCGCGTTCTGGTCGATGGCCCCCGTACGGATTTTGCCCTTATTCTGCTACGCCAGCGCAAGGTAGGGGTCGGCGACTCCGAATTCCATGCCATATGGATAGATCATGTGAAGCGCATATTGGCAGTGGTCGGCGGCGGCACTTACCCCAGCCATGTCGCGCACACCCGCATCACGCACTGCGCGACGCCGGCAGTTGGCTACAGTGGCATGACTGAGTTTTGGTTCAATACCATGGAAGAGGCCCACGCCTGCAGGACGGCTATGGAGGATGCCGACCTTCCTTTGGCTGAAGCCACGTGGAGCATTCCGGCCCGATCGGTGACGATCCCCGTCACGCTCGTGAAGTAACAAACGAGGTCCCGTAGCACAACCGAAACACCCTGCCCCTCACTTGCGCGCGCCTGCAGTAAGATTGCGATACTTTGCCGGCGACACTGTTTAGTTTTCCGGCTCGCGCGGAACGTCAAAATGATCGAGATAAGATCGGAATCTTTCATAGATTTCGTCGCGGCGTAGCCCGGTTTCGGCCAGCGCGTAATCATGCGCCCCGAATTTACCCTTGCGATTCTCGGCGACATATCGGCGTATTTCATCCTTGACCGTATCCGGCAATGTCATGCCGAATGTGGCATAGATATTCTCGACCTGCTGCATCGGTGCCCTTTCGAGCTCAAGATAATTCACATCCACGAATTGCTTGTCCTTGCGCGGATCGGAACGCAACTTGATCAAATGCTCCATGGCCATGGCAAGGGCTTCAACCAGCCCGGTCGCGAAGCTCTTCGGGTTCGCGAGCGGATGATTGCCGAATTGCTTTCTGTGCGCCGCCAAGAGGCTGATCGTCGAGGAGAGTACCCTTGAAGGATCCCGGTGGTTGATGACAATCCGAGCATCAGGAAAAGCCGTCAGAAGCGAGTCGATCTGACTGAGGTGATCCGGCGTTTTGAGTACCCATTGCTTGTTCTGCGTCCCATATTGCAGCGCCTGAAGGACTAGTTTTTCGATGCGATAAGCGGCGCCGTGGTCGGCCGTCCACACGAAAGCGCTGTAACTCGGAATATCCCAAAAAAACCCGAAAGCGGTCGTCACGAAGCTAAATTCGTGGATATGCAGATCCTCTTCGGCCTGCATCGGATCGTATACGTGCTTGCGCCGCAATTCGGGCTCTTGCCACCCCTCGGTCAGCATCATCTCCCGTGCGCGCTCGATTTGGGCGCTGTGGTCAATTGCCGGGGCGTTCGCGGGCGGAGACGGACACCACATCTGCCAATGTTTCGGCGTCAAATTTCCTGGATCGCAGGCCATCATTGCATTGAGGTACGAGGTCCCGGCTCGCGGCAAGCCCGTAATGAACAACGGTTGACGGATCTGCTGTTCCGCGATACCCGGGTAACGGTCACGATCGCCGAATATACGCAGACGATAGGCTAAGACATTGTCGAGATGGTGTTCTGCGCGCGCCTTACCTTGCGGTGTCAGCCTCGCCTCCTCATTGAGTGCGTTCAGCAGGAGATCGAGCGGCGCTCGAAAATCACCGTCGCCCCAATCCGAGAGACCAGTCATTCGTTCGGCATGCGCCATCATGGATGCCATGTCGAAGTACCCGCGCGATCCCAATTGCGTCCCCCCTGCGCACTCGCCCTGCCCTTTCGAGGTCTCCGGAGGCGAGGTCTCCGAAGAACGCAGTGCTGCTGCTAAATAAGCCCCAGCGATGCCGCCGTATGTCCGAATAGATTTTCGCGCATCTCTTGATCGGTGAACTGCGGTGGCTGCAACTCAGCCTGCGCGCGCTCGTAAGCGCGCACGACTGCCGGGCGCCTGGCGATCGCTTCACGCCAGCGCTTGAGATTTGGAAAATCATCCAGATTTTGCTGCAGATGTTCCGCCGCCACGGTCCATGTATAAGAGGCGATGTCGGCGATGGAATATTCTCCACAAATAAATTCATTCTTGCCAAGCTGTTGATTCAATACGCCATATAGCCGGTTCACCTCGTTTCTATAGCGCAGTAGTCCGTAGGGCTGCGCTTCCGGCGGCGCGTAGCGCGTAAAGTGCACGGCTTGACCGCTCATAGGGCTGAGTCCCGCCGCCTGCCAAAAAAGCCACTGGATAACTTCCAGCCGCTTTCTCGGCTCAGCAGAAAGAAACTGGCCCGATCTTTCCGCCAGATACAAAATAATTGCGGCTGATTCAAACACCGGGAGCGGCGGCCCCCCCATCGAAGGCTGGTGGTCCACGATTGCCGGAACCTTTCCATTCGGGGAAATTTCCCGGAATTCCTTCCGATGCTGGGCACCTTTGCTCACTGAGACATGGATCATGCGGTATGGAATTCCACATTCCTCCAGCATGATCGGCACCTTGAGCGCCGCTGGAGATCTCTCCAGATATACATCGATCATATTGCTCCCGGCGCTGACTGCGTGGCGGTTAGCGTTACCTCGACGAGGTGCGCACATAACATCTATATAATATAGCTATTATCACTGTCCAGGGTGCGCCAACATATGAGTGTCTGTGTGATCTACGACATGGTCGCCCTATCGGGCCAGTCTTTTGCGCTGTCCAACGCGCTCGACCGCCTTGCGAGCGCAATCCGCGGTCTGAGCGGATGTGCTGGAGTGACCCTCCTGCAAGACAACGCGGACGAGCAGCGATTCTTGTTTATCGAGCACTGGCCCTCCCGGGAGGTCTATCAACAGGCATCCAGACAACTACCGGCCTCGGCCTTTTCCCCGATCAAGACTTTCCTGGCGCAGTCTCCGATTCGCCGCACGTTCACGCAACGGCCGTAAAGAGGATGCTGGAGTGCCTGAAGCTCAAACGCGGGTTGCGCCCCCCAGGCGAGGAGATCCAGGCGCCGAGCTCACGATTTTACTTCAAATTAAACTTGTAACCGTCTGATACCTTAATACAAACCGCAGGGAATTTTGAAGTTGTAATCGCGTGTCAGGGTCCTTCAGCGGCTCCTTCTCAATGCCCAGTACACTCTCGAGCTCAAAAACGCGCCTTGCTTCCGAGCCGACGACTGCCCTCACATCCGGCGCCAACGCAGCGGGCCTCCTTAGGACTTTTTGTGCGGAAGCACGGAGGCGAACACCTCTTTAATACTATTCTTGAGCACATCTCCCAGCTCGGGCTCTGGCGGCATCATCATCATGAAATTCTTGGCATCCTTGAGGGTGATATGCGGTGGTAGCGGTGCTCCTCTTCTCGCCCTTGACTCCGTAGCCACTGAATGGCGTCACGATACCGCTCATTGACCCGCGCTCGCACATTCTGGAGCGCGCGACACTGAGTCGCATCAACGCCATTCCAGGCTTGCAGCTCCTGCCTGACGGCCTCGAGCTTCTTGCGCATAAAGACCGAGTCGCCCGCGAGCGTCAAGAGGGTCGGACTCTCCCGCTCGCTCCGCAGGACCTTTGCGTCCTTTGAGTGGCCCGATAGATAGCGGTTTTCTTGGCCGTCTTCGCAAGCCCTCAGTCTTGACGCCGCGGCGCCGTCGAGAAGACACCGAGTTCCGTCATGTACTCGGCAAATCGCTCCCGCCAGCGCTGCAAATCCACCTTGCGCGGATTGAGCCGCGGACCCCACTCATGCTCCGCCAGGTGCAGGTGCGGATGGACCGGCCGATTGTCCTTGTGCTCGACGTGCAGCGCCATCGCGTAAGGGTGCTGGTGCGCGAACTCCTCGCGCGCAAACTTCTTCGCGGCTTCGAGCACCTTCTCAGGCGGCGTTCCGGGAGGGATCGAAAGCACGAGGTTGAAGGCCTGACGAGGCGCAGCCCGCTGACCATCTGGCCCAACGGCGCTCCGAGAATGCGGACCACCGGGAACGTTGCCGTAATCGAGCCCCTACTCTTTCACAAGCGCGGTCGCGGCCGTCTTCCCCTGCAGGGTCTCGCCATAGTCCGTTTCGAGCTCGAGCTTGCCGCGCCGATCAATGTACTCAAGGTGCGCCTTTACACCGTCGGCGTCCCGGCCGCCGCTGGAGATCTTCACCAGCACCTCTTTAGCACCGGCCGCCGAAGACCCCATGCGCGAAGTCCACCGCTCGGTCGAGTGCGACATTGGGGGTGCCTTGCGCCCGTAGCTACCGGGATTGATGCCTCCCGGTCGATCGCGCGTCACGCGCACGGGTCGCCGTTTAGGCATGGGGTGCCTCCCAGGAGCGCGAATTCGCAACCAAGGTGTCTTGCACCTTGTCGCGGATCTGTTGGAGCGCCGGTAACAGTCGCAGAATGTTCTCTCGCAGCGATCGCTCGATCTGCTCTCTTGGTGCGCGATGCGTGGCGAGCTGCTGAAGCGCACCCCGGATTCCCGCGAGTTCATTGACCACCCGCCGCAGTTCCTCGAACTCCTTATAGGGCATCGGGGGATTCGCTCTTAAGTGCGCGCGAAGCAGTTGAGCCACATAGCCCGAAGGCGTCACGCTTCGCCCCTGCGCGCGCGCTTCGAGGCGCGCCGCATCGATTCCCATCAGACGCACGGTGTACTTTTCCGCCGGCGCGCGATCGTCCTGCGCTTGAGCGATGAGACGCTGCACGCGCTCCTCGGGATTCTCAGCGAGCTCTCGCTCCACCAAACCGGCCAGCAACCGCGAGATCGAGAGGCCCTTCGCGTCCGCCAGCTGCGAGAGACGCTCGTGTTGTTTGTTGGGTAGTGACGCGAAGACCCGCGCGGAAGCAACCATTCTGAGGGGTCCCTGAAGTGCTGTCGCAGATTGCTGGCAAATCACACATGCTGCATATTGCTGGCGCTAGCCTATCCTGCCCTAAACACTACAACAACCCAAAAAGCCAGCATTCTGCACGCGCCAAAAAAGTTCGGCGGCCGAACTTTCTCAAACAGCTCGAACCGCCTCCACTCGCCGACGCAGACGCGCGCACGATTCGCTTCGCATTGCGATCGGCTGCGACAGAGAAGATCTTGCATCGAGAGTTCGGCGGCCCGAATCTCTCACGAGCCGGGGCTTGAAGAGGGTTTCCGGGTGCTGCACCACCTTGAAAAAGTTCGGCCGCCGAACTTTCCAACAGGCTAAATTTTCGCAGAAACTCCCTTGCCCTAATTTCGAAATGTGGGCGACAATGTTTTTGTGGTCGACTTTTCCGGCGACTACGCCGCGGAATCGCGCTGATCTCTTAAGGCCACTTACCCCAAGCAAAACACCAGGGATCATCCATGCAAGACCGAACGCTCTACTCCATTCAGGAATCACGTAGGCTATTGGGTGGCATCTCTCGCAATATGATCTACCAGCTTTTGCGCACGGGGCGCCTTGCGAGTGTAGTAATTGGAAGTCGCCGGTTCATTTCAGCCGAAGCGATCGCAGATCTGATCGAGCGATCGACTACCACCGTCAGTCCTTCCCTGAGAGCGACTCGACGGTCCGCAGCGCCTGAGCAAATCACGCTGCCTCTCTGGCTACCCTCCTCTGTCCGCGCTCGCATTGGGGCTGGTCACGCGGGCGGAAAGCCCGGATCTTGCTCCGCTAATACGAGGGGTATCCGCGGGCGCGACTGACGAACGGCCGGTTCTCTCAGCACAGTGGTCATACTCGAATGGCCGCCCGCGTTCCTAGCTGTTGCATGACTAGTTCGGCCGCCGAGCTTTGGGTTGACGGTGTATCATCGCGACCATGGCGCGAACTCCCAAGGACACCCGGACGCTGGCAGAGAAAGCAGCCGACACGCGAAATCACTAGCCCGCACTATGCATGAAGGAACGGATTTTCATGGTCATGCGCGCAAGTTTGGCGATAGCGGGGCGTGATGTCGATGCGCGACGGTGATTTTGCCGGCGGTCTGTGCGTTGACTATGGATTGTCGAGCCCGGTACGCGTTCGACGTGTGATTTGGGCCACGGGCTTGCGGTCTGAGTTACTCAGACGGCATTCGATGGAGCGCGCTGCCAGGCCGAGGGCGCTATGCGGGCGCAGCGCCGAGGCTTCGGGCGATGATCTGCCAGTCGTGACGGTGCAGACAGGTCGCGGGCAGATGCAGCACGATGCGCCGCACGGAAGATTCCACCCAGGCGCCGAGCTTCATGAGGTGTTCGCGCAGAGTACTGACCTGCGCGGCGCGGAACGCGGTCCGGGCAGCCCGCAGCCGCAGTTCCTGATAGAGCACGTACGCGGCGGCGCTCAGGAGCCCGCGCAGTTGATTGGCGAGGAAGCGGCTGCAGCTGGTGCGGTCGATGTCCAACCCGTGATGCAGCTCTTTGATCCGATTCTCAATGTCGCCCCGAGCGCAGTAGATCGCCTCGTACAGATGCCGTGCCGTGGCGATTGCTTGAGGTTGGTGACCACGAAGCGTGGGTTGTCTTTGGGCGTGCGCCCCGGATGACGAACGACCTCCGCCTTGATGATGACACGGCGGCGCTGATCCCAGGAGCCGGCGGCATAGCGGGTCTCGCTATACAGATGCGCGGTCTGGCCCGATTCGCGCGACAAGCGTCGGGCGGTGCCCATCAGGCGCGCGGCGCGGCGCTTAAGAACCTTGTTTTTAGCCATGGCGACCACGTACTCGAGTCCCTCGCGCTCGAGGAAGGCGAAGAGCTCAGCAGAGGCAAAGCCGCCGTCCAAGCGGACCCGCAGCCGTGCACGCGGAAAGGTCGCTCGCAGCTTTGGCAACAGCCGCGACAGGATCCCGATCGCGCCGACCCCGGCGCCGACATTGCCGGGGCGCAGCACGTAGGCGAACAGATACTGATCCGGCTCTTCGTTGAAGGTCAGGACCCGGCTACCGGCAGATAGCACCAGGTGTCATAGTGACCGTTGAAGAACGTCAGCTGTTGGGCGCCGTGCGTCGGATCGTCGGTCGGGTCCAGATCGATCGTGATCCGCTTCGTCTTGCGCTTCAGGCGCCGGCGATGCAGCTCGATCACCGCGTCGGCGAGCGCCACACTCATTCGGTACAGATCCGCCCGATCGAACGAGTTCTCGAAGCGCGAGAGCGTCGGCTGCGAAGCCAATTCCTCGCCCTTGACCGGATCGCGACCACACAAGAGCTTCTGGATAGGGTCGGCCCCCAAGCGCCCGGCATCGTTGCCATCCGGATAACCGCAAGCGATGGCGTACAGCCGCTGCCGCACCAAGTCCCCGATTGCATGCCGGACCTTGCCCGACTGGCGTCGGTCATCGATGCCGCCAATCAAAGCCTCGGTCAGCCCGAGTCGCCGGTCGCAAGCCTGGAGCAGGATCGCGCCGCCGTCGGAACTGGCATGTTCCTGGTCGAATTTAGCGACCACCGGCCTGCCCGCCAAATCCGAAAACAGAACACTTTGTCGTGTGCTATCGTCATCCATGCAAAGGCCTTTGTTGTGAGACGAAACGCTTGTGGTAAAGAGTTTCTATCACGATCGAGGCCTTTGTGCTTTCTCAATTCATGAATTTTTCAGGCTAGCGAGGAGGCGATCGAGATTTTTCGCCAGTGCGCTATCGAACTCGACCGGAGGCTCTCGCGAGCCAAGTCTGAGTGATCAGTGCTTGCAAGCGCGCGTCGTCGGGCCGGCGTCACGTTGACCAGGAATCTGCCTCGACAACTCCGGATACGAAGTATCCCTCGGGCGGCGAAAAATCTACGTTGCATTGCGAGATGCCAAGACCGTAACCACTCCAGCATCCCCGTACTTTCCGCCTTGATCTGACCCGGCGAAGCTATCCACCGCGGCGCTATTGCCGCGAACTTGGAGAGCACGATGACCGAACGGAAGGTTGAAGCCCTGAGCGAAC
>Ga0302324_100001233_pt1 | contig 63091 bp, 50 predicted proteins | sample Palsa_T0_1_FD_201949 | JGI IMG/M metagenome (GOLD analysis project Ga0302324, IMG submission 201949) | Peat permafrost microbial communities from Stordalen Mire near Abisko, Sweden - Palsa_T0_1 | ecosystem: Environmental > Terrestrial > Soil > Palsa > Peat permafrost | place: Sweden: Abisko...
TCGAGTCTCACGCGATACAAAATATGTATTCACTGCGTCCATGGTGGGCAAGTCCATGGCGCGAAGGGCGTCGGGGATCGCCGAACGGACGTCTTCCTGGGACACCGTAATTTCGTGGTGATCGGTGCGAAACTTTTTTGCGACGGCGCGGGAGAACTCGGCTTCCGAAAAATCGGCTTCGCGGAAAACGATTGAGAATGTTGCCGGGGTCACTCCTCCGCGGCTGAGAATGCCGACGAGTGCGCTCGAATCGATGCCACCAGACAGGAACACGCCCACAGGCACATCGCTGACCAGTTGCATGCGCACGGCTTCTTCCAGCATCGGCTGCAGGGTTGAAGCGGCGTGCTGGCATTCCGCCGAATCGGGTGACGCACTGACGGTTGAACGATCGCTGGCGGCGCCGTCATCCACCAGATCCCAGTAACGAGTTTGGCGAATCGTTCCGCTTTGCCAGGTGAGGCTGTGGCCGGCGGGAAGCGCACGAATGCCATCCACCAGCGTGAGCGGATCGCAGGCCGAACCGAAAGCCAGGTAGTTTAGAACACCGGCTTGATCGAGGCGTCGCGGAATCAGGCCGGTGCCGAGGAGGGTGCGAACTTCAGAGGCAAAGAGAAAATACGCGCCGGATTGTGCGTAATAAAGCGGCTTGATGCCCATGGGATCGCGAGCCACGAACAGGCGGTGCTGACGAGCGTCCCAAAGAGCGAAGGCAAACATTCCGCGGAATTTCGTGAGACAGAGCTCACCCCAGCGGGCGTAGGCCTTCAGCAGAACTTCGGTGTCGGAGTGGCTGGTGAACTTTGTGCCGGCCTGTTCAAGCTCGCGGCGAACGTCGCGGAAGTTATAGATCTCTCCGTTGTAAACGATCCAGTTGCCGGTTTCTGAGTCGTGCATGGGCTGGTGGCCCAGGGGAGAAAGATCGAGGATGGCGAGGCGCCGATTACCCAAACCGATTTCAACTGGTTCCGGCGCGGAGTCGCGCACGATCACCGTGCCGGAGTCGTCGGGTCCGCGGTGCGCGAGGGATGCGGTGGCGCGCTCAAGCATGTCCGTGGGGACTTGGGCGTTGCGCGCGATGATACCGAAGATTCCACACATTGAGATTTCAGGAGATCGAGATTTCGCAGACTCCAGATCATACTAACAACGCGGCTCGCCGGTCATAGATCCGCACCGCGAAAACTTTGAGGCAGGTGCAGCGCGCTGGGCTGCGGTGAGTCCTCCACACCGCTGTCTGTGATAAATTGCGGATTCCATGCTCAGCCGCTCTGACGCAGACTCCGACGCCGTCGTTGAGATTCCCTCCGCCAAGAGAGCCGCGCGATTTTCCGAGGCTACGCTGCGGTTCTGGGCACTGGCCATCATTGTGGTCACGGGGCTGGTTCGAGCCTGGGTGGGAAGATACTCGATGGATCCCGACGGAATCTGCTACCTCGATCTGGGGGACGCCTTTTTTCATCGCAAATGGTTCGATGCGGTGAACGGCTATTGGAGTCCGCTTTACGCGTGGCTGCTGGGATCGGCGATGTTTCTCACGAAGCCGGGGCGGCAGTGGGAGTTCCCAGTTTTGCACGTGGTCGGTTTCATTATTTATCTGGCAGCACTGGCTGGCTTCGAGTTCTTTCTTCGCTCACTTTTTCCCCGTGGTCCCTCAGCACGAAGTGACCCCCCCCGCACCGTGGACGCTGGCGGCCCGCGCACGGCCGCACTCAGCCGGGCGGCACTTCTCGCGATTGCTTATTCCCTGTTTCTGTGGACATCGCTGGAACTGATCGGCGTCTGGGGCGCGTCACCAGATCTGTGTATAGCAGGGCTGGTCTATGTGATTGCCGGACTATTGCTGCGAATCCGCCGGAAGGGATCGTTGTCGCTTTCTCTGATCCTGGGCGTGGTATTGGGGCTGGCGTATCTGACCAAGGCGGTAATGTTTCCCCTGGGCTTTGCGTTTATCGCGATCGGATATTTCTGCGTGCCGCCGGGAAAAAGACTGGGCTATCTGCTGATCACGACGCTGGCTTTTCTCGGTGTATCCGCGCCCTGGCTGGTCGCGCTGTCGCGGGCGAAGGGGCGATTTGATTTTGGAGACAGCGGGCACCTGAACTACTCCACACTCGTGAGCCCGGGGGGGAGAAATCTGAACTGGCAGGGTGAACCTCCGGGCAGTGGAATTCCAGTGCACACGACGAGACAGATCCACAAGAATCCTCCGGTGTACGAATTCGCAACTCCGGTGGGAGGAACGTATCCGCCGTCATTCGATCCTTCGTATTGGGGCGAAGGGCGCAGAGTAACGATTGACGTGCGGGCGCAGATGCGAGTGATCAAGGAGCATCTGCTGTTATATGCCGGTTTGCTGTTGCGCGACCAGCCTGGACTTCTGGCCGTAGCTCTGGCGCTGACTCTGGCTGGCGGGGTGGCAACTCGGAGGGCGATTCTGGCGAACTGGCCTCTGTTCCTGATGGCTTTCGCCGGCTGCGGCCTCTACATGCTGGTGCACGTAGAAACCAGGTTCGTCGCGGCGTACGTGAGCATTTTCTGGCTGGCTATTTTGGCTGGAATCCGCTTTGACGCGGCGAATTACGCTTCAGTCAATACGAGCTCGGAAAATGCTGGACCAGATCAGAGGGCTCCCGACAGGCGCGACGAACTGGTGGAATATCTGGCACTCGCGGTTGTCGCGACAATTCTTTTGTCGGTGGCGGATGGAACCGTGCGCGCTGTCCAGGCGGGAGGGCCTTATTCAGCGCGCGATGAGATTGCAGTTGCTGACGGCTTGAACCAGGATGGGTTGCGCTCCGGAGATCGCGTGGCAGTGGTCGGAAATGGAAACTGGTTCTACTGGCCGCGGCTGGGAAGGTTCAAAATCGTGTCCGCCATCGTTGGCCCGGATGTGCCCGCGTTCTGGGGGCAGAGTCCGGAGCAGAAGGAAGAAATATACCGCCTGTTTGCCGGCACCGGAGCGAAAGTGGTGGTGACGGCCGGCCCGCTCTCCGCGGAAGCCGGCAGCGGCTGGCGGCGGATTGGGAACACTGCGTACTACGCGCATTCGCTCTCGCGGTGAGGACGAAATGTAACGAGTTGCTTCGACGCTCTAGACCGGGCGGGACTTCACGCGCGTGAAGCGCTCCTTCAGCCGGAGGAACGGAGACTCCAGAAACCGGTAGGAAAGAGCTGCCGTTAGGATCGTCATCGACAGACCCAACAACCAGTAAATGGCAAACAACCGGAGAGAGTGAACGTTCCCTCCCATTATCTTGGCCGAAAGTGCGAGAGCCAGATCGTGAAATACATAGAGACCGTAGGAAATCTTGCCCAGGTAGCGAAGCCAGCGCGGAGCCAGAGGCGAGCCCAGCACGGAAAGAAAGATCAGCAATGCTCCGACCGCCATGGCTGGGTAGCCCAGCAGCATAAAACTCAAGGCCAAGCTGTAGAAGTGTCCAGCGGCGAGCCAAAGTGTGCAGCCCGTGAGGAGAAGCGCCAGGCGAGTGATCCATGCAAACGCAATCCGTCTTTTTCGCAGGAGCACGGCGGTGGCAATGCCCAGCGCCAGGGGATCGAGCCGGGTCAGTGTGTTGGTGAAAATCAAAACCTCGGAATGCACAGCGCGAGCGTGGGCAAGCAGAATCAGCCGCGCCAGCGTCGCAGTCACCAACAGTACTGCGCTGGCATAAAGCAGCGACTGGGCGCGACGCGTTCGAGAAATGAAGGTGGACCACAGCAAGTAAAACTGCTCTTCGAAGCTAACGCTCCAAAGAGACATCATCAGCGACTGCGCGGGAAGTCCGAAAGTGATGAGCCAATTCCCGGACATAAGCACGAAAGCGAGGCCATACTTCAGCGGAAAATACTCGCCGGGATCGATCAGAGGGAGCAATACGGCGATCAGGATGCCGAAGAAATAGAGTGGCCAAATCCGCAGGATGCGCCGGAGGTAGAACGAGCCCAGATCGACTTTGCCAAATTGTTCCAATTCGCGCAGCAGGAGTTCGGTGATCAGATAAGCGCTGAGAAGGAAAAAAAGGTCAACCCCAAATCTTCCCGCCGACGCTGCACTGGCAATGAACGTACCAAAGGGAACATGGCGCGCCGAATAGTATGCGGGCTCGTCGGAAAGCGTGTGATAGATGAAAACGGCGAAGAAAGCGAAGAAGCGCAGACAATCCAGTTCGGGCCGATAGAAGCGTTCCCGCTTTGCGCCTGCATTGTTCGCAGCTTCGGGCGTATCAGCGCTGGCCATTCTTGAGTGATAGATTCTAGCATTTGAAAAACGAGATTGCGCCTTCGCTGACTGCTTGCGTCGAAGAAATCGGAAGATCGTCCGCTGTGCTAGGCTGGCAGAGTTTCGTTTCGCTATGTCTATCGATATGCCACTTGAAGCTGGCTTTTCTCCGGTGCAGAAGCTGGTGCGAAGCCGGAGAGACCGCCTTGCGGCACTGCTGATCGTTTTAGCAGGGATCAATTGGTGCTTTCAGGCGATTTGGTTCTGGCGGTACTGTGGCCGGAATATCAATGCTGACGCGATTTCTTACATCGGGATCGCACGGCATCTCGCCGCTGGAGATTTCGCGACTTCGGTCCACGGATACTGGAGCCCGCTGATTTCGTGGCTGATCGCGGCGACTTCTCTGGCGACAAACGATCGCAGCGTAAGTGATCACACACTGGCAGCGCGCCTGCTGATGCTACCGTTGTTCGCCCTTTGCCTTTTCCTGGCTTATTGCCTCACTTACCGGTTGTGGGGTTCGCGAGTGCTGGGCGCGATGGTGGTTCTGTGGTTCACCGCGGCTCGTGGAGTGGCTGCGTTCTCGGTTTGCTTTATTGGTGCTGATTTTCTTTTGACCGTTTGCGTACTCGCCTATTTCATTCTACTTCTGCGATGCCTCGAACAGCCGGAGAGCCCTTCGAGATGGCTGGCGTTAGGTCTGGCGCATGGAGTGGCCTTCCTGGCGAAGGCGATCTCGTTGCCTCTGTTTGCTGTCGCGACTCTGCTGGCAGTGTTGTTTTCGCTGCGCGGGAACTCGAAGAAGGCGGCTGTGGCGCTGGTGTGCGCCGCGATATTTCCGGTCTTGAGTGCGGCGGGCTGGGGAACGGCGATTCGGGCGAAGTATCATGTGTTCACAACTGGATATCAATTGCGCTTTAACCTGTTGGAGCCGGCCGCGAGGCGAGCGTCTCAACCGGCCGGGCTAGCGGTGCTTCACGATGCGCGGATGAGCTATGACGACTTCATGGTCGCCGACCAGATGCCAACGGGTTCCCCGATCTGGCGGGTGCAAGTCTGGAGACCGGGGCTGGTGCGCCAGATTCTGTGGAAGGAAGCACAGAACATTCCTCTGGCGATCAAGGAATTTCTTGTGCTGCTGACGCCGGGGGGAGTTCTGGCTTTGTTTCTGGGCGTGATCCAGTTGACACGCGGGAGGAAACAGGCTCCGGAACGATTTCGTTTCGCCTGGATTGTCGTGTTCACCACTGCGGCTCTGGTGATTGCTTATTGCATGCTGGTTTTTGATGGCCGGTACGCTCTGCCGATCACCGCGGTTCTCATGGCCCTGGGAATTCGCTTCGCAGTGCCTCCCGGGATGGCGCGCGAGGCGAGCACCCAGGTCGAGAAGGTTGACGATGCTGGCCGCTGGCAGACGTTCGCGGGGATGCTGTTGGTCTTAGGGTTGATTGGCACACAAGTTTATTGGGCTTCGCCTTTTCGCACGATACAGCAGGATTTTCAGCGGAGTCTTTACGATGCCGCGGAAGGGTTGCGAAAAGGGCAGGTCCGGACAGTGGTTGTGATTGGCGAGGGACCGTATCCAGCGCACGGCGTGGGCTGGGAGGCGGGTGTGTATTCCGCTTACTTCGCGGGATCCCGCGTGGTGGGAGATTTGTTTCAAGACTCGGCCGACGCGGGACCAGGATCAATAGTGGGCTCCGAAATCCCAGGTAATGTTGATGCGGACTCCGTCGTCACCGATGTAGGAAAACTGGATCCCGACGCGGTATTGGTCTGGGATCCTCCTCAGCACGCGAAGTACGCCGGCGTTGTGAGTAGGCTACAACAGGCCTACCCGGGTGCCTCCACCAGCAGCATCAGCGACCCGGTGAAGGGGAATGTCGGAACTCTGATTCTTTTGAAGAGAAGGACTTAGGGTGAACGCGTCGCATCATGGCTTCGAGGGCGGTTTCGAGGGCGCATCCGCTGGAGATGCGAGCCCGGGGATGTGGGAATTGCTGGTGTGTCCGCGTGATAAGGAAACACTGCAACGAGATGGCGCGAGCCTGGCTTGCCGGCGGGGACATCGCTACGCGGTGGTTGACGACGTTCCGATTCTGCTGGTCTCCGAAGCCGAACAAACGCACATCGAGGGCACGCGGGCTCTAGCCGTGGCGGAGTTGGGAGATTCCTCTTCCCTGCCGAAATTCGATGTACAACCCGGCGAAATTGATCCGTTTGTAAAGAACGTGATCGGCGCCACGAATGGCAGCCTCTATCAGCATCTGGTGGGCAACCTCAAGGAATACCCCATTCCCGGCCTCAGGCTTCCGCCGGGCAATGGCAGACTTCTGTTGGAAGTTGGCTGTAACTGGGGACGCTGGTGCATTGCGGCGGCCCGGGCGGGATTCCGCCCCATCGGGATTGATCCGTCGTTGAAAGCGATACGGGCGGCGAATCGTGTTGCCAGGCAGTTAGGCGTCAAGGCTGAATATGCTGTGGCCGACGGGCGTTATCTGCCTTTCCGGGAAAACACATTTGATCAGATTTTTTCTTACAGCGTTCTGCAGCATATCTCGCGGGAAAACGTTGCTGCGAGTCTGGCCGAGATGCGGCGCGTCTTAACCGTGGATGGTGGCGTTCTGGTGCAGATGCCCAATATGTTCGGGGTGCGATGCCTGTACCACCAGGCGCGCCGCGGATTCCGCCTGGAACGGGATTTTGAAGTTCGTTATTGGAAGCCGGCGGAGTTGCTCGCGGCGTTCAACTCCAGCATTGGCCCGTCCGAACTGAGCGTGGATGGTTTCTTCTCTCTCAACGTGCAGCCCAATGATCTGCATCTTCTGCCCGCCCGATATCGCGCCTTGGTGCGCACGTCAGAGTTCTTGCGCCGTCTCAGCAATAACTTTCCCGCGTTAATGAAGGTTGCCGATAGTCTTTACGTCAGTGCTCAGCGCGCGGGCTAGCTTGGCCCTGGGCTCCGACGTCGCGGGCCAGGGACAGGATCTGATCGACGTGCCGCTTCCAGCTAAATGCAGAGGCACGGACAATGCCCGCCTGAGCCAGGTGACCAGCCAACCCCGAAGAACCGGCAATTGCGAGGATCCGTTGCGCCAGATCCTGCGGTGAGAAGCGCTCGAAGTACACACCCGCGTCGCCGCAAATCTCCCGATGGACAGGCAGATCGGAGGCAACAACCGGCAGACCGCTCGACATGGCTTCGACCAAGGGATGGGCAAACGATTCGGCATATGCCGGAGTCACGTAGACATCCGCTGATCGATATACATGGTGCAGGAGAGAATACGGAACGGAACCAAGCTCGACCACTTCGTCCGTAAGGTTCAACTGACGAACCAGGGCAGCCGCTCGCTCTGGACGATAGGCACCGGGATTGGTGCCCGGCGCAAGCTTGCAGGTCAGAAAAAGACGAACCGGGCGCGGCGCCAGCTCCCGCCGGATCAAAGGCAATGCGCGGATCAACGTCTCGAAATTGCGGTAGTAGTTGTAGTGGCTGACAAACAACAGGCGAAGCGCGCCGCCGGCGCATTCGAGCCTATGACGCAGGGCATCGGGAAGTGGGGAGTGATCGCGCAGAAAAGTATCACGGTCGAAACCATGGTGAACGGCAGCGATGGGCGCACCAGTCCAGCGTTGCAGTTCTTCTGCAAAGGATTGGCTGGGAGCTACAACCCGGTCGGCAACGAGGATCGACCATCTTGCAAACTCAGCTTTCAAGCGAGTGTCGAGCCAGAGGCGAGTTTCCCCGCGCGAGCGGAGATCGCGATCGAAATCGCGGGAAGTATAGAGGGAATTCCTGCTCAGCAAAAGTTGCGGCAGGGGCGAGTTCCAGACGGCAAAATTTCCCGCAGAAAGCAAAATACCGGCGCCACTGCGGAGAGCCAGCCTCCGCACTGTGCGCTGCTCCAGCCAAAAACGCAGAGCAGGCTGGGAAGAGCCTTCCCACTCCAGAAACTCGATGTTGGATAGAGCCTGAAATTCCCGGCGCAATCCCGCATCGAGCAAAACGGTCGCCATCGCATCGTTGCGAGCGGAGATCTGAGGGATCACGTTGCGCACGTAAGTGAGACCCCCGCCAGCGGTGGCAGCCAGGGCATTCACGAAAAGGTGAATCATTGACTGACGTTCAACGGATTGACGTTCAGCGGATCGACGTTCAACTGACCGGCAGTCAATTGATTGGCGGTCAGCGGAACGGGACGGGCCGCCAACGAAGAACGGTCCGCTCCACTCACGTATATGACCGGCTCTTCCGCGGGAAGAGGCTGGAGGTCGTAGAGCAGGAACACAAAGGTCCAGAAAAAGACGGTAAGGTAGTAGCCAACAGCGAAAAGCCAATCCTCGAAGACGGCATGCGCCAGCCCAGCGATGCAGACCAGCACCAGGGGAAGAGCATAATTGCGCGGGTCAGCCGAACGCCGGATCCGACGACACGTGCGAACGATCAGCCCCAAAACCAGCGACAGCAATACCGCAAATGGGATCACTCCCGCAAGTCCGACGTACTGGACCAAGGCGAGGTAACTGTTGCCGTGTTCATGGTTGGCCTCTTCAACGGTGCGAAAGCTCGTATCCCAGGCCGTGGGAGACTCCACCATGTCCGTACCGAAGCCGCTGCCAAACCACGGGCTTTCCCGGATCACATCCTCAGTCTGTTTCCAGGGCGACTTTCGCGATCCGAACACACCGAGCTCGGCGGGCTTGCCCTTGTAGATCACGTCCTCTTCAAAACTTGAAACGAGCGAACCGAAGTAGGTGGGCTGCACCACTGCCACGGTCGTCAGAAGAAAAACCAGGATAAACGCCCCTTTGACGAACAGCTGCTGACGCCGCAATACGATGCAAAGGATTGTAGCGGCTACCGCAGCGGCCAGAATACCTGCCCGGCACACGGAAAAAAAGAGCAGATAAGTCGCAAGGCACAAAGCAATGGTTCGCCGCTGCCGCACATTGCGGTCCTCGGTGATGAGCACACCCCACAGCAAAATTGGGATGATGACCACCCCCATGATCGCGCCAAGCGAATTGCGGTTGCCAAAGATTTCGAAACCGAACACCAGATAGAGAACGCCTGAGAGATAGCTCACCACTTCACAAGCAGTCAGCAATCCGCGGAAGAAGGCGGACTCGCGACCCGCGAGAGCGATTCGAGCTCCGCAAGAACCGTATAGAAACAGCAAGAAGAGACTCACCGATTTCAGGAGCGCCATCTCGGGGCGGGTGGAAACCATGGAGGAAACCGCGGCCGAGAGAACGCAGAGCAGCGCGACGAGATGAATGGAGGAAAAGTGATGCCGGCGATCCAGTTTGCCCCACTTGACAAGCCCCACCAAAGCTCCGAAGCCCAGAAAAAACCATCGCACTACGTTTCCCGCGCTCCACAGCGGCAAGTTGCTGCCCGCCCAAACAAACGACATCATCAATACGGCAAAAAACCACTTTTCATAGTGCCAGATGGTAACCACCAGGACTTCAAGCAGGAGCACGCCGCCAAGATATGTGAAGTTGGTGAAGTATCCGGGACGAGTTTCGGCAGCGTAAAGCAAAATCAGGAACAGAACGGGAATGGCCAGCAGCCCGAGAATGCGCTCACTTGTCATGCTGGTTCACCAGAAACGAATGCGAGGGCCTGAACGATGCCCGCGGCGCATTTTTCCGGTGTGTAGTCATGAATCCGCTGAAAGCTCCGGCTGCCCATCCGCCGCGCCGATTCCGGGTCGTAGAACAGCAACTGCATCGAACCCACCAATCCTTCAACATCCCGCGGCTGAACCGCGAAACCATTCCAGCCATCCTGCAACAGATCAGGGACACATCCCGCGACCTGCGACGCCACGATCGGCAGGCTACACGCCATCGCTTCGTTCACTACCAGCCCCCATGGATCGCTGTAGGTGGGGAACACGAACGCCTCCGCGAGAGCATAGATCTCCGGTATCTGTTCGCGATGCACCCAGCCACAAAACCTTACCACGCCCTGCTGAATTGCCGCCGCCCGTCGTTCCAGTTCCTGGCGCGCTGGTCCTTCTCCGACAAAAACCAAGCCTATTCGGGAGCGGACTGAGGTATCCAGTTTGGCATACGCGTCGAGAAGTTCATAGACCCCTTTTTCCTTGATCAACCTCCCGACACAGAGGAAATAGCGTGGAGGCAGGTTGTTTCTCGTGCGAATCTCCCGCTCCTGCCGGCGTGCTTTATCGGCTGCAGCCGCAAAGAAGAGCACATCCACGGCATCGGGCGCAATGAAGATAGAGCGGCTCGATGCACCCAACGCGAGAAGATAGTCCCGCGAAGTTTTCCCAGCCGCCACAAAGGCCTGGCAGCGCTGGCGAAACTTTCGCTTGATGAACTCAACTAGATGATGACCGCGGCGAATATCGAGGGCGGTGCTCTCCGACCACAGAAGCAAGGGCACACCGTGACGCTTCGCCCAGAAAGCAGCCTGCCACGATGCCACGTAAGCGTAGCCGCCGCACAGGATTGCATCCGGCTGTGCGCGCAACAGGGCAGTCCTTACACCGCTGTTCAGCAGCGCATTGTATTTTCCGATGCGACGCCGCCAGGAAGGCAACACTTCATAGGAGAACGTTATTTGATCCTTGTAAACGTGCCACTGCCGAAGACTGGGATCATTTTCCGAAAGAAAGATAACGTGGAGCTGGACATCGCCGCGCGCCGCCAGAGCGTTGAAAACCGGGATGCGGTAGGGAGCAATGATTTCGGTGAGGATGACCAGACGGCGCGTCATTCCGCCGCCTCGCGGTAGATTCGCAATAGACTCTCCGCCTGGTGGGCCAGAGTGAAGCGATCGAGAATCGTATCGCGCGCAGCGACCGAGATGTTGCGCCGACGCGTTTCATCTTTCAATAGCATCGCGATGGCCAGTGCCAACTCTCTGTCATTGTCAGGTCCGACCAGGAATCCATTCGAGCCGTGTTGAATGACCTCGGCAATGCCCTGCCCCCGGCAGCCGATTGCGGGCTTGCCCGTGGACATAGCCTCCAGGTAAACGCAGCCCAGCCCTTCATAACGACTGGGCAACACAAACAAAGTGGAGCGCTGCATGGCGGCCGCGACTTGCTTGCGCGACTGGCGACCCAGGAATCGCACTTTTTCCGCGACCTGCAATTGCGCGCATAGTTTTTGCAGGGGGGCACGTTCCGGCCCGTCGCCGATGATCTCAAACCGCAAGTCAGGAAATTCGGAAGCCAGGGCGGCGGCCGCACGAATGAGGGTGGCATGCCCCTTGGTCGGAATCAAGGTCCCGACACTGAGCACTACGGGCGCAGCGACAGTTGGATCGGAGACGGGAGTGAACAACTCGGGATTGACGCCGTTATAAACCACCGAGGTTCGGCAACTCGCTCCGGAACCCTCCAGCACTGCCTCGCGCACGTGTTCGCTGACGCAGATGGCGCGGCGGGAAGAACAATACACGCGCTGAGAAATCCGGCGGCACCACTCCCCGGCTCGTCCGCTGACCTGCACCGTGGAGAAAGCATCCAGGCCATGAACCGAAACGACATACGGAATATTCAGCTCGGCGCTCAACAGCATAGCGGCGTGGCCGCAAGGCAAGGGCCCGTGGGCGTGAATCAGGTCGATGTGCTGCGAGGCATGTTGCTTGCGAACCTGGCTGACGATGCGCGCGAACAAAAAAGCCCCAGCGCTGGGCAGTCCGAAGCCCCCCGGGAAAGACAAATAGCGCAGCCAGCGCGCAGGAATGGCAGAGCTGCTCGCGCGGACGGCTCCCCGGTAGACGGGTTGCACGGCGAAGACCGTGTTGTGAAGGCCCGCTTTTGCCAGCCATACCAGCGGCTCAGAGACAAAACAACCTGCTGCATCGTCTTGATCCGTTGGATAGAAAGGCGTCAGCGTCAGAACGTGGAGTGCTCTCGCGCCGCGCGGTATGTTCTCCCCCGATGAACTCATCATTCCGCAGCCCGTTTGCGCGGTGCGAGCCTCAGAAATATCTCTTCCCATCGCCGAGTAATGGGATCCCAATCAAATTTCTCAATGTGGGCACGGGCTGCACGGCCCATGCTTCTCCGCAGATCTGGGCTGGCAATCAGCCTCTCCAGGTGAGCCAGAAGCTCATCATCTCCCCGTCCCAGATACCCGGTTCGTCCATCCAGCACCGTCTCTGGCTGGTAATCCGCGCGCGCAATCACGGGAAGCCCGCAGGCTGCGGCCTCCAAAATTACTTTGGGAGAGCCCTCCCAATGTGACGGAAACAAAAAAATGTCCGCCGCGCGATATTGTTCGCGAAGAGCGGAAACATCCAAGTCGCGCGCGAACCGAACATTCGTGAGTTTTACCCGTTGGACGCGCTCCTCAAGCTCTGCGGCCATCAGGCCATCTCCTACAATCACGAACTCGGCATTTGGAAATCGAGGGGCAGCACGCAAAAGCAATTGCGGCCCCTTGAATGGGCGGAGAGATCCGACAAAAAGCACACGCACGCGTGAGTTCGGCGGGCGGTCCCATGCTGGAGTGAAAAATTTCGTATCAACTCCTGTGGGCACGACCTCGCTGTGAAGGCCGTACTCTTTTTCCAGATTCTCGCGAACGGAAGAAGAGTTGCTGAAAAGGTAGTCGCTGCGAAGAACTGTCCGCTCCCAGAGACGGATCTGCTCCGCCTCAATCGTCGGTTCGGTCCTCAGATCGGATTGTGATTCCACGGTTCCGATAACGACGCGCTTGTCGAAGGATTTGAGCCGCATCGCCAAGTACATTCTGGCAGCTGGGGATGATTTCACATAAAACAGAATGTCATGTTTTCCTGTGACGAATTCAGAGAGGATTCGAAGCGTCTGCCGGCGCTGTGGCAGTTGAACCAGCCGAGTGGCAGAGCGTTGAAGCAGCCGGGCGTCTGGCTTGCCGACACAAAACATGGTCACATGAAAGCGAGTCGGATCGAGACGGCTCACAATATCGCGGGCGCTCGTCATCTGCGCGTTAAAACCGTCCTCGTCGGCCAGGCTGTCCACCAGAAGACGAATTGGATTCATGCACGCTTCCGTTCCGCGTCGAGTTGATCGCTAATCGCCTCATGCAGTGTCTCTTCTGGCTTCCAGCCCAGCGCCCGCAAACGCGCGTTCGACAACCATTGCTCGCGGACGGATGAACGCTCCTCATCCGCGGGACGAGATTTCACTTCGATCGGACGCACGCGTGCCAAATCCAGGTAGAGGTTCACCATCTCCGTGATCGCGATCGAATCGCCGGCCGCCACGTTGTAAGTAGTTCCGGGCGTCCCAAACTCTGCGAGATGCAAGAGCGCGCGCACGCAATCGCGCGCGGAAATAAAGTCACGCTTCGGCGTCAGATCGCGCAAGCTCAGGATTGGCGCCTTCCCGCGCTCAATCTCGACGATCTGCCGCGCCAGAGTTCCGCAGAGCAAAGCGCTGCTCATGTTTGCACCAACGGGGTTGCTCATGCGCGCCGTCACGAGCCAAACTCCTGCCTGCGCATAGACGGCCGCGTCTTCTTCCGCAGCATACTTGCTACGGGCATAATCGCCGCGCGGATCTGCCCGCTGATCTTCCGACAGCGGCATGGCTGCGGTTCCGCCGCGGCCATAAACGGCCGTTGTGCTGCCCAGCACAATCCTCGCCGCCGGAAGCAGACGCGACGCGGCTTGAAGCAGATTCCCGGTTGCCACCTGGTTATCGTAGAAGAGTTGGGACTCCGAGCCGTTGATCCTGCCGGCAAGATGAAAAATTCTGTCAGGCTGAAAGCTGCGGAGCGCCGCGGATAATCGTCCTTTGTCCCGGGAGAGATCGCACTCCGCGCGCGACAAGGTGCGCACTTCGACGTCGGCTGTCGCTTGCAGCTGCGCAAAAAGATGGCCGGCAAGGAAGCCTCCTCCACCGGTGATCAGGACCCGCATGACGAGTTGCCCAAAAATTCCGCGCGACGTTCCTGAAAAACCTCCAGCGCTTTTTCGTAATCGGCGGGACGACCAATGTCGAGCCAGAAGCAATCGCTCTGGTAGCACTGCACGGGCTGGCCCTTATCCATGAGAACCTGCATCAGTTGCGGGATGTCGAGGTAGCGATTCGGCGGGACATACTGCAACACGTCCGCCCGAAACGCATTTACACCCATGCTGACGTGATATGTCTGCACGGGTTTTTCGACATAGCCCGTCAGCCGCTGGTCGGCGCCGATTTCCAATACACCATAGTCCACCGGATTCTGGCGGCATTGCGTGGCGATTGTGGCGATCGCTCCGTGATTGCGGTGATATTCCATGAACGCGCGGTAATCCAAAGTTGTCAGAGTGTCGCCGTTGATCAACAGGAAATCCGATTCCAGTCCCGAGATCAATCCCAGGGCGCCGGCGGTTCCCAGCGGAACTTCTTCGCGCACAAACTCGATGGGCCCGCCCATGCGCTCTCCATCGCCGATCAAGGCGCGAAAAAGATCTGGGAGATAGCCGATGGCCAAAATCACGCGATCGAAACCCGCCGCGCGCAGTTGCCGGATGATCACTTCCACCACCGGCATGTCGCCGATCGGCATCAGTGGCTTGGGCAACAAAGTAGTGTAAGGGCGCAGCCGTGTGCCTTTTCCGCCAGCCAGAACGACAGCCTGCATCTCCGCAAATCTCCTAGACCGCGTAGGTACCCACGCGGTATGCCGCCATGTTGGCGCTGATGTAGTCGACGACTCGCTTCAGACCCTCCGCGAGCGGAACTTCTGGTTCCCAACCGAGCAGGTCGCGTGCGCGTTCTGTTTTTGCGATGAGAAGCCGCACTTCGCTCGCGGGCGGACGAACCCGATCCGCATCGGCAATGATCGCCATCTTGAGCTCGGCGATCTGCATAACCATCTGAGCCAGCTCGCCGATTGAAATACCCTGGCCCGTACCGAGGTTGATGACTTGGCCCACCGCCTTTTCCGCAACACCAGCGCGCAGGAATCCTTGAACCGTGTCGCCGACGTAGGTGAGATCGCGGACTGGATCGAGCGAGCCAAGGCGAAGCGTGTCCCCTCCTGCTAACACTTGCGAAACGATCGTGGGAATCACCGCACGCGCTGATTGCCTCGGGCCGTAGGCATTAAACGGGCGCACGGTCACCACGGGCAAACCAAAGCTCAGGTGATAGCTCTCCGCCAGTTTATCGGCGGCAATTTTCGATGCCGAGTACGGCGATTGGGCCTGCAAAGGATGCTTCTCATCCATCGGCGTGTACACAGCAGTTCCGTAAACCTCCGACGTGGAGGTGATCACTACCCGCGGTCCCGCCGCGTCTCGCGCCGCCTGCAGCACGTTGAGCGTGCCGCGAACATTCGTGTCCACGTAACTTTCCGAAGCTTCGTAAGAATACGGAATTCCGATCAAGGCAGCCAGGTGGAACACCACGTCGCAGCCGCGCACGTGATGGCGGATGAATTGCGCATCGCGCACATCCCCAAGAACAACTTCCACCGAGTCACGAAGCTTGGGCGCAAGCTGCTCCAGATGGCCCCAGCTTCCGCGACTCGTGTAGCGCACCAACGCCTTCACGTGCGCGCCCGTGCCCACCAGGGCTTCCACCAGATGGCTGCCGATAAAACCGCCAGCCCCGGTCACAAGCACACGAAGATCGCGGTATTCCTGGTTGCCGCTCATTGGGTTTCTGGTATTCAGACGATCTTATTTCGAAACATCATGCTCGGCGCATCACGCTTCGAAGCATCACGCTTCGGAACGTTCTGGAGCCGACCGTGCCCATTCTAGCCGAAGTTCGCGCAGCCTTGCTTGCAGGCGCGAGCCTACATCGCGCTCGCGAGAGGAGCCCCGAAGATGTTCCCGGGCACATTGCAAAAGACGGCGCCGCACAGGCTTCTCCGCGGTTGCGGGCAACGGCTGGCGTTCGCCGGGATCGGCTTCCAGGTCGTAAAGACGATCAGCCGGAGGGTCAAACTCGAGCACAAGCTTGTAACGAGCTTCACGCACCGCCAGCACACGAGGTCCCAGACGATTTTCGATGCGAAGTGGGTTGTTGCAGCCCGCAACACATTCGGAAATCGCCGTCCCGTCGAGAAGAGCGCCCTCACGAACCTGTGCCCAGGAACTGCGTCCGCGGAATGTCGACGGAATTGGCAGTCCGGCAGCGTCCAGAAGAGTTGGAGCTAAATTCAGCAGGCTGAATGCAGACTTGGGCAGTTTCTTCTTTGCGGCGCCGGGAACACGCAAGAGCAGAGGCACATGAATCAATTCTTCAGTCAGACGCGAGGGTGGGTGAAATCGGCCTCCGTGGTCGAGAAACTCTTCGCCATGGTCGGCGGTGAGAGCAAAGATGCAATCCGGCCAGCGGTTGGAATCGCGGAGCACGGCGATGAGACGAGCCACCTGTTCGTCGACCCAACGGATGCCAGCGTCGTAGAGGGCGACGACGTAATCGCGGTGACGCTGCAATCCTCCAGGTCCGAGATCGCTCCGATTCCAATACGAATTCAGATACCGCGCGTGGAAAGGACTGACCGGATCGCAACCCATGAGTTCCAGCGCCCTTTCCTTCGGGTAGTAAGGAGCATGCGGATCCATCAAATGCAGCCAAAGAAAGAACGGACGCTGGCCGATGGACTCGATCCAGGACAGAGCATGATCGACGATCACATCCGCGGCGGGAAAGCGACGCAGCGCGTCGAGTGAACCGGGAGCCGGCCTTGCCAACCGCTGACAGTATTGGAAATACAATTCGTCGTAGACGTCGGCCAACGGCCCCATGCGTGGACGGAGTTCCTGCAGCTTGCGGTTCAGTCGGCTCGCCCAACCGTTGCGATTGGGAGTAGGCGTTGCGTTTTCAGCTGGAGCCACAACCTCGGTGTCTAAGAAATCGCGAAAAGTATCAAAACCCATTTCATAGCCAAACTGACCTGAAATGTAAGGATTGGCTGCGCCGAATGAAGCAGTTGCGTAGCCTGCTTCGTTGAGAACGGAAGTCAGACTGAATTCTCCCGGCGCAAGGCCCAACACGTCGCGGCCCAGCGCGAGCGGATAGCGCGAAGCCATGATCGCCGGGAACGAATAGTACGTGGGCGCGCCCGCGACAATGGCGGAGGGGAAAACGAACGCTTCACTGGCCAGCTTATCGAGGAAAGGCGTGGTGGGACGGTCATATCCCATGAAGCCGACATGATCGGCGCGCAGACAATCCACTGTGATCAGTACGATTGATTTCTGCATGTTCGTCCAAACATGATCGTCCAAGCATGACCACTCAGGATTCCTGAACGGGCGCAACCCGGGACCTGGTGAAAGATTTGCGAGCGACGTGTACGCTGACCTTCCCTTGCGCTGTTTCACACGAGCCATTGTTCACGACTTCGTAGATCTCCCCACCATGAAGATACAGCACATCGGGATGAGCTAACTCCAAGGCTGCGAGAAATTGATCCAGGAGTTCCAGCGTGCGGCGGCGAAAATCCTTCACGGAAGAATGGAAATTAATGGAGTGCACGGACACGATCGCCGGGACCTTGCGCTCGAAACAAGCCTTGGCCCCGAGAAGGCAAGCATCGAGAGAAAAATCCGGGTTAACGGCCGGCTCGAATTCGACGGCGCGGTAGAGCTGTAGAAGTCCTTGACGATCGAAATGAGGCGGGATGGCGGCGCCCGGGCCGTTCTGCGCGACGCGGATTCCGATTTGCGCCCATGCCCGGTGCGTGTCGTCGTTCGCGCGGTATCCGGGAGCGCACGCCGAGCGCGGCAGCATGGCAAACAGTTTGGCGAAATCGCCGACGGCCTTGCCAATCAGATCACGCTGACTCTCAGCAGGAAGGAATCGTTCGTCCGGGGAAGCTTCGGGATCCCAGTATTCATAGCCGATCCAGGGCATGCGCCAGTGGATGTAGGGCGTGCCGGCTTTCCATAATGTTCGCAGAAGACGTCCGCGGTCGCTGGAGTCCGTGAGGTCACTTGCGGCGAGATAACGTTCGACCGCAACGCGGCAAAAGTGCGTGGTGCCGTGCAACGCGGGGTGGAAGAGTCCTTCCTCAATGCCTTCACGGTAAGCTTGTAACAAACCGGGCCGATTCCATTCAGCAGGAATACCTTCGGCGAGAGGAAGGAGATGAATCTGCTGGAACGATTCCCCTGACATCTCGTTAAAATCCATCTTCTGAAGATCGAGGTTCGCCACTATGAAATTCATCTCGATGCAGGGAGAGCGTCCGGCGGAATCGTGATGGCTGCGCAGCACTGCACGCAAGGCCGCAAGATCCTCGGCGGTCTCAAGAGTGTAAAAATCGTACGGCCGTTCGCCGAGAACCAAACCAGCCGCGGCGAGCTGATCGAGTCCCTGGCGGTCGCGCAATCCGGCGCGACCCCAATCGTCGCTCTGAAAGACAACGATGGGGCGGTCGAAATGAAATCCTTCCACCGGAAGCAGGTCCCGGCCACGCTGCCAAAGCTTTTGAAGGATGTTCATTCCTGTGGACAAACGCTGTAGTTACGGGTACGCAGTCGATATTGGTCCAGGCTATTTTTCCCTGAGACGGCGAGGGCGGATCGCCTCAGATGTAGCCGAGCTCACGCAGCCGCTCTTCGATGATGCGCTGTTCGGCCTGGTCGAGTTGCAAGGCCTCGTCGCGCGACAGATCGCGGAGAATGAAAGTCAGTAATTCTTCCAGGGTGCTGAATTTCTGGGAGAATTTCTTTTCGGCGGCCGCACACAATTCCGCCGGCAAACGGACTTCCCGCATCTCGGTCATGGCTGCAATATTCTCGCTATGCAAAGGTCAGCAGAAGACAGCTTACTGAAACAACTCCGCAGTTTACCAGTTGGCTTTGAGTGCGACCCGACAACTCTCATTTCTGGGCCAAAGCGCTGTAGTTCCCGGCAACTTGATCGTTCGTCGAAATTCCGGCGCTCTCTAAAGCTAGGCCCGCCAGGTTCAGGACTGGCACGACCGTGTGGTGCAGAATCTGGCGGACGAATCCGTACTTTGCAAAAATGCTGAAGGCCGTGGCATTCAATCGCAGCGTTCCGCCGATGCTCGTAACTTCGGGGACGATTTCGATTTTGCAGAATGGCTTCAAAACAAACTTCAACCCGGAGGGCAGGTATCGCCAATGCTCTTCCTCCACTGCGCGTGGGCAGACGGCCGCAACACTCATCAGTAGATGTCCGCCCGGTTTCAGGATCCGATGGATTTCACTGGCTGCAACGCGAGGTTCCGGAAAATATTCAAACACTCCAGTCGCCAGCACAAGGTCAAAAGTATCTGACTTGAAGGGGAGTTGTTCTCCTTTTCCCAACACGTCCACAAGTGGCGTGCACAAAACGTCAAGGGCAACGTAGCGCTGGACGCGGTTCTCGATCAGCGGACGGTACGGCTGGTACCGTCCTCCGATATCCAGCACCGTGAGCCGGTCTCCGGGAATACTATCCAACCACTTGCTGAGAATGAGTCTGCGTCCGCGCTGGACCAGGTAACTCGGATTTGTGATGGACGGATAGAGCCGCGCATCGGCTATCTTCAGCAACTCTGCGCGCGAGTATTGGTCTTTCATTGAGCCTCGACGTGACGACTTGAGCAATTCAGGATCCGCTCTCCCGAATTCCGGGGAACCAGTTGCGAATCCGGCACCAGATTGCGTTTGCGATTAAACGGTCGTCTGCATCCAAGCCCAAAAGAAGAACCGTCCCGACGAAGATGATATAGACGAGAGCCGTACTGAAAGCTAATACCGCAATGTCTTCCTTGAATGATCGCAACCCCACTCTGAGGCCAATTGCAGCGGCTAAAGTCGCGGTGACGGGCAGGGCAAGGCCCCAATAGCTGCGATTGTAGGGAAACAGTTTTAAAAGCATCTTGACTTCCAAAAGACACCACACATTGCTGGCTACATTGCCAATCGCCGCAGCAATCGCGGCTCCCGCGATGCCCCATCGAGGCACAAAGAGCAGGCACAGGGTAACGGTGACAATTGCCATGGCCATCTGAATCCTGACCAAGCTCTTTTCGTTTCCCGACATGAGAAGCAAATAACCGACTGACCCGGTCGCGCAGTTCACGAGTTGTCCCACGGCTCCGATCACTAAGATAACCCAGCCCGCTTCGAACTCGTGGCCGAAGACACGCATCAGCACTCTGGAAAACAAGATGACGACGGCAGCCAGCGGCAACGTCAGCCCCGTCACCCATTTAGTCAGGGTCTGAAACAGCCGGTTCAGAAGCTCGAAGTCGCCGCGGGCGTGCAGTTCGGCGATGGTTGGGGAAAATATCTGGTTTACCGATTGGAGCGCGATCGGGACAAAAGCCACGATCGTGGCCGCGACCGCATACACACCAACCGATCGGGCATTCAGATAAAAACCAAGGATGATTTTATCCGTTTGGCTGTACAGAAAACCCATGATGTCCATCGCAAATGCAGCCGCTGCGAAAGTGAACATCTCCCGTTGCGGATAACTAATGGTCGTGAGCGAAAACCGAGCCGGAAGAGGTGTGAGCTTATATGTGGTCCAAATCAGGAGAGACAACACTCCAATCGCACTGGCGACTTGTGCAAAAACATATCCCCAAAGCCCGCGTCCAAAAGAAATCAGGATCACCGTGAAGACTATGCTCAGGAGAACTCCCACGAAGTTCGTGATGATGGTTCGCTTCGCCACCTCTTTGTACCCGGTCAGGAGTTGACCAAAAAAAGTCGTCAGCGACCCCAGAAAAAGGATTATCGCAAAAAGACCTAGATACCCCGCCAAAGCAGGGGTGTGATAAAGGTTGATCGAGACCCAGCGACGCGCCAGCACCACAACAACCGCAAGCGCTCCGTTTATACCGGTCAAGATCAGGACACTCCACGCCATAAACGCGCGCAGTTCGTCCATGCGGCCGGTGCTGGCGTAAGCCGCGGGAAACCGTGATGCCGCCCAGGTCAATCCCAATCCGCCGAAGACTCCAGCGAGGCCGACCACCGTCATGCCCAGTGCGTAAATGCCGAGCGCTTCCGCACCCAGCGTGCGGGCAAGATAGACCCTGAAGATGTAGCCTGCAACAGCGGTGAACATCGTCCCCGCAAAAAACACGCCGGATTGCCGCGAGATATGTCCGACCTGGGACCGGAATTGTTGGGTCTGGCTAGCGGCAGCATCTGGACTGGCCGGATCGTTCGATCTTGGATCGTGGATGGTCAGATCCTTCATGCAGTCCGCCCCGCGACCGCGCTCGCCCGCGACTGTACTCCCAATAATCGGCGGAGCAACTCCGGTTCGGCCGTCTTCGAGAAGGTTTCCGTCGGTGGCGGCGAGTTACGCAGACCGGCCAGGAAACTCGGGATCTCATCCAGATCTTTTGCGTTGCGCAGAATTTGTGCGACGCCGAAGCGCTCATATTGTTCAACATAGCCGAACGGCAGCATCGTCAACCATCCGCACACGAAACACGGAATGTGTCGCGCGAAGCAGTCCAGAACCGTCGTGGATTCGACCGTCACTCCAAACCAGGTGTTTGCGAGCAGTTGCTGAGAGAGCGGGCCATCCACTAGCGTGATTCTCTGGAAATCTTCCTGCGGTAACAGATCCCGAACCATGCTGGTCCGCTGGGAAAGACTCTCGAAAGGATGGAGCTTCAGGACAATGCCTCTCCCACTCTCACGGGCCACGCGGCAGAGGGGCGGCAAGAGTTCTCCGTACACTTCCTCGGCGCGCATGCCAAAATTCTCATAAGGCTCGGAGAAAAGAACCAACCGCGCAAGGTCCGATGGCGCGCCGTCCTGCCGGGAATCGCTCGGAGCAGGCGCGGGTGCGCCGAGCACCACGTTTTCCGGCGGCAGCCCGCAGACGCGGAGCAGGTAATCGCGTTCCATTTCATTCTTGGCAAGATAGGCGTCGCACGGCAAATCCTTCAGAAGGTAACGTCCATCTAACGCGCCATGATGAAAATCCAAAGTGCGTATTCCTCGCCTGGCTGCCAGCAGCACTGGAAGCTTTGTGTAAAGATTGCTGTCGTCGCCGCACAATACGCCACACACGGGCTCGCGCTCCATCACTTTGCGCCAGGCGTTCCGGGCGTGGAGACCAGATTGAAACCACGCCGGAAAACCGTCGAACTTGCTGGCGTGTGAAAGCACGGCAAATTCGGGAATCGCGCAGAGATCGTTTTTCAGTTTGGTCCACTCTTCGAGGATCGCGGCGGTCTCTGGGATCGGCAAGTCGCTTCCCGCGTAGGCTGCCAAGTCCCGCGTTTGAATATTCGGCGGCAGGTTGCTCAGCCGGCCGCTCTGCCTGGTCACAACGAGAAGAAATGATTGCTCGGGCAATAGTCTGGCATACGCCGCAGCCATTCGCGAGACGTTGCCATAAGCGCTGGGCAGCAGAATCGAGGGTTCCGGCAACGGCGTGGTCTGGGAAGCAAATCGCGACCGCCATTTATAGTCGGAGTCGTACTTGTCCAGAAAAATCTCTTTGATCTGCGCGGCGGAGAACCGCCGGAGCAGGCTTCCGTAGTGCCGGACACGCGTACTAACGCGCGCAGAGGATTCGTCAGAAAAACACTGGAGCGGCCGCTTCAGCAGAGCGAATATCGCGCTCGCCGGCCAGCCGGGGCGCGTTGCCCAGATTTCCGCAGTCCCGTCAATTTTCGGAATCATGCGCAGAAAAACCAGAACCGCTTCAGTGTCCAACGCAATGATTTGGGATGTAAGCTCCCACCAGTCGATTCCTTCTTCATCGACCAGGCGGCCCATGCCCAGTGAAAACAATTTCCTCACCTGCTTAATGTCTTCCACTCCCTTCCGGAAAGAATCCGCACGCAGCACAGGCGCATGAGTCACTTCTTCCCAGGCCGCAGCGGAAGAAGGGGAAGACCTCCCCAGATCGACGATCAGGTCCCAGCGCTGAGCCGACCAGGGTCCGCGTTGGGGAAAGTCCTCGGGATGAAGCAGAAGAACGCGCATGCGATATTGCGTGCCCTCAGACGGGAGCTGAAACCTCCGCAGGAGGAATTTCCTGGGAGACCGGCGGTTGTCCCGTGATCCTCTGCAGGTTGAAAAACTTTTGGCGGACCAGAGAATAGCGGCGTTGGAAGCCGGCCCTTTCGATCCCGCGCACGGAAGCGGTATTCGTGGTGGCGCTGAAAATCCATGGCCGCTTTCCTGCGCGGCGAACTTTCTCCGCAATCATCCCGATAGCGCGAGCGTAGTGACCATGGCCGCGCGCCGCGACCGGAGTCCAGCAATCGAACAGCAACACCGCCTCTGGGCAAGGAGCCTCTACCTTGGCGTTCAACTCGGCTAGAAAAAATCCGCCAAAAGCGGTGGTCCACGCAAAATGAACAGGTGTTCCCCTGGCATCGACAAGAGCAAAGCCCTCGACGGTCCCTCCTCGTAACCGCTGGGCAGACCTCAGGAGATAAGCGAGCGTCTCCGAATCGTCGATGTATTCAGATGCCGCCTCAGCCAACTGATCCAGAGTGAGCGGTGGCAGTTCCACACTGCCGGAAATCGGCGAGGCTGCTCCACAATCTGACCACTCGTAGAATCGAACTTCGTCGCGTGTCCACAATCGCCGGAACAACTGCGTCGCAGCCCAAGCCAGCGTCTGCCTGGGTCCCTGTCTGCGGAAACGCACTCGCAGGAGGTTGATCCGATTCCGGAGTGCCTCGGCAAGCTTCTCCGCCACGGGGTAGGTTTTCACCATCGCCGCAGCCCGATCGCGAAGCATCGACCCAAGATGTCGAAGAATCGATTCGTGCAAAGTGACGTAGAGCGTTTCGCGGGAGGCATTCGCGAACTTCGCTTTGTAGGCTTCCGACCCCAGACCCAGATCCAACGTCTTCATCCTAGGGTCTTTTAACGCCTCCTGGATCACCTGCGTCAGCATACAAAATCCCGGCCAGTAGCGCTCCAGGCGACCGTCGAATGTCGGCTGATACCAGAACCATGTTCCCTGAAACTGGAAACCATAATGCCAAGCGACCGCTTTTTCCCCAGTCAATAATCGGCTCACCACCACCCATTGCTTCTCAGACAGGAGCCTCGCCAATTCCGTCAGAAAGGCCTGGCGGTCCGGGTAAGCCAGATTGCTGATCCTCCCAATCTCCAGAAATCTCGCCACATGGGCTTGCAGGAACTCCGGCAGAATTGGCTGCAGTGCTTCCCACGATCGCGCGTGTTCGAACCGGACTGGCGCAGTGTGAGCCATGGCATTGACGAAGCGACGCAGTCGCTTTCCGCCGGGTGCAATCGATTTGCCGTCTTCTCGTTGCTCGAGCAAACTCAACGACACCTGGGCGCATTCATAGCCTGTACGCGCGAAACAGAAATAACCGTGCTGGCTGGCGGCTGTTCGGAGTACGTTCATCGTAGTGGAGTCGGCGGGCAAATTCGCCAACGATGCGGCACCGATGCCCAGCCTTCTCAGTTCGGTGAGTACGCCACTAACTAGGCCCGGTTTCTCTTCTGGCAGGCTGAGGAAATCACAATAGTCCCCGGTCGTGGCACATAGAAAAGACGCCTCCTTGCCGGAAGGACTTGTTGCGAGCGCGGCAACTCCGCACAGTGCTTTCTCTTCGGCGTAAGCCAGAAACAGCAGTGGACGCAGCGTCGCTGAATAGGCACGCGATACCGCCAGGGCCCATTCCCAGGTGTAGAAAACCTGTGGCTGGCCCACACGCCCCACCAACGCGTCCCACTGCTGGCGCAGATTTGCATCTTCCGGAATATCTCTGAGCACGACCAAACGCAAATTTCGATCCACCTCCCGTGATGGTTTCGCAAATACGTATAATACCAACCTGCGAGATGAGCGGCGGTTGCAGCCCTACAAAAGCATGAATGTGATCGGTGAAGTACTGCTTAGATCAGTTACCGCTGTGCCCAAGGTGGTCTCCCTGTGGCGCCGGTTCCCTGTCGGGTCGGTGGCATTGCGCACTCGCTATGGAGCATGGGCGCGCCCTCAATATGCGTATGGGGTATTTCATGCCGCACAACAAGCCAAGCTCTTAGGATTGGGTAGTATTTCGGTCATAGAGTTCGGAGTTGCCTCCGGCGAAGGGCTGCTCGCGCTGGAGAGCACCGCGGGTGAAATTGCTAATTATTTCGGAATCCGAATCTCAGTTTTTGGTTTTGATATCGGTGAAGGCATGCCCGAGGCTATCGATTATCGAGACCTGCCGTACGTTTGGCGCAGGGGGTTTTACAAGATGAATCAATCTAGGCTCAGAGAGCGATTGAGTCATGACACACAGCTAATCATTGGCAATGTCAGCGAAACCGTTCAGAGCCTTTTACATACTCCCGACCCTGTGGGCTTCGTCGCTTTCGATTTAGATTATTACAGCTCGACCAGCCAAGCACTGGCTGTCTTTGATTTGCCGCACTGCACCAGGCTGCCCCGTGTGTATTGCTATTTCGACGACATACTCTACCCAGAGTTTGCCTGCCACAATCCCTGGACGGGAGAGCTCTGTGCGATTCGCGAATTCAATGAGCAACGGACAAGCACAAAAGTTTGCCCGCTTCACCTGTTGCGATGGATGCGGGTTCATCCGGAGCCTTGGAACGACCAAATCTATGTACTTCATGATTTTCACCATCCTCTTTATTCGGTGAATATCATGCCCAAATCGAAGCAAACTCCATAGGATACCTGTAATAACTGCGAAGAACGCCGCGCTGGGAGGAAGACCCGAGCGCGGCGAATTAAACTATCGGCATGTCGTATAGGGAAATGGGTTGCTCGCTAGGGTACCGAGGTCCTCTTTATCGCATCATAGGCCCGTGCAAATCGAACGATTGCACGCGAGGTCTATGACGAACCGCGACGAGCAGGACTAAACGCAATCTCCGTTCACCCATCATCCACGCTTGGCGAACACGTAATAGTACCAATCTGCCGCGTACTCACGGGGAGGCTGGGGATATTCATTCCCCACGATGCGCTCGATCCGGAAGTGAAAACCGGTCAGTTCGGCGATGGCCCGTGCAGGAATCCAGTAGTGAGTAAGCAATCCACCGTGGGCCGTGTCCGCAAGATTTCCTTCTCCGCGCCAGAACATTTGCGACGGAATTCTCTTGAAAAAACGCGGCAAGCTTGACCACGCCGACTGGCCCAGGGCCAACATGAATCGTAAGCTCGCAAATCCGGCAAACAAAAACGAGTACAGGGGCGCGGATCGGCCAAACGCGGATCGGCCAGAGAATCGGCGGGCCATCTCCCGCAGTCGGTCGCGATTCCATCCCCGCCGAACCAGAATCGCGCGCGGGTTGTGGGAAGAAAAGATCAGCACTCCGCCCGGTTTAAGAACGCGGCAAATGTGTTCCAGGCAAGCCCGTCGCGCTGCGCTCGGCAACATGTCGATCCCGTTGAAAGAAAATACTACTGCATCGAAAGATTCATCCTGAAAGGCGGAGAGGTCGGCAGCGTCCGCAACCCTGAAGTCCAGGTGGGGAAACTTGGTCTGGCAGGCCTTAATCATCGCCGCCGCGTAGTCCAGGCCGACATAGTGGGAAGCGCGGCCAGCGAGATACGCCGTGGTGCGCCCACCGCCGACGCCGAGGTCCAGGATGCTGCTTCCACCCTTGATGTAACCATCGAAAAGCAACCGTTCGCAGGGCGTGAGGTAATTCAGGGAAGCGTAATAGGAAACCACGGGCGCCGCGTTGTAAACCCCTAGATTGTTTTCTGCCGAATGCCCGGCCATGGAGTGGGTCAACCTCGCGCCGGCCGCAATAAATCCTGCGGGTTCCGGCCAACGTGCCGCTGCAACCAAGAATAGAATCCGGCCACGTGCGCTTCCATCTCGGCGAGGTCCATGGACGCGGTGACGTGAACGCGTGGAATTGCAAACGGAGGAAGTTCCGCGCCGAGCCCTCCGCCCCAGTTCAGAAAAGCGGCGGCGTATCCGGCGTCTTTTGCCATGACGAGAATTTCCGGCGTCACCGACTGAGGATCTCCGAAAGGATAGGCAAACGCCCAAACGCCTTTCGCCAGAACCGCCTCGAGACAAGCCCGGCTCTCCGTGATCTCGGCGCGAGCTAACTCCGGGGGCATGCGCGAGAGCAGCGGATGACTCATGGAGTGCGCGCCGATCGTCATTCCGGCTGACTCCAGTTGTTTCAGCTCGCCGCGGTTCAGCAGCCGGAATCGCCGCTGTGATGGTAAATCGTTCGTGGGAAAGATCGCATCGGAATCGGCTCGCAAGTGCACTCGAGCCGCATTGACAAACGCTTTGCGGCTCTGGGCGCCGACCTGCGAGAGCTGCTTCACCGAATTCCACCACAAAGCGCGCCGCTGATCACGGCCGGCGAGCGTGCCACCAATTTCAAGTTCTGCCGAAGAAATGTTAAAAGATCCTGCCGGGGCCCGGAGAAGCAAAAGGAAAAGCTCCTCATACCAAAGTATCGCTGGCTCATCGTGGCACGACGCACAGGTCACAAAAAACAGGCAGCGGACACCTTCTTCCTCGAGCACGGGCAGCATCTCCGTCAAATTGTTCACCAGTCCGTCATCGCAGGTGAGAAGAACGGCGCGCGGAGGAAGAACCAACTTCTCTTCGCACCACAGCAACATTTCTTCCGGAGTAATCACCGTGTACTTCGTCTTGAGCAACCGCAATTGCCGTCGCAACGCGTCGCTTGTAATCAGGCTTCCGTCGAGGTCGGGGTCGATCCTCTCGTATCCCTGCGGGAGTACGCCGTGATAAGTCACAACGGCAAGACCCGATGGAGCCAGCCCACGGAAGCAGCCGGTCTTCGCCAAACTCGGATAAACGATCTTCTTCAGAATGGGGCTGACAAGTTTCATGTTGCTATTCCCATTCGCTCGCACCCATGGCGTTCGGCGAGGTCGCCAGGAAATCCGGTCACTGGCGGATCGACTTTCCGGTAAGCCGCTGATACATATCCAGTAGTTTCGGAAAGTTCCGATCCCAATCCGCCCGCTCCTCCACGATGCGCTGATTTCGTTCGGAAAACAGCTTGCGGTCTTCCGGTTTGAGACGGGCAGCTCGCAACAACCGATTCGCAAACTCTTCAGCAGAGCCGGCGGGAGCTAACCATCCATTCTGCCCCTCCGCGACCCACTCACGATTGGAAGGAATGTCGGTCACCACCACTGGCAGTCCGGTCGCCATCGCCTCCAGCAAGGAAATTGACGTGCCGTCCGACTGCGTACAACTGACGTAGGTGTCCGCAGCGCGGAACCACTTCGGCATCTCTTCTTTGCCGTAAGGATCATGCGTCCGAACCACGCGACTCAAGCCATTCGCATCGATAAATTCCCGCACTCGGCCGGCCTCTGACCCGTTTCCCAGTAATAACAGGCGCAGCGAGGAGTCTACCCCGTAAGCCTGTCGAAATGCTTCCAGGAGTGTGTCGATGCCATACAGCGGCTCCCAGGAGCGCGTGGAGAGGAACACGTGTGTCCCGGCTTCGCGCTCGAACTCTCTCTCCGGAGGCAAAGCGCCAGCCGGTCCAAACAATCCCTTCCTGATGCCCCAGGGAAGCCGCACAATGCGCGAGTCCGGTATATCAACCCACTGCTTTGCACTGGCGCGAACCGAGTCGCAATCACAAAAGAAACCGTCCGCGCCCGACATAGCAATTTGCGTCGCATGCTTCCACTCCGGATTCCGCTGCGCGTGAAAGAGAAGGTCCGATCCCCAGGAAGTGAGCAGCCAGGGATGAAAGCCCGAGAGCGCCGTCAAGTAGCCACAACTTTGAATGGGGCCGGCATGGACGAGGTCGGGACCGATCTCTTGCAGCAACTGCTGGAACTCGGGCAAGAAAGCGGCAAAAGTCGCCGGCTCCGAATTCCGCAGAGGCGGCTGTTTGAACCGAACCCAATGGACGCCCTTCGGCAGCCATTGCTCCGCTACGCCGACGCTGGTTGGGTCGAAAAACCAGACTTCCACTCCCGTCTGTGAAAGCATTTCCAGAAAACGCTGGTTGTGCCCGGAGGTGTTGTCGGAAAAATACAGGACCTTCACTCGCTGCCCTCGGCCTCCGCCAACAAAGTCCATTTCAAGTATTCGCCGTGGGGTAGATCGCCCAGCAGCTTCTTTCCGATGACTCGCGGCAATTCGAACGGCGCGAGCCCATCTCTTGGGGCCGGCCTCAACGACTCCAGCATGTCTTCGCTCAAGACTGTTCCTGCCCTCAAATCCTTCACCGCCCGCAGACAGCGCCGCTGCACCACCACCGTATCCTGCTCATTCTCCGCCACGAATTTGCGGGATGACCCCATCGCATATTCGAGCTCACGCGTTCGATCCACCATTTCTCGCCAGGAAGAAGGTGTCATGGAAAATGGATGGTCCGGGCCTTCGCGCCGATTGTCTTCGGTGAAGTGCTTCTCGATCACGCGCGCTCCCAGCGCGACCGCTCCCAGCACTGTGGCGTGACGCGGAGTGTGGTCGGAGAGGCCCAATACGACTGAGGGAAACATAGCGGCGTAAGTTTCCAGCACGCGCAGGTGGATGTGCCGGAAGTTCTCCAGGCTGGCGGTGTAATTCGTGTTGCACTGCATCAGGACCAATTGCGAATTGATCTTCAGTATTTCGGCAACCGCGCGCTGCACGTCTTCCATCTCAGAAGCGCCGGTGGCCAAAAGCACGGGCTTTTGCCTGGACGCCACCTTGCGCAACATTGCAGGCCAGGTAATGTCCCCCGAGCCGATCTTGAACAAGCTCACGAAGGGATCGAGCATATCCACGGCTTCCAAATCGTAAGGCGCAGAAAAATATTCGATTCCGCAAGCATCACATTCGCGCTTCAGTTCCGGAGTCCACTCCCAGGGCAAACTGGCTTCGCGGTACACCTGGAACACGCTCTTCTTCCATTTCGCCTGGTGAGAGAGTTGATCGCCCAGACTATTGAAGCCGCGGTCGCTGACGATCTTGGCAGCGCGAAAATTCTGGAACTTGGCCGCGTCGGCCCCAGCCTCGGCGCACAACCGGATCAGGAGTTTGGCGCGTTCCAGGTCGCCGTCGTGGTTCGCCGAAATATCCGCAATAAAATATGTGGGATGTTCGGCACCCACGAATTTATTCCCCAGCTTCAGAGTCGTCATTCCCGAACTCCAGTCAGGTGACTCTTGATTCGATCCACGTAACCGCTCTCGCGCAGCCGAGCAAACCTGTGAAGGGCCGCCGCAACGTCGGGCATGGGACGCCCCAAGGCGGCGCAGATTTTTTCCGTATTCAAGGACGTATCCCGCGGGCGCCGAGCCTTCAGTTTTGCGTCGGCCAGGCGGGTGGGGCGAACCTGCCCAGGGTCAAAGCCAAAGATGGCAGCCACTCGTCGGGCGAACTCATACTTACTCACGCGTTCAGCACCGACGATATGGTAAAGCCCGCTCAGATTCTGGTCCAACAACGCAAGCATAATTTCCGCCGCGTCGTTAGCCAACACTGGGCAAAAATGAACGTCGGAGAACCCTGGCACGACGTTCCCCAGAGCCAGCTGCCTCAGGATCCATTCCGCCAGACTCTCTTTGTTCTGCGCATTCCATCCGTAGAGGTTCACGCGCGCAATCGAAGCCGTCGGGTGGTGACGCATCACCTCCCTTTCACCTTGCAATTTGGTCTTCGCATATACGTTCACGGGCGACGGAGTATCCGTCTCGGCGTAGTTACCGCGCTCGCCGTCGAACACAGAATCCGTGGAAACGTAGAGCAATTGCGCATCGCTCTGCGCGGCCAGTTCGGCGATTGCAGCCGGCATCTCCACGTTGATTCTGCGGGCTTCCTCCGGATGCTCTTCGCACCAGTCCACATTCGTCGCAGCCGCGCAATGCACCACGATCGATGGCTTGACTTGCAGCAAAACGCGGCGAGTCTCCGCCGGGTCAGCCAGATCGGCCGCCAGCGATTTCACTCCATCGATGTGGACAGGATGGCGGTGATGCAGTCCCACCACTTGGCGCCCTTGCTCTCGCGCCAGCAACGCAACGCTGGCGCCGAGCAAACCACTGGCTCCCGTTACAAGGATCATCCGAGCACCACAGCGGCCACGTTTCGTTCACCTGCAAACCGAAAAGAACCTTGTATCTCGCAGACTTCGGGGTGTGTCGGTATTATTCTGAGAATCAATCGCCGTCCAGGAAAATTTGGGGAGATCATCAGCCCTCGCGCAGGGCCTTTTGCATGATCGAGCGGTTCAACTCCATCAGTTCAGGCTCATGCTCGAGCAACGCAAGTATATCTGCCTCGCGAAAGTCATCGCGGCTTTTGAATCGAGCGTAGATTGCCCGGACAAATTCCAAATCCTCAGGAGTGTCCACGGTCCAGCGATGCCGGCTGAAGTCAGCCTCCCCAGTTACGGAGAGAATCTTGAATTCGCCCGGATGCTCGTAGATGTAAGGAGTGACATGAGTGCGCTCGTAAGACTGCTTGGCAACGCGCCAGCAACGTTCCAGAGCCTGCGCGGTCATCACCTCGGTGTCGAGCCCGCGCGGGTAGGTGCGGACCACAACGTTCGACGCATAGTCCGGCGGCGCCGGCCGTTGTAGATTGAGCAACGCTGGGTTGAGAAGGGCTGGATTGAGAAACGCAGCGATGGTTTTATCTGTAACCCCAGGGTCGATCAGGGGACAATCCGACGTGATGCGTACCACGACTTCAGCTTTGGTCAGCTGGGAGGCGCGGAAATAGCGGTCAAGCACGTCGTCTTCGTCCCCGCGAAAAATCTGGACCGAACAGCGCCGGCACTCCTCGACGATCGCATCGTCCGCCGCACGGTCTGTGGTGGCAATCAACACCTCGTGGATGAGTCTCGAACGGGAGAGGCGCTGCACCACGCGCGCCAGCATCGTCGCGCCTTCGATATCTTTGAGCACTTTGCCCGGCAGACGGGTGCTGCCCATCCGTGCCTGAACAATTGCGACTACTTTCAAGCAACCCCCCGCTGAATGACGCTGGAGCGACGCCTATGAATGACGCTCTATGAATCTTCTCGCCCGGTTTAGCTGAAAGCTAAGAGCTAACCGCTAATAGCTGCCTCAATTCCCGACGACTGATCGCCCACGACTGATCTACGCGGCCCGCTGTTTCTTGCTCAGAAGGAACACCGTATCCACATTGGAGCCCTCGAGATACGGAACGTGTTGTTCGCGAACCAATTCCAGATCCTCAAATCGCTTCAGGTAGCGCTGCGCATAGTCCATCTTCCACAAGAGGTTGTCGTGATTGCGATAGTTCACTTCCGTCACGTCCGGAGCGTAGTACTCCAGCCCCCAGATGTAATTGCGCGTGCAGCGATGGATCTCATCCATCACGCGAGGAAGATCCCCGGGCGCGATATGGATGAGCACCCCGGACGTGAACACCACGTCGAACGAAGCGTCCCCGTGCGGCAGAGCCAGCGCCGAACCCTGCGCCAGCGAAATGTTTCGCGTGCGGGACCGCGCGATCTCAAGCGCGTAAGGCTGAAGCTCCAACCCCGACAGGTTCGCATATCCCATCCGCTGCAAAAGCAGCAACTGATTCCCGGTGTTGCAGCCCACCTCGAGAAAACTTGCGTCCTTCGAAATGCCGCCAAGAAATTCCTGGTTAATCGCTGTGCGTGTCAGCCCGTAGTTTTTCCGGTAAAGCGCCTCGACGCCATCCACATCAAAGGTGTTGCGGTCGGTATATTCGCGCCCGAACTCGCCTTTCCACACTTCCATCTGCGCCGTATCCGCGGATGTGGTTGGCGCCGGGTTGCTGACCGATTCATTCCCGCTCAAACCGAACCTCCCTGAAGTTGCTCACTCTTAACGTTGCTCATCTTTGGTCTGCTTGCCGTACGTTTGCTCATCGAGTATAGTGTCCCACCACGTTGCCCACCGCGCGGATCACATCACTCACATCCTGATCCGTCATCGCGGGAAATATAGGCAGGCTGATCAGACGATCATAAGCGTCTTCCGCCACCGGGTATTCGCAGCCGCGCTCACCGAATTTCTCCACATAATACGGGTGCCGGTGAACCGGAATGTAGTGCACGCCGACGCCGATGTTTTCCGCACGCAGCGCACGAAAAATCTCAGCCCGATCCGCCGAGAGTTTTGCCAGGTCGAGACGAATAGGATAGAGATGCCAGGCCGGATTCACATCCGGCCGCGTGGCTGGAGGAATCACCCCGGGAAGCTCCCGAAACGCTAGCGTATAGCGTGCAGCAATCTCACGGCGCCGCGCCAGGTTGGCATCCAGTCTCTTCAACTGCTCGATGCCAAGAGCGCATGCAATGTCAGGCAGACGGTAGTTGAAGCCGAGCAGCACCATCTCGTAGTGCCACTCACCGGCGCTCTGGCGCTGGCGGGCATCGCTCGAAATTCCGTGATTACGGAAGCGCCGCAAGGTCTCCGCGAACTGCGCGTTGTTAGTGGTGACCATTCCACCTTCGCCGGTGGTGATGTGCTTCACAGGGTGGAAGCTGAAAACAGTCATGTCAGCAACCGCGCCAGTCGAACGTTCGCGATACTTCGCGCCCAGAGCATGGCATGCGTCTTCAATCACGATCAGCCCATGGTCACTGGCAATCTTCTGGATCGCCTCCAGATCGGCTGGATGTCCCGCATACGCCACGGGAAGAATCGCGCGCGTCCTGGAAGACACTTTCGTCGCGATCTGCGCAGGATCGATGTTGAGCGTGTCGGCGCAAACGTCAGCAAAGACCGGCGTCGCGCCCTGATACAGAACGCAATTCGCGGTTGCGGCAAAGGTCATCGGAGTAGTGATGGCCTCGTCGCCCGCAGACAATCCCGCGGCAAAGGCCGCGGCATGCAAAGCGGCGGTGCCCGAACTGAAACTCACCGCGTGCGCCGCACCCACGCGAGCCGCGAAGGCTTCTTCAAACTCGGCGACCTTCGGACCCGTCGTCAGCCAATCCGATCGCAAAACATCGACCACCGCCTGGATGTCTGCCTCGTCGACGAATTGCCGCCCATACGGCAGCAGTGTTTCACGCACCGGCGATCCACCGTCAATGGCGAGGGCTTGCGGACTGACCGAAGTTACACTCATGCTGATTTGCCCAAAGCTGACTTGTCCAAAGCTGATTTGTCTAGGCCGGTTCGCCTAAGCCGGAATCCGAGCCGGAAGCGGCTGCTCTTCCGCCGTGAGGGGCGCAACCAAATCCTGCAGTTCGCGGTTACTCAGCCAGTGCTCATTATTATCGCTGGCGTAGCGGAATCCCTCCGGCAACGGCCGGGCGCTCACCCAATTCTCGCGCCGCCACCAGGGATGGGAAGGCTGAATGATATAGCGGTCTTCCACCTCCAGAGTATTTCGCGCCTCGTCTTCGGAAACCAGAACCTCGTGCAGCTTCTCGCCCGGCCGGATTCCGATGGTCTCAATCTCGCAGCCCGGCGCAATCGTCTCCGCCAGGTCCACCAGCCGCATGCTGGGAATTTTGGGGACGAAAATCTCTCCGCCGTGCATCTGCTCGATGCTGCTCACCACGAAGCGCACGCCCTGCTCCAGCGTCAGCCAGAAACGGGTCATGCGCGCATCCGTCACCGTAATACGGCCCCGGCGCCGCTGCTCCATAAAAACCGGAATCACGCTGCCCCGGCTTCCCACCACATTTCCGTAGCGCGCGCAACTGAACCGCGGACCCTGCGCCCCGGCGTAGGCATTGGCCTGCACGAACATTTTCTCGGCACAGAGTTTGGTCGCGCCGTAAAGGTTGATCGGATTCACGGCTTTATCGGTGCTGAGGGCCAGCGTACGCGACACGCCCTGATTGATGGCGGCGTCGATCACGTTGCGTCCGCCCATGATGTTGGTCTGTATGGCTTCGAACGGGTTGTATTCGCAGGCCGGAACTTGTTTCAGCGCCGCTGCATGGATCACCACCGTAACCCCTGACAGCGCCCGCTCCAATCTTCCCGGGTCACGCACGTCACCGATAAAATAACGCAGACTGGCGTGGTCGATGCCCGCGGCCCGCATATCGTGTTGCTTCAACTCGTCGCGGCTGAAGATCACCAACCGTTTCGGGTGATACTCCCGCAGCATGATTTCGACGAATTTTTTCCCGAAGGATCCAGTCCCGCCGGTCACCAGGACCGTTTGTTCTGCCCAATTCATTCCACGCGCCTCACATCCCTTACTCGTCAAACCTGGCTCGCCAAATTCCCTCAGTCTGCTCGCGCCATCCAAGGCTGTGCGCAGGCAAGACCCGCCACAAAGGTGTCATTGTCCCCCGGAGAATCGCAGTGCAAGGTAGTATAGCGGAGTTTATCGGGAAATCGCTGCCAGATGCGGAATCCCGCCGCGAAGAATAGGGACACTTCTCCAAATTTCGCAATGGTTTTCCCGCCCTCCAATGTTAGAATGACCAGCGAACTCTCCAGCTATCGAGTGCGAAACAAACTCCTGCGCGACGAACCAGCCTTCTCGGACGGGACCGGGACTTGTCGTGTTGCTAGCTATGCAGGCCGGCGCGGGCCGGGCCTTGAGGCGTCTACAGATTCGTTGAGGAGCAGGCATGGATTCGGGACCTCTGGTACAGGCGAATAACGCGGCCATCCGCGAACTGCAGCCCACGGCAACCTTTGACGTGGGACGAGCTCCGCGTCTGTACTCTGAGCTTCCCCCGCAGGATTCCGCCATCGGAGAGTACTTCCGCGTCCTGGTGAAGCGCAAGTGGATCGTCGTCGGCTGCCTGGTGACCATTTTCACGGTAGTCGCGATCGCCACATTGCGGCAGGTTCCCATCTATGAGGCGAACGGCAGTATTGCCGTCAAGAAACCGGATTCGTCGCTCAACTTCAAAGATGCCAACGCCATCAGCTTCGACTATTACGACCCTACGGAAATGGAGACCGAGGTCAAGATTCTGCAGAGCGATCTTCTGGCCCTCCAGGTCATCAAGGAACTGAACCTGGACCGGCAGCCGGAGTTCGGAGGGAAGACAGCCGCATCGGCGCTGCCATCTTCGCTGGATCTGGCTCCCGATCCGCTGGAGGCAGACCCTTCGCGAACTTCCTCTCTGCTTTCTTCATTCAAGGGAAGGCTCACGATCAGCCTCATCCCCAATTCCCGCATCATGTCGGTCCGTTTCCGGGATGCGGACCCGCAGACCGCCCAGAATGTTGTGAACAAGCTGATGGGCGATTACCAGGAGAACAACTACAAAACCCGCTTCAATAACACGATGCAGGTGTCCGATTGGCTCGGGCAGCAACTCGTCGACCTGCAGATGAAAGTGGAAACGTCTCAGGAAAAACTTGTGCGCTATCAGAAAGAGCACGAGATTCTGGGAATCGACGAAAAACAGAACATCACCACCGCCAAGCTCGATGAGCTGAACAAGGCCCTCACCATGGCGGAATCCGAGCGGATGGATAAAGAAGCCTTCTACCGGCTGATGGAGTCCGGCGATCCGGACGCGATCGCTTCCAGCGCCGGGGGGCTTGAAGACGCAGGCGCGGGAGGGCAAAGTGCCTCCCAGTTGCTCGAGAGTTTGCGCGCCAAGCAAGCAGACTTGAGGATTCAGGCTGCGGACCTCAACACACAGTTCGGGCCGTCGTACCCCAAGCTCGTTCAATTGAATAACCAGCTGGCGGAAATCGACATCGAGCTTAAAGCCGAGATGAAAAAAATCGCCAGCAAGGTGAAGGGCCAATACACCACGGCCCTGGGACGCGAAGAATTGCTCGGCCAGGCGCTGGAAAAGCAGAAACAGGCAGCCAACAAGCTGAATGAAAGCGCAATCGAATACAGTCTGCTGAAGCGTGACCTCGAAACCAACCGCCAGCTTTATGAAGGCCTGCTCGAGAAACTCAAGGAAGCCGGTATTTCGGAAGGACTGAAGTCCAACAATTTTCAGATCGTGAACAGTGCCCGGGTTCCTACTTATCCGGTCGAACCGAATGTGCCGCGAAATCTTGGCTTCGCGTTTGTGCTGGGTTTGACGTCGGGCGTCGGGCTGGCCTTCCTGCTCGAAGGTTTGGACAACACTGTGCGCACCACCGAGCAGGCCCAGGCCATTTCCGGTCTGCCTCCGCTCGGTATGATTCCTCTGGGTTCGAAGACTGCTCGCGAGGGCGCAGCCTCAAAACGGCTCATGCTGGCCACGTCGAATGAAGCCGTGGAACTGATCACCCACGTGCGGCCGCAATCGCAGATGGCGGAATCGTATCGCGCTCTGCGAACCTCGCTCCTGCTCTCCCATCTGGGCGCGCCGCCCAAGGTCATCATGGTTACCAGCGCCCTGCCCCAGGAAGGCAAGAGCACTACCAGCATCAACTGTGCGGTAGTGTTGGCGCAAAAAGGCGTACGCGTTCTGCTGATCGACTGCGACCTGCGGCGTCCCAGCATTCACAAGACGCTGGGCATGGGTCCGCGCAGCGGCTTGAGCAACGTGCTCACCGGCAGCATCACTTTGAAGCAGGCCATCACCGTCGCTCCAACGCTTCCGAACCTCGACGTTCTGCCTGCCGGAACTCCCCCGCCCAACCCGGCCGAGTTGCTCGCCTCCACCAACATGCGCGATGTCCTGGCCGAACTGCGCGATAAGTATGACCACATCGTGCTCGACACGCCTCCAACTTTGTCGGTGACCGACGCCGTTGTCCTTTCCCCGCGCGCCGATGCGATCGTTCTGGTCATCCGCTCAGGAAGCACCACCAAGCAGGCCCTGCGCCGCTCGCGTGACATTCTGATGCAGGTCAATGCTCGTGTATCAGGCGTCCTTCTGAATGCGGTCGACCTGAGTTCTCCCGATTATTACTACTATTACGAATATCAGGGCAAGTATGCTCAGTACTACCGCGACGACGGCGACTCCTCCGACGAAGACGATCATGAGGTAGAACCACCCGCGTCGACCAGCAGCGCTTAGCCCTGCGCGTGTCGCGGCTTAAATATGCAGATCCCTTTCAACAAACCAGGTCAGAAGTGGCTGGTTGCGGTCGTGGCCGTTGGGCTTGCCGCGGCCTACCTCAGCCTCGCCGGGCGCGAGTGCCTGGCGTCCTGGTATGGCGAGCGCGTCGATCTCGCGGGCCTGCAGCGCGCAGCCAGGCTCGACCCCGGCGATGCGGACTACCGCGACCGTTTAGGCCGTTACTACTATCTCATCGCACATGACCCCTCGTCGGCGATCGAGCCTTACCGCGCGGCGGTCCAGCTCAATCCGCATTCCGCGCGTTTCTGGTTTGATCTGGCCAGCGCCTACCAGGTTCTCGGCGACATCCCCAGCCAAGCCGCGGCTTTGGAGCGTGCCATTGAAGCCGACCCCACCACTCCCGACGTGGCCTGGGAGGCGGCAAACCTCTATCTGGTTCGCGGCGAAAATGAAAAGGCTCTGCGCGAATTCCGCGTCGTTCTTGGCACCGACCCCTCCCTGATCCCGTCAGCGATCCAATTCTGCTGGCGTATCGAGCCTGACGTTGATGCTCTTCTTCGCGACGTCGTCCCCCCTCATCTGGATGCAGACGTCGCTCTCCTCAGCTTGCTGATGTCCAAGAATGAGACTTCGGCTACCGCGAAAGCCTGGGCTGCCCTGATGCAGGTGAACGAACGGCCCAGCTTGCGATACGTTCTGGAATACTTTCACTATCTGATTCTGCACAAAGATGTGGACCAGGCTTTGCTGGTGTGGCAGCAGGCGGCCATCCGCCTGGGACTCTTGGGCTATCTGCCGTCGGCTCACAACCTGGTGGTGAACGGAAACTTTAATCTCGACGTGCTCAACGGCGGGTTGGACTGGCAGTATCAGAAACAGCCCAACGTCGAATTAACTCTCGATCCCAGCGATTTTCACGGCGGACGGCGTTCCCTGCTGGTCACCTTTGACGGCCCGCGAGTGAGCGACGCCGGATTCTTTCAATACATTCCCGTCCAGCCCAATACGACCTACGTGTTTACGGGGTATTACAAGACCGGTGATTTCGACGGCGCCGGCGGACCGCACTTCACCGTCCAGGACATGTATAGCCAGTCGATCTACTACGAGAGCGACGAGTTGAAGGATGCTGGATTCTGGAAGTCCGCCACCGGCGAGTTCACCACCGGGCCGGAGTGCAACCTGGTGGTGCTGCACATCCGCCGCCTGCCGGAGGGCAGCCCCATCCGTGGTAAGCTCTGGGTCGGCGATTTCCACCTGGTGAGGAAGGCGTAGGCAGCCTTTACCGGCCGAACACAACCGATTTCATGCCCTTACCCTTAGCCAAAACCGCCGAAGCCAAGCGACGCGCGCTGTCCGACGCGCTGTCCGAAAAGATCGGCACCGGCCTGCTCTACGGAACGTTTGCCCTGCTCATGTTTGGTCCCTTGGCTTTCGGCGCAACGGAACCCTGGTCCATGTTCGCGCTCGAGGCTGGCGCGATCCTGCTGGCTCTGGTCTGGATCGCGAAGCAATGGATTGACGGCGAAATCAGAATCATCCCGAATCCCCTGTTTCTCCCCATGGGGATCTTCGGCCTGCTGGTTCTGGCGCAAATCGTGTTTCGCTCCAGCGCCTACCCGCACGATACGATCTCCAGCGCGTTGTTGTTCGTCGCCTACGCCATTCTCTGCTTTCTGTCTTCTCAAACTCTGCTGCGTGGCGCTCAGGCCCGCAAACTGGCGCTGATTTTCTGTATTTACGGTTCCGTGGTCGCCGCTTTTGCGCTGCTGCAGGGCATTTCTCCCAACGGCCGGCTCTACTGGCTGCGTCAGCCGCGCCTGGGTGGATGGATCTACGGCCCCTACGTCAATCACAACCACTACGCGGGCCTCATGGAACTGCTGATTCCGATTCCGCTGGTGCTGGCCTTGTCCCGCCTTGCTCCTGACAAGGAGCGGATCGCCGCTGCCTGCGCGGCCGCGGTGATGGCCGGGACAATTTTTCTTTCCGGATCGCGCGGCGGGATGGTGGCCCTGCTCGCCGAACTGCTGGTTTTGGCGGTCGTGCTGGTAAAGCAGCGTTACGACTTGCGTGCCGCTCTCGCGCTTGGGCTGTTCCTGCTGCTGGTGGTGGGCTTGTTGACCTGGCTCGGTGGTGACGAACTCACTCGGCGGCTGGCCACCATGCACAGTTCCCACACCGACATCTCGAACGACATGCGCTTCCAGATCAACCGCGACGGCCTGCGCATGTTCTGGAAGCGGCCAATTCTGGGCTGGGGATTGGGATGCTTTCCTGTTGCGTATCCCCAGTTTCGCACCTTCTACACCAACTTCTTCATCAACCAGGCGCACGACGACTATTTGCAGCTCTTGGTCGAAACGGGACTTCTGGGCTTCGGCACTGTGGTCTGGTACCTGGTGGTGCTCTTTCGCAGGGCTGGAAAAAAGATGAAAAACTGGCCCTCGGAGGTTGGAGGAGCGGTCACTCTGGCCTGCGTGCTTGGGATCGCCGGCATCCTGGTGCACAGCGCGGTCGACTTTAATCTGGAGATTCCCGCCAACGCCGCCCTTTTCTATGTCTTCTGCACCGTCGCGGCATCCGAGCCGATGGTAGTGCCCAAACGCAAGCGCAAGCCAGTACAGCCACCCGCGGAAGAGACACTGCCCGCCTCCGAAGTGGTCTGAAAGGGCTTGGTACCAACTCACGTCGAACCAACCCCACTCAGATCATTCGCCGAAGGAAGCCGATGATCAGAAAACTCTGGCGATCAGAGACTCTAAAAAATAAATTTGGATTTCTACGGAGTAGACGGACTAGCGGGGTTGCTACTCTGGAGCAGCACCCAGGTCGTGACGCCGACGATGGCCGCCGCGCCTGCACCGACCGCGATGGGAGAATTCAGCAGGCCGCCGCCAGCGGCGGGAGCCGCTCCGGCAGCGCGCTTCTTCTTTTTCTTTTCCTTGGCCGGCTGATCGTTGTTGTTCACCTGGTCCGTAGATTCTTGCCGCGTCGTGTCCTGGCCTTGCTGCAGAGTCGCCGAGCCCGCATCGTCGGTGATTAAAAGATCGCCTTTGTTCGCGGCAATTCTCACCGTGCCATCCACATCGGTGACGGTGAATTCCGTCCATGCGCTTGACGCTGGGGCAACTTTCACATCTCCCGCAGTGGTCACGACTCCCTTGGAAGTGGAAACCGTCAGCCCGCCATGCTCAATCTTCAATGTCGAGCCTTCAAACTGCACCAGGGAGTCGGCAAGCACGGTAATGCTGGAACCAGTCTGCGTGATGTTCGCCACCGAATCAGAGCGGGTCTGCAAAAGATCGCCGGAAAAAATGGCCGAAGAAAAGCGAGGTACGTGTGTGCCGTTCACCCATGCCGTCCCGTTGGTATAGAGCATGGCCGCGTTGGTTTCAGCGGCAAACATTGAAGCGGGAAGCAAGCACAGCAGCACGTAACTTACCATTCGATGGACAGAAAACTGGCCCATTCCCACACTCCGTTAATAACTGTTTTGGTGACCTTGTCGAATCCTACCCCCCAAATGGATTGCCAGTCAATGGATTTTGTGCTCTGGACGCGGCTCTTCGGTGGAAAACTTTCCGCAATTGCCACATCGTTCCGCCAGGAAACTCAGCGATACCAAAGTGCGGAAGACTTTAGTGCTGCAATTGAATTTGGGTGGCGCAGCGCTTCCAGCGCTGCGATCACGGCACGGCCTTGCGTGCGGCTTTAGCCGCTGAAGTCGAACTTTTTTCGACAGCAACTCAGTGCCAACGGTCCACCACGCTCCACCACAGGAGGCGCATCCATTCGTCCACCACAGTTTTCGCCCACTGCCGATGCGTCCACCAGTGCGTGCCGAACTGCGCGCTATCGTAAGCTGCGGCCACGGAGAACGTTCGGCCTCGCAACTCCTGCCGAAAAATACTCAACGCGCGGCGCGTGTGGAACTCCGAAGTCACAATCAGAACCGTGCCCGCGTTCATCCGCTTCAGGCATTTTTCTACATCCTGGGTCTCGGCCTTCGTCGAAAGCCCGATGATCGGACACACGCTGACCGCCGCAGCCTGGGGCAGACTCTGCACATATTTCTGTGCAAGATCCAGTTGCGTGAAGGTGTAGATATTGGATTCGGCAGGGACGTCGATCAGCACCCGCTTTCCATACCCTTGCTGCAGAAGTTCCAGCGCGCGCGCCGGGCGCCGGTCGGTTTCTCCCGCCAGCACCACAATCACGTCGGAAGAACGCGGCGCATCCACCACCAGAAACCTACCCGCCCTGGCCGCAAAAAGCGTCAAAAGTACCGCCAGCACCAGGGCGGCTACCATCCAAATTCGACGCTTACCCGCTAATCCCATTGTTTTCAGGCTCCTGCGAGGCCCAAGCTCGCAGCTGCTAAGGCTAGAATTCTTACCACCAAGGACACAAGGTCACACGAAGCAAACCCTTGCCAACAAAGCCTTTGTGATATTTCGCGCCCTTTGTGGTTCACGATTTTCCCTTCCGGATTGACAAATGGATCCACTTACCGGTTCGCCTGGAAAATGCGCCTCCCGGCGCCGCCATGATAAAATTAATTGGTTAAAGTTAATTTTTGACCGCCGCAATCACGATCTTCCCCCTCTATCTCAAAGAAACGACGGCCTATTAGACCATGACGACTTCTGCCGCGGATACCTCTGTGGACCAACTGAAAAGCAAGATTCAACAACGCCAGGCCAAGGTTGGCATCATTGGCATGGGCTATGTCGGGCTCCCGCTTGCCCTGCTCTACAGCGAGCAGAAGTTCCAGGTCACGGGATTCGATATTGACCAGCGGAAGGTCGACACCCTCGCCAAAGGCGGTTCCTACATCTATCGCATCACCACCGAAGAAATCCAGGCGGCGAAGGCGCATGGCTTTACCGCGACCTCGGACTACGCGCAGATCACCCAGATGGACGCCATCATCATCTGCGTCCCCACCCCGCTGAACGAATATCACGAACCCGATCTCAGCTTCATCACCGATACTACACACTCCATCGCGCCTCATCTGCGCGCCGGACAACTCGTCATTCTCGAGAGCACAACTTATCCCGGCACCACCGAAGAAGTCATGGTACCGATTCTCGAAAAAGAGAACAAAGCTGGTCTGAAAGCGGCGCGGGGAACAGAAGTGGCAGCCAATGAATTTTTCGTAGCTTTTTCTCCCGAACGCGAAGATCCGGGAAACACCACCGTGGCTCGCCGCGATATTCCCAAAGTCATCGGCGGGTTGAATCCGCGAGCTTCGGAACTTGCCGGCGCGCTCTACGGAGCCATTTTCAACCGCACCGTTCCAGTCTCTTCGCCCGCGGCCGCGGAGATGACCAAGCTCCTCGAAAATATTTATCGCTGCGTGAACATCGCACTGGTCAACGAACTCAAGCTGTTATGCCTGCGCATGGGAATCGATATCTGGGAAGTCATCGGCGCCGCTTCCACCAAGCCTTTCGGCTTTCATCCCTTTTATCCCGGCCCCGGACTGGGCGGCCACTGCATTCCCGTCGATCCGTTCTACTTGTCATGGAAGGCCAAAGAGTGGGATTTCCGTACCCGCTTCATCGAGCTCGCTGGAGAAATCAACACCAACATGCCGTACCACGTTTTGGCCTCAGTGGCAGGAGCACTGAATCGTCACAAGAAGGCGATCAACGGCGCGAAGGTGCTGGTGCTGGGCGTGGCCTACAAAAAAGACATTGACGACTTGCGCGAATCCCCCGCGCTCACCATCATCGAACTCCTGCAAAAAGACGGCGCGGTGGTGAGTTATCACGATCCCTATTTCCCCTTCATCGGCAAGGGAAGAAAATACGATTTGCAGATGAAGCGCGCGGAACTCAAAGACCTGGGCCAGTACGACTGCGTGCTCATCGTCACCGACCACTCCGATTACGACTACAAACAGATCGTTCAGCAAGCACAACTGGTAGTCGACACGCGCAACGCCACGCGAGGCATCAAGAACGCCAAGATCGTTCATTGCTGACCGTTCCCTGCTAAGTGCACTGCCAGATCGTTTATTGCTAACCCGTCGGATGGTGCGCTCCCGGCCCGGAGTCCCGGTTTGCGCCTGCGCCATGTCGGGAATCGCTTTACGCCGGCAGCCGTAAATCTCTCCTCCAAGGTGTATTTTTTTTGCTACCCTATTTTCACAGCCAGTCCACTCGTAAGCTCGGAAGGTGTAAACTATTGATATTGCGTTTGTTATCCAACTACTGGCAAAGATGAAAGTGGCCTTTGCCGTGCATTATTCATGGTCAGGCAGCCCGCCTGGTTCTCCCTTGGGGAGCTGTTCCGACCGGTTCTCCCGACAAATTCCGGCCTGGCAGAGAGCTTTTCGCTCGTAAGCCGGGTTTTAAAATTGGGTTCGAAAATACGTAACAAGCGCAGGGGCGTAAATATGGGATCATCCGTCTCCCCGCAAGGCCTTTTTTCTCTCCTACCGGAGCCGAAGAAGCCCTGGTCCGAGGTAGCTCTCAGTTTTGGGATTCAGGCCGCCGCGGTGGCTCTGCTGGTCTGGGTGCGTGTGCTCCACCCTGAGATTCTGGACGCTCCAGTTCATGATTATCACGCCATCGAACTGGTGCCGACTCCAGTGCCAGTGAACCACCAGCCGCAGCCGATTCGCAGATTCACGCCACCGCCGCAAGTGGCCGAACTTGATCCACCGGTGGAGGCGTTGCGACTGCCCGCTCCGCAGCCGAAACTGAAAATCAAAATTGAAGACGCCCCCGCGCCCGAAGTTGTGGTCGCTGCGAAAAAATTGGAGAACTTACCGCCAGTGCCGAAGCCGGTGATTCCTCGCGCTCCAGTGAAGACCAACGTTTTCTCCAGCGGAAGCTCCGCTACTCCGACCATCGCGCTCGCGCCTGAAAAGGTACAGACCGGAGGCTTCGGCGATCCGCACGGCATCCCGGCCAAAGCCAGCGTGGGAAAACCCATCACGATCGCGCAACTGGGATCTTTCGATATGCCCACCGGACCGGGCTCAGGCAATGGCACGGGCGGCGCCAACGGAGCTCGTGGCGTAGTGGTCAGCTCCGGATTCGGCAACGGCGTCGCGGTCAACAACTCGCAACCGGTTCAGCGCGCCGTGGTTCAGCAGTCTGGATTTGGAGATGCCGATGTTCCTGCCCCTCCGACCTCCGGATCGCACACGGCACAAACTATTGCGGCCAAGATCGTGCCCGCGGAAATCCTTTGGAAGCCAGTCCCCATCTATACGGAAGAAGCCCGGAAACAGAAAGTCGAAGGCGAAGTGCTGGTGGAAGCGGTGCTGGAGGCTTCCGGCAAAGTGAAAGTTCTACGCGTGGTTCGTGGTCTGGGACATGGTCTGGACGAGGAAGCCGTGAAAGAGGCGGGGCAGCTTCGCTTCAAGCCAGCGCTGCGCGATGGCCAGCCCTCGGACTCGACTGTGGTACTGCACGTAGTCTTTCAGATGGCATAAATTCTTAATTATTATTCCTATGCGAATTTTGCGTTCATTGGTTCTCGCGTTTTTACTGGTAGCGGCCGGGATTCTGCCGGCAAGCTCTCAGGTTGCGCCCGCCGCTTCGCAGCCGATTATGCCGGCGCTCGGCGTTGGCGCGCAACCGGCCGCGCCGAGTTCTGCCGCGCAAGACCCGGCGACCTCGCAATCCTCCGCCGCCTCGCTCGGAGATGTAATCGACCGCATGGTGCAGCGCGAACATCTGTTCCTTGCCCAGATGCGCCACATGCATCCCATGGTTGAAACGTATATTCAGGACCTGAAACCGGACAGCGAAGGCAACCCCCAGCCCGTCAAAGACCATTATTTCCTGGGCCGGCTGGACATGACCGACGGCCCCGAAGACACGTCGTTCACGGGCCAGCCCGGATTCGGACAGCGCATGCTGGCCAAGCTGACCGGCGTTTATTCCATGCACTTTCTGCCGCTCGGTTTTGCGCAGATGGTGGTGCTCGATACTGATTTCCAGAAAAAGTATTACAACTTTACTTTTGTGCGCCGCGAATTTCTGGGCGAAGTGCGCTGCCTGGTGATCGATGTCGAGCCGCGAGCCGGAGAAAAGATTCCGCGCTTCAAGGGCCGCATCTGGGTGGAGGATCAGGAATACAACATCGTCCGATTCAACGGAACTTATGCGCCGCCGCCCAAGATTAATTTCTATTTCCACTTCGACAGCTGGCGCCTGAACATGCGCCCCGGAACCTGGCTGCCGGCCTATATCTATACGGAAGAGCAGAACCTGAAGACCGGACTTTCCAAGACGCTGCATTTCAAAGCGCAGACCCGGCTGTGGGGATATGACGTCAAGGGCTTGTCACGAAACGAGGAATTTACCCAGATCGTGGTGGACTCTCCGCAATCGGTGAGAGATCAAACCGAGGCCGCTTCGGACGCAACTCCGGTGGTCGCTGAACGCATGTGGGAGCGGCAGGCGGAAGACAATGCCGTCGACCGCATCCAGAAGATCGGCCTGCTCGCGCCTCCTGGAGAAGTCGACAAGGTGTTGCTCACGGTGGTGAACAACCTTCTGGTGACCAACAACATTGATCTTCAGGGCGACGTCCGCTGCCGCGTCCTCCTGACGGCGCCCCTGGAGTCATTCACCATCGGCCACACCATCATTATCAGCCGTGGTTTGCTGGATGTGCTGCCGGATGAAGCGTCGCTGGCGATGATCCTGGCGCACGAACTGGCGCATATCGTGCTGGGCCACCGCTTCGACACCAAACTGGCATTCAACGACCGCATGTTCTTCCCCGACGAAGCCTCATTCCAGAATCTGGCGTTCAGGCGCAGCGAGAAGGAAGAGGAAGCGGCAGACGCGAAAGCGCTGGAGATGTTGAAGAATTCTCCCTACAAGGACAAGTTAGGGAGCGCCGGATTGTTTTTGAAGGCGTTACAGGAAAAAGCGCCGGACCTTCCCAACCTGCTGCACTCTCATTTGGGAAATAGTATTGCCGACCGCAAGACGATCCGGATGGCGAGCCTGATGTCGTCGGCCCCGGCTCTGGAGGCTAATCGCACCGACCAGATTGCCGCGCTGCCGTTGGGCGGGCGCATCAAAGTGGATCCCTGGAGCGATCAGGTGGAAATGGCCAAGGGCAAGCCCGTTGCCCTGAACTCTGCGCGAGAGAAAATGCCCTTTGAGATCACGCCGCCGTTCCCATTCCTGACGCGGATTTCGACTCCGGGAGCCGACAAAGTGGCGCTAACCGCACCTGCCGGGGACGCGAAGCAAGACCCGAAGCAATAGATCGGGAAGTCTATCAATTACGCCACAGGGCGCGTGCTTGCGTTGGAAGCGCAGGCAGAGTCACTGAACCAGATTTGAGTTGGAATCGAGGCAGCGCCGCCAGAATCAGCCCGCGTGACGTGTGCCGCCAGCTTGAACTGTGATCGCCGGCGGCGATCGGAAAACTACTGCAGCGAGCTGCCAACGTTCGAGAACACGTTGTTGGCGTTCGAACCGATCAGGCGAATCGTACCCACGACGATGACCAGAATCACCGCCAGCATCACGGCATATTCCGCGATGTCCTGACCGCGCTCATCGTTCCAAAACTGCTGCCCGAGTTGCTGTAAGAGTCTTGCCATTGAGCTCCCTCTCCATTCTTGAACCGAACTTCCCCTCTTGGGGATTGCCAGTTACACACCGACACACAACCTCTGCGAGGGCTCTGTGAGAATCCTAATCACCCGGGAAGGCTCGGCCAATGGCACAAAAGTGCCATACGGGGTAACCCTCGTTTCCGCGAGAGGTTACTTCCGCTCCATCTGGTAATCAGGCAATACTCTTGAGCGGCAAGGCCTGGTTCACCGCAAACAGCGCGAGTTCCAGGCGCGTTGACACTCCCAGCTTGTCGAAGATGTTGCTCAGGTGGTGCTTGACGGTGTCTTCGCTGATTTTGAAATATTCGGCGATTTCCTTGTTGGAGTAGCCGGCCACGACCGCTGAAACAATCTCCAGTTCACGCGGCGTGAGGCCAAACTTCTTCTGCCGCGCCTCGTCGCTGGAGGATTGCATCAGAGTCCGCAGATATTGCACCAGATTGGAAACGCTCTCGCGCCCCACCCAGTATTCTCCCGACATCACGGTATGAATCGCGCGAAGAAGAAGTTGGGTGGCGGAATCCTTGAGCACCACGCCGCGTGCGCCGAGCTGCAAGGCTTCCACGATCTGGCTTTTTTCCGCGGCCGCGGTGAGCAGAATTACGCGCACCGGACTCGAATTGGAGGTTGCGCTCAAATCGCGCAAGGCCTCAAGGCCCGGATGCTTGGGCATGGCTAAGTCGAGGAGCAGAATGTCCGGCTTCAGCGAGCGCGCCAGCTTGACGGCTTCGGCGCCGTCGGAGGCTTCGCCGAGAACCTTCAGGTCAGGCTCGGCTTCCAGCAGGCGCCGCAGCCCGTCCCGAAAAATGGGATGGTCGTCGGCTATCACGATGCGAACGGTTTGTGGCTTCTTAAAATTCATGCGGCACTTCTCCGCCACGGGGCACCGTGACTTCCAGGCGCGATCCCTGACCCGGATTTGATTCTACCGTGAGTTCCCCACCAATCAAACGCACACGTTCCTTTATGATCATAGGCCCTTTCCCAATCTCATCCATTTCAGCCTGAGTGAGGCGGCCAGAAAATGGAAAACCTTTGCCGTCATCCTCCAGGCTCAGCGTCCACAGGCTCTGCGTCGAACCCAGGCGCACCAGCGCGTGGCGTGCCTGGCTGTGTTTGCGCACATTCACTAGTCCCTCCTGCACGATGCGGAGAAGCTCGCGGCAAACTTTCTGCGGCATATCGAATTCTTCCAGGTCGGTAACGAAGCGGGCGGAGATTCCGGTCTCGCGCTGGAAACGCTCGACCGTGTCGTTCAAAACGCTCAGCAATCGTTGCGCATCGACATCGATCGACTTCATCTGCTGCATGAGTTCACGCAGTTTGAGCACCTCCTCGCGAAGCAGTCCCTGGATCCTCCCGAGTTCGGCGCCGATGGGACCCTGCGCGTCGGCCTGGCGGCGCAGAACATCCACTTGCATCTCGACGGCGATCAACGACTGCACGGCGCCGTCGTGCAGTTCGCGCGCGAAACGCGCTCTCTCGGCAGCTCCCGCCCTGCGCCGCAGGCGATGAAGCAGATAGACGTTGTAAACCGCCGGGCCGATCTGGCGGACCAGATCGAGCAGGAAGCGAAGCTCTTCCAGTTTTTCCCCTTGCCGCGACGGTTCGAAGAGGAACACGCGTCCCCTCCACTCGCCGCCCAGCAGGAAAGAAACCGCAATCACCGCATCGAAACGCTGGAATTCATTCAGCCGCGTGAGCGACTCGGTTCGCTCAACGGTAATCTGGTTGCCTTCACGGTCGAGGGCGAGAGTCGACCAGCGGCCAGCCTCACGAATCGCGCTGCAAACGTCTCCGGGAAAATTGCCGAGGTAAGTCGCGGCATCCCGCGGGCTGGAATCGAGCCAGACAAATTCGGAAGTCGCGGCTTTGTCAGCATGAAGTTCGCCGAGAAATACCCGCTGGCTGTGGGATTCCTGCGCAGCAATCAGCAGCCGCGCGGAGCCGTACATGGTGAGCACTTCGCCGAGAATCTGCTGCAGCGTGCCGGTAAGGCCTGACTCCACCCGCGCCTTGGCCAGAATGCGCGTGACGGCAGCTTTTTCGGCCCGCAGATGTTTTTGCTGTTCCGCCAGATATCCGAGAAGCAGCCCCATTACCAGCAGATAAACCGATTGCATGAACAAACGCTGAGGCTGGAATTCGTCCAGGTTGACGCGCAAACCAGCCCATGCGGGCCAAGGCAGAGCGCCAACCGGCGCCAACCACCCGTGGAGTAAGACAACGCTCTCCATCCAGAGCAGTGCCACCTCGGCGGCGGCGGTAGCTAGAGTCTCCCAAAGACCCCACCGGTAGGCGGCCGCGGTCAGGACGAAAATAAAGAACAGGAAAAATGGACTTCTAGGCCCTTCCGCAAACACCGAGATGAAGGCGGGCCAGACAATATCAAAGGTGTGGACGAGAATCCGAAAGGATGAAGTCGATTGCTTTCGCCGGCGCAACAGCATCAGGATCAGGATGCTGTTGCCCATGTAAAAACCGAACAAGCCATATGCGGCTGGCGAATAGCCCAGCCGGGTGGGATCCATGCGGATGGCGAGGAGTGCGCAGATGGCGAGAAACACTCGCGCCGTGGCCAGCCAGCGCTCGATACGGCGAATTTCGCCGGGATCGGTGGGGGCCTGCAATCTCCACGAAAGCCTATAACGGTCGATACCAAACAAAACAGTCTATCTCCGCGGGGGAAGCGGCTGTGCTGCATACTATTGATAAGAAAGGCTGGTAGCAAGAAAAACCTGCCGCCCCTAAAGGCTTGACCCGGAAATCCGCCGCCCCGATCGGACGCCGAGCAGCCCCGGCCAGATTACTACAGTAACCATCCACCCCGCTCAATCCGATCTAGAATGACCGGGGATATATTTTTGACGACCTGTTCCAAGATCTGGTCCGGAGGCGTGATCGTCTGCCTGGCGGTGGCCGTGCTGGGCGCCCTCACCCTGCGGCAATCGTTTCATTTGACCGCCCTGAGCGATATCACTCAATGCCTTCTGCTGGCCTCGGGTGCGGCCGCGATGCTGCCCAGGGTGCTTCGCTCCCAAGGCCGCCTGCGGCGCTTCTGGACGATGCTGACTCTTGGGATTGCGCTCTGGTTCACATCTCAATTGCTGTGGACGTATTTTGAAGTCTATCTGCGCCGTGACGTGCCCGATCTTTTCGATGCCGATATTATCCTCTTCCTGCATTTCGTTCCCTTAATGGCGGCGCTGGCTCTCCGCGCTCATATCCACGGCGACGAGTACTCAGCACGACTTGGCCGTCTTGATTTCGCCTTGCTCCTGGTGTGGTGGGTCTATCTCTACGTCCTCATCGTGATGCCGTGGCTCTACGCCGTTCCCGACCCGGCAGCCTACATTCACAATCTCAACGCGGTGTATCTGGCCGAGAAAATTGCTTTCCTGGTGGCTCTGGCCGCCTGCTGGAAGGGCAGTCAAGGTCGTTGGAGAGCGCTTTACGGAAACCTGTTTTGCGCTAGTCTGCTTTACGCCGGCAGTTCCCACCTTGCGAACTGGGCAATCGGAAACCGGGCGTACTACAGTGGCAGCCTCTATGACATTCCCCTCGAGGTTTCCATGGCCTGGATCACCTGGATTGGACTGTGGAGCGGCGCCGAAAAACCAGAAGGAGAAAGCACGTCGACAGCGGCCTACGGAGTATGGGTGGCGCGCTGCGGAATGATTGCCGTATTCTCGCTTCCAATCTTTGCCGCCTGGACGCTGTCGGACACGACCGTTCCGCATCGCATCCTCTCGTTCCGGCTGATTCTCACATTGCTCGCTGCCTTCGCGATGGGGGTGATGGTGTTTGTGCGCCAGCGTCTGCTGGACCGCGAGCTGGTTAATTTTTTTCATCGGTCACAAGATTCCATTGAGAATCTGAAGAGATTGCAGGCGCAAGTCTTGCAGTCGGAGAAACTGGCGTCGATTGGTCAACTCGTGGGCGGCGCGGCGCACGAACTCAACAATCCGCTCACCGCGATGCTGGGGTATTCTGATCTGCTTTTGAACACCGGTCTGAACCCGGAGCAAAGAGCTCAAGCCGTCAAGATCGGCCAACACGCCCGGCGCACGCGCTCGCTCGTTGCCAGCCTGCTCAGCTTTGCCAAGCGGACACCCGCTACGCGGACTCCGATCGATCTCAACACACTGTTGCGCACTGCCGTGAAATTGGCGGAGTCGCAGTGGCAGCCTTTGAACCTAGACGTGCGCGCGGAACTTGATAATCAACTGCCCAGAGTTCTCGGTGACTCCAACCAGTTGCTTCAGGTCTGTTCTCAAGTCCTGGGCAATGCGCTGCACGCGCTCGAAGAGAATGGTGGCAAGAGGCTGACCATTTGCACCACCCATCACCACGACGTTGCGGTTCTTCAAGTCTCTGCCGAGGGAACGGGCCGCAGCCAGTCTGGCCCGGCTGGCGAGGGAGCCCAGGAAGAAGATGAGAGCATGATGGGCATGAGCGCCTGTCAAGGTATCGTCCAGGAACACCGCGGCCGGATTTGGCTTGAGCAACACAGTCAGGACGGGATTACCGTGAGCGTAGAACTGCCCGTGGCCACTTCCGTGCTGCAGTCCACTCTGAGGACGGCTCCTCTGCTGGCTTGATCTCACCGGGCATGATCTCACCTGGCAGCCGGCGGATTCTAGAAGTCAGAAGTATGAAGTAAGAATGCAAAAGTCAGAATTAAGAAGTCGGAATTGAGTACCGCTGTTTGAAGTGAAGGGTTTAGCTAAGAGCTAAAAGCTAGAACTAGAAGCTGATTGCCATTGTTCTCTTGAGTTGCCCGCAAGCCGCATAAATATCGCGGCCGCGCGGACGCCGCACAAACGCCGGGATGCCAGCCTTCATCAACACGTGCTGGAACGCCAGCACTCTTTCTTCCGCGGGAGTCGCGAAATCAATGCCGGGCCCGGGATTGAGCGCGATCAGATTCACTTTTGCCCGCATACCCCGAAGCAACTCCGCAACCTCTTGAGCGTTTCTTACCCCATCGTTCGAATCGCGAAGCAGCACATACTCAAACGTAATTCTCTCCCGGTTGCGCAGGGGGAAATCGCGGGCCGCGGCCAGAAGCTGTTCGAGATTCCACTTCCGGTTCAAGGGCATCAGCCGGGTGCGCAGTTCGTCATTCGAAGCGTTCAGCGAAATTGCGAGTTTTGGTCTGATCAGCTCGAGTCCAAAGTCTCGAATGCGCGGCACAATGCCCGCTGTGGAAACCGTCATGCGCGATTCCGGAATTCCTACCTCTTCCACCAATAACCGCACGGCTTTGATGAAGTTGTCGTAGTTCAGGAAGGGCTCGCCCATGCCCATGAATACGAGGTTGATGCGATCCTGCGGCGGTGAGACCTTCCGATCGTTCAACACGGCGCAGACCTGGCCGACGATTTCGCCCGCGCTCAGGTTCCGCTTCACACCGAGCAGAGCAGTCAGGCAGAAGTGGCAGTCCACAGCGCAACCCACCTGGCTGGAAACGCAAATCGTTGCGCGGTCCCAAGTGCGGGTCTCGCGATGGCTCTCATTGGGATGAACCGCGGTTGCGCCCGCGTCGCCGGCATCCGTGCCGTCGCCGGCCTCGCCGCCATCGCCTTCGGGCATCCACACCGTTTCCACGCTCTCGCCGTCGGCGAAGGCGACAAGGTAACGGACCGTGCCATCCCGCGAAGCAAATTTTTCCTGAATATCGGGCGAACCAACAGCGAACCCGCGTTGTGAGAGATCTTCGCGAAACTGGCGCGGCAGGGTGGAAACCTGATCGAGCAATTGCACCCGTTCGCGATAAATTCCGTTCATAATCTGCTGGACGCGATAGGCAGGTTCCCCCGCTTTCTCCACGAGTTCCGCCACTTCCTGACGGTTCAGGCCAAGCAGCGACGTATCCGCGTTATGAACCAAGATTTGCCTCTTATGCTACGCCGGCTGGTTGGCTGCCCGTGACTGCCGCGGCTGTCCGCTGTCGAACGCAGGCGTGGTCCGATGCAACCACGAAACCGAGACAAGCCGCAAACTATTCATTCTAAACAACTAAACATTTTCGCACACCTCGCCGCCCTATGTCAGAATAGTTAAGGCCCTCCACCAACAGTTTGCTGGGGTTTTGCGGATAGTTCTGCCGGGAAGTACTCATGGTAAAAGAAGTTCGAAATATTCGTCGTCAAGTGTTGCCCAACGGTCTGACGATCATTACCGAGCAGATGCAGCATATCCGCTCAGCTTCGATCGGAATCTGGCTGCAGACCGGGTCGCGCGATGAAGACGCCGCTTGGAACGGCATCTCGCACTTTATCGAACACATGCTGTTTAAAGGGACCGAACACCGCACCGCGGAAGAGATTGCGCGCCAGGTCGATTCCATCGGCGGCAACATGGACGCCTTCACCGCCAAGGAATGCATCTGCTTCAACGTGAAGGTGCTCGACGAGCACCTTCCGGTCGCGCTTGAGATTCTGAGCGACCTGGTGCTGCATCCGGTTTTCGATCCTAACGACATCACTCGCGAGCGCGGCGTGATTCTTGAAGAAATCAAGATGGACGAGGACAATCCGGACTACCTTGTCCACGAAATCTTCACGCAAAATTTCTGGAAAGATCATCCGCTGGGCAAGCCGATTCTTGGAACGAAGGAAACGGTGAAGAAGTTCGAGCGCGCGGCGGTTCTTGACGCGTACTCGCACCGCTTCGCGCCGGGAAACATCATCGTTTCGGCGGCCGGAAATCTGGATCATGACCGCTTTGTCGAGCTGGTCACCAAACACTTCGAACAGATGAAGCCGAGAAAAAATGGCTTCCACTCGCCGGTGCCGAAGATTGTTTCGAAGATCACCCTGCGGAACAAGAAAGCGCTTGAGCAAGTGCAACTCTGCATCGGCGTGCCCTCGCATCCCATCGCTCACGAGAAGCGGCACGCCGGCTACATTCTCAACACGCTGCTCGGCGGCGGCATGAGCTCCCGCCTGTTCCAGAACATCCGCGAGCGGCAGGGATTGGTCTATTCCATCTACAGCGATCTGAATCCCTACCGCGATACCGGATGCCTGGCCGTCTACGCCGGAACTTCGCGGGAGTCGGCGTCGAAAGTGGTGCAGTCGGTGGTCAGCGAGTTTCACAAGCTGAAAGCGGAGCCAGTGCCTGCCGAAGAACTGCGCCGCTCTAAAGACCAGCTGAAGGGCAGCCTGATGCTCTCGCTGGAGTCGAGCAGCGCCCGCATGTCGAACCTGGCTCGGCAGGAAATGTATTTCGACCGCTTCTATGATCTCGACGAACTGATCGAAAAGATCGAAGCCGTCGCCGTCGAAGATCTAACAAGTCTTGCCAACGAATTCTTCAATACCGAGTCCGTGGCGGTAACCATCCTTGGGAATCTGACTGGGCTGAAGATATCGCGCAATCAACTGGCCTGCTAGCCACTATGAACGACGCTACAATTCGTTGCACAAATGATGCACGGGATCAGCTGAAAATGCCCAAACTCCACGCGAAACTTGTGACTTTTTCATGGCATTTGCGGGCTTTTCAAGGCATACTATCCCGAGCGTAAGTCTCCTAGGTCGGCCCAGGTTCCGCATGTTCGAGTCCAAAGCGTTGGTTCCCAAAGGTGATCGCGTCGCCCTGGCAGAATTGCCGGAGCCCGATCCCAAGCAGCGAAGCATGATGGTGGCAGCCCTGGTGCTGCTGCTCGCGGGCTTGGGCGTTTCCCTGTACCACTATCGCGGGTTCTGGTTTCCGGACACGGAAGAAGCAGAGTACGACCAGCCTGGCGCAAGCACGCCGGCAGCAACCATCCCACCGCCGTCGGCTCCAGCCACGGGAAAATTGAATTCTTCGACGGCGAAGTCTTCTCCCGCCAACTCGGCCTCGTCGAACTCCAGGCATCGTGTGGCGGGCAATGCAAAGGCCGCGAAGAATGTCGTCGTCGATGTCCCGGCGCCGCCCATGGCGACCGCGACTACAACCAGAACCGTATTGCCGCCGCTGGAAGTGGAAGTGGTTGCGGGCGACAGCCACCGCACCATTCGCCCCGGCAACAATTCGCTCAGAGTGGACCTGCAGCCCGGCACTCCCGCGCAAGCGGATGGGCCCGTGGGCGCGGAAACCGCCGCGAGCGTAACCAGCAACGCCGCCGAGCGTGTGCAGATTTCAAGAGGCACGACCGACGTGGTGAGCCGGCCCGTGAAGCCGGATTATCCGCTTCTCGCCCGCCAGATGAAGGTGCAGGGCTCGGTGATCCTACAGGCCCTTATCAGTAAGAACGGGACGATTCAAGATCTCCGCGTGGTGAGTGGCCCACCAATTCTGGCCGCCGCGGCGCAGGACGCCGTGCGGCAGTGGCACTTCAAGCCTCACTACCAGGGCAGCGAGGCCGTGGAAACCCAGGCAAAGATCACCGTCAATTTCACGATCTCCACGAATTAGTTCCGGCAAACTTGGTTGTGGGCCGCCATTTCAAACTTGCCATTTCTCTTCCAGTTTTTCTCGAATTCTTCCCCAAAAATAACGAGCGTCCCGAGACTCTTTCGAGTCCGGGACGCCCGGGCAGCCCTCCCCCAGAACTGCTCACCTGTAAAATTAAACTCGTCCCTTTCGGCTGAAAATAGCCCGGAGGTGCTACCTATCCCCCTAAAGTGCCATATCCCTATCTTACTGAAACAAAGCTAGTTCCTGGTTTCGTACCGCGCAGGCAGGGTTCATTTCCTGAAGTTGCTGTGGATTGTGCCGATGAAGATAGTCGAGTGCTTCGCTGCCGGTCAACGAATGTCTGCCTTTGAGGATCCCGAGATTTGTCGAAGCCTTCTGGAGAGCCTGCAGGTCGGAGTCTGCGTGGTCGACCTGCAGAAAAAGATCATTTTCTGGAGCGACGGCGCCGAGCGGATTACCGGAAATCTTCGCCACGAGGTCGTAGGCCGGCCCTGCGCGGGACGAACTCTATCGCAATGCGATCAGAACACGTGTGAGGCCTGTGGAACGGAATGTCCCGTTGGGGCAGCGATCCAAGGCGCGCACCCCGGCCGGACTGAGGGTTATCTGCACCACAGGCGGGGCCACCGGGTTCCGGTGCAAGTGTGGGCAGTGCCGGTGCGGGACGCGCACGGGTCTGTGATTGGTGTGCTGCAAAGCTTCGAGGATCACCACGAGCCCGCCGACGACGGCCAGCGCGAAGATAGCCCGAAGGGTTCCGGTCGCGTGGATGAGATCTCCGGCATCGCCAACCGCACCATCATGCAAGCGCATCTGCGGGAAACGTTGAGAACATTCGCGGAGCTGCAGGTCCCGTTCGGCGTCCTGCACCTCAGGCTGAAAGGCTTTGAAGTTTTTCGCGCGAACTTTGGAGCGGAGGCCGTCAATTGCATGCTTCGCATGGTGTCGCACACGCTCGAGCTCGCAGTGTGGAGAACAGACCATGTCGGGCGCTGGACCGACGATCAGTTCCTGGTGATCCTGAATGGCTGCAGCGGCGACTCGCTTCGCGCAGTGGGTGACCGCATCGGCCGAATGCTGGCCAACGATGGCACTGAGTGGTGGGGAGATAAGCGATCTCTCGCCGTATCCATTGGACATGCGGCTGCCCGGCCCGGCGACACGGGCGAGTCCATGCTCGAGCGCGCGCGGCAGAACATGCAAACGATCTCCAATCAGAAAACCAGCCCCACAAAACCCGCTAAGGGCGCGGCATCCGGGACCTAGACGAATGTTAGCCGTCATCGGCGTTATGCTTCTTTTCGGCTGAAATAACTTTACAATCACCTTCGCTCCTGGACCTCCAGTCTGGTTGTATAATCCCCGCTTTGATCTTAAGCAGGATCTTGAAAGCTTTCTAAGCAGCATCTCGAAACCAGGATCTCTGGCCATATCGATCCGCGCGCAGGAGCGCCACCCATGAAAAAAGCTGTTCGCTTTGTCGGTCTCATTGCTTCCCTCAGTTTGATTTCTGCTATTGCGTGGTCTCAGGAAAAGCAGGAAAAAGTCGACCTTGAAACGATTACCCGTATTCGTTACGAAGGCTTTCGCAACTCCAAGGTCATGGACTATGCCAGCGGATTGATGGATTCGATCGGCGAGCGTCTCACCGGCTCTCCCAACATGAAGCGCGCCAACGAATGGACTCGCGATCAGTTGGCTGCGATGGGGTTGAGCAATGCACATCTCGAACCCTGGGGACCATTCGGCCGCGGCTGGGCCAATCAGTATGTCAACGTGCGCATGACCTCGCCTGACATCGCTCCGCTCCTCGTCTACGCTAAGGCGTGGACTCCCGGCACCAACGGCGTCGTCACCGGCAAGTGCATCCGCGTCAACATCGAAAAAAAGGAAGACTTCGACAAGTACAAAGGCAAGCTTGCCGGAATGATTGTGATCATGGGGCCCGACGCGGAAGTGAAGCCCATCACGGAATCTCCCTACAAGCGTTACACCGACGACGACCTGGCCAAGACGGCGGAGTACCAGATTCCCGGCGAGCGCCCGGCCTTTCGCTTCGCCGACTTCGTCAAGCGCCAGCAGTTCGTCAAGGAACTGAATCAATTCCTCGCGGACGAAAAAGTTCTTGCCGTGATCGATCACAGCCGCGGAACCGCGGGCGGCGGCACGGTCTTCGTCCAGTCCGGCGGATCGTACAAAACCGGCGAGACTACGACCGTCCCTCAACTGACGATGGCCTCCGAACACTGGAGCCGCATTGCCCGGCTGCTCGACAAGAAAAAAGACGTGACTCTCGAACTAAACGTCACTAACACTTTCTACGACGATGACCCCATGCAGTACGACACCATCGCTGAACTTCCGGGCACCGACAAGAAAGACGAAGTCGTGATGCTCGGCGCCCACCTCGATTCCTGGCATGCGGGCACGGGCGCTACCGACAACGGAGCGGGCACCATCGTCATGATGGAAGCCATGCGCATCTTGAAAGCGCTGGACATCAAGCCGCGCCGCACAATTCGCATCGGCCTGTGGAGCGGCGAGGAAGAAGGCTTGCTCGGCTCTCAAGGTTACGTGGAGCAGCATTTCGGCTCGCGTCCTCCCATGGACGAGCCTGGGATGAAGGGCATGCCCACGCTGATGCGTCGTGAAGCGGGGCCGGTCACCGTCAAGCCCGAGCAGGCGAAAGTTTCCGGCTACTTTAATGTGGACAACGGCTCCGGCAAGATTCGCGGCATCTACCTGCAGGAAAATGAAGCCGTCGAACCTATTTTCGAAGCCTGGATGCGTCCCTTCAAAGATCTTGACATGACGACCATCACGATGCGCAACACCGGCGGCACGGATCATCTTTCGTTCGACGCCGTCGGCATTCCCGGATTCCAGTTCATCCAGGATCCCATCGAGTACGAAACCCGCACCCACCACTCCAACATGGACGTTTACGATCGTCTGCAACCCGAAGACCTCAAGCAGATGGCCGTGATCGTCGCCAGCTTCGTCTACAACACGGCCATGCGCGACCAGATGCTGCCCCGCAAGCCCATCGAACCACCGCTGCCCCGGGAACCGGAGAAGAAGGACGGCCAGTAGGCGGCGCCGAAAAATCTTTTCGGGGCCCGTCTGGCAACGCGGCGGTGGCTGCCGCCCGCAGTGAGGAAGTAGGAGGAAAACCGATGGTTACACGACGTGAATTTCTCGACGCACTCGCAGTGGGCGCGGCCGGACTGGCCGTGGGAACTACGGCAAAGAGTTACAGCCAGATCATGGGCTCCAATGATCGCCTCAACTTTGCGGTGATTGGCCTGAACGGGCGCGGCTACGCTCATCTCTCGTCGCTCAAGGTGAACAAGGCCGCGGCCCGCATCTCGCATGTCTGCGATGTCGACAGCAATATTCTTAAGAAGTTCGCGGATGCTACGCAGCACGAGATGGGCGAAGCCTCCACGGCCGCCAAAGATTTTCGCAAGATTCTCGAACAGAAAGATGTAGACGCCATCACCATCGCTACCCCTGACCATTGGCACACGCCGATGGCCATCGCCGGGCTGCAGGCAGGCAAGCACGTCTATCTGGAAAAACCATGCAGCCACAATCCGGCCGAGGGAGCGATGCTGATCGCGGCGCAGCAGAAATATCAAAAGCTGGTACAGATGGGCACGCAGCAGCGTTCATCCCCGCACACCATAGAGATCGTCGACAAAATTCACGCAGGGCTCATTGGCAGGGCGTACTACGCGAAAGCCTGGTACAGCAATGAGAGGAAGTCGATTGGCAGCGGCAAAGAAGCGCCCGTGCCGCCGCAACTGGATTGGGACTTGTGGCAAGGCCCCGCGCCGCGCCGTCCCTACAAAGACAACGTGCAGCCTTACAACTGGCATTGGTTCAGGATTTACGGCACCGGGGAAGCGCTCAACAACGGCACGCATGAGGTCGACGTCTGCCGCTGGGCGCTGGGCGTCGACTATCCGCAGCGCGTCACTTCCTCAGGCGGCCGATATCATTTCAAGGATGACTGGCAGTTTTATGACACGCTCGTGACCAGCTTCGAGTATGAGGACAAGATGATTTCCTGGGAGGGCAAGTCCTGCCAGGGCATGAAGTTTTACGGCCGCGATCGCGGCGTAACGGTCATGGGTACGACGGGCTCGGTGCTGGTCGATCGCGATGGCTACGAAATTTACGACTTGAAGGGGAAAAAGACGAGCGAATTCAAAGTGGGCGACAAGACCTCGTCTTCCGATCTTATCGGCCGTGACTCCATGACCGACGCTCACTTCGCAAACTTCATTGCCGGAATCCGCAAAGGCGAAAAGCTCAACGCCCCCATCGCAGTCGGCAACGTCGCGGTCACCATGTTGCAGCTTTCCAATATCGCGTGGGAAGTGAATCGTGAGCTGCGCGTCGACTCCAGCGACGGAAAGATCCAGAACGACACAGAAGCAATGAAGATGTGGACGCGGGAATACGAAAAGGGCTGGGAGCCGCATGTCTGACGGCATGCCTGCGATCAGACGATTATGAAAAGCGCCCTCACTCGCCGTGATCTCCTGCGCTCCGGCGCACTCGCTGCGGCAGCCTTCGCTGTGCCCAGCAGTCTCGCAGCCCTGGCCGATGCGAAGCCATCTGCGGACAACGCGTCTCCTCTTCGTTTGGGCCTCGCGAGCTACACATTCCGTAATTTCACGCGAGCGCAACTGATCGCCTTCATGAAGCAGCTCAATGTGTCAGAGCTGAATGCGAAGGACGTCAAGGACCATCTACCGATGGATCCACAGCAGGAGGACGCTGCGCTGGCAGACTATGCTGCTGCCGGCATCAAGCTTCACGCCGCCGGAGCCATCTATTTCCCCAAAGATGAAGATGCGGACATCCGCACCAAGTTCGAGTATTGCAAGCGCGCAGGCATTGGCGTGATCGTCGCCGGCGATCCCGCGCCGGAAACTCTGCCGCGGATGGAGAAGTTCGTAAAGGAGTACAACATCCGCGTCGCCATCCACAATCACGGTCCCGAAGACAAGTTGTGGCATTCGCCGCTGGATGTATTGAAAGCGGTAAAAGGTCTGGACCCGCGCATCGGCTGCTGCATCGACGTGGGCCACACGGTTCGCGCCGGCACCGATGTGGTTCAGGCCATCCACGAAGCAGGCCCGCGGCTGTTCAACCTACATATGAAGGATCTCACCAGTTTCCAGGACAAAGAGAGCCAGGTCGCGGTGGGTGACGGCACCATGCCGGTGCGGAAAATGTTTGAAGCTCTGATCGCGATGAAGTACAACGGCTTCGTCGATCTGGAATATGAAATTCATCCTGACGATCCGATGCCGGGAGTCATCAGCAGCTTTGCCTATATGCGAGGCGTCCTTGCAGGCTTGGGGTAAGGGATCCCAGCACTTTTTTGACCGGGGGCAGACCGCACCGCAGCTTATCGTGCTCCGCTCGATGCGTCTGCCTTCTCTACCCCATCGCTTTCGGGAGCAACAACTCTCTTCACTGCCAACCGTCGCGTCTTGCTCGGCCGCCTCGAATCTTTCGTCCACTTTATGCCTGCCGAAGGCTTATCTTTCGTCGTTTCGTAGATCGTCTCCGTGCGAACCTCAGGTGTGACGCCGAGTTTACCGGCTGTCTGCACATCAAGCTGCCCCGTCACCGGCAGATTCTCAGCCCTCTGAAACTCGCGGATGCTCGCCCGGGTCCGCAGGCCGAGCGCGCCATCGACCTTGCCGTGATAGTGGCCTTCGTCCTGTAGAGTTTGCTGCATCTGCTTGACAGCGTTCGGGTCCTTGGCATCGTTCACGTCGTTCCAATGCTTGTCCCCCGACTCTTCTCTGCTGACATTCTCTCCCGAAGCACGCGGTGTCGGGCGTGGTCCCGACATCCAGGTTGTCAGTAAAAGGAAAACAGCCCCAACGCACCCCACTTTGCCGGCGTAAAGCATTTGTCTCCTCGATTGGAGCACCGGCAGTCCAAACTCAAAGCTACTGAGCTCGAAGAGTTCCTGTGCCTCCCTAACTGCGCCCACGTTTGAAGTCAGGCAGTGGCCTGCCAGGCAAATTGCCCTTTTCGGCCCTCATTAAGATTCGCTTATGTATGGCGCGAATACTGAGCAGAAGCGCTCATGCAGTGAATTGCCAGACAGATCGACACATGGTGGGTTTTTGCACCACTTAGACAACTTAAACAACAATCTCGCGGAGGTTGCTATTCGGCGGACGCTGTATTTAGTTCTGCGCGATGAGCCGCTCCATGCGCAATTTCCCAGAATCAGATAACCGACGCTGCAGGTAAAATCGAGCCTTTGGTCCCTATCCAGCGAATACCGGCGGCGTGGCCGGTCGTCGGGGTGTTTGAGCAATTTTGATCAGCTTTCACGGTCGCGATTGCGGAAGATAGATTCCGTGAAGGTACAACAATGCCCCAATCGGTTTGTTCGGAACTCCCAGCCGGAGTAGTTCTTTGCATCGACGATAACCGGGATGTGCTGGAATGCGAGCGCGCGTTCCTCGAAAGCTTCGGGTATACCGTGTTGACGGCTCCCAGCGGCGGCGAGGGGCTGGAACTGGCGTCCACCCATTCGGTTGACGTTGTAATCCTGGATTACTTCATGCCCGCCATGAACGGGCATGAGGTTGCCCTCGAACTGAGGCGCCTCAGGCCGCTAGCGCCTATCATCCTTCTCACCGAAGGACTGGGCGTTCCAGAACATGCGCTGTCCCTGGTAGACGCCCTCATCGCCAAGGATCGTTTAGCTAGCCAGTTGTTGCCCACGATCGCACACCTGTACGGAAGCGCGCGAATCGCGCTGCCCTCCTATGACGCATAACGGCGGACGGCCGCTGATGTGATGTTCTGATCCGTAACGATTGCACAACTGAATTGTGAACCTGGAGTGGAGCCGCCTTAGGCGCAGTTCTCGCAAAAGCGCTCTCGTCGCGTGTTTCGCAGTAATACGCGAAACACTTCATGCGCATTGCCTCCGCGATATACTCTTCGGCGCAGAAAGCCACGCCGTGTGGCGAGCGTCGGCAATCGAGAAAACTATCTTCTATTCTTCAACCGAGCTATCTTCGCT
>Ga0302324_100001239_pt1 | contig 62937 bp, 64 predicted proteins | sample Palsa_T0_1_FD_201949 | JGI IMG/M metagenome (GOLD analysis project Ga0302324, IMG submission 201949) | Peat permafrost microbial communities from Stordalen Mire near Abisko, Sweden - Palsa_T0_1 | ecosystem: Environmental > Terrestrial > Soil > Palsa > Peat permafrost | place: Sweden: Abisko...
GGTTCCGTCGACGCTACCGCCCCACGTCCACGAGGAACTGAGTTGACTGGCCAGATTGTCCGTGGCCATGCGATTCAAGATGTCGTCGGGAAAACCGGACGGTCCCGCTTCATAGACGATGACCTGCGACAATCCCGGAGCCATGGAGATTGCCACCTCGATATCCAGCGCCACCTCGGAGTTGTTGACGCCGGCTCCGCCCCCGTACCCATCCAGGAGCACGTTCTGCAGCGTGACACCTGTCAGGCTCGCCTGGCTCTCGTAGGCGGTGATGTCGCTCGCATAGTATCCGTCAAATTCCACCAGCCCGACGGTCTGGCCGGCGCCGGTGAGTGAGACTCCGGGAACGTACGCTGCCCGGAAATCGGAACCCATGTACGTGCTGTTTGGTCCCGATCCACTGGCTGGCACCGCGCGCTCCCGCGTGGCGATGGGAAGGCGTCTGAGATTCATCGGATGCGGCGGGGTGTAGTTGTTCAATCCGCTGATGCCCAGCACTGGGACAGCGAGGTCGATCGACGGCTCGACATCCGGGGCGTAAAACGTGCGGCCTTGCGTCGGGTGCTGATAGACGCGCATTGTCACATGCAGGGCGTTTTCGATATCCGCTACCGACCCCTTTACGTCCAACAACACACGATTGGGGTGTGTGCCGGTGACGGTCAGTCCTTTCGATTTGGCGAAGTCGATGACCGCTTGATAATCCTGGCGCGTCGGACCAAACCGTTCCGCGAACTCGTTCGGCGTGAGGTAGTGACGGTACTGGGGACTGGCCGGGTCGGAAATTTGTTGGAGCAGTGTACCGAGAGCGTCGCGATTGCGCAGTGGCAAACCGATGGCGAGTTGGAGGCGGTTGGTGCCGGGGAGCCGGTCAATCGGCTGCAAGTTCAAGTCGGTCACGGCCTGCGGTATGTGACCGTGAAGCGCCTGTCTTTCGGCTGCAAAAACCGGGCTGGCGAGGACAAGGATCGCCACGGCTGTGCCCGCACCGACGACATGTGCTGCGATGCGAGGACAACGGGAAAGAGACACACGGGCAGAGGATGCGGCACCCCTCCCCCGCCGCACTCCATCTGTGATATCGGCAGTCCCAGCCATAACCGGAGATTGATACTTGAAAATAGAGCACCAGCCGTGCCGTCAGGGTTCAGATTCGTTCGCAGTTTTGATGCAAAACGGAATAGGCATTTACAGGGGCAAGACATTGGTGCGGAATGGAATCGGATGGGGCAGCGTTCAACATTGAACGTACGAACGGGAGGCGACGAACCAGATTACTCGAACGCCTCCCATCAGTGTGCGTCCGACACTGTCTAGGAGTTCGTCCCAGAGTAGAAACGGTGCTGGCCCCCATTGTTCGGCACTGGGATCAGTTTAGATTTAGGCAACAAAGGAGACCAAGTCATGAATGAAGACCAAATCCGCGGGAACTGGTTGCAGATCAAAGGCAACGTGAAAGAGAAATGGGGAAAACTGACCGACGATGATATCGATGTCATTCAAGGTCGGAGCGAGCAACTGGTTGGCAAGATCCAAGAACGGTACGGTATTGCCAAACAGGAAGCGGAGAAACAATTCAAAGAGTTTCTCGACGCGTGCGATTCGTTCCGCAAGGCAGCATAACCGGAGGCACTGAAAGACCATGAGAACTGTGTTGATCCTCATTCTGGTGTTGCTCGTGATTGGTGCCCTGCCCACGTGGCCATACAGCGGTGGGTGGGGCTACTATCCGGTCGGCGGCCTTGGGACGCTTCTCTTGGTCCTGGTTATTCTGGCAGTCGCCGGCGTGATTTGAATGGGCGCGCCGTTAGGCGGCGGGGGCGGTCGCGAAATAGACCAAATCGCAGGCTTCCATCATGCGCAGTCATTCGGGCTCTTTGCCGTGGAGCGCGACTGGTTGCTGGCGTTCCCACTCCGCACAGACCGCGCGGAGCGACCGCCGGCCGTCGCAGCCGTTCAACAACGTCACGGCGCTGCCATCCAATCGTGTCTGTTGACCAAAATACCCGGCCCACACAACGTGGCCGGTGGAATCCGGGGGGCCGCGGCGAGTGCGGCCGCCAGTGGTGAACGGATCGGCGTGAGCTTGTTTTCCCAGCCGTCCAGCACGTTGGCGGCAAGGCAGCGCGGACAGCGGCGACCAGCGCACTCAGGCGGTCAACTTCAGGAAGTTGGCGAGGATTTGTTTGCCGCTTTCGGTGAGGATGGATTCGGGGTGGAATTGGACGCCCCAGATGGGGTGTTGCTTGTGACGGATGCCCATGATCTCGCCTTCGGGCTTGGTTTCGGCGGTGATCTCCAAGGTGTCGGGGATCGTGTCGCGTTTGATGAGGAGCGAGTGGTAGCGCGTGGCGGTGAACGGGTTGGGCATACCTTGGAAGAGGTCGCGACCGTTGTGGTAAATCGGTGAGGTCTTGCCGTGCATAAGGCGCTCGGCGCGGACGACTTCGCCGCCGAAGACGTGGCCCATACATTGGTGGCCGAGGCAGACGCCGAACGTAGGCGTGGTCGGGCCGAAGGTTTTGATGATGTCGTTCGACAAGCCGGATTCGCGAGGCGAGCACGGGCCTGGCGAGATGAGGATGCGGGACGGTTTCAGGGCGCGGATCTGGTCGAGCGTGATCTCGTCGTTGCGGAACACCTTCATCTCCGCGCCCAATTCGCCGAGGTACTGGACGAGGTTGTACGTGAAGCTGTCGTAGTTGTCGATGACCAGCAGCATGGCGCGGTAAACTACGCCAATTCCGGTTTTTGACCAAGTCAAAACCGGGCTCTTTTCCTCTTGCGACGGTTTCGCGCGTCGTGCAATGTACTGCCTATGGAGCCTGTACCTCCCTATCCTGGCAGCCAGCCACAGCCGCGCAAGCGGACGGGTTGGGTCGTGTACGCCGTCATCGTCACGTTCTTCCTGTTCGTCAGCGTTCTGGCGAATGTGGTGCTGCTCGCCGTCATGGTCGGCGGTGGACACACGGAAGGCATCACCCTCGGTAACAGCCATGGCCGTTTCGAAGAGCGGTTCGTGGAAGGCGATGAAGACGTGAAGGACAAGATCGCTGTGATTTATGTGACGGGGGTGATCAGCTCCTCCGAAGACAGTTATGACACCGAGCAAGGCATGGTGGCCGACATCCAGGACCAGCTCCAACAGGCGGTTGACGACAGGCATGTAAAAGCCATCATTTTGCGGATCAATTCACCCGGCGGCGAGGTTGTGGCCTCGGACAGCATTTACCAGGCGGTGTTGGCGGCGCGCGACAAGAAGCCCGTCGTGGCAAGCATCGACACCATGGGCGCCTCGGGCGCGTATTATGTCGCGGTCGGGGCCGACTACATAATGGCCAACGAGTTGAGCATCACCGGCAGCATCGGCGTGATTATGGAGAGTTTCACGTACGGCGGCTTGGCTGAGAAAATCGGCGTCAAATTTTACACGTTTAAGTCCGGCAAGTACAAAGACATCCTGAACCCCGCGCGTGAACCGACGGAAGACGAGAAGGCGCTCGTGCAGGGGCTGGTCATGGAGGTCTACGATAAATTTGTCGGCATCGTGGCGGATGAACGTGAGATGAAAGTCGATGACCTGAAAAACGGCGTGGCCGATGGGCGTATCCTCTCGGGCAAGCAGGCGTTGGATGCAGGTTTTGTGGACGGGATCGGCTATTTTGATGATGCGATCGACAAGGCCGAAGAACTGGCATCGATCAAAAAGTCCAAGGTCATCCGCTACGCGGAGCCGTTCTCGCTGCGCAATCTGTTTCGCTTTATGGGCAAGAACGACAAGACAAAGATTCAGATCGAGTTGACGCCAAATCAATTCAAGGTGCAGTCAGGCCACATGTACTTCTTGCCGTCGTACATGTTCCAGTAAGCACCCGTAGTGCAATTTCCCACAGATTGCTTCATGGTTTTCATACCACCCCCCTCACCTTAATCCTCTCCCCCTGAGGGGAGAGGAAAGCGGCAAGGAACGGAGCAAAAAAGTCTCCTCTCCCCTTGGGGGAGAGGCAGGGTGAGGGGTGGAGTTTCGTCGCAACCCGGGATCTGTTAGGGCACTTGCTACGATTTGGGCGGCTCCTTGAGTTGATCGATTTTTCCGCCCCATGATAGCACGGTTGCCAGCCCCTTTTCCTTTTCCGCCAGCGCCTTGTCGCCGGCCCGCATGTAGTACATCGACAGGCTGGTGTGCGCGAGCATGTCGTTCGGATTGATTTCAATCGCGCGCTTGCCCGCTTCAATTGCTTCCTGAATTTTGTTCGCGCGCAAGAACGCCATCCCGAGCGCGTGCCACGCGTCGAAATACGCCGGATCGAGTTCGACGGCTTTCCGATAGCACTCGATGGCCTTGTCATACTCCGCCATCGCGAACTCCGTCATCCCCTGATCGTAGCACTCTTCTTTTGTCATGTGTTCCGCAGTGTTGAATTCGTGTGCGTTAATTGGTCTATCGCATCCTCCGGTGTCAACTGCTCACGCTGCAGCTTGCGTTTGAGCCACCAATCGGGATCGTAGTGACCGTCGAGGTCGCGAAACGGCTGGCCGGCGCCTTCCAAGTGTTCAAACTCACCCCGTTCGATTGCCTCGCGGATGCGGTTTTCGGCAATGACTGGAATTGCCCCGATCATTTTTTTGCTTCCAATGCCAGGATTGCGTCGACGAGACCAGGAATCGTATGCACCTTCGCTTCCGATGCAACCTCCAACCCTTTTTCACGCGCCGCTTGCGTGGTTTGCGGTCCGATGCTGACGAAGCGCATCTGCGGAAACTGCGCCCGCAATGCCGGCACGCCCACCAGATTGCAGAAGTTTACGACCGTCGACGAACTGGTAAACGTGACCAGGTCTGCGCCTTCTGCGAGCAATCGCGCGCGGTGGCCGGTGCGATCTTCCATTTCCGGCACGGTCTGGTAGGCATCCAGATCATCCACGATCGCGCCGAGATCCTCAAGCCCGCGCGCCAGCCGCTGGTCCGCCAAATCCGCCCGAGGAAGAAGCATTTTCAGATTTTCGCAACTTACTGACTTCTTGAACTCCGCCAGCAGGGCCACGGTCGTAAACTCTTTGGGCTGGAGATCCACTTCGAGATGAAGGTCGGCGATTTTCTGCGTCGTCACCGCGCCGATTGCGGCAATTCGCAATGGGCCGATCTCACGAAGGTCTTTGTGCTTGGAGAAAAACTCCCGGAACAATGCGTCCACGCCATTGGGGCTCGTAAAGACCAACCAATCGTATTCCCCCATGGCGGTGACGGCTTCGTGGAGTGGCGCCAGATTTGGCGGCGGCTGGATACGGATTGTCGGGATCTCAAGCACGTCCGCGCCCAGATCGCTGAGTTGACGAACCAACTCACTCGCCTGCTCGCGACTGCGCGTAACGACGATGCGTTTCCCGAACAGCGGACGTTTCTCAAACCAATTCAATTTCTCACGCAACCGCGCCACCTCGCCAATTACAGTGACGGCCGGCGGCTGGAAATCGGCCCTAGCGGCGACATCAGCAATTGTGGCAAGCGTGCCCTGAATGGTTTGTTGCTTGCCTGTGGTGCCCCAGCGCACCATCGCAACTGGTGTTTTTGGCAACGCGCCATGTCGCAGCAACTCGTCGGCGATCTTACCAATACGTTCCACGCCCATCAGGATGACGCGAGTCCCGAAAAACTTCGCCACACTTTCCCAATCTACCTGTGTTTCTTCCTTCGTGGGATCTTCGTGTCCCGTAATCACCATAAACGCGGTCGCCACGGACCGATGGGTCACCGGAATTCCGGCATATGCCGGCGCGGCAATCGCAGAACTGATTCCTGGTACAATTTCAAACTCGAACCCGGCTTTGTGCAGTTCCTCGGCTTCTTCACCGCCGCGTCCGAAGACGAACGGGTCACCACCTTTCAATCGGATGACGATCCTGCCAGCGCGCACCTTCTCAATCAACAGCACGTTGATTTCATCTTGCGTGAGGGTGTACTTTTTCGGCGTCTTGCCGGCGAAGATGATCTCGGCAGCAGACTTCGCGTGCTTCAGCAGCGACGGATTTACCAGATTGTCGTAAACGATCACGTCGGCCAGTTGGATGCATTCGAGGCCACGCACCGTGATCAGTCCGGCATCGCCAGGGCCCGCTCCCACCAAATAAACTTTGCCCTTCTTCTTCATCCGAGAACCTGCTTCGCGGCCCGCTCGCCAATCTCGCGGGGATCTTTCGTTGTGCCGATGACTTCGGCGCGGCGAACATTCTTCCCGTCGTGGTCGAACGTCGCGCCGATCATGCGCAATCGCTCACTCTCCGCCGTGGCATGGGCCGCGTATGGAACCTGACAGCCGCCCCCGAGGGCCCGGAGAAAGACCCGCTCAGCCGTTGTACAGGCCGCGGCATTCTCGTCGTTTATGTCCTGGAGCGCGGCACGCGTTTTCGTGTCTTGCGCCCGAATCTCACACACGATAGCCCCCTGCCCCACCGCGGGAATCATCAACTCGAATCCGATCTGCTGCCAGTGGAGGTTTCCGAAGTTTTTCCATAATCCCAGACGCTTCAGCCCAGCGGCTGCCAGAATGAGCGCGTCCAGTGAATCGTTCTCGGCCAGCTTGCGCAACCGGGTTTCCACGTTACCGCGGATTTCCTCGATTTGTAGATCGGGCTTGCACGCCAACAATTGCGCCCGTCGGCGAATACTGCTGGTGGCGACGTGCGCACCGTTCGGGAGTTCTTCGATGGATCGATACTTCTTCGCAATGAACACGTCGTGAGCATCCTCGCGCGGCGGCACGGCGCCAATGATCAGTCCGTCGGGCAGCACTGTTGGCAGATCCTTCATACTATGCACCGCGACATGAATCTCGCCGCTCAGAAGCCGTTCCTCGATTTCCTTGGTGAACAGTCCCTTGCCACCACCGGCGACGAGGGACAAATTCGTAAACGTGTCACCGCTCGTCTTGATGATCTTTGTTTCGACTTCCAGTGATGGGTTTGCCTTGTGCAGCAGGCCGCGAACGATGTCCACCTGCACCAGGGCGAGCGGGCTGCCACGCGTTCCGATGATCAATTGGCTCATGACGCGTGGTTGTGCGCCGGTCCGGATAGCCCCGCATTCGTCGGGCGACCGCGATAACGCTCTTCGATGGTGCCGCGGTTATGTTCCAGCCAGTCGGCATAGCGCTGCACGTGCTGGGCGATGAGCATCCGACAGGCGCTGATCTCGCGTTCACGCGCTGCCACATTTTCCTGTGCGATCTGTTGCAGATCGTCGATGTCGTACAGGTAGACTTGTTCCAACTCACCGCAGGCGCGCTCGACGTCGCGCGGCACCGCAATGTCGATCAGAAACAACGGGCGCTGCCGCCGTGTCTTCATGAGCGGAATGAGTTTTTCCTTCGTGACGATCGGATGCGGGGCGGCGGTCGAACTGATAACGATGTCCACTGCGGGGAATTCGGTCGTCCACTGATCATAGGAAATGGCCCGGCCCTGAAGCTGCGTGGCCAACGCCTCGGCGCGTTCGTGGGTCCGACTGCACACGAGGAGGGATCCTGCGCCGCGGCTGCGCAACGCGCGCGCGGTAATCTCGCTCATCTCCCCCGTGCCAATGACCATAACCGTGCAGCGCGGGAGCTTACCGAAGATCTTTTCCGCCAGATCGACCGCGACGGTGCCGACGGACGTGGAACCGCGCGTGATGGCCGTAGCCGACCGGATATGTTTCGCCGCGGCAAAGGCCTTCTGAAAGAGGCGGTTGAGCACCAAGCCCGTGGCGCCGGCTTGTTTCGCAGCGTGGTAGGCGTCTTTGACCTGGCCGAGGATTTCCGTTTCGCCGAGCACCATCGAGTCCAGTCCGCAAGCGACTTCGAGCAGGTGATGAATGCATTCTGTATCGCTGTGCTCGTACAAATAGGCGTCGATGGAATCGGCCAGTTTGTGGTGACCGTGAAGAAATCGGCGTGTCGCCTGGGCCGCCTCTCCCGCGCTGTTGGCGAGGCCATAAATCTCGACGCGGTTGCAGGTGGAAAGAATCGCGACCTCATGCAGCGGCGCCGCCTCGAGCAAAGCCCGGGTCGCCTCGCCGAGACTGCCCGCGGCGAACGCCAGCCGTTCGCGCACTTCCACAGGCGCGCTCCGATGATTCAAGCCAATGACCAGCAGATTCATTGCGGCAACAGGTTCACTCCCCAGAACCCAACGAGCATCAAGGCGAACGACGCCATCGAAGCGACCGCGACTTTTCGTCCGCGCAATGTCCACAATCCCCGGGCCAACACCAGTACGCCGTACAGCACCCACACGGACGACGCCCAGATGATTTTCGGGGTCGTCCAGTGACCCACGATTCGATACGAGATCACGCCGCCGATCATGCCCGCCGTGAGCATGACGAATCCCATGATCAAGAGCCGGAAATGAATCACATCGAGTTGTTCGATGGACGGCAACAACAGGAAGGAAGACGTGAGCCGCCGTGTTTTGAGTTGGCGCTCCTGGATGAGGTACATCGCACCCGTAACGAAGGCCAGGGCGAACGCGCCGCACGCCACGACGGCGATCGCGGCGTGAAACTCGATCCATGCGCTATGCGCCAACGGTTGGGCACGCACAAAATCCACAGGCGAAAGCAATGCCGCGAGGCAAATCGCGAGGACGAGCGGCGCAGTGAATGCGCCGAGAAACGAAACCCGATATGCCGGGCCAATCAGCAGGAAAAACAGCACGGCGGCCCAGGTGACGAACGCCTGCGTCTCAAACAGATTGGTCAGCGGACAACGTCCGAGCGCCTGACCGCGCGCGTACAAGAACATGGTGTGGAGCGCAAAGCCCGCGGCCATCACCGCGTAATTCGCGGTTTGCAGGTTTGGCCCGCTGCCGCCGGCGCGCAACCGGCGCAGTGTCACGACACAACTGGCGGCGTAGAACACCTGGGCGAGCCAAAGAAATGTTCGGTCGGTCATCATGCGTTCTTCTTGGCGCGGCGGGCCGCGCGCATTCGTTTCAAAAGCTCAGGATACTCGTGACCGAGGAATCGTTCAAGATCGCGGCGCAACCGTTTCGCCAACGCGGGACTGGCTCCGTCGGTCGAAATCGCGAGGGTGATGCCGCCGCGCCGCACCTGTGACGGCACGATGAAGTTACCGGCCAACGGCGGCGCGACGCAGTTCACCAGCAGCCGGCGGCGTTTCGCTTCCGTGCAGACCAATTCATTCACGGCGAGGTCGTCCGTGGCCGCAATGGCCAGTCGGGCAACACGAAGATCACCTCGGCGGTACTGGCGGCGCACCCAGCGCACGCGTTTTGTTCGCGCGAGACGGCGAATCGCCTCACCCGCGGCCGGGCTGATGACCGTTATGGTGGCGTTGGCGACAAGCAACGTGCGGATTTTGCGCGCGGCGACAGTGCCCGCGCCGATAACGACGACGGGTTGGCCTGCGAGATCGAGGAACAATGGGTAGCGCATCAAAAGAAAATTGGCAGCGGGGGCGACGTTCGCGTCACCCCCGCCGTTTGTTCATTGGAAGGGCCGTAAGCCAGATTCTGTTTTTGATAGCCATTTGTCTATGCGACCTGTACCCGCGGCTCAAGTGACGCGGGCCGCGTCTCGCCGCCTATTTGGTCTTGCTCCCGATGGGGTTTTCCGTGCCGCCGACATTGCTGTCGACGCGGTGGGCTCTTACCCCGCCGTTTCACCCTTACCCGCCTCAGAAGCTGACGAGGCGGGCGGTCTATTTTCTGTGGCACTGTCCGTCAACCCGGCGTTACGCCGGGCTGCCCTCGCTTGCGAGAGGCATCGCGCCCTGTGGAGTCTGGACTTTCCTCCCCCCCGAACGAATTCGAGGCAGCGGCTATCCACCCTTCCAAAATCGATGTAAGTCAAACAACATGCCGTCGATCCAGTCGCAAACTGCAGCGCGACGGCATCATTCCGGTTGCCAGTATAGGATGCGCCCGCAGTAATCGCAACTCGTCAGGTCCGTACCGTGTTTGGCATTGTGGGCAAGCTGCGGTGGGATGTTCAGGTGACACCCGCCGCAATTCCCGTTGCGAATCGGAACCACGGCGAAATCGTTCTTGCTGCGCATCAGGCGCTCATACCGATTCAAGGCATCCGACTCGACTTCCTGCGCGAGCTTCTGCCGCTCCGCCTGCATTTGTGCCAACTCCTGTTCAACCATCGCGGCCCGCTTCTGGAGTTCCGCGCGGTCGGCTTCCACTTTCGCCATCGATTCCTTCAACGTGCCCTGCTCCGTCTTGACGGCCGGCTGAAGCTGGTCGCCTCTCTCCATGATCTCCAACTCGTGCGTCTCGATCTCATCGATCTCTTCCTCAACCTTGGCGATTTCCTTCAACAACGCCTGGTATTCAGTGTTCGATTTGATCTGCGTAAGCTGGCTACGGTATTTCGCAATTTGGGCGCGCTTCGACTCCGCATCGATCTCCAATTTCTTGCGGTCGGCCTCGATGTGTTTCGCCTGGTCGCGCAACAAGTCGAGGTGCGACGATTCGCCCTTGAGGCGCTGCTCGGCGGCCGCCACCTGCTCGGGAATCCGTGCGCGCTCCGTCTTGAGTTGCGCGATCCGGCGGTCGCGATCCTGCAGCACAAGTAGTTTTTCGATGACTGTCAGCATGAATTTCTTCCGTCGGAACAGTGTAAAGGGCGGCGCATCGGCTGTCAACGCCGCGCCCCGGCACCCGGTCAAAAATCTCAATAGAGTTTCGGCGAGGAGATCGCACAGATGCGCGATCTCCTCGCCGAGTCAGGGGCCAACAGGATGGGTCCCATCCGTTTTGAGTTACGGGATGTGCAGCCTGACTACTCGGCCGTGATTCCCGTGCTCTTGACCTTCACGGAGTTCAAGTCAAACGTGCTGCCGTCCTTAACGGTGGGCTTCGTTACCGCGACGCCACTCACGCCGACCGTGAACGAATCCGTGAACACACCGCTGTTGATACTGATGCTTACATCGATGGTGTCGGTGAACGCGGCGTTGTCAGTAGCATGGGCGTTGGCGATGACGGACGGTTGAAGTTCTTCGGTTTCCGTAGCACCAGTTTTGGCCTTCACACTGACCCCAAGGCCTTTCGTCGAGCGCGTAAACTCTACGGTCCCGGCCTTGTTGGGCAACTCAAACGTCGCCGAGGTTTTGGTGAATTTGGTGTCTTCGATCGCACCACTGAACTCCCAGTCTCCAATAGTGACATCCAGTTCATCGGCCGGGGTAATTGACAGGACCGTTGACGGATCCGCAGCGAAAAAGAGGGCCTTGACGGCGAATGTGCCGGTCGTGATCGTGTCGCAGCTTTCACTGGTCTTGTTGGAGCAGACCAATGAATCCTTTTGCGCCTCCGAAAAAGTGAATGTATCTGATGCGGCCCGGACGTTGATACTGCACACACTCAAAAGCGCGACGGCTGCGATTGATGATGAAAATGAATTCTTCCATGAATAACCACTGAACATACTTACCTCCCGATATTACTCTTGCATTGTTCGTTGAAGGCGTACTCGCCGATGCGTTCCGAATAACAGATCACGCCATGCTTGTCATCAAGGAAATCTCTTTCTACAGTACTTCACCCTACACAAAAACGCGCTTCTTGTTTTGAAAGTGTTCTTTCAACCCGCGCCGCACCAAGCGCATCCATCTAATCCGTCACCACACGGGATTGACTGCCCCAGCCGCTCTGCTATCATCGCGGCTCGTTAGGCGAGGAGAAACACAATCCATGGCGAAAATTTCCATTCACAGCGGCAAATTAAGCGTTCCCGAGAACCCCACCCTGCCCTTCATCCGCGGCGATGGCACGGGGCCTGACATCTGGGCTGCGTCCGAGCGTGTCTTTGATGCCGCCGTCAAGAAAGCCTACGACGGCAAGCGCAAGGTCGAGTGGATGGAAGTATACGCGGGCGAGACCGCATTCCAGAAATTCAACAACTGGCTGCCGGACGAGACCGTCAAGGCGTTTCAGGATTATCTCGTTGGCATCAAAGGCCCGTTGACTACGCCTGTTGGCAAAGGCATTCGCTCATTGAACGTTGCCCTGCGGCAGATGCTTGATCTGTATGTCTGTTTGCGGCCTGTGCGCTGGTTCAAGGGCGTCCCCTCACCTGTGAAGCATCCTGAGAAAGTCGAAATGGTGATCTTCCGCGAGAACACGGAAGACATTTACGCGGGCATCGAATACGCCGGCGGCACGCCTGAAGCTCAGAAGATCCTCGATTTTCTGGAAAAAGAATTTCCCAAGGAATTCAAAAAGATTCGTTTCGGAACCAAAGAGGCAGCGGATGTGTGGCTGAAACAGCTTCAGGAGCTAGGCGCGCCGGTTCGCCCGGCGGTCGTGGATGTCGGCATTGGCTTCAAGCCGGTCAGTTATCTCGGGACGATACGCCTGATTCACGCCGCGATCCTCTACGCCATCGAACAGAAGCGCAAGAGCGTCACGATTGTCCACAAGGGCAACATCATGAAGTTCACTGAAGGTGCGTTCCGCGACTGGGGCTACAGCATTGCGAAGGAGCGTTACGGCGCGGTCGAGATTGACGGCGGCCCGTGGTGCAAGATTCCCCAGGGCAAGCCCGGCGCAGGTCTTGTCATCAAGGACGCCATTGCCGACATCACGCTCCAGCAGGTGCTCACGCGTCCGGAGGACTTCGATGTCATCGCCACGCTCAACCTCAACGGCGATTACCTCAGCGACGCGCTCGCGGCGCAGGTCGGCGGCATCGGCATCGCTCCCGGCGGCAACATCAATTACATCAGCGGCCACGCCATCTTCGAAGCCACGCACGGTACCGCGCCGAAATACGCCAACCAGGACAAGGTCAACCCCGGCTCCGTCATCCTCAGCGGCGAAATGATGTTCCGCTACCTCGGCTGGGCCGAAGCCGCCGACCTCATCATCAAAGGCATGGACGGCGCCATCAACGCCAAGACCGTGACGTATGATTTCGCTAGGCTGATGGAAGGCGCGAAGGAAGTGAAGTGCAGCGAATTTGGCGATGCGGTAATTGCGAAGATGTAGAAGTCATTTATGCTCTGCGCTATTGACCGCGATGGAAAAGTTTCCTAGGAACCAGCCAGTTTTTCACCTGATAGACATCTGACAATCTCGGCGCATACTAGAAGCAGGAGGGGGGGTCTGGTATGAGTGCGATGGAAATGGAACGAGGGTTGTTGGGCGACGGTCTTCCGTACGTGAGATTGGGCAGCGGACAGCGGATGGTGGCGATATTTCCGGGATTGGCGGACGCGGCGTGGGACGTCACCAGCGCGAAGTGGGATTTTCCGTCACAGTTTTGCCCGCTGGCGAACAAATTTACGGTCTACATCATCAGTCGGCGACGCGGTCTGCCGCGCGGCTACACAACGCGCGACATGGCGGCGGATTATGCGCGCGCATTCGAGAGCCGCATCGGTTCGGCCATCGTACTGGGGATTTCGCTCGGCGGATATGTTGCCCAACACTTCGCGGCGGATTATCCCGACTACGTCGACCAACTCGTGATCGCCTCGGCGGCTTACCGGGTGAGTGACCAAGGACGACACAGCCCTGAGCACTGGCTGGCGCTGGCGAAGGAAAACCGGTGGCGCGAGTTTTACCGCGATATCGCCCGTGTCACGATGCAGGAATACAACCAGAGGTTCTCCCGATTTCTGGCCCCGCTGGTGCGGACGCCGGAATGTAATCCCGCCGATTTCCTTGTTTCCCTTGAAGCCTGCCTCGCGCACGACAGCATGGAGTCGTTGCCGCGCATTCAAGCCCCGACATTGCTCATTGGCGGCACGAAAGACATGTTCTTCCCGCCTTCGCTGCTGCAGGAAACCGCCCAGTGCATCCCCCACGCCACGCTACGCTTCATCAATGGCGCCGGACACTCGGCCTATGAGTTACGGAGGAATGAATTTGCCAATGCAGTGATGGAATTCTTGGAACCTCGCACTGCGTCGCAGCCGAAGACGGCGGACATGCCGTCGATGATAAATGAGGAACAACTGGCGGCGTGATGAATGGATTCGGGCAGAAAACGAATCTGCGCAGATCGGAAACTTACTGACAAAATCTTCGGCGGTGAGTGTTGACGGCGGGGCTGGCTCTGGATAGCGTGTTCAACGCGTAAGGGATTTCAGAGGACATGAAAATCAAAGCTCATTTGCCGCCGCTGGATGTGGTGTTTCAGTACCGGTTTATGATTTTCCTGGGCACGCTGCTGCTGCTGTTGGCGTTTTATCCGTTCCTGGAACAGGATGTCTCCGAGCGGATGCTCAGCTTTTTCTTCACGGGAACGCTGATTGCGGGCACCTATGCCGTCAGCCGCAAACCAGGGTTCCTGGTGGCGGCTGGTGTGATCGCGCTGGGTGCGTTCAGCTCGCAGTGGATGACCCATTTCGTCGATAGCCGGCTCGTATTCGTATTTTCACGCAGCCTGGGCTGTTTGTTCTACCTGCTGATCACCGTCGCCATTTTGGCCAACGTGCTGAAAAGCGAGATGGTGACTGCTGACAAGATTTGCGGGGCCATTTGTGCGTATCTGGTCATGGGATTGATGTGGGCGTTCTTGTTCGGTCTGATCGAGGTGGTTCATCCGGGATCGTTCCTACAAAATGGCCAACTGATCGCTCCAGACCGGGGCAAGTCGCAACAGTTTGCCCTATTAAACTCGATGATTTATTACAGCATGGCCACGCTTACCACGACGACGTATGGGGATATTCTTCCCAAGGCGACTCCAGCCCGCGCGCTGTCGAATTTGGAAGCGGTCGCCGGCCAAATGTATGTGGCGGTGGTAATCTCCCGCCTGGTCGCGTTGCAGATCACCCACAGCATCACCGGACGCGCGCACGCGAAGGACTGAGAACTATGCCAACACACATTGAGAAGCCATCTCGTATTACTGCCGCCGGTAACAAACCCAAACTCATCGACGAAATCGTCGGGCGGGTGAATTCCAAAACCGAGGCGGTCAGTATCGCGCACATGCGCAGTCCGTCGGGCTGGGTGGAACCGGGTCAGACGCCGCAGTTCGACGAATACACCTATGTGCTGAAGGGCGCGCTGCAGGTGAAGCACAAGGGTGGTGTCTTTGAAGTGCGGGCGGGTCAGGCGGTTATCACGCGCAAGGGTGAATGGGTGCAATACAGTACGCCCGGCGCCGAAGGCGCAGAATACATCGCGGTGTGCTTGCCGGCGTTTTCGCCGGACACCGTTCATCGGGACGAAGGTTGACAGGACTGCCTGTCGCCGGCATCTGCATCCAATTGAGAATTGACAACCATCCAGTCTCTCGCGGATAAAAACGCCATGCCTCCCGTTGAACAGTGGCAAAATACGGTCGTAAATTTCTTCATTACCTACGGTTTCCAGATCGTCGGGGCGATGATCATACTGGTTGTCGGCGCCATCGTGGCCCGCTGGCTGGGAAGCGCCACCGATAAGTGGTTGACCAAGGTGCAACTCGAACCGCCGGTTCGCGTCCTGTTGGTGCGGCTTGTGCGTCTCGTGGTGTTTGGATTCGCGCTGGTGCTGGCGCTCGACAAATTCGGCGTACCCATCACGCCGCTCGTGGCCGGCATTGGCGTGGTGGGTGTCGGCGTCGGTCTGGCGGCCCAGGGCGTGCTGGGCAACTGCTTCGCCGGCCTGACCATTATTTTCACCAAACCGTTCCGGGTTGGGGAATACATCGAGTTGTTGGGTGTCAACGGGCAAATCATCAGCATCGATCTCTTCACCACCACGCTCCTGCACTCCGATAACTCTCGCGTGGTCGTCCCGAACCGCAAGATCGTCGGCGAAATCCTCCACAATTACGGCGCGGCGCGGCAACTCAACCTGACCGTTGGCATTGCCTACAGTTCCGACGTGAGCCGCGCGCTGGCCACCATCCACGAAATCCTCGACGCCAACCCGCGCGTGCTCAAAGACCCGAAACCAGTGGTCGGCATCGAAGCGCTGGCTGAATCGTGGGTCACGATCGGGATCGCGCCGTGGGTCCCGGTGCCGGACTACGGCCCGGCGCAACTGGAAATCTACCAGGCCATCATCGAGCAATTCCGTGCCCGCAGCATCGAAATTCCGTTCCGGCAACACGAAGTGCGGTTGCTGGGACAGGCATCGGTCTAGCTCGCCGCAATGGGCGGTTTGGTCTTCAACACGTAGAGATCCAGGACGGCTTTGACCCGGGCAAAACACTCGCGTGTTTGAGGACGTATCATCCAGCGGAATGGCAAATCCTTGGGGGCATACGCGACTGCATCGATGCCGTAGTAGCGGCAGAGAAACAAGGCGCGAAAATCGTGGAAGCGCTCGGAGATGATCGTAACCCTCGCACATAGGAACATATCGTGCGCCCGTACCACAGAGTCGAGCGTCCGCAAACCGTAGTTGTCGAGCACCAGCGCTGACTCCGGGACGCCGCGCTCCAGCAGCGCGCGCTTCATTTCCATCGGCTCATCATGCTTCTGGTCGCCGCTAAGAATCAGCCGCTTGACCTTGCCGGCATGATACAACGCCGCCGCCGCGTCCACGCGACGCACAAAATGCTGATTCACCCGCCCCTTTTCGATCAGTTTCCCCGTGGCCAGAACCAGTCCATCATCGTTAGCTGGGACCGAGCGGACGTCGTAGAAGACTCGGGACTTCGTCGCGGATATGATCCAGATGTTGCAGGCGAAAACGGCCGCGAGAAACACCACGGACCCCATTAGCAACGCCGCGACGGCGATTCGCCGGCCGCGGCCACGGCGCTCTTTGACAGGTTGAGTCATCGGGCCGCGATGCTAGCGGCACGAGGCCCGCGCGACAAGCATAAGGCGACGGTCTCCCGTATTTCTTCTTCGACATACCGTTCCGCTTGTAGTAGTTTGCGCCGCAACTCAAATACAGAAAGGGCCGCGCGTGAGCCAAAAAGTCATTTCATTCCATTACACCCTGACAGATTCGTCGGGCAAAACTCTCGACTCCTCGACCGGCGATGCGCCGCTGACGTATCTGGAAGGCGTGGGGCAAATCATTCCAGGACTGGAATCGCAGTTGAGCGGGATGAAAGTTGGCGAAAAGAAGCATGTGGTTGTCCATGCAAAAGATGGGTATGGCGAGAAGGACCCGGCCAACGTCATTGAGGTGCCGCTGGACAAGATGCCCGCGCCCAACATCAAGGTTGGAGATCGCTTTCGTACAGGCCGAGACGACCATTCGCCGGTGGTCACGGCCACGAAAGTCACCGACACGCACGTCACCCTCGATGGGAACCATCCGCTGGCGGGGATGGATTTGACATTTGATGTCGAGATCACGGAAGTACGTGATGCCACGCAGGATGAGTTGTCACATGGGCACGCCCATGGCGCCGGTGGCCACCATCACTGAAATGGCTGGCTCCGGGTTTTCTTGTTGAATCATCCTTGGGGTGGAACTGTCGGCATAATTGGTACGACGGTTGCTCTTCTTCTACAGGCTAACGAAATTGTCACGTTACGCGCCTGATTTCGTTGTATGGCGCTCACAAGGAGGCTCTGATGAAGAATCGTTTTGCAGTGTGTTCGACCCTGGCATTCTGTCTGTTTGCCATATTTGTAGTCCCCACATGGGCAGCCGACCCGGGTGCCCGCTACTCAGATGCCTTTATCCTTATTCAACAAGCGCAGACGGCTGAAGAAAAGTCTGACCACGCGACTGCTTACCAGAGGTATCAGGAGGCACTCGATATCCTGCACGGCATTCGAACTGACTCGCCGAATTGGAACGGCCAGATGGTCGAGTATCGCCTGAAGGATTGCCAATCTCACCTCGATGCTGTCAAAGCGCAATTGCCCGCCGCAGTGCCGCCCGCAGCAATTGCGGAGCGATCCACGGTGGTGACGCCGGCCGTAACCCTATCGTCTGCGGAACCTGCTCCGGCGCCGCTTCCCGTGACCACTCCCGCGCCCGTTATGACGTCGAACGACCAATCAGCCAAACTTCGCGGACAGCTCGACAAGCTTCAGAAAGAGAACGATCAACTGAAATCCGACGTAGCGGAAGCCAAACGATCGGCGAAATCCAATGCGCAGCTCGATAAGCTCGCGCGGGAGAACAAAGACCTCAAGGACCAGCTTGTCGCCAGCGAGAAAAAGGCCGTGCCGGCCGAATCACCCGAACTGAAGAAACTTCGCGCGGACCTGGACAAGGCCCGCGCCGAAGCAACTACCGCGAAGACAGCGGCCTCGCAAGTCACCGAACTTCAGAAGCAGAACAAGGACTTGAGCGCGCAACTGGAGTCTGCCAAGAAGCAAGTGTCCGCCAAGGTCACGCCCGTTGTGGCCGCGCCGACCGCCGACACTGCTGAACTGAGGAAGCTGCGAGCCGATGCTGACAGTGCGCGCGCCGATGCGGAGAAGGCCCGTCGGGCCGCTGCCGATCAGGAGAAGAAGACTGCTGAACTAAATGCGCAGATCGCGAGCGCGAAGAAGCAAGCCGCCGATGCCGCAGATTCAAGGTCGGCGGAGTTAAAGAAAACCCATGCGGACCTGGACATGGCGCACACCGAAGTCGCCGATCTGAAAAAGCAAGTGGCCGCGAAGTCCACCAGTGACAGTGCTGAAGTAAAGGACCTGCGCGCACAGTTGGCGGAGAGCCACAAGGACCTTGATCAGGCGAAGAAATCTGCCGGCGAGGTCACCACCTTGCAAAGACAGAACAAGGACCTCATCGCGCAACTCGACGCCGCCAAAAAGGACGCGTCTGCCAAGGTCACGCCCGTTGCCGCTGCACCGGTGTCTGATAGTGCCGAATTGAAGAAGCTGCGGGCCGATGCCGACAGCTCCCGGGCTGACGCCGATAAGGCACGGAAAACGGTTGCGGATTTGGAAAAACAGAATGCTGATCTCTCGTCCAAATTATCTGCGGAGAAGCAGGTCGCCGTGTCGGCGACGACAGCCGAGCCGTCCGATGTCCGTATCATGAAGCACTTGCGCAATGAGAACTCATACTTGCGCAATCTCTTGGATACCTATGCGGCCCAAAACACGGAGTTGAAGGGCCAATTGCATCGCCACGATCAGAGCCAGTCGAAGAACACCGATTAGTCGTCCAAATCTCCTCATCACGGAGCCTGTTCCCGACGAGTCGGGGACAGGCTCTTTTGCTTTTTGTCACTTCGCCAAAAATCAGGGTGGAATCCGGAGCCATTTCGCGGCATCCTAACGCCGTGGCAAAAAACAAGATAGCGTTGGTGACGGGCGCGAACAAAGGGATCGGATACGAGATCGCGCGGCAACTGGCAGAAAAAGGATTCCATGTGTTTATCGGTGCTCGGAACGCCGACGCGGGAAAACAGGCGGCGGCCTTGATCCAGAAGAGCGGTGGGTCTGCCGAGTTCCTCCAAATCGACGTGAGCGACCGGGCGAGTATTGAAAACGCGGCGAAAGTGTTGTCCGCCAGCGCCGATCATCTCGATGTCCTCGTGAACAACGCGGCCATCATGGAAGACGACGGCAGCGTAACCAAAGTGCAAGACGAAACTCTATCGCGCACGCTGACAACGAATACTCTCGGCCCGCTGCGGGTGACGCAGGCGTTCCGCCGGCTCTTGGAGAAGAGTGGACGCGCCAGCGTCATCAACCTGTCCAGCGGCCTCGGGCAATTGAGCGATATGGGTGATACGCATCCGGCGTACAGCATTTCCAAGACCGCGCTCAACGCAGTCACACGGCAGTTTGCCACAGCACTGCGCGGCAAAGGAATCACAGTCAACTCTGTCTGTCCCGGTTGGGTCAAGACCGACATGGGCGGTGCGAATGCACCGCGAACCGTCCAACAGGGCGCAGACACGGTGACCTGGCTCGCGACGGAGGCGCCGCGTGATGTGACCGGCCAGTTTTTGCGAGATCGGCTCCCGATTCCGTGGTAATGAACCGGGACGAACAGGAGATCATAACCTATGAAACGAAAAGCATCGGCAGTATGGAACGGTGGATTGAAAGACGGTCGGGGCGCGATTTCAACCGACAGCGGGGTGCTGAAGAATACGCAGTATTCATTCAGCACGCGATTCGAGAATGGTGTCGGAACGAACCCTGAGGAGCTCATTGCCGCCGCCCACGCCGGCTGTTTCTCCATGGCGCTTTCGGGGCAGCTTGGTGGTGCGGGCCTGACGCCCGAGCGGATCGCAACAACGGCAACAGTCACGCTGGAGAAATTGGAGGCGGGCTGGACGCTCAGCGCCGTCCATTTGGATGTCACAGCGAAGGTTCCCAACGCGACCGCGGCTGCATTCGAGACGGCGGCCAACAACGCAAAGGCCGGTTGTCCCATTTCCCGCGTATTGAAGGCCACGATCACGATGGACGCGAAGTTGGAACAGTAAAAAACCAACGACGTTTTGCTGTTTGATTTGGGATGAGAATGTTGCCACACTCGGAACATCGTTGGACTGTAGAGCATCGTACCGGCGAAACGAACGGCGGATGGTAATCACACAACAAGGAGACACACACCACATATGAGAATTACTCACATCATGGCAGTTGGCACGGCAGCGTTGTTGATCACTGCAACAGCGCAGGCGTTGGACACGTACAAAGTTGACCCTGCGCACAGTTCCATTGGCTTTTCGGTCGATCACATGGTCATCGACACGGTGGTCGGTCGGTTTCGCCAGTTTGATGGCTCCATCACTGTCGATCCTGACAACGGCAACGCGCTGAAGCAGGCGAGCGCGACGATCCAGGCCAAGAGCATCGACACGGACGTCGAAAAGCGTGACACCCATTTGCGCAGTCCTGATTTCTTTGATGCGGACAAGTATCCGACGATCACATTTGAAAGTACGGGAGTCCAAGGGCAGACACTGACCGGGAAATTTACGATGCACGGCGTCACGAAAGAAATTTCGATGCCATTCAAGGTCAAAGGGCCAATCAAGGATCCCATGGGCAACACCCATCTGTCGTTGGAAGCGAACACGAAGCTTGATCGCAAGGATTATGGGCTGACGTGGAACAAGGTCATGGAGGCGGGTGGTTTGATGGTCGGCGAGGACATTACCATTCAAATCAATGGCTCATTTGTGAAACAAAATACAGAGAAGAAATAGTCGTCGTGTGAAGAGAGACGCGGGGAAACTGATGTCGGAGCCCGTTGATTTTGCAGAGCGGTACGCGCGCAGAGAAACGCCCTGGGATTCTGGGAAGCCCAGCGAGGAATTGCTGCGCGTGCTGGATGCCGAGAAATTCGCGGGAAGTTCCGTCCTCGAGTTCGGCTGCGGTACCGGAACAAACGCAATCGCGCTAGCACAACGGGGGTACCGTGTTACGGCATCAGACGTCGTTGAGCAAGCCATCAAGGTTGCACGGGAGAAAGCGCGCGTTGCGGCTGTCGACGTGGATTTCCGCGTGGCCGACACTTTGAAGGATGACCTCGGCGGGCCGTACGATATTCTCTTCGACCGCGGTGTGTATCACTGCCTGCGGACTGTCGATCTGCCAAAGTTTCAGGCGTTCCTCAGGAAGACGACCCGGATTGGGAGTTGGTGGTTGAGTCTGGCGGGCAACGCCAAGGAGGATACGGACCCCGGTCCGCCTGTGGTTAGCGAAGAAGAAATCCGCGCCGAGCTGGGACCGTTATTCGACATCATCAAGTTGCGTGAATTCCGGTTCACGACCAACGACGACAAGTTTCGTCCGCTGGCCTGGTCCATCCTGATGCGGCGAAAATAAGATTGCGCCACCCGCCGCGCGTCGATTATTCCAGCCGTCATGCGGCGATTACCACGCTCCTTCTATGACCGGGACACGATCCTCGTCGCCAGGGAATTGCTCGGGAAATATCTCGTTCATGTCGAACACAGTGCAAGGCGCGTGGGCCGAATTGTGGAAGTGGAAGCATACCTCGGCCCGCACGATCTTGCGGCGCATTCGGCGAAGGGATTAACCGAACGGACGAAAGTAATGTTCGGCCCGCCGGGCCACGCGTACGTCTACCTGATTTACGGTATGTACTACTGCATGAACGTCGTGACCGAGCGCGAAGGCCACGCCTCGGCTGTCCTGCTGCGCGCCGTCGAGCCCATCGAGAATGTTGAAGGAAAAACCAGTGGTCCGGGCCTGCTCTGCAACGCCATGGGGATTGATAAACGTCTCAACGCGCACGATCTTCTCAGCGACGATTTCTATGTCGCGACAGCGCCCAAGTCTGTGCCCTTCACGATCGTCAAGCGTCCCCGCATTGGCGTGGACTACGCCAGGCATTGGGCGAAGCGGCACCTGCGCTTTTACATCAAAGGCAATGCGTTCGTCTCGCGCCCGTAGGCTAGGTTGGACGACCTGCCACGAGGACTCGATACTTCTTTGCGGCAGATTCGTAGCCATCTTTGCTCTTATCGATCTTCAATTTGCCGTCCACCCATGAGAATCTCGTGTGCGAGTAAGAGCCGTGCTCGTGAGCGAAGCTGTCGCCATCGTCTTCGTAGAGGTAGCCAGTGGTCTTCTTGCCCGGGTACACGTCGAGAATGATCTCGGTAATTTGTTTCTGATCCACGAACTCGATTGGTTCGGTCATGGGAATGATTGACCCCGCCCGCACGAAAAGTGGCAGTGTGTCGAGTGGCGCGGCCACTCCAATATACTGGCCCCCGCTGTGTTTCTGCTTCGTCCCGTAATCGTACCACTCGCTGCCTGACGGCAAATAGACCGCGCGCTCGCGAGCGCCGGGTTTAATGATAGGCGCGACGAGCAGCGATGGGCCAAGTAGGAATTGATCATCCACCGCATAACCAGCCGGGTCGTCAGGGAACTCCCAAAACAGCGGGCGCATGATCGGTGTGCCATCTTGCGCCGCCTCGTGGAACAGATTGTAGAAATACGGAAGCAGTTGATACCGGAGGCTGATGTAGCGCCGGCAAATCTCTTCGACCTCCTTGCCAAAGGTCCACGGTTCCTGGCGTCGCGTGCCCATTGCGGTGTGGTTGCGGAAGAATGGGAAGAATGCGCCTGCTTGTGTCCAGCGCGCCAATAGTTCACCTGTGCAGTCGTGTCCAAAGCCGCCGACATCGGGGCCACAGAATGGCACGCCGGAGAGACTCAGGTTCAGGCATTCGGGGATGCTGACGGCGAGTTGCTCCCACAAACTTTGATTGTCACCCGTCCAGACCATCGAATAACGCTGAATACCGGCATAGGCCGCACGGGTGATCACGAACGGACGCTCGTTGGGACGCTGCGCGCGTAGCGCCTCGTGGCAGGCGCGGGCCATGTTGAACCCGTAGACGTTGTGAGCGCGCTCGTGGGTGGTCCATTGGCCTTCGTATTCGTGCGGAATGTCGAGCGGCATTGTTCCGTCAGGATGGTTCCAGACTGCGGGCTCGTTCATGTCGTTCCAGACGCCCGCGACACCGGGTTCCAGCAATTCCTTGTGCCAAGGTCCCCACCATTTACGGACGCGTGCGCTCGTGAAATCGGGGAATACGCATTCGCCTGGCCACACATTGCCTGTGAACCATGCGCCACAGGGCTTCTTGAGGAACATCCCCTTCTCTTTCCCGTCGCGGCAGACAATATACCCATCGTCGTTCTTCACACCGGGATCGATGATGGTCACGACACGGAAGCCCATGGTCCGCAGCTTCTTGATCATCTCGCGCGGCTTTGGAAATGCCTTGGGGTTCCATGTGAACACGCGATAACCGTCCATGTAATCGATGTCGCAGTAGATCACGTCGCACGGGATCTTGCGCTTCCGGAAGTCCTTTGCGACCTCCATGATTTCGTCAGCGCTCATGTAACTCCAGCGGCATTGCTGGAAGCCAAGCGCCCAACGCGGCGGCATCCACATCCGTCCGGTCAATTCGGTGTAGCCCTGCACCACTTCGCGCACCGAGTCGCCGGCAAAGAAATAGTAGTCGATCTCCCCTGCGTCGGATTCGAGAATGTAATGTTTTTCATCCTCGACCACACCGAGATTGAAGTGCGTGCGATGTGTATTGTCCCAGAAAATGCCGTAATGCGCACCGGGGCGCGTCGAGATCAAAAACGGAATCGACACATAGATCGCTTCCGTCGCGTACGTGTGATTGGGATCGTCCTTATTCCAGAATGTGGTCTTTGACCCACGCTTATTGAGCGGGCTGGTCTTCTCGCCGCAGCCGAAGAACATTTCATCTGGGGCCAATGCACGATGGCTGCGGCACTTTGGCCCCTCCCACCCCATACCACGTGCCGCTTCATCCGCGTTTAGCACGCGACCGTCAGGCGTGGCGAACTCGATCCGTAGTGGCGATTTGCTGATCGTTACCACCAGTTTTTTGGTGGTGATCGTGACTGTTTTGCCGTCCCGAATCGTGGCGTTGACCTTCGGCCACGTTGTTCTGGCAACCGCGTAAGAGAAGTCCGGGCCGAAACCGCTGGCCTGCGTCGCCCGGACGCGTACGATGCCGTCGCTGAGAACGGCGATGCGAACACGTCCATGTTCACCGCAGAAGTCGAGCGTGGTCGAGTTCTTTTCCGACGCTCGCACAGCGCCGATGCTTTGAAAGTGTGAATCCGCCATGAGTGGATCGTCCTCTGTTCGCGGACTATTCTTCCGAGACGGCGGCAAAAAGCAAGTGCGGAGGAGAATCGCCTATCTCAGGCAACGACCTCAGCCGATTGTTGGGACTGTGAGGCGCGTTTACGTTGGGTCGCGTTGAGGATTTTCTTGCGGAGCCGGAGATTCTTGGGCGTGGCTTCTACGTATTCGTCAACGGCGATGTATTCGATGGCGCGCTCCAAGCTCATCTTCAAGGGCGGCTCAAGCTGAATGCCCTTGCCATCGCCCTGGCTGCGCATGTTGGTGAGATGCTTGGTTTTGGTCGGATTCACGGGCATATCTTCAGCACGGGGGTTCTCGCCGATGATCATTCCCGCGTACACTTCTTCCTGCGGCCCGACGAACAGGCGGCCGCGCTCCTGAATATTGTTCAAGGCCCACGCCGTCGCGATGCCGGTCTCCATCGACACGAGCGTACCGGTAAGCCGCGTCGTGATTTCACCACTGAACGATTCATAGCTCCTGAACATGTGACTCATTACGCCGCGTCCGTTGGTGAGATTGGTCATGTCGGTCTCCAGCCCGATGAGGCCGCGCGTCGGGATGGTACATTCGAGGCTGACGCCGTGGGCATGATGCTGCATGTTGGTGATCTGCGCCTTGCGGCCTGCGAGGTTCTGCATCACATCGCCCAGGCATTCGTTGGGAACCTCGACCCAGAGCGTCTCGAAGGGTTCCAACGTGCGCCCCGCTGGATCCTTCTTCAAGATCACCTCGGGACGAGAGACGAGAACTTCGTAGCCTTCACGCCGCATCTGCTCGACGAGCACCGCGATCTGCATTTCGCCGCGGGCGCTCACGAGAAAAATGTAGGCTGCCTCCGTATCCTGGACTTGCAGTGAAATGTTTGTGCGAATCTCTTTGTAGAGCCGTTCACGAATGTGGCGGGCGGTGACGAACTTGCCGTCCTTGCCCGCAAGTGGGCCGTCGTTGACGGCAAACTGCATCTGAATCGTCGGCGGATCGAGTTCGGTCCACGGGACGGGCTGGCGTTCCTCGCTATCACAGAGCGTTTCGCCGATGGCGAGTTCCTCAAAGCCGGAGATGCCGACAATATTACCCGCCTCACCGTCGACGATCTCGCCGGATTTGAGGCCGCTGAATTCCCAGACCTTCGTGATCGCCGCGCGCTCGCGCTTGCCATCCTTGTGAATACACACGATCGAGTCGCCGACCTTGACGTGGCCACCGGTGATCTTACCGATGGCAATGCGACCGACGTAATCGCTCCAATCGAGATTGCTGACGAGCATCTGAAACGGCGCATTTATATCTGCCGTGGGCGCGGGGATATGTTGCAGAATCGTTTCAAAGAGCGGCGTCATGCCGTTGGGCTTGTCGTCGAGAGCTTTCAGCGCGTAGCCGTCGCGGGCGCTGGCGTAAATAAATGGGGCGTTGAACTGCTCTTCGGTGGCGTGAAGTTCGAGGAGCAATTCGAGGACTTTGTCGTGGACGCCGTGGGCATCGGCGTGTTCGCGGTCGATTTTGTTGATGACCACGATCACCTTCAAGCCATGGCTCAGGGCCTTCTTCAACACGAATCGCGTCTGCGCCTGCGGGCCGTCAAAGGCGTCCACCAGCAAGAGCACGCCGTCCACCATGCCGAGGATGCGTTCTACTTCCCCGCCGAAATCGGCGTGACCCGGCGTATCCACGATGTTGATGGTGTGACCGCCCCAGTGGACGGAGGCGTTCTTGGCCTTGATGGTGATCCCCTTTTCCTTCTCCAAATCCATCGAATCCATCGCCCGCTCTTCCATCGCCTGATTGGCGCGATAGACCCCACCCTCGCGCAACAGCTTGTCCACCAACGTCGTCTTGCCGTGGTCAACGTGCGCAATAATACCGATATTTCGAATCTTGTCGTTCATAAAATCACGTCCGAGGAGAGCCTGTACTACCTCAGAAGGCTGGTCAATCTAGTTGAACCAGCCAAAAAAGCAAGGCTTTTGGGCACAACCCTACTTGCGGAAATTTGGTGGAGACGAAGGGAGTTGAACCCTCGACCTCCGCAATGCCATTGCGGCGCTCTCCCAACTGAGCTACGTCCCCAACCAAGTTCTTTACGAAATACGGCGCCATGCTACTGCCCCCACTTAGGATTGTCAAATGATGCATTCGCGAACTGAATCCGAAGAATTTCTGGGGCAGACCAGTGGGTTAGACCACGTCTTTACGTCGTTTAGAAATCCACTCACGGAACGTCATTGCCTGAACCGCACCTTGTCTGCGCTCATAATCTGCGACCAAGACCGGCGGCTCTGGGAAGTCCAGATCCAGAAACAGCTCTCTCCCTCGCTCGTCCATTCCAAAGACGTAGAATGCGGCAGCTAGTGGACGACCAAGCCAACTCATGTTCCGATTACGTTCGTTCTCTGCGATATCACCTTCAGTCATGCCGCGTTGCCAAGAAACGTCAAATACCTTACCTGACCTGATCGCACCCGCGACGGTCAAATTCCCCGTAGATGAGCCTCCAGTGGTACAACCCCCCTCAGCAAAAATCACGGCCACGCACGTGGCTTGCCTTGCCGCCCGGAATACTGTAGACTGCATCATCAAGAAGAGGCCATGAAAATTGAGGTTGAACGCGAAGAGGATGGGCGCTGGTTGGCGGAGGTCACTGAACTTCCGGGAGCCATGAGCTACGGGCGGACCCGAAAAGAGGCAATCGCCAAGGCCAAGGCCCTCGCCCTTCGTGTTATCGCCGACCGGTTGGAGCACGGCGAAGAAATCCCTGAGTTGCGCGGCGTATTCGCAGTGCCCGCATGAGCCATTGGCCGTCAGCCAAGGCGCGGCGGGTCTTGGCAGCCCTGTTGCGAATCGGCTGGAGGATCAAACGCCAATCTGGCACCTCCCATCGCATTCTGGCGCGTGACGGCTGGCCGGATTACGTATTTGCTTTTCACGACCGAATGGAGATTGGCCCGCATATGCTGGCGCGCATCGCCAAACACACGGGGTTGACACCCGATGATTTGTGAGATGCGCCATCCAAAACTGGCTTTCTTTCGCCCGTCCAAAAACTACTTTACAATCGCCGTCCGGCGTCGCTAAACTCACGGCTGTTTAACACTGGAAAGGCGTGAGAGATTTGGAAATGATTGCCACGGTAAAAAAGACGGAAGTCACCAAGCAGTTTCAACTTCACCCGAAGGACACGGGCTCGGCGGACGTGCAGATCGCGTTGTTGACGGCGCGCATCACCGAGTTGACCCAACACCTGCAGTCGCACGTCAAGGACCACAGTTCGCGGCGGGGATTGTTGAAGATGGTAAGCCAGCGGCGGCGGTTGCTCGATTATTTGAGCCACACTGATACGAAGCGCTACCAGGAATTGATCAAGAAACTAAACCTGAGAAAGTAGAAAGGCGATTGTCCCGGCAAGCATTGGTGCGATTGATGGATTGATGCCCGCCTACTCCGCGCACGCGGCGCGGGCGGACATCATTCCATTAACCCGATACCTGCCGGGCGGTCGGAACCCCACATGCAGCATACTGTAGTACGTACTCCAGTTGGCGATAAAGAACTCATCATCGAAACCGGCAAATTGGCCAAACAAGCCGATGGCGCGGCGATCGTCACGTGTGGCGAGACCGTGGTCATCGTGACCGCGGTGGCCAGCGGCTCGACCAGGGACGAACTCGATTTTTTTCCGCTCACGGTAGACTACCGCGAGAAAGCCGCGGCGGCGGGCAAATTCCCGGGCGGCTATTTCAAGCGCGAGGGACGACCGACAGAAAAGGAAATCCTCACGGCACGCATGGTGGATCGACCCTGTCGTCCGTTGTTTCCCGAAGGCTTTTACAACGACACGCAACTCATCGCGATTGTCCTCAGCGCCGACGGTGAAAACGATCCCGACATGCTGACCATCAACGGTGCATCAGCGGCCCTGTCGGTCTCCGATATTCCGTGGAACGGCCCGGTGGCTGCGGTGCGCGTATGCCGCGTCGAAGGCCAGTTCATTGCGAACCCGACGCATACCCAGAGCAAAGAGAGCGATCTCGACCTCATCTATGTCGGGCGCGAAAATGAACTCGTCATGATCGAAGGCAGCGGACAGGAGATCTCCGAGGCGGACATGATGAAGGCCATCGAATTCGCCCATGGCGAGGCGAAGAAGATTGTTGCCGCAATCAAAGAACTCGCCCAGAAGGCCGGCAAGCCGAAGCGCACGGTCAAGCTGTACACGGCCCGGTCGGAAGTTGTGGCCGCTGCCCGCGAAATAATCGGCAGCCAGGTCCTCGGAGCACTTCTCACCTCCGGCAAGCTCGCCCGTGAAGCCGCTGTCAAGGCATGCAAAGAGAAGATGACCGAAAGCCTCAAGCAGAAGTTCGCGGACATCACCGATTTTGAAATCAAGGAGACGTTCCACAAGATCGAGTCCGAAGCGGTTCGCGGTTCCATTCTCAACAACAACAGGCGCCCCGACGGCCGCGGTGCGCGCGACATCCGCCCGCTCTACGGTGAAGTCGGCATCCTGCCGCGCACGCACGGTTCGGCCATTTTCCAGCGCGGTGAAACACAGGCGCTGGTGATGACCACCCTCGGTTCCAAGTCCGATACACAGGAGATGGACTCGTGGACCGGTGGCGCGACGGAGAAGAAATTCATCCTGCATTACAACTTCCCGCCGTTCAGCGTCGGCGAAACCGGCCGCACGGGCGCGCCCGGTCGCCGCGAGATCGGTCACGGCGCGCTGGCGGAGCGTTCCGTCGAACCGATGATCCCCGACGAAGTGGATTTCCCCTACACCATCCGTGTCACGTCAGAAATCATGGAATCGAACGGCTCGACTTCGATGGCGAGTGTGTGCGGCGCCACGCTGTCCTTGATGGACGCGGGTGTACCGATGAAATCGCCGGTCGCGGGCATCTCGATCGGGCTGATCACCGATGAGAAGACGGGTAAGTCGGTCACGCTGACCGACATCCTCGGCTCGGAAGACCATTTTGGCGACATGGATTTCAAAGTCGCCGGTACGATCAACGGCATCACGGGTTTCCAGACCGACCTCAAGCTGCACGGTCTCAGCTTCGAGCTGACCAAGCAGGCCTTCGAGCAGGCACGGGAAGCGCGCTTGACCATTCTGGCCAAGATGGCCGAAGCAATCAAAACGCCGCGGGCTGAATTGTCGAAGTACGCGCCGCGCATCACGGCGATCCACATCAATCCTGAGAAGATCGGCGCCGTTATCGGGCCGCAAGGCAAGGTTATCAAGGGGATCGTGGAAGCCACCGGCTGCCAGATCGATATTGAAGACGACGGCACGATCCACATTTTCTCGACCGACGGCGAAGCCGCCGATCGGGCCATCGAGCAAATCAAAGCCATCACCGCCGAGGTCGAAGTTGGCAAGCTCTATCGCGGGAAGGTCGTGGGCATCAAGGAATTCGGTGCGTTCGTAGAGATCATGCCCGACAAAGATGGGCTTCTCCATATCAGCGAAATCGCTGACTACCGTGTCAAACAAGTAGAAGATGTATTGAAGCTGGGCGATGAAGTTTGGGTCAAGGTCTTGGGCGTCGATGACAAGGGTCGCGTCAAACTTAGCCGCAAGGCCGCGCTGGCGGAGAAGGACGCGGACGCGAAGAAGTAGTAATTCCGAAGGTAATCTCGGGCGGGGCCGCTGTGCCCCGCCCTTTTCTTTTATTCCTGCGGGCGCGGGGGAAAATGTTTGCCATGCCCCTGCGGAATCCCTATATATCGGCACGACGATGCCGTTTGCGTTTCGAATAGGAGGTCACGATCATGCGCTTGGGGTCTAGTCGAACGTCCTGCTTTCCATTGCTCATCTTCTGGGCTGTTCTGGCTGTCATGCTAACGGGCCTCTCTCGACCTGCGCTGGCGCAGGACGCAGTAATGGTCCAAAAGAACGCATTGGCCATGGTGTGGGACGTGGCCAAGACCCCACCGTATGTATTGTTTGTGCTCGTGCTCTGTTCCGTTTTCACAGTGACGTTGCTGATCGAGCGCTTTATGTACTACCGTAGCGCTACTGGTAGCGCCGAGGAGTTGATCGCGAAGATCAAACAGACTCGCACTATTGCCGATGCTCTAGCGGCGACCGAGCATGCGCCAGGTGCGGCAGGACGGGTGATTCGCACCGCCATCCAAGCGGCCCACGACGGCTACAAGCCCGAACAGGTCGAAAGCCTCGCGGAAAGCGCGGCGACGAAGGAGCTGATTTCCCTGGAAAGATTCCTCCCACAAATCGATTCGATGGTGACGTTATGCCCGCTGCTCGGCCTGCTGGGCACAACGGTGGGCATGATCAAGTCCTTCAGCATCGTCGCCGCCATCGGCATGAGCGACCCGACAAAACTCGCGGGGGGCATTTCCGAGGCGCTGGTGAATACCGCCGCCGGTCTCGCCGTCGCGATTCCGGCATTGTTTGCCTACAACTATTTCGCCGGTAAAAAGGAAGCCATCTTGCTGGACATGGAAAAGGGCGTCACTGAATTGATGGTCATCCTGGATTCTTCCGCCCAACGTTGAGACGGCCATGAAGCTCAAGCGTCGCCAGATCAAACGCGGCCGCGTGGAAATCATCCCAATGATCGATACGATCGTCATTTTGTTGATCTTCTACATGAGCTTCGCGCGGTTCGCGGAAATGGAGCGCGAGGGTACGATCAAACTCCCCACGTCCCAGGCCGGCAATGAGTTCCGGAAGACGTCGAATCAGATCATCGTAAACATGTTCTCCGCCGCCGACGTAACCGTGGCCGGTCAGACATACAAGGTCGACGATCTGCCGAATTTGCTACGTCGGATGAAGGCCTCTGATCCGCATCTGGACTCGCTGATTCTGCGCGGCAGCCGCGATATGTCCTACAAAGACCTCAGCGCCTTCATGAAGGTCTGCGCCAAATGCGGCATTGCCGACGTGGCGTTTGCGACGATGGAGAAATGAAGATCACGCGGCGAACACCGAAGCGGGGACGCGTCGAGATCATCCCCATGATCGACACGATCCTGATGTTACTGATTTTCTACATGAGCTTCTCGACGTTCACCACGAAAGAGAAGCGCATCGACGCCAGGCTGCCGTTGGTCAGCACCAAGGTCCCGCCCACGCAGGTGCCGCTGGACATCGTCCTCCACGTGAAGGACCAAAACCACATCGTCGTCAACAACGCCAATACCTACGACATCCTCAGCCTCCGCGACGCGATGATGCAATTGGCTTCCATCGGCCAGGATGCGACCATTGTGATCGAAGCCGACCGGGAGACCCGTTATCAGGCGGTGATTAGCGCGCTGGATGCCTGCGCCCAGGCGCACCTCAGGAAGGTCGCCTTCCGACCCCTGGCCGACGACCTGGCATCTGCCCAATGATCGCCGCCCGGAACACGTTGCCCATTGCCGGTGTGCTGGCAATCCTGTTGTTGAGCGTGAGTCTCATCGCACCTGTCGTCGTGGCCCAAGAACCCGAGTCGACCACGACGAGGGCCTTCAATGACGCGCACCAGCTCTACGACAATGGCCAGATGGCCGAGGCGCTGGCCGCGTTTCAAAAATTTGAGAGCCAGTACAAGCTCAGCGTCTTCGTCCCGCGGGCGATCTACTTTCAGGGGTGGTGCTTCGCCAACATGCAGAAGTATCCGCAAGCCATCGCCGTGTTCGACCGTCTCTTCCAAAGCTATCCGGCTGCTCCTGTTGTCCCCGAAGCGATCCTGAAACAGGCGGAGTGCTACCGCGCATTGGCGAACTACGCGAAGGCTCTCCAGCTTTGCCGTGACTTCAGGGCAATGTATCCGAAGCATGAGTTGCGGCCACAGGCCTTGCTCGGCGAGGCGTGGGCGCTCTTCCAGTTGGCTGATCTGAAGGCTTCCAGGCAGGTCATTGAAAATGCCCGCGCGGAGTTCCCAGACGAGCCCGTCGTTTCCCTTACCAGCCAGCTTCTCTTGGGACGGATCCTGACGGCGGAGAAGGACTACGATGCGGCGCGCAAAGTCTATGAACAGGTCGCCACCCAGCAGAACGATCCGCACACGACCGAAGGCCTCTTCCTGGCTGGCGAGGCGATGTTCGGTGCCAAGCGATACGACGACGCCATTACCTTCTACAACTGCGTGCCATCCAAGAGGAACTCGATCGTTCGAATCCAACAACTCATCAACGATCTGGACGCGCAGCGAAGCGCCTCAACGACGTATGAGATTCGGTTGAGCGATTTAAGACAACTCCAGAACAAATTCGAAGCCGGCCCAGATCTTCGTGCGTCCGCTCTCTTTCGCACAGCCTCGTGCTACCGGTTGCTCGGACGGCTCGACGAGGCGGGGGCTGCTTATCGTGAGTTTCTGAGCACGTATTCGATCAATCCACTCGCTCCGCAAGCTCAGGCTGCGCTCACTCTGGTGCTGGCGGAAAAGCAGCAACTCAATGAAGCGAAAGCCACGTCAAAGGAATTCCAGAAGAAGTATCCCGAGAGCACGCTGGCAACTGACAGCATGTTTCTCCAGGCCGAAACAGCGTTCGCCGCAGGGCAATTCCAGGAAGCGCTGAGCCGCTTCCAGAACTTTGTCGCGACCACCAAAAACTCACAAGACATTGAGGTTGCCGACTTCCGTATCACCGCGTGCTACTTCGGCCTGACAGATTTCGCGAAGGCCCGCGATGCCTGTGCGGCGTTTCTACAGCGCTACCCCAGTAGTCCAATGACACCCGATGTCATGTTTCGGATGGGTCGTTCCAGCTTCGAGCTATCACAAGTCGCAACTGACCTGAAAGTAGTCCGAGCCAACCTCACGGACGCGATCCGGGGTTACGAACAAATCCGCGCGAAGTTTCCGAACGACGAACAGATGCCCGATGTCACGTTCCAACTAGGCTACTTGTATACGTATCTCGCCGCCCAAGATGTCGACAAGACAGACGCCTTGAATTACGAGAAGGCGGGTGCGTTGCTCCAGGAATTCGTCGCCCGCTGGCCCAATCATCGTCTCGTCCCCGAGGCGCTGTATCAGATCGGCCATAATCAGTTCGTCCAAGGGAAGTTCGAGGCCGCGATCACGCCGTACCAGCAACTCGTGGACAAGTTTCCTGGCAACGAGCTGGCACCGTTCGCGGCGTACGAGATGGCTGACTGCTATGCGAGCGAAGGGAAATCCGACCAGATGACGGCGGCACTTCGCGACTTTGTGAAACGTTATCCGAATGATGCGCGCGTCGGCACCGCGCTGTACAAAATCGCCGCGCAACTCGAAGGCGAGAAGAAGCTGGATGAGGCCATCACTGCGTACCGCAATGTCATCAGCCACGCAGCCGCAGCCTCACTCTTGACGGACAACCTCCGCGACGCTGCCGTCGCTTCCGAGTTGCACATCGCCGCGATCCTCAATGACCGTGAAACTGTCCGCGACGCGGTTGCGGACTGCACGGATTTCCTCAACAGGTTTCAGAAAGAGCCCGTCGCCGTCCAGGCGATGATCACCCAGATTGCCGCTCTCTACCGAAGCTCGAACAGGGCTGACGACGCCTACGCCATGCTCGATCAACTCACCACGCAGTATCCGCATAGCGCCGGTGTCCGCATTGCCGCCTTGACCAGCACTATCGAACTGGCTCTCGGTGACCACGACACCCAGCGCGCATACGCCGCGTCAACAAAATTGCTCGGCGACCCAGAGAAGGGCCATTTGCCATCGGCCAGCTACGTCGCCATCGGCAATGCGCTACTCACACGCAAAGAGTTCGCACAGGCGCGTGATGCGTTCCAGAAATCTGTCACGCTGTACCCGAACGATACGCGCACACTGCCGTTTGCCCAATTGGGGCTGGCCAATGCCGGTCTCAACCTGGAACAACTGGACGCCGCCGAGAGTTCATTCAACCAGGTACTCGTTGCAAATCCGCAAGGGCCATTGTTCGCTGAGGCCCAGTTGGGGATCGCCGAGGTTAGCTTGGCACGGGGTCGTGACAAGGGCCCGATGGATCCGCAGAGCGTGCTGGGGGTCAAACTGCTTAACAAGGTCATGGCTACGGCGGAAGGCGACGTAACCAGCAAAGCGGCCTACGCGCTCGGGAACTACTTTTTCCAGTTCGAGGACAACGAGAAGGAAAACAAGAAAACTGCGCTCGCATATTATTTGCGCGTGGCGCTGCAAGCGAGCGGTCCAATCGGTGAAGAAGCGGCCTTTCGCACGGGACAGTGCCACAGGGCGCTCGGGAATATCGCAGCAGCGCGCAGTGCCTATCAAGCCTATCTCCGACGGTTTCCCTTGGGCCAGTTCTCGGAGCAAGCGAAGAAGGAGTTGGAATCGCTGCCCGTACTGCCGCAGCAAACGTAATCGATGAACACGACCGCGAACAAGCCCAGGGAGTGGCCGATGGCGCAGACGCGCATCATGCGCTATTTCGTCATCGCGCTGCTGCTGCACGCCGGCTTGCTGGCTGTGTTGGTGTTGATCAAGGTCGTGTCGATTCAGCCATATCGCAGTGCGTCGTTTGAGGCCGTCTCCCCTCCCCCGCCCTTGCGTGAAAAACAGCCAGAAGACCCGAATGCAGTGTACCGCGATTTCGACTACAAGGGGCCGAATCTCGGCGGTGGCGGCGGCACTCCCGGCAAAGGTCCCGGCGGCGTGCCGCTGGCGGGTGCGGGTTTGTCCGAACCCTACCAGGCGCATATATCGAATCCGCCCGTGCCTGCGGTTCAGCCGAACGCCGCAGAAGTTGTCGGCGTCCAGAACGACACTGAGACAGCAATCGCGCGTCCCGTTGGCGCGCCAGTCGGTGTGAACCTCACGGCGATGGGCAGCGTGGGCGATACAGCAATTGGTCTTGCTGGAATCAAAGGACCGGGTGGCAATATTTTCGGCGCACGCATGGGCCCCCACCGCGCCATCAATCTGGGCAAGTACCATGGCAGTGCCGAAACTGAAAATGCTGTCCTGGCGGCATTGCGATGGCTGAAGGCCAATCAGGAAGCGGACGGTTCATGGAAATGTGGCAAGAATCCCCCGGCGGGCGCGGCGCTGGCGATTCTGGCATTTCTGGGACACGGCGAGACTCCCGACTCGGCGGAATTCGGCCAGACCGTCAGCAAAGGACTGGAGTATCTGGCGCAGCGCGTCAACCGCGACGGACTCGTCACCGGCCTGTCACAAGATTCCATCGGGTATGATTACTCGCAGGGATTGGTTGTTCTCGCGCTCTCGGAAGGCTACGCCATGACGCAATCACCCATTCTCCGAGAGGCGCTGGTACGAGCGTTGCAGGCCATCATTCAGGCGCAGGCCGCGCCAAAGACAAACCCGTTGCAAGTCGGAGGATGGCGCTATCGTCCGCATTCCGACGAGTCAGACGTATCGGTGACGGGATGGATGATCATGGCGCTGGAGTCAGCCAAGGCCGCCGGCCTCGAGGTTCCTCCCGAAGTGCTGGACAAGGCCGCCCAGTATTTGTGGAACATGTACGACACGAAAGAGCCCGGCTTCGGGTACGAGACGCCAGAGCGTTACCCTGCCATGACCGCTGTCGGAGTGTTGTGCCAGCAGTTTCTTGGGAATGGCAACGACCGTCGCATCAAGGGTGCGTTGGATTACTTGCGGGAACAGAAGGCCGACTGGCGCAAGACCGAAGGCGATTATGTCCTGTACGGCTGGTACTACATCACGCAAGCGATGTTCCAAGCGGGTGGCCCCTACTGGCAATACTGGAACCGCGAAATCCGTGACACAATGGTGAAGAACCAGCAGCACGATGGCCGCTGGCTCCCACCGCCGAATAGCGCTGTTGAAACAAGGGAGCTCGCGGCGACTCCCGCCTATTCCACTGCATTGGGAGCGTTGATTCTGGAAACCTACTATCGCTACCTGCCCATGGAGGAGAGCGAAGGTCGCAACAAGACAAGGACACCCCAGACCGGGCCGGAATCGGCACGCGAATAGCGCCGGCTACTAGGGCTTGCGGGCGCCTGGCTTGCATTCCGGCTTATCTTTGCCCAACGGCTCTTTTTTGACCGTGATGTTCGTGGCGGACGAAACCTTGTCCCGGTTCTCCGCAATAAAGCTTTTCCACTTTTCGGGGGTATCCCCTTCCGTGAAGATCGCTTCCACCGGACACACCGGCACACACGCCGTGCAATCGATGCATTCGTCGGGATGAATGTACAACCGGTCTTCGACCTCGTAAAAGCAGTTGACGGGGCACACCTCCACGCAATCGGTGAATTTGCAGCCTACACAAGGTTCAGCCACAATATGGGCCATAATCGATCTCTCCTCTTCTTCATTGAAATAGCGGCGGTGAAACTGAGTACATCTTTTCGATATGCTATACTGCCAACCGTGGCCCTTGCCAAGAGCAAATTGTTGCTGCGCTGCCGGACGATCCTGCGCCAGTTGCGGGCCGCGTACCCTGATGCGCACTGCGCGCTGCAGCATCGCAATTCGCTTCAGCTTTTGGTTGCCACGATCCTCAGCGCGCAATGCACAGATGCGCGGGTCAACATGGTCACGCCTGCCCTTTTCAAGAAATACCGCGCCGCCGCCGACTTCGGTGCCGCGCCACCAGCGGAACTGGAGGCCATGATTCGCAGCACCGGCTTTTTCCGCAACAAGGCGCGGTCCATTCGCAATTGCTGCCGAGGCATCGTGGAAAATCACGGTGGCCGTGTCCCCGACACTCTCGACGAGTTGATCCAACTCGACGGGATTGGCCGCAAGACCGCCAATGTTGTGCTGGGTGTGGCCTATGGCAAGGCCGAGGGCATTGTCGTGGACACGCATGTTACGCGGCTCTCGCGGCGCATGGGGTTGACCCGGCAAACGACCCCGGAGAAAATCGAGCAAGCGCTGATGAAGGTCGTCCCCCGTGAAGATTGGATCGATTTCTCCCATTTGTTAATCTGGCATGGACGAAAGCGTTGCATGGCCCGCAAACCCGATTGCACCCACTGTGAAATCACAAATGTTTGTCCAAAAATCGGAGTCAAATTATGAAAGAACTCAGCGAAGGCGATAAAGCGCCTGCATTCAAAGAACTACTTGCGAACAAGGGCAAGACCGTCATCGTCTACTTCTATCCCAGGGACGACACACCCGGTTGTACGACGGAAGCATGCGAACTACGCGACGCTCATAAGCAGATTGTCGCGAAAGACGCGATCGTGATCGGTGTCAGCCCCGACTCGGTGAAGTCGCATGAAAAATTCGCAACCAAATTTAGTCTTCTGTTCGCGCTTGTGCCTGACGAAGACCACAAGATTTGCGAGACGTATGGCGTGTGGAAGGAAAAATCCATGTACGGCAGGAAATACATGGGCGTCGAGCGCACCACGTTCGTGATTGGCCCCGACGGAGTCATCAAGAAGATCTTCCACAAGGTCAAACCCGCCGGCCACGCGGAAGAAGTGCTCGGGGCGATTTGAGCATAAACCAAATCAAGTCCATCCGATGAAAGCCATCGTCACCGGCGCTAGTGGGACTGTTGGGTCGGCCCTAGCGAGGCATTTGCGGGAACAGGGCCACCAAGTGGTTGCATGGGACCGCAACGTTGTACCGATTGATCAGCGCCCGCCAATGGAGGATTTTGTTCGACGGGAAAAGCCGGACGCGCTTTACCACTTGGCCATCCCCTCACGTTCCACAGGCAGGCAGAACGAATCTTGGTTGGTGAACACTTTCTGGACTAACGAACTGGCGTGGCTCACCAAGCAGCTCGGCGTCCGCTTCATCTTCACCAGCACCGTGATGGTATTTACCGACAACGCGAAAGGACTCTTCACTGTCGAATCCCAACCCGATGCCGCAGAAGGCTACGGTCACGGAAAGCTCATGGCCGAACAGAGTGTCTTCAAGGCGAATGCAGATGCCATTGTGGCCCGTCTCGGGTGGCAGATCGGGGAAGCCGCCGGCTCGAACAATATGATCGACCTCCTTGAGAAGCGCGCCAATGAGACAGGTCGCGTTGAAGCCAGCCGCAAGTGGCTTCCCGCGTGCTCGTTCGTCCACGATACTGCCAGTGCTCTGTCGTGGCTTGCTTCCGCGGAGCCCGGCCTCTACTTGATCGACGCGAACACCCGTTGGAGTTTCTTCGAGATCGCGTCCGCACTGAATGAAAAACACGGTCGCCACTGGAACATCGTCGCCAATGATGATTTCGTCTACGACCAACGCATGCTCGATCCGCGCGTTCCGATTCCATCACTACAGCAAACGCTCACGACGCTTCCTTGATGGCAGGTTTACCGATTGGTGATCACGGCAGCCTGTGCGTCTCCTTTACGAGCTTCGCGAACATTTGCGTTTTGTGGAGTAGATGCGGGTCGTTGTCGAGTTCGGACACGGTCTTGTCGAGACGGTAGGACCAGTTGCCTTCGCTGACGGCACCGGGGACGTTGAAGCGGCCTTCGGTGCCGAACACGTCGGTGATCATGAATACGGCGAGCCATGAATTGGAAGTCAGCACGCCACGCAGAATGAGTTGGTGGATATGATCGTTGAAATCGTGCGGCGGTTCCTCGTCATCAGCCCCGCAGTATTTCATCCAGCGTTTCAATTCCTTGTACGCTTCTTGCGACTGATGAAGCGCGTGCGGATCCTGGCCGTGTTTGCCCATCTCGACCTTCTCCCACAATTCACGCCACATCTTGGCGACGGGATCGTGGTCGTGCGTTGCGGGTGTGGCGAGTGAAAGACGCGGGTAAGTCTTGCCGTCCACGAATGCGTGGTCTTTCTCACGCAGAAAATGCGGGATCTTGTAACCCGGAATCTTCAACCGATCGAGCGTGATGGGAACATACGGGGGCACGACACCGAGGTCTTCGGCAACCACCGCAGTGTCACCGGCAGCTTCCAAGACCATCGCCAGCAATTCTTCGCCCTGTTTTTGGTTGAACTTCGCGCCATCCGGTTTGTCGTCGGCGAATGGCTGGAAGTGCGGCAGGCGTCCGCCGGTGTGTTTCGCCGCCTCTTCTTCGGTCATCGGCAGGAACTTGTCATTGTACTTTGGTTGCCAGGGGAACGAATAGATGCGGAAGAAGCCGAGGACATGATCGATGCGGAATAAATGAAACACCTTGTGGATGTTGCCGCAGCGGATGCGCCACCAGTCATGTTTTCTTTCGCGGGACACGTCCCATTTGTACAACGGGATGCCCCAGTTCTGGCCCCATTTCTCGGTGAATGGGTCGACCTTGAAATTTCTTTCGGGCGGGCAGCCGCCGCTCCAGTCGAGGTTGAAGATGGCCCGGTTGCCCCAGACGTCGGAACTGTAGCGATTCACGCCGAACGGGATGTCGCCCATCAAATAGACGTTCTTCTGCGTGCCGTGCTCCTTGACCTTCATCCACTGGTCGTACGCGATCCATTGCATGTACGCGCAGAACAGGATTCGCTCGGCGTATGCGTCCCGGTCAGGTGTTCCCAGCGACATAAACCACGACCATGCCTTTTTCGGGTTCTGCCGGTCCAGCGGCCATTCGTCCCACGTCGGCCAATTGTGATAATCCTCCATCAATACGCGGAACATCGCGTAGTCGGAAATCCAGTCGCCGTTTTCGGCGAGAAATGCGCGGAAACCGTCGCTCCGGTCTGTTTTCTTGTTCCAATGCTCCGCGCGGAAGGTGTCGAACGCCGCGCGCAACAGCAAGCGTTTCAGTTCCTTCACCTTCGTGTATTTCACCGGCCCCGTGCGCAGTTCCTTGAGCAGCTCCGGCGTCGCGATTTCTTTAAACCTCGCCACCGTCAAATCCGGGAGAAACTTCGGCGAGACCGCAATCGTCGTCGGATCAAGCGCCATCGAACTGATGGCGTTGTAGGGCGAATTGTCATCGCTCGTCTCGTTGATCGGCAACACCTGCAACATGCTGATCCCGTGCCTGTGACACCAGTCGATCATCTGATGCACCCCCTCGGTGTCGCCAATGCCGAGATCACTTTCCGTGCGGATGGAAAACACGGGACATAGAATGCCTGCGAGCTTTTTGTCAGGAGAAAGTTTCATCGACAATCATCGGTATACTTCACGCCGATGCCCAACTGCAAGAATTTCAATCGCCTTTGACTCGTCGTCAACCAAGTACAAGACACGGTAGTCACCGATCCGGATGCGGTAACTCCTGCGTCGTGCCGCGTTCAAAGCCTTCCGCGACGTTGTTGCAGACGGACAATGCTGCGCGCTGAAGCTGATTGCGGATATCGCCTTTGTAGTTGAAGGCTTTGTGCTCGGTAAGTTTGAATATGTTTTCGGCGAGCGTCATGCCAGCCTGCCACACTGGCAGTTCTTCAAACCGCGTGTACTTCACAGCCTCGCCACTTTCACGTCGAAGATGTCTTTGTCTTTTTTGATTTCGGCAAGGACGGCTTCGCCGGGGGGGCTGTCGAGGTTGAGGACGGTGAGGGCCTGGCCGCCTTCTTTGTCGCGGCCGAGGGACATGCTGGCGATGTTGACGCCGTGTTTGCCCATAATGGTGCCGATCCAGCCGACGATGCCGGGGCGATCCTTGTTGCTCATGATGAACAGCACGCCGGTCGGGAGCACTTCGACGGGCATGTCGTTGATGCGGACGATGCGGGGATTGTTGGGGGAACCATAGAACGTGCCGGAAAGGCTCGCGACCTGGCCGTCCACGAACGCGCGGACGTTGATCAACTCCGCATAATCAATCGGCTCGCTGCTTTTCACCTCGCCGACGCGAATCCCCATCGTCTGCGCGATGACGGGTGCGTTGACGTAATTGACATCGCCACCCTGGGCGTTTTCGAGGAAGCCCTTCAACACGGAACGACCGATGGGTCCGCTCTCCAGTTCTCCGGCTTTGCCGCAAAACTCTATGACCAACCGCTCAATGCGTGGGGGCGCGATCTGCGCGAGCAAGCGGCCCATTTTCTCGCCAAAGGTCAGGTACGGTTGCAGCACCGCCAACGCTTTCGCGTCGATGGTCGGCATGTTCACCGCGTTGCGGATGGTACCGCCCGCCAGTACGTCGGCAATCTGCTCAGCCACCTCGATGCTGACCGATTCTTGCGCTTCTTCGGTCGATGCCGCCAGATGCGGCGTCGTCACCACGGCATCCAATGTTACCAGCGGTACATCTTTCGGTGGTTCCTGTTCGTACACGTCGAGCGCTGCGCCGGCGACCTTCCCACTTTTGATGGCGTCGTGCAAATCCTTCTCATTGATGATGCCGCCGCGGGCGCAATTGATCAGCCGCACGCCATCTTTCATCTTGGCGATGGCGTCCTTGTTGATCATGCCACGCGTCTGATCGGTCATCGGTACGTGCACGGTGATAAAATCGCAGCGCGCGTAAATCTCGTCGAGTTCGACGACTTCCACCTGCAACGCCTTCGCGCGGCTGAGGCTCAGAAATGGGTCGTACGCCAGCACGCGCATCCCGAACGCGATGGCCCGCCGCGCCACCTCCGTGCCGATGCGTCCCATGCCGACAACGCCGAGCGTTTTGTTGTAGAGTTCGACGCCCTCAAAAGATTTGCGATCCCACTTCCCCGCCTTCATGGACATGTGGGCCTGTGGGATGTTGCGGGCCATCGCCATCATCATGGAGAACGTGTGTTCGGCGGTGGAAATCGTATTACCGCCGGGCGTGTTCATCACGATAACACCGCGGCGCGTGGCGGCGTCGACATCGACGTTATCGACACCGACCCCCGCACGACCGACCACCCGCAGTTTCTTTGCGGCTTCGATGACCCGTTTCGTCACCTTGGTCTGGCTGCGAACGATCAGCGCGTCGTACTCGCCGATGATCTGGCAGAGCTGGTCCTCTTTGAGACCGGTATTCACATCCACCTGGAACGAGGGGTTGCGGCGCAGCATCTCCACGCCCCGCTCGGAAATGGCATCGGCGACAAGTATTTTCATGGTTGATTCGCGGAACTGACTGGTTGCTTTTGGCATCCAATTTGCGATGTTAGCGTGAGATGCACAAGGAAAAATCATGAAGGACATCAAGCTGTATACCCGCAACTTCTGCGGTTGGTGCGTCGATGCGAAGGAATACCTGACAGAACATGGCATACCCTTCCAAGAGATTGACGTCGGTCGTGACCCGGCTGCCAATGACGAGATGGTGAAGCTTTCCGGCCAACGGTATGTGCCGACGATCGTGGTTGACGGTCACGTGCTCGCGAATTTCGATACCGGGCAACTTGAAGCGTTTTTGGCCAAGCTTAGTGCTTCAACTTCAGCCAACTGACCAGCCACACGATCCCGTGCGTCGCGACGCACGCGTAGACCGCAGCCAACAGATCGTCCACCACGATCCCGATTCCGCCAGAAAAGTCCTGCGACTCACGAATCGGTGACGGCTTCCACGAATCGAATATGCGAAACATCACGAAGGCCACCACGACGTGCCACCAGAGCGTCCCCAGGCCAATCATTACAAGCGGTATTGCCACAATTTCGTCGATCACCACACTGGATGGATCCGGGTGATGCATGATCTCGGACGCCTCCCCCGCGCACCACACCGCAAACAAGATCGCCACAGCCAGCAGTAGCCAGTGCAGCCATGGGTTGTGAACGTGGTTCAGCCCCCACCAGAATCCCACGCCGACGAAGGAACCGGCCGTGCCCGGCGCCACGGGCGAGTAACCAACGCCGAAGCCCGTTGCCAGGAATTTGATCAGGCGCTCACGCATCGTCGAGTACGTGTCCCTGGTTCTTGAAGAAGTAGATGATGCCTGACAACACCGTGAGTCCGACGGTGATGAGCATCAGCGTGAACGCCACGCGCGAAAACGCAATGTTGAAACGGAGGTGATCCGCGCCGAAGCAGTCCCAGTCCTCGCGGGCGGCCAAACCAAGCAGGATGATGATGATCGCGATCATCTGCGAGGCAGTTTTATGTTTCCCGAGTCCTTCCGCGCGCAATACCACGCCCTGCTGGCTTGCCACCAGCCGCAGCCCCGTCACCAGAAAATCCCGCGCCACGATGGCCAACACCATCCACGCCTGCACCAACGGGACGCCTGGCCGATAGCTGGGTTGCTCGATAAAGCAGATGAACGCGGCCGTCGTGAGGATTTTGTCGGCGAGCGGATCGAGAAGCGCGCCGAAGACCGTTTCCAAATTATGTCGGCGCGCATACCAACCGTCCCACCAATCCGTCAGGCTGGCGACGATGAAGATGACCAGCGCCGTCGTTTTTCCGAACGGGAAATGCGACCGCACCCACCCTTGGGGCGGCAGTAGCAGGGCCATGACGAAAAACACCGTCAGGACAATGCGTCCGATGGTGAGCCTGTTGGGCAGGTTCATTGGCCGCGCATTGTAAACACCTCGCGCTGCAACACAAGCCCCATGCGTCAGTTTCAGCTTGCCGTCGGAACTCTAAAATGTTTCCCTTCTCACCACCTTACAATCACTCGACCTGACCAGTCGCTGCAGATGACGCGCGCGCATTCGGGATTCGCCATGGCGGCATTCAGGTGTCAGGCAACTACTCTCGACATGAGGTGACGGAAACATGAGCGTGAAGCTGAATGTGCCGCAGGTATCACAGAGATTGAACATGGAATGCTGGTATGCGTCGGCCTGCATGGTCGCCTATTTTAGAAAGCCGGGTCCGCGATTGGGCCTGCCGGACAAGTGGATCCCGAATCGTGGAATCGGGTTGGCCGACTTTATTCGTTTGGGGCAAGCCGAGGGATTGAAAACCGTCCTGACTCCTACGGGTAACTTGACGTCCCAGCAATTGGAGACCCTCTTGCGAAATTGCGGACCGATCTGGTGTGCGGGGCGATGGGACGGTGTTCCGCACATCGTTGTGTTGACAGGGATTGATGGATCGACCGTGTACATCAACGACCCGAATCCGGCGAAACGGGCGCGGGTTGAGACTCTGGATTGGTTCAATCAGAAGCTCGATCGTGTGCCGAACTGCATGATGTACATGCCCGCCTAACATTTCGCTCCGCTCTCTTTGGCGCCTCCCGCGTCGCAAAACAGGCCCGACACCACGGATCCGATAAGGGCTTGACCGACTTCGCTGATTCCCCTATATTTTGTCTGTAGATTTTTGGCGGCATGGAAAAAGTGGGTGAAGAACCCACTTTTTTGTTCCCCGAATGGGGTGTGCCGTCAGAGGACACGAACAGCTTATGAACGGCGAATTGATAGTGGCTGTGGAGTATTTTCAGCGCGAAAAAGGTATCGACAGGGAAATCCTGTTCGAAGCCGTCGAACAGGCTTTGCTGCAGGCGTCCAAGAAAAGCGTCGGTCCCGCGCACGATCTGCGCATCGAGATCGACCGTAAGACGGGCGCCATCCGCGCCCTCGCGAAGCAGTTGGTCGTCGAAAACGTTGTCAATAAACACGACGAAATCTCGCTGACGGACGCCCGCCGCCGTTCTCCCAATGTCCAGCTCGGTGAGAGCATCGAAATCGAAGTTACACCGCAGAATTTCGGGCGGATCGCCGCGCAAACGGCGAAACAGGCCATGCTCCAGCGCATCCGGCAGGTCGAAAAGAACATGGTGTTCGAGGAATTCAAGGGTCGAGCGGGCGACATCCTGTCCGGCACTGTACGCCGCTTCGAGCGCAGTGATGTCATCATCGACCTGGGCAAAATCGAAGGCATCATGCCCAGCCGCGAGCGCGTACCCACGGAGGAATATCAGCCGGGCGACAGGATCCGCGCGTTCACCCTGAGCGTCGACAACGCGGCGCACGGGCCGGAGATCGTCCTGTCCCGCAGTCACCCCGATTTCGTCCGCAAACTGTTCGAGTTGGAAGTGTCGGAAATCGCGGATAAGACGGTCGAGATCAAGGGCATTGCCCGCGAGGCGGGATACCGCACCAAAATCGCCGTGATCTCCCACGATGAGAAGGTTGATCCCGTGGGCGCTTGCGTCGGCATGCGCGGCATGCGCGTGAAGAACATCGTGCGGGAACTCAGCGGCGAAAAGATTGACATCATCCGCTGGGACGCCAACGTCCGCCAGTTCATTACCAATGCGCTGGCGCCTGCCAAACTGAAAAACCTGGTCATTGACGAAGCCCGTCATTCGGTGAAGATTATTGTGGATCCGGATCAGCTTTCACTCGCAATTGGAAAAAAGGGCCAGAACGCACGACTGACGGCCAAGCTCACCAGTTGGAACATCGAGATCGAGAAGGAAGAGACGGCCGAACTGGGCTTCGAGGAAAAGGTGGCGCGGGCCGTGCAAGAAATGGCGACGATCCCCGGCATCGAGAAGGAAACCGCGGAAAATCTGGTGAAGGGCGGTTTTCATTCGCTGGAAGGGTTGCTGGCAGCGCACGTGAATGATTTGACGGATATTTTGGGAGCGGAAAAAGCGTTGGCCGTACAGCAGGCCGCCAACGTGGAGCAAGAACGGCGGGAAGCCGCCCAGCCGGCGGAGGGCGAAGAGAAGGCATCATGAGCATTCGGGTGCATGAATTGGCGAAGCGCTGTGGCCTCTCGAACAAGGACATGATCGAGAAGCTCCATACGATGAGCTATCCCGTCAAGAGCCACTCCAGCACCGTCGATAAGATCACCGCCGAGTCGATCGAGAAGGAGTACGGTTACGTTCCGCCACCGCCACCGCCTCCCGCTGTCGAGGTACCAGCCTCCCCCGCTCCACCAACGGCGACAGCCGTGGCTGAGAAGACCGATGGGGCGGCAGTGGTCGCTTTCCCACCGCCGGTCGTGGAACCGATAAAAACTGTCGTCGAACCACCGAAGCCGGCCGTTGCAAAAGTCGCTCCGAGTCCCGTGCCAGCACCGGTTGTCGTGGCACCAAAGCCTGCGCCTCCACCTCCGCCCGTGCCACCGCCGAAGCCAGTTGCGGCACCGGCCCCGCAACCGACGGTGAAGATTACGACGGCGCCGCGGGCGGTTGCTCCATTGGCTCCGGCACATCGTCCGACCGTGCCCACGCTGGCCACAACGGCCCAGCCCGCGTTCGTCATCGACGACAAGGGCAACAAGGTCATCCAAATGAAGCCACCGGTGGTGGTGCGTGACCTTGCCCAGCGTATCGGCACCAGACCGCACGTATTGCTGGCGGAATTGATGACCCTGAACGTGTTTGCCAACCTGACCGAGACCATCGGGGAAGACGTCGCCCGCAAAATCTGCGAGCGACACGGGTTTCTTTTCGAGTTGGAAAAGCGCGAGCGTGGCGCCGGCATGGTCCATGCCCCGCCCAAAAAGGTTGAGCCCCTCGAAATTGGCGAACAAGCGACGGATTTGATGCCACGCCCGCCCGTGGTCACGGTGATGGGGCACGTCGATCATGGGAAAACGTCGCTGCTCGATGCCATCCGCAAGACAGATGTGGTGGCCCATGAGAGCGGCGGCATCACGCAGCATATCGGGGCGAGTGTCGTGTCACTCCCCGACGGCAAGACGATCACCTTCCTCGATACACCGGGCCATGAGGCGTTTACCAAGATGCGCGCTCGTGGCGCGAATGTGACGGACATTGCGATTCTGGTCGTCGCCGCAGATGACGGCATCATGCCGCAGACCATTGAAGCTCTGAATCACGCCAAAGCCGCGCAGGTGCCGATCATTGTCGCCATCAACAAATGTGATTTACCCTCGGCCAATGCCGACCGCGTCAAAAAGCAGTTGCAGGAGCACGGGCTGAACCCCGAGTCTTGGGGTGGTGACATCATCACTGTTGAAGTGTCCGCGACCACGAAAAAGGGCATCGACACGTTGCTGGAAATGATTTTGCTGCAGGCGGAAATCATGGAACTGAAGGCGAGCCCGAAAGTGCCCGCCAAAGGGAACGTCATCGAGGCGCAGGTCGAACCCGGCATGGGCCCCACGGCGACCGTACTGGTGCGCAAAGGGACGCTGCGGGTGGGCGATAGTGTGGTGTGCGGGCCGTACTGGGCCAAGATCCGCGCACTTATCGGCGACAAAGGCCAACGCCTCAAGGAGGCCCCGCCGTCGACGCCCGTTAAAATCGTTGGGCTGTCGGGTCTGCCCGAGGCCGGGCTGGAGTTCAATGTCATGAAGAATGACAAGGAAGCGAAGGCTCTGAGCGAACAGCGTGGACTCGAGGCCCGCGGGGCCGTCATGGAACCGGTGCGCGGTTCCCGGCTGGAAGACCTGATGTCCCAGTTCAAGGAAGGCGAGAAGAAGAAATTGCATCTCGTGCTCAAAGCCGACGTGCAAGGATCTTTGGAGGCCATCGCCGATTCGCTCGGCAAGCTGAAGAGCGACAAGATTGAACTCGACATTATCCACGGGGTTGTCGGCAGCATCACGGAGAATGACGTGCTGCTGGCCAGCGCGTCCGAGGCGGTGATCATCGGGTTTCGCGTAAAAGCCGAAAGCGGTGTCACGGATGCGGCCAAGCACGAGGACGTGCAGATCAAACTGTACACGATCATTTACGAATTGATCGAGCAGGTTGAGGAATACATGGAAGGCCTGCTGGAGCCTGAGTCCCGGGAGTCGGTTATTGGCCATGCCGAAGTGCGCAAGATTTTCGATTTGTCGAAAGGGGCGCCCGTGGCGGGCTGCGCCGTCACCGATGGACGGATTGCGCGCAGTTCGCGAGTCAGATTGCTGCGGCGCAAGGCCGTGCAGTACGAGGGGCGCATCGCCAGCCTCAAGCACTTCCAGGACGACGTGCGCGAGGTGAAGGCGGGCTCTGAATGCGGGCTGCGCCTGGAGAATTTTTCGGGAATCCAGGAAGGCGACGTCCTGGAGTGTTACACCGTCGAGAAGGTCGCAGCCAGCTTGTAACAAAATCACGCAACCGCCCAACGCGGAGGACGAAACACGGAATGATTCAGGTCGTGCTGCCTGTTCTTCTCTTTACCTGGGCCCCTGTCACCATGAGCCACCATCGAATGGAACGAGTTTCGGAATTGGTCAAACGCGAAGTCAGCGAAGTCGTGCTGGAGTTGAATTTGACGGATTGCGGGTTTGTGACGATCACGGCCGCCGAAATCAGCCCGGACCTCAAGGAAGGCCGCGTGTTTCTGAGCGTCATCGGTTCGGCGGAACAAAAGCAGCGCGCCCTCGCCGTGCTCGAACAGCGGCACGGCCACATCCAACACGAATTGGCGCGCCGCATTGTTCTCAAGTACACGCCGCGACTACACTTCGTTCTCGATGAGACCGAGGCCCGCGCCAGTCATATCGAGCACCTGCTCGACGAACTCAAAGGCGATCAGCCCGATGAGTGATCCCTGCCGACAGATCAGTGAGTTACTGCGGAGCCAGAACACGTTTTTGGTGCTCACGCACTACCGGCCCGATGGCGACGCGGTCGGCTCGCAATTGGCGCTCGTGTTGTTACTACGAGACCTTGGCAAAACCGTCGAAGCGTGGAATGACGACGAGGTGCCGGGGAAATTTCGTTTTCTCCCACACAGCGATCTCATCACTCGCCCGCCGACAGAACCGAAGGATTTCGATGTCGTGATCGCCATCGACACGTCCACGTGGCAGCGTGTCGGCTCGACAGCCCAACGGATCGGCAAGCGGAAGCACTTCATCAACATCGACCACCATGTCAGCAATGAAAAGTTTGCCGAGATCAACTGGATCGTGCCGGAAGCGCCCGCGTCTGGTCAGATCGCCTTCGACCTGATCAAGCGCGGCGGGTTCAAGCTAACACGGGACATGGCCGCCTGTCTGTTTGCGGCGATTTCGACGGACACGGGCTCGTTCAGTTACAGCGGCACAACTGCTGAGTCGTTACGGACCGCGGCCGAATTGGTTGATACGGGTATCAATGTCGGCGAAATCTGTCGTCAGGTGTACGAGAGCTATCCGCACGCGCGACTCATGCTGCTGCAAAAGGTCTTGGCGCAACTCCAGCTGGCCGATCAGAAGCGCATCGCGTACACTTGGGTCACGACCGAGATGTTCAGGGAATCGGGCGCCCGGCGTGAGGACACGGAGGGTTTGATCGACTACGCCCGGGCGATCGAAGGCGTCGTCGTGGCGCTGCTCTTCGAAGAATTGACCGAACCGGGCAAATTCCGAATCAGTCTTCGCTCCAAGCATCCCAAAATTGATGTCAACTCGATCGCCCGACACTTTGGCGGCGGCGGCCACCGCGAAGCCGCGGGCGCCCGCATCTCCGGCGAGGCGCACGAGGTGGAACGCAGAGTACTGGCTACCGTGAGCGAAGCGTTGGCAGCGGCGAAGTTGTAGGCATTCCCATGCAACCCCAGCTTACTCCGTTCGATGGTGTTCTGTTGGTGGATAAACCGTCAGGAATGACTTCGCATGACGTGGTGGACCGGGTGCGACGCCATTTCGGGTTCAAGAAGGTCGGCCATTGCGGGACACTCGATCCCGCGGCGACGGGGCTGTTGATTCTCGTGCTCGAACGGGCCACCAAACTGCAGGACCGGTTGATGTCCGATGACAAGGCGTACGAAGGGACGATGCTCCTGGGCGTGGCGACCGATTCGCAGGATGCGGACGGTGAGGTCATCGCCGAAAAGCCGGTGCCGCCCCTTACCGAGGAGGACATCGATCAGGCGTTTGCAAAATTTCGCGGCGATATCCAGCAGGTGCCGCCCATGGTCAGTGCCGTCAAATACCAGGGCACGCCGTTGTACAAACTGGCGCGCAAAGGCAAGACGGTCGAACGCCAGCCACGGCTCATTCACATCTACGACCTGCGCATCCTGGGGCTCGAACTACCCCGGATCCATTTTCGCGTCGCCTGCACGAAGGGCACGTACGTGCGCACGCTCTGTTCGGATATCGGTGACCTGCTCGGCTGCGGGGCGCACCTGCACAACTTGCGGCGCACGCGATCGGGTGACTTCGATGTGAAGGAAGCCCACACGCTGGAGGCCGTCCTAGGGCAGACGCGCGAGCAGTTGAAGACGTTCATCATTCCCATCCTGAAGCTGATTGGCGCAAGCACGGCGTAATGCAGGTGTTTCGGACATTTGAAGAGCTGGCGCAGCGCTCCCACCGAATCTGCCTGGCCATCGGCGTGTTCGATGGTGTGCATCTTGGACATCAACGCGTTATCGGGCAGGCGCGAGACGATGCGCAAGCTGCCGGTGGCACATCAGTCGTGTTGACGTTTGACCCGCATCCCATGCGGGTGTTGCAACCGCAGAAAGCGCCGCTATTGTTGACTTCGACCGAGCACAAGCTGGCGCTCATGGGGCAACTCGGCATCGATGCCTGCCTGCTGCTCACGTTCGACAAGCCCTTCTCCCTCACGCCCGCGGAGCAGTTTATCGACACGGTTGCCCGTCAAACGGACCAGCTTCAGGAGATTTGTGTCGGCACCCGCTTCCGTTTCGGTCACGACCGCGCGGGTGACGTGCGATTGATGACGGCACTCGCCCCCCGATACGGTTATATCGCCAAGGAGATTCCGTCAGTCATGCTGGGCGATGAGATGGTCAGTTCGACGGCGATTCGACAGCATGTGTTGAACGGCCGGCTCGATCGCGCCGGCACGATGCTCGGGCGGCCGTTCTCGATCCTCGGTACCGTTGAACCGGGTGACCATCGCGGACGCGAATTGGGTTTTCCGACGGCCAATCTCAACCCGCACAACGAACTGTTGCCGCCCGATGGCGTGTACGCCGTGCGCGTGGTCATTGGCGCCGAGCAGTTCGGGGGCGTGGTCAACATTGGGGTGCGCCCCACGTTTACGGGAGCGGAGCCACGCCGCGTGCTGGAGGTTCATATCCTGGATTTTGCGCGAGACGTTTACGCGCAGGATGTCGAGGTCTGTTTCTTGCAGAAACTGCGCGACGAGCAGAAGTTTGACTCCGTCGAGGCACTCCGGAAGCAAATCACCGTTGATATTCAAGCCGCGCGAAAGCTTCTTGGATCACACTGATTGATCTGAATCGCCGCGATGACCATCGACGGTTTCGCGCAGCGCGGACAGTTAGCGCTCACACCTTCCTCCCGAATTTCTTCTCCAGCTCCGCGTAGGACATCTGGATCAGGGTCGGACGGCCATGCGGACAGGTGTAGGGCAGCTCGCACTGATGAAGTTGCTGCAGCAATGCGCGCAATTCCTCGCCGCGCAGCGGATCGTGGGCTTTCACGGCGTGACGGCAGACGGTCGTGGCGATCTTGTCCTCGCTCAACCGCCGGGCGTGGACTTCCTCACCCGTTTGCCGCAATTCATCGATGATATTGCGGAACGTCTGCGCCAGGTTTGCCGTCGAAAAATACGGCGGCAGGGCATCGATCAGAAATGTCTTCTCGCCGAATTCGCTCACGCCGATGCCCAGCTTGTGCAGTGTCTTCTGATTGGCGTGGAGAAAGGCAGAGTCGCGGGCATCGAGTTCGAGTGTGAGCGGCAGCAGGAGTTTTTGCGCGGGGGCTGAATCGGTTTCGAGTTCCTTCAGCATCTTCTCAAACAACACGCGTTCGTGGGCGGCGTGCTGGTCCATCAAGACGAGTCCTTCGGGTGATTCGATCAGCACGTAGAGCTGGCCGATCACCCCGAGAATTCGCCAGGAACCTTCCTCGGTGCGGACTTCGGCTGGCTGCGGCGTGCCGGTATCTGTAAATTCCGCCTGACCACTGTAGAGGCCGCTGTCCCCAGCGGCAGTCGGTGCCGCTGAACTTGTGGATACGGCTTGGCCGCTGCGGACAGCGGCCACTACACCAGATGGTGTCGGCGCGTGGTCCGATGGCGGCACGAACGCACGCGGCTCCGATCGCGGCCAGCCTTCATTCTGAACGGGACGCAAGCCAGCCGTTTCCGGTTCAAGCGCGGCGCGGACGGCGTCGATGACGCACTGGCGGACGATAGACTCGCCGCGAAATCGCACTTCGCGTTTGGAGGGATGAATATTCACGTCCACCAACTCAGGGTCGATGTCGATAAACAGGAAGGTCACAGGAAATTTTCCGCGCATCAGGGCGGTATGATAGCCTTCGAGCAGCGCGTAGTTGATGCCTTTGCTCTCGACGGGCCGCTGATTGACGAAGAGATGCTGCTGGCGGCGATCCGCGCGGCTGACGCCGGGTTTGCCGATGAAGCCGTGAACCAGAACGTCTCCAGGCTCAGACCCCACCTTCAGTAACTGCTCGACCAACTGTGCGCCGTATAGCTCCCGCAATCGGCCTGTCAGATCGTTCGTGGGTGCGAGGTGGAACACGTCGCGGCCATCGACCACCAGCTTGAACGCCACGCCGGGATGCGCCAGCGCGCAGAGCGTGACGATGTGCTCGATGTGCGCGGTTTCGGTGGGGATGGATCGTAGAAATTTCCGGCGCGCCGGCAAATTGAAGAACAGGTTGCGCACTTCCACGACGGTTCCCTCCGCCGCGCCTACGTCGCCGACGGACAGGATTTTCCCGCCGGCAATTTCAATCTGCGTTCCGCTCAGCGTACCGCGTTCGCGACTGGTCAGCGTAAACCGCGAGACCGCCGCGATGCTCGGGATCGCTTCGCCCCGAAATCCCAGCGAGGTGATGCTGTGCAGGTCTTCCGCCTTCGTGATTTTGCTCGTCGCGTGCCGTTCCAAGGCCAGCAACGCGTCATCGCGGCCCATGCCAAAGCCGTCATCGGCCACATTGATGAGCGAGCGCCCGCCGTTTTTGATCGTGACCGTAACGCCTTTGGCTTCCGCGTCGAGCGCGTTCTCGACCAACTCCTTCACGACCGAAGCCGGTCGCTCCACCACCTCGCCCGCGGCGATCTGGTTGGCGACCTGTTCGGGAAGGAGACGAATCCGGTTCACGGACGGAATTGTAACAGACGGTGAAACCGGTGAAAGACAGAAGTCAGGAGTTGGCGGGGATCGCGCCACCAACGCAGAGGAGACATTTGCCGTTTGTTCTCGACGGTGGGGTGGGTTGGCAATTGGTATAATCGCGGCAGTTCTTCGACAGGAAGAGATTGGGACGCAATAGGGTGCATATAATTACGAAACGAACCCAATTGGGTTGACGGGTAGTTGTACGGTGATCTGATTGAGTGAATGGTTTGGAATGTGACATTGTGTCGTAGGCGTTGGGTTCTTTTTCAGCCACGACCCGCGCTTGGCAGGCGTGGCTACAACTTCAGAATTCTTTCTGCAAGGCGAGGCCGATTTCCTGGCCGCCGTGTTCATCGTGGCGGATGGCGTTGATGCCGTAGCCGTAGGTGAGCAGCCAGTTCATGTCCCAGAAGGCGCGGAAGCTCAGGCCGGCGCCGACGCCGAAGATATTGTGCCAGTCGGGCGCATCGGGAGGCACGAGTTTCAGCACGGCCCAGTCGCCGTAGAGGTGACCAGTCAGCGCATGCTCCTGGGTGAATTGCTGACGCAGTTCGAGATTGGCCACGCCGAAATCCTCCGCCAGAAACTCGCGCGTGTAGTAGCCGTGGGCGGTGACGGCAAACGGCTCCACGCCGAGTAGGTTGCCGCCGATGTTGTAGGCGCTGAGTTCGTCCAAATCATGGCCGTAGCAGCCGCCGACGTGCGCGTAGAAAGTGGTTTGCTGGACGGGCAGCTTGCCGGTCAATCCTCCGTACACCCGCTGATACTCCGCGTGCGCGGGCAACAATGCGCCGTTGGGGCCGAAAGGCTCGAAGCCGGTGCGGTGGTTCGCGTCCGCGGCCACGTAGAGTTCGGCAGCGCGGCGCGCGATCAGGCCGGGTTGGATTCCACCGTAGCGGAATTCAGCCAAGAGCGTTTGCGTGAGGAAATCGTCCGGCAGTGTGAAGTCGGCGGTGTTGTCGGCGTTGCGGTAGAATGAGCCGGTGACGTTGTAAGTGCCGCGCAGGTTCAACACCAGCAGGGACGGATTCGGAATCGTCTCGTTGATGAAGAAACGGGCGTCGGCCATGTCGCCGTAGAACTGCTGCTTGGACACGAGACTGCCGTCCTGATATGGCGTGACGCTGTCGACATAGAAGCCGCCGCCCACGCCCGCGCCGATGGCGATGTTGGTGTTGGCAGGCAGGAAATAGCTGAGTTCGGCGTCGCCATAAACGCCGGCGAAGATGAGCCGTAGCGCCGTGTTTGTCCACGGGCAGTCGTTTTGGTTGAAGAGAAAAAAGCCGTAGCCGCTGAGTTGTTCGTGGCCGACGAGCGGGAAGCCAGTTTGCAAGATCAAGGTTCGTCGCGATTCGACATCCACCTGACCATACGCGGCGCGCCCGAGCACCAGAGTCAGACACAACAATGCCGCGTGCTTGATTGTCGCTTGGATGATTCCTCCGCCGAAGTGGTCGCACGATAACGCGACCTTTGTCGGCACGGCAATGCCAAATTCGCGCGCTTCCGACAGAGGGTGGGGATGGTTGGCTGTAGCCCGGGCAGCCCCCCGCAGGACCTGTCGAATTTGATGATCCCGCTCTCAGGAGACGACGCGCCAAAAAAATGTGGTAACCAATCTCAGAAGAGAGGCTCTTCAACTGGAATCCCATCTTTCCATAGTGCTTGACTCTGCCAGCCACTTTTGATAAGGCTTGCAGGTCAGTCCCGGGGGAGTTTGTTCGTGAGGGGAGTATGAATAAAATACGGAACAGTGTAGGAATAGCGGTTGTCTCCACCATCGTCGCGACACTCGCGGCTTCGGCTGCTAATTTCACGGGAAGTCCAGTGGCCGACGGCTGGCAGCCTGACGGAAACTCGACGAACCTGGGGACCTACATTCGCAGCGCCATCGATATCGGGGAAAACCCGAGCATTGGCGATTTTTCCTTCAACGTCTACAGCGACGCGTTTACAATTTCCAGCAACCTGGGACCGTTTGAGGCGGGGGATAAATTGCTTGGATTGGGCGGCGTCAATAACTCGGGATTTATTCTTGGACCGCGAATCATCGCCAAATTCGGCGCCGCCGGTGCCAGTTTCTCCCCATCCACTACTCTTCCACCGTTGGGCAATGGCAACGGAAGCTTTACAACAAATTCAGGGATTGGCGGTATTGAACTGGCCTTCTGGTATCAGTATTCAGGAAATGTTCTCTCCAATTCCAGCGACAATGGTGGCATTCGATATCCCAATACCGCCACCAACTCTCAAGACGTCGTGCTTTATAACGTGAATAATACGGGTACGACGTCGAACCTCAACAACTACGCCGCAGTTGTGGGCCTCTTCACGCTGACTGGCGGCAAAGATGTGCTGACGTCGTGGGAGCTCGTCGTGGACGTGACGGCCCTCAGCGATCCAAGCCGTGGTGATTTCGGCGTTCAAGTGCCGATCCCGGGTGGCCTGTCGGACGTCCCGCTCCAAGAGACCTTTGGCGGCGCACCCGATGGTTTCACGGATGCGTTTGCTTTGATCCCCGAGCCATCGACGTATTCGCTGGTGTTGATCTCGGTTGCGGCCTTGGGCCAGGCGATCTCGAGATGCCGCCGAGCGAATGGCTGATCTGAGTCCGGTCGCACCAAGTCCGATCCAAGCTGCGGTAGCGCCGGTACAATTCCCAAGCCAATCCACGCCCTGTCACGACCTAGCGGGCCGTTCCGGGGAGAGATCAGGCCGCGCTCAATTCGACGATTGCGCGCCTTGACCAGTCTCGGCGGTAATGTTACACGTGTTGTATTCTCCGTCGAATTGGATGGTGGCCGTAGCTCAGCCTGGTAGAGCTCCAGATTGTGGATCTGGCTGTCGCGGGTTCAAATCCCGTCGGTCACCCCATCCTCCTCGCTTCTGTGCCCTTCTGGCGTCGATGACCCGCTTTCGCGGCCTACGGTCTTCCGGGGATTGCGTTTGCAAAGCGGGGCGCGGTTCGTTACCGTTGCCACCACATGATTGGGTCGACTTTCGCTAACTTCTCCGTCCTCGACAAGATCAACCAGGGCGGAATGGCGAGTATTTACCTGGTCACGGACAAACAGGGGCAGCGTATGGTCTTGCGTGTGCTTACGGCGGAGCACCGCTTTAACTGGGGCCGGGCCAGGCAGTTCAAGTGGGGGTGCCACGTCACGTCGAAGCTCGACCACCCGAATATCATACGGTATTTCGGTAACGGGGACTTCCGCGGCGCGCGGTACGCCGTCATCGAATATGTGGAGGGGCCGAACCTCAAGGAAGCGATCCTCCGCGGTGATGCCAATGTGCGCGCCAATCAGCGCAAAATACTTACGGGCATGGCCGCCGCCCTCGCCCATGTTCATGAACGTGGCTTCCTGCATCTTGACTTCAAGCCGGAGAACATCCTCATCCCGAAGACGTACGATCCGAAACTGATCGATTTCGACCTCGCAATTCCCCGGCCTCCAAAGCCCAAAAAAGCATCGAAGCTATCCGGCACACCCCTCTATCTGGCGCCCGAGCAGATCGCGCGCGAGCCGGTGGATGAAAGAGCCGACATTTTCTCCTTCGGCATCACCGCATACGAGATGTTGACAGGCAAGAAACCGATCGCGGGCAACACGCAGGAAGAGATTTTGTCGAAGTATTCCGCCTTCAATGAACATCTGCGACTGCCGCGCTCGCTGGCGCCGGACATTCCCCCGGCCCTCGAACGTGTCCTTCTCAAATGTCTTGAAAAGGACCCGGACCGTCGTTACCCTGCCATGAGTTTGGTGGTTCGCGACTTGCAGATATGAAACCTTGGCTCAGCTTGGTCGCACTGACATTCTGGCTTGCGGGTTGTGATCGACTCCCAAGTTCAGCACCCACCGCACCCACGTCCACAGTCGAATCTGTAGCCACGAGCGCTGTGGCGACGCCGACAGTCGCAGCTCTTCCCCGACCCCCTGCCCCAGCCGAATCGAATACCGAACAGTACCAGCAGGCACTCGCGCTGGAAGGCGAAGACAAACTGGCCGAAGCCCGTGCGGTGTTGCAGCCGTTGGCTGACGATGGCGAGGCGTCGGACAAAATACTGGACCTGCTCGGCCAGATCGACACGAAGATTCTGTTCACAGCCGCGTCCGCGCCCGAAAAGACTGATTACACGATTGCCGCAGGCGATTCGTTGAGCAAACTCGCCCAAAAGTTCGGCACCACGATTGACCTGATCAAGAAGTCCAATAATCTCACGCGTGACATGATCCGCGTCGGGGACCGCTTGCGCATCTATCAGGGCCACTTTGCTGTCACTGTCAGCAAGACGGCGAATGAATTACGGCTGACCGACAACGGCAAGTTCTTCAAGCGGTACCGCGTCGGCACCGGCCAGTACAGCAAGACCCCTGTGGGCGAATTCAAGATCACCACGCGCATCCCGAACCCGCCCTGGTGGCGGGCTGACGGTAAGACGATCCCGTTCGGCGACCCCGAGAACATTCTGGGCACGCATTGGCTCGGTCTGAATGTCACGGGCTACGGCATTCACGGTACGTGGGACACCAATTCCATCGGCAAACAAGCGACTGCGGGTTGCATCCGCCTCCTGAACGACGACATTGCGGAATTGTACACGATCTTGCCCGTGGGAAGCACGGTGGTCATTCACGAATAGAGGGAGGCCAGGTCACCATGAAAATCTATACGTTGGAATTCGAGAAACCCATCACCGAACTCGAGCAAACGCTCGAAGCGCTGCAGAAACAGGCTGACGAACAAAAAATCGACCTCTCGGCGCAGATCCACGCCATTGAAGAAAAGCTCGAGGCGACGAAGAAGGAAATCTTCACCAACCTGAGTCCGTGGCAGCGTGTTCAACTCGCCCGCCATCCCAAGCGGCCCTACATGCTCGATTATTTGCAGCGCATCGCGACGGATTTTATTGAGTTACACGGAGACCGCCGCTTTGCTGACGACCATGCAATCGTGGGCGGACTCGCAACCATCGATGATCGCCGCGTGATGGTCATCGGCCAGCAGAAAGGCCGCGATACCAAGGAGAATCTGATGCGGAACTTTGGCAGCCCGCATCCCGAAGGCTATCGCAAGGCGCTACGGCTCATGCAGCTTGCCGAGAAGTTTGACATTCCCGTCGTCTCGTTTATCGACACACCGGGCGCTTATCCGGGCGTCGGCGCGGAGGAACGGCACATCGCGGAGGCCATCGCCGTGAACCTGCGTGAGATGATGGCGCTGAAGACGCCGCTGGTCGCGGTGGTGATCGGCGAAGGTGGTTCGGGTGGCGCATTGGGCATTGGGGTGTGCGACCGTGTGCTCATTCTCGAAAATGCCTACTATTCCGTCATCTCTCCCGAAGGTTGTGCCGCCATTCTCTGGAAGGATCGCGCCAACGCGGCGCAAGCCGCCGCCGCGCTCAAGCTCACAGCGAAAGACTTGCTGGAACTCGACGTCGTCGACGAGGTGGTCCCCGAGCCGCTCGGAGGCGCGCACAAGGATTACGACGGGACTGCCGTCACGCTCAAGAAAGCGATCCTGAAGAACCTCGACAAGCTCTGCGAGACCAAGATTTCAGAACTGCTGGAAGCGCGGTACAAGAAATATCGCAAGATGGGAGTCTTCACTCGAGTTGAGCCGAAGAAGCGTGGTCGCTCCAAGAAGGACGCGGCACCCGTGCCTCCTGCTCCCAGCGCCGTGTGATCGCCTCCCCATGCCGTGAGGTAAGAATTTTCTGCTTCACAAAGCAATTGCACTTGTGGTAGAGGAGAGCGAATCGGCGCGGGTATCGGTTGGGAAATGCTGTTCATCGAACCTTGGAGAGAAGACATGAAACGATGGCTTTGTGCAATTGGACTGGCGTTATCTCTCGGTTGTGCCTCCGCGCTCGTCCGCCCGTACGTTGGTGATCAGCAAGCCTGGCCCATCGCCAGCGGCGGCATCGTCAATACGAAGTACGGCCTGCCGGTCTTCACTTCCCTGCCTCCTGTGCCCTACGATGTGTTGGCCGAAATGCGCATCAGTAGTCCGTTTTATGCGCAACCCGAAGAAGGCCATCTGCCGGTGCTCGTGGCTGGAGCGAAGAAGATCGGTGCGGACGCGTTGTTGTTCGTGCAAGGCAAGATTTTCTTCAGCACGAACTACGGTGAGCGCAGCGGTGCGGGACAAGAGGGTGGGAACCAAAGCGCGCCGAGCCTCACCACGGTCAACACGTTCAACCCCCAATCGTTCGCGCCGGAAGTAACCATCCTCGCCATCCGCTGGGTCGGCGATGCGCCGCCGGGATTACCCTCACACAAGAAAGTTGCCGCCGCGGTGAAACCAGCTCAACCGACAGTCGCGACAGAACCTGTAGCAGCACCGGCAGTCTCGGAGAAGACGGACGAACAGAAGCCGGTGGAAACGCCGCCTGCTGAACAGCCGAAGACGGAGCCTGCGCCGGCCACATCACCAACGGACACGCCGCCCGCCAGTCCCTCGGGTCAGTAACTTCAGACCGCGTCTTCTATATCCAGCTTGATGTGCAGGTCGCGCAATTGTTTTGCCTCGACCTCACTCGGCGAGTTCGTCATCAAGTCCACCGCCTTAGCCGTCTTGGGGAACGCGATGACGTCGCGGATGTTCGACGAACCGCAGAGGATGGCACACAGGCGGTCGAACCCCAGTGCGATTCCGCCATGCGGCGGGGCGCCGTACCGAAACGCTTGCAACATGTAGCCGAACCGTGATTGCGCAACCTCCGGAGGGATCTCCAATACCTGTTCGAAGATTCTCTTCTGCAGCTCGGGCTGGTGGATACGAATCGAACCGCCACCAAGTTCCACGCCGTTCAGCACAATGTCATAATGCTGGCCGCGGACCTTGGTCGGTTGGCCATCCAACAGCGGAATGTCTTCCGTCACGGGCGAGGTGAACGGATGATGTGTCGCCACGTGGCGTTTGGCCTCCGCGTTGTAGGAAATCAATGGGAAGTCGACGACCCACAGGAAGTTCCACTGGTTCTCGGGCACCGTCAATTTGCCTGTCTTCTTCAGGATATCGGCAACCACCAACCGCAATCGCCCGAGTACTTCCCAGACGGCGTCGCGCTTGTCCGCTCCGAACAGGATCAAATCACCTTCCTCAATCTTCAATTTCTCGATCAGCGCCTTCTTCTCGGCGTCACTGAAAAATTTCACAATGGGCGACTTCCACTCCCCGCCTTCGACCTTGATGTACGCGAGACCCTTTGCGCCGAAACTTTTGGCGGTTTCAGTCAGTGTTTCGATTTGCCCTTGTGTAGCTCCAGCCAAACCCTTCGCATTGATGGCCTTTACGACGCCACCTGAATCCACAGCGCCGCGAAACACTTTGAACTGGCTTTGCGCGAAATCCTTGGTGACATCGACCAATTCCAATCCGAAGCGCGTGTCAGGTTTATCGCTGCCGAACCTCTCCATCGCCTCGATGAACTGCATCCGCGGAAACGGTGTTGGTATTTTTTCGCTCCGCGCCGCCAACCACACGGTCGCCAGCAGTCCCTCGATCATCGCGTACATGTCTTCGCGTGAAATGAAGCTCATCTCGATGTCGATCTGTGTAAATTCCGGTTGCCGATCCGCTCGCAAGTCCTCATCGCGAAAACATTTCGCGATCTGGAAATAGCGATCCACGCCCGCGACCATCAACATCTGCTTGAACTGCTGCGGTGATTGGGGCAGCGCAAAAAACTTACCGGGGTTCACACGTGACGGCACAAGATACTCGCGCGCACCCTCGGGTGTGCTCTTGAATAAAATGGGCGTTTCCACTTCGAGGAAGCCGTTCCCATCAAAATAATCGCGCACCGCTTTGGCAACCCGGTGACGCAATACCAGGTTGCGGCTCATCGATGCCCGCCGCAAATCGAGATACCGATACTGCAACCGCAAGTCTTCGCCCGCCTGCGCGCCGCCCGATTCATCAATTTGAAATGGAGGTGTCTCGCTAGGGTTGAGAATTTCAAGTTGATGCGCCAGCACTTCGATTTCGCCCGTGGGTAGTTTCGTGTTCTCCGTGCCGGCGGGACGCTGGCGCACGCCGCCCTCGACGGCGATGACGAATTCGCTGCGCAACGATTGCGCCAGTTCCCATGACGGTTTGTTGTGTTGGGGATCGAACACGATCTGCGTATTGCCTCCACGGTCCCGGAGTTCAATAAACACAATGCCGCCCAGGTCACGTCGGGCGTGTACCCAGCCCGTCAGCGTGACCTTCTGTCCAATCTGCGCCGCACGCAGTTCTCCGCAATGATTTGTTCGTTTCATAACAAGAATCTTTCCAACGTGAAATTACTGTAGGCCGCGCGCCCTCACGCGGCGCCGCGTCGGGGGACGCGGCCTACAACCTCGGAGATCTTCACCCGCTCTTCCACTCCCGTCGCCAGATTCTTCAATTTCACCTGGCCTGCACCCCACTCGTCTGGGCCAACGATTACCGCATAACTGGCCCCCACGTTCTGAGCGACCTCGAATTGCTTGCCAACCCTCGTGGACGAAAATGTGTAGTGGACCGCAAGTCCTGCGTCCCGCAACTCATGAACCAGTCCCAGCGCCTGTAGTCGCAACACTTCGTCCACAATGACGACGTAGCAATCAAATCTCGAATCCGGCTTTGGCAATAGCCCGCGATCTTTCAGCAACTCTCCGAGCACGACGTCGCCCATCCCGAACCCGAGCGCGGGCAAGTCTACACCGCTGACTTGCTTCAGTAAATTATCATAGCGGCCGCCCCCAGCGATGGCGCGCAGTTCGCCCTGCCAATCGTGAATTTCCCACACGATACCCGTATAATACGCCAGACCTCGTACGATTTTGAAATCCACCTTGCAATACGCCGCCAGATCCCCAAGTTTCGCAAGCACCTGCTGCAGCTCCGGCGCCTCGGCCGGCGACTTTCCTTCAGCTATCGCCAGAATCTCTTCACTCTTCTGCGCGGACAACCCGGCCGCCGCCAATTTCTCGCGGGTTTTCTCCACTGGCTCGCGTTCAAGTTTATCGATTGCTTGAAACGCACCGTATTGTTTGTCGTCCGCTATCCCCGCCGTTGTCAGAAATCGCTGCCAAACCCGACGGTCAGAGACGCGGACCACGAAATCCTTCTCGGTCAACCCAAAGCATCTCAACGTATCAATGGCCAATGCGATCAGTTCGGCGTCGGCACCCACGTCGGTTTCGCCGATGATGTCGGCATTGAACTGGAAGTGCTCGCGCAGCCGGCCACGCTGCTGTTTTTCGTAGCGAAACAGTTGCGGGATGGCGAACCATTTGATGGGCTTCTTGTAATCGCGGTGGTGCGCACCGACCATGCGCGCCAGCGTGGGAGTCATCTCGGGGCGCAAGGCTACGGCCCGGTCGCCTTTGTCGACGAAGTTGAAGAGTTGCCCGACGATCTCATCGCCGGATTTTTGCGTGTAGAGTTCGAGCGGTTCCAGCGGCGGACCGTCGTACTCGCGAAAACCGTAACGGCGCGCGACATCGCGCCATTTATCGAAGATATGGCGGCGGACAGCGAGCGTTTCGGGATAAAAATCGCGGAAGCCGGGCAGTGGGTTCATGGCGACACGTATTGTAGGGCAAGCCCGCCGCTTGCCGCAAGCAACGTGGCAAGGCCGGATGCGTTCGGGGTTCCCCTACGATGCTCAAGCCGGCGGCGGTGTGCTCGGCGGACCACTGTACTTTTCCGTGAGCCGCAGCACCTGCTCGCGCATCTCCTTGCCAGGTTTGAATTTGACAACTGCGCG